>Ga0315281_10002846_pt1 | contig 25568 bp, 40 predicted proteins | sample YL17G07_0_MG_FD_204540 | JGI IMG/M metagenome (GOLD analysis project Ga0315281, IMG submission 204540) | Sediment microbial communities from Yellowstone Lake, YNP, Wyoming, USA - YL17G07_0 | ecosystem: Environmental > Aquatic > Freshwater > Lake > Sediment | place: USA: Wyoming | collected... | reverse complement strand
ACACGCTGTGCGAAGAGGCAAAGCCGATCGTGCTCGAGGCGATCACCTTCCCCGAGCCGGTCATCGAGCTGGCGGTCGAGCCCAAGACCAAGGCCGACCAGGACAAGATGGCGATCGCCCTGCAGCGCCTGGCCGAGGAGGATCCGACCTTCCGGGTCAGCACCGACCAGGAGTCGGGCCAGACCCGCATCGCGGGGATGGGCGAGCTGCACCTCGAGGTCATCGTTGACCGCATGCTTCGCGAGTTCAAGGTGCAGGCCAACGTCGGCCGGCCCCAGGTGAGCTACCGCGAGACGATCCGCAAGGCCGTCAAGGGCGAGGGTCGCTTCGTGCGCCAGACCGGCGGCAAGGGCCAGTACGGCCACGCGGTCATCACCATGGCGCCGCAGGACCGCGGCACCGGCTACCTGTTCGAGTCCAAGGTGGTGGGTGGATCGGTCCCCAAGGAGTTCTGGAAGGCGATCGAGGAGGGCGTCCGTGACGCGCTGGCCGGCGGCGTGGTCGCCGGCTACCCGGTGATCGACCTGAAGGTGACCCTCATCGACGGGTCGTTCCACGACGTGGACTCGTCGGAAATGGCCTTCAAGATCGCCGGTTCGATGGCCGCCAAGGACGGCGTCCACCACGCCGACCCGGCCATCCTCGAGCCGGTCATGCGCGTGGAGGTGGTCAGCCCCGAGGACTTCATGGGAGAGGTCATCGGCAACCTGAACGCCCGGCGCGGCCACATCGAGGGGATCGACGAGCGCGCCAGCTCGCGCGTGATCCGAGCCTTCGTGCCGCTGGCCGAGATGTTCGGCTACGCGACCGAACTGCGCAGCATGACCCAGGGTCGCGCCACCTACTCAATGGAGTTCGCCCGGTACGCAGAAGTCCCCAAATCCCTCGCCGACGAGTTGATTGCGAAGTCGAAGAGCTAACAAGGAGCACTGAAGGACAGACATGGCTAAGCAGAAGTTCCAGCGCACCAAGCCGCACGTCAATGTCGGCACCATCGGTCACGTGGACCACGGCAAGACGACCCTGACCGCCGCGATCACCAAGTACCTGGCCCTCCAGGGCGGTGCCGACTTCCGCGCCTTCGACACCATCGACAACGCTCCCGAGGAGCGCCAGCGCGGCATCACCATCGCCATCGCCCACGTCGAGTACCAGACGGCGGCGCGCCACTACGCGCACGTTGACTGCCCCGGACATGCGGACTACATCAAGAACATGATCACCGGCGCCGCCCAGATGGACGGCGCGATCCTGGTCGTATCGGCCGCCGACGGCCCGATGCCCCAGACCCGGGAGCACATCCTGCTGGCCCGCCAGGTCGAGGTCCCGTCGCTGGTCGTCTACCTCAACAAGGTGGACATGGTTGACGACGAGATGCTGATCGATCTGGTCGAGATGGAGGTCCGCGAGCTCCTCAGCAAGTACCAGTTCCCCGGCGACGACATCCCGGTGATCCGCGGCTCGGCGCTCAAGGCGCTCGAGTCCACCAGCACCGATCAGGAGGCCCCGGAGTACGCCTCCATCAAGGAGCTGATGGACGCGGTTGACAGCTACATCCCGACCCCTGTGCGCGAGGTCGACAAGCCCTTCCTGATGCCGATCGAGGACGTCTTCGGGATCAAGGGACGCGGCACCGTGGCCACCGGCCGCATCGAGCGCGGCATCGTCCACACCGGCGACACCGTCGAGCTGGTCGGGGTGCATACCAAGACTCGCCAGCTGGTGGTGACCGGCGTCGAGATGTTCAAGAAGACCCTCGACGAGGGACAGGCCGGCGACAACGTCGGGCTCCTGCTGCGAGGCATCGAGCGCGACGAGCTGGAGCGCGGCCAGGTGATGGCCAAGCCCGGCAGCGCCAAGCCGGGCACCAAGTTCAAGGCCGAGGTGTACGTGCTCGGCAAGGACGAGGGCGGGCGCCACACTCCGTTCTACGCGGGCTACCGTCCGCAGTTCTACCTGCGCACGACCGATGTGACCGGGGCGATCGCGATGCCGCCGGGCGTCGAGATGATCATGCCCGGTGACAACGTGAACATTGACGTGGAGCTGATCACCCCGATCGCCATCGAGCAGGGGCAGCGCTTCGCCATCCGCGAGGGCGGGCACACCGTCGGCGCGGGCGTCATCACCGAGCTGGTTGGCTGATCGCACCATGGCCAAGCAACGCATCCGCATCCGGCTCAAGGCGTACGACCACAAGCTGCTCGACCAGTCGGCCGAGCAGATCGTGGAGACCGCGCAGCGAACCGGTGCCGCCATCGCGGGACCGGTGCCACTGCCGACCCGGATCGAGAAGTTCACCGTCATCCGTGGGCCGTTCGTCCACAAGGATGGTCGTGAGCAGTTCGAGATCCGGACGCACAAGCGGTTGATCGACATCATCGATCCGTCCGCCAAGACCGTGGATGCGCTGATGCGGCTGAGCCTGGCCGCGGGCGTGGATATCGAAATCAAGATGTGAAGCGGGGGCGGACGGTCCGCCCCTCTTCCGCCATCGAAGTGAGGTAATGGAAATCGTGTCGGTTGGATTGATCGGGCGAAAGCTCGGAATGACGCGGATCTTCCAGGATGACGGCAGCGTCGTCCCGGTGAGCGTCATCGAGGCTACCCCGAGCAGCATCACGCGGCTCCGGACGCCGGAGCAGGACGGCTATGCCGCCCTGCAGGTCGGCCATGGGACGGCGAAGCGGGTCAGCAAGCCGGTGGCCGGCCAGTTCAAGCTGCTCGAGCCCGACCAGCGCCAGCCGCGCACCGTCCGCGAGTTCCGGGTCGCCACCACCGAGGGCTTCGAGGTGGGGCAACGCCTGGACGCCAGCCTCTTCGCCGCCGGCGACCTGGTCGACGTGACCGGGGTCAGCAAGGGGCACGGCTTCACCGGCACCATCGCCCGACATAACTTCAAGCGCGGCCCCAAGACCCACGGCTCGACCAACATCCGACAGCCCGGCTCGATCGGCGCCGGAACGACTCCGGGACGCGTCTTCCTGGGGACGCGCATGGGCGGGCACATGGGCGACGAGCGGGTGACCGTCAAGAAGCTCACCGTCATCCGCGTGGACCTCGAGCGAAACCTGATCCTGGTCAAGGGCGCGGTGCCCGGCGCCCGGAACGCCGTGCTGCTCGTCCGGAAGGCGAAGTAGCCATGGCCAAGAAGCCGGTCGCCGCCACGATTGAACTGCCTGACTCCCTCTTCGCTGCGCCGATCAACGAGGCCCTGATCCACCAGGCCGTGCTGCGCCAGTTGGCCGGACAGCGGATCGGCACCGCCGACACGCTCACCCGTGGCCAGGTCCGCGGCGCCGGTCACAAGCCGTGGGCCCAGAAGGGAACCGGCCGGGCCCGCCAGGGCACCCGCTCGGCACCGCACTGGAAGGGCGGCGGGGTCGTCTTCGGACCGCACCCGCGCAGCTACGAGCAGCGGATGCCGGCCAAGATGCGGCGGGCCGCGCTGAAGGGCGTGCTGTCGGCCAAGGCGGCGGACGGTGCGCTGCGACTGGTCGAGGGATTCGACCTGCCGGAGATCGGCACCAAGGCCTTCGCCGAACTCCTCGTCGGCTGGAACGCGGGGGGCAAGGTGCTCGTCATCTTGCCGGCTCGCGACATGATCGTCGAGCGTTCGTGCCGCAACCTCCGCGAGGTCCGCGTCCTGCTGGCCGACGCCCTCAACGTGGTGGACCTGCTCGAGGCCGATACCATCGTCTTCACTCGCGCCGCGCTTGACCGAGCGCAGGAGATCTACGCATGACCGCCGCCAACGTGCACGACATCCTGATCCGCCCGGTGATCAGCGAGAAGAGCGTGGCCCAGACCGAGCGCCACAACTACACCTTCGCGGTCGCGCGCACCGCCAACAAGTTCCAGATCAAGGCCGCCGTGGAAGAGGCCTTCAACGTCACCGTGCTCGGCGTGCGCGTGCTGACCGTCAAGCCAAAGGAGAAGCGGCGCGGACGCCGGACCCTGGGCATGGTTCCCGGCTGGCGCAAGGCGATCGTGACCATCGGCGCCGACCAGAAGATCGAACTCTTCGAGGCCGTGTAACACGATGCCGCTGCGCAAGTATCGACCCACCAGCCCCGGGCTTCGGCAGATGACTCGCTCGACCTTCGACGAGATCACCACCGACGAGTCGCACAAGCCGCTGACCGAGCGCCTTGTGCGGCAGGCCGGCCGTAACAACCAGGGCAAGCTGACGGTGCGTCACCAGGGCGCCGGCCACAAGCGCCTGTACCGCATCATCGACTGGAAGCGCGACAAGTTCGGCGTGCCGGCCACCATCGCCACTGTCGAGTACGACCCGAACCGCTCAGCCCGCATCGGCCTCCTGCACTACGCGGACGGCGAGAAGCGCTATATGCTCCTGCCCAGCGGCCTGGGGGTTGGCGACGTGGTCTCCTCCGGACCGGACGTCGAGGCGCGGGTCGGCAACGCGCTGCCGCTGTCCAAGATCCCGCTGGGGACCCAGATTCACAACATCGAGATGGTCGCCGGACGCGGTGGCCAGATCGTGCGCAGCGCCGGCACCAGCGCGCAACTGCTCGCCAAGGAAGGTGAGCTGGCCACCGTCCGGCTCCCCTCCGGCGAGGTGCGTCGTGTGCGCGCCGCGTGCATGGCCACCGTCGGCCAGGTCGGCAACCTCGACCATGAGAACCAGAAGATCGGCAAGGCGGGACGCAGCCGCCACATGGGCAGGCGGCCCGAAGTGCGTGGCGTGACCATGAACCCGCGGGACCATCCGCACGGTGGCGGCGAGGGCAAGTCGCCGACCGGCATGCCGCCCAAGACGCCCTGGGGCAAGCCCGCCATGGGCCTGCGCACCAGGAAGAACAAGACCACCGGCAAGATGATCGTCCGGCGTCGGTTCGGAAGGGGTTAGGAGAGCTCGATGAGTCGTTCCGTCAAGAAGGGACCCTTCGTCGACGCGCGCCTGCTCGGCCGCATCGACGAGATGAACAAGCACAACGAGCGCAAGGTGCTCAAGACCTGGTCGCGCCCGAGCGTGATCTTCCCGGCCATGATCGGGCACACCATCGCCGTTCACGACGGGCGGCGTCACGTCCCGGTCTTCGTCACCGAGAACATGGTCGGGCATCGGCTCGGCGAGTTCGCCCCGACGCGTCACTACCGTGGCCACGGCAAGGCCACCGACCGTTCCACGGCGTTGAAGTAGGAGCGTATTGATGCGCGTCACCGCCACCGCTCGGTACATCCGGATCAGCTCGCGCAAGGTGCGCCTGGTGACCGATCTGATCAACGGCAAGCCGGTCGAGGAGGCTGCGGCCATCCTCCGCTTCCTGCCGAACGCCGCTGCGCGGGACGTCGCCAAGGTGCTGAAGAGCGCCACCGCCAACGCGGAGAACAACTTCAGCCTGTCGGCCGACGAGCTGCGCATCGTCAGCGCGACGGCCGACGAAGGGCCGACCCTCAAGCGGTTCCGACCGCGGGCGCAGGGCCGCACCTTCAGCATCCTGAAGCGGACCAGCCACATCACCATCGCCGTCGCGAACCAAGAGGAGTCCTGATGGGTCACAAGGTTCACCCGTACGGCTTCCGCATCGGCATCAACAAGCCGTGGCTGGCCAAGTGGTACGCGGATCGCGACTACGCCACCCTGCTCGGCGAGGACATGCGGATCCGCCAGCTTGTCGGCAAGCAGCTGGCCAACGCCAGCGTCAGCCAGGTCGAGATCGAGCGCGGCATCAACCACGTCACCGTCACCGTGCACTCCGCCAAGCCGGGGATCGTGATCGGCAAGGGCGGCGCGAACGTCGAGCTGCTGCGCACCTCGATCGGCAAACTGACCGACAAGAAGGTCAAGCTCGAGATCAAGGAGATCCTGCAGCCCGAGCTTGACGCGGTGCTGGTGGCCCAGAACGTGGCCGGCCAGCTCGAGCGCCGGATCGCCTTCCGCAAGGCAGTCAAGCAGACCGTGCAGCGCACCATCAAGGCCGGCGCCAAGGGCGTCAAGATCCAGGTCTCCGGTCGCCTCGGCGGCGCCGAGATGAGCCGCACCGAGTGGGACAAGGAAGGCCGCATTCCGCTCGGCACGCTGCGCGCCGACATCAGCTACGGCGTGGTGCATGCGCGGACGACCTATGGACGCATCGGGGTCAAGGTCTGGGTCTACCGCGGCGACCAGCTGGGCGACCGGCCCGGGTCGGCGCGGACCGAGCCACGCCAGGCGCGCGAGCGCCCAACCCGCACCCGAACCCGCACCGCCGCGACCTCCTCCGCAACCGCGCGCGAGGAGGCCTGAGATGTTGATGCCCAAGCGCGTGAAGCATCGCAAGGTACAGCGCGGCCGCCGTGCCGGGATGGCCAAGGGTGGCACGACCGTCAGCTTTGGCGAGTTCGGGCTGATGGCCGAGGAGGTCTGCTGGCTGACCAGCCGCCAGATCGAGGCGGCCCGACGGGCGATGACCCACCACATCAAGCGCGGCGGACGGATCTGGATCCGTGTCTTCCCCGACAAGCCGGTCACCAAGAAGCCGGCCGAGGTCCGGATGGGATCCGGCAAGGGTGCACCCGATCACTGGGTCGCGGTGGTGAAGCCCGGACGGGTGATGTTCGAGATGTCGGGGGTGACCGAGATCGTGGCTCGCGAGGCGATGCGCCTGGCCAGTCACAAGCTCCCCATTCAGACCAAGTTCGTGATCAAGGAGGGATTTGAACATGGACCTCAGTGAGATCCGCACCCTCTCCGACCACGACCTGGAGGCCGCACTGCTCGACGGCAAGCGCGAGCTCTGGAAGATCCGATTCGACCTTGCCACCCGGCAGGAGAAGAACTACAGCAGGCTGCCCGCGACCCGGAAGCGGATCGCTCGCATCCTCACCGTCATGACGGAACGACAGCACGCCGCGGTCGCCGCAGCGGCTGACGCCGAGAAGGCAAGTTGATGGAAGGCAAACGACGAACAAAGGTGGGACGCGTCGTCTCCGACAAGATGGACAAGACGGTCGTGGTCAGCGTGGAGCGGCTGCGTCGTCACCCCATCTACAAGCGGGTCGTCCGTCTCTCTAGCAAGTTCAAAGCCCACGATCCGGAGAACTCGGCGCGGGTCGGTGACACGGTGCGCATCGAGGAGAGCCGTCCGCTCTCCCGCGAGAAGCGCTGGCGCCTGGTCGAGGTGGTCGCCCGCGGCTCCGGCGAGGAGATGGTGGACCCCCAATGATCCGCCAGTACACCCGTCTGCGGGTGGCCGACAACAGCGGCGCGCGTGAGCTGATGTGCATCACGGTGATCGGTCGCTCGGGCGCCGATACCGCAGAGGTCGGCGACGTCATCGTGGCCAGCGTCAAGCAGGCGCTGCCGAACACCGGGGTGAAGAAGGGCGACGTGGTCAAGGCCGTCATCGTCCGTACTACCAAGGAGTACGGCCGCGCCGACGGCAGCCACATTCGCTTTGACGAGAACGCTGCCGTGCTGATCACCCCGCAGGGCAGCCCGCGCGGAACGCGCATCTTCGGGCCGGTCGCCCGTGAGCTGCGCGAGCGCAACTACATGAAGATCGTGTCGCTCGCCCCGGAGGTGCTGTAGATGAATATTCGGAAGGGCGACACCGTCGTGGTACTGGCCGGCAAGGACCGTGGCAAGCGCGGAACGGTGGAGCGCGTGGAGCTTACCAAGCGCGGTCTCGGCGTGGTGATCCCGGGGATCAACATGGCCAAGCGACACCAGCGCCCCAAGACCCGAACGCAGCAGGCCGGGATCCTGGACCTGCCGGTGCCGCTGCACGTCAGCAACGTCCAGATCGTCTGCCCGCGCTGCGATCAGCCGACCCGCGTCGCCCATCAACTGCTCGAAGGGCAGTCGCGTCACGCCCGGGTCTGCAAGCAGTGCGGCGAGCAGATCGAGGCGGGCAAGTGAGCCCCGAGTCGAAGGCCAAGGCACCGGCCAAGGCCAAGGCGCCCGTGAAGGCCAAGGCACCGGCCAAGGCCGCCGCGAAGCCAGCGGCCAAGGCCGCCCCGAAGGAAGTGGCCCAGGTCGTGACCCCCGTGCTGAAGGCACCGGGCGAGCCGAGCGGGCTGCGCCTCCGCTACCAGGCCGAGGCGGTGCCCGCACTGCAGCGCCAGTTCGCCTATGCCAACCCGATGCAGATCCCGCGCCTCGACAAGGTGGTGGTCAACATCGGCCTCGGCGAGGCGATCCAGAACGCCAAGGCGCTCGACGCCGCCGTGCACGATCTCACCCTGATCACCGGCCAGAAGCCGATTGTCACGCGCGCCAAGCGCTCGATCGCGCAATTTCGCCTGCGAACCGGCATGCCCATCGGCGCCAAGGTCACGCTGCGCGGTCAGCGCATGTACGACTTCCTCGAGCGGACCATGCGGTTGGCGCTGCCCCGTATCCGCGACTTTCGGGGGATCACCCCACGCTCCTTCGACGGGCGCGGCAATTTCACGGTTGGGCTGAAGGAGCAACTCGTCTTCCCCGAGATCGACTACGACAAGATCGACCGCCTGCGTGGCATGGAGATCAGCATCGTCACCACCGCCAAGACCGATGAGGAGGGGCACAAGCTCCTGGAACTCCTCGGCATGCCGTTCCAGGCCAGCTAGCAAGGGATCAACAAGATGGCCAAGAAGTCGATGATCGCCAAGGCGGCGCGCAAGCCTCGTTTTGAGGTCCAGCAGCACAACCGGTGTGGCATCTGCGGGCGTCCGCGTGGCTTCATGCGGCGCTTCGGGATGTGCCGGATCTGCTTCCGGGAGCGGGCCCTCGAAGGCCAGTTGCCGGGAGTCACCAAGTCGAGCTGGTAGCTCGAGAAGCATCGGCCGCCCTGCAGCGGCCACATCAGCGGCAGGCGCCAACCGCGACGAGCGGCGCGAACCACCGCCGAGGAGACAAGAACACCAGATGAACGTAACCGACCCGATCGCCGACATGCTGACCCGCATCCGTAATGCGAGTTCGGCGCGGCATCGAGAGCTGACCTTTCCATCATCGCGGGTGAAGCGCGAGATCGCGCGGATCCTCGCCGAAGAGGGATTCATCGAGTCGTACGGCACTGCCCAGAACGGCATCCAGGAGATGCTCAACGTGCAGTTGAAGTACGTCGAGGGCCGCACCCCGGTGGTCAGCGGCATCAAGCGAATCAGCAAGCCGGGCCTTCGGGTCTACGCGCGCAAAACCGAGATCCCTCGCGTCCTGGGCGGGCTCGGCCTGGCCATCCTCTCCACCTCCCACGGGATCATGACCGGGCAGCAGGCCCGGAAGTTGAATCTCGGTGGCGAGGTCCTCTGTTACGTCTGGTAAGGAGCGAACGCCATGTCACGAATCGGTCGAATGCCGATCGCGCTCCCAGCCGGTGTGGAGGTGATCCAGGAGGGGACCCTGATCCGCGTCCGCGGTCCTCTTGGCGTCCTCGAGCGGCAGCTTCACCCGGAGATGTCGGTCGAGCGGGCGGATGGATCGCTGCGGGTGTTGCGTCCCACCGACGAGCCCCGGCACCGCGCGCTGCATGGCCTGACTCGCTCGCTGGTGGCCAACATGGTCACCGGGGTCACGACGGGCTTCACCAAAGCGCTCGAGATCAATGGAGTCGGCTATCGCGCCCAGCTGCAGGACACCACCCTGGTGCTTGCGCTCGGCTATTCCCACCCCGTCGTCGTCAACCCGCCCGAGGGGATCACCTTCCGGCTCGAGACGCCGACCAAGCTCGCGGTCTTCGGGGCCGATAAGGAGCTGGTCGGACAGACCGCCGCGTACATCCGTGCGCGTCGCAAGCCCGAGCCCTACAAGGGCAAGGGCATTCGGTACGCCGGCGAGCAGGTCCTGCGCAAGGCCGGCAAGGCCGGCAAGGTCGGAGGCGGCAAGTAAGCATGATCAAGCAGAAATCTCGCGACGAGTTGCGTCGCAAGCGTCACGCGCGGCTTCGGCTGCGGATCGAGGGCAGCCCGGAGCGTCCGCGCCTCTCGGTCTTCCGCAGCGCGAAGTTCATCTACGCCCAGGTGATCGACGACAGCAGCGGCACCACCCTGGCCGCCGCTTCGAGTCGTGAGCTGTCCTTGGCCGTCGGCAGCGGCAAGCTTGACGCGGCTCGCTCCGTCGGCCGCGCCGTCGCGGAGCGTGCCCGGGTGGCCGGGGTCAGTGCCGTGGTGCTGGATCGCGGCGGATACCGATATCACGGGCGGGTTCGCTCGCTCGCCGAGGGCGCCCGCGAGGGCGGCCTCGACCTGTAGCGGAGGAACCGATGGCTCGAATCGATCCGGCGAAACTCAACCTGGAAGAGAAGGTCGTCCAGATCAACCGCGTCGCCAAGGTGGTGAAGGGTGGCCGACGCTTCAGCTTCAGCGCCGTGGTGGTGGTCGGCGACCGTAACGGAATCGTTGGCGCCGGCCTCGGCAAGGCGGGCGAGGTGCCCGAGGCGATCCGCAAGGGCGTCGAGGACGCCAAGAAGCACCTGATCCGGGTGCCCCTGGTCGGCTCCACCATCCCGCACCAGATCCAGTGCGACTTCGGCGCCAGCAGCGTCCTGCTGAAGCCTGCCTCCGCGGGGACCGGGGTCATCGCGGGCGGCTCGGTGCGCGCGGTCGTCGAGGCGACCGGCATTCGCGACCTGCTGAGCAAGTCGATGGGCAGCAACAATCCGGTCAACGTCGTCTCTGCCACCATCAAGTGCCTCCAGGGGCTCCGATCGCTGGACGAGCTGGCAGCCAACCGTGGTCGCACCGTCGAGCAGCTGATCGGGAAGCGCGCCGCGGCCGCGGCTCGCCGCCCCCACGAGTACGTGGAGCGGCCCGCGCCCGCCTTCCCCGGAGGAGGCGGTCGTGGCAGGTAACAGACGCGCGGCCGATGCCGCTGCCCCGATGTTGAAGGTGACCTGGGTGAAGTCCACGATCGGGCACCGGGTTGGCGCCCACGGGACGATTCGCGCGCTCGGCCTGCATCGGCTCAACGAGACCGTCGAGATCGTGGACAACCCGGTGAACCGCGGCATGATCCGCCGAGTCGCCTTCCTGGTGACCGTGCAGGAGCCCACGCCGGAGGTGGAGGCATGAAGCTTCACGATCCGCAGCCGAACCCCGGCTCGCACAAGCCGTCGCGCCGCGTTGGACGTGGCCACGGGTCGGGCCGCGGCAAGACCGCCGGCCGTGGCACCAAGGGCCAGAAGTCCCGAGCCGGCAGCGGCATCCCGGGCTGGTTCGAGGGTGGCCAGACGCCGCTCCACATCCGAACGCCCAAGCTCCACGGCTTCAAGAACCGCTTTCGCGTCGAGTACGCTTCGATCAACCTGGGGCGCCTGACCGAGGCCGCCGCGGGAACCCTGATCACGCCTGACGTGCTGCGCCACGACCAGCTGTTGCGAGACCAGAAGACGCGACCGATGCCGGTGAAAATCCTCGGCGGCGGCGAGGCGCCACGCGGCGTGACGATCCATGCCCATGCCTTCACCCGTTCCGCGCTCGAGAAGCTTGCCGGCGCGGGGAGCACCGCCCAGCTGATCAGCTGGCCCGAGGGGATGCCGATCGAATTCGTGCCCGACGAGCCCGAGGCCGTGGCAGCGCCTGAGGCAGCGGCCGAAGCCGTCGCCGAACCGGTCGCCAAAGGCGACGAGAGCGAGAGCGAGTCCTAGGTGATCGAATCCCTGGTCACCGCCTTCCGGGCGCCCGACATCCGGCGCAAGATCCTCTTCACCCTGGGGATCCTGCTCCTCTTCCGCGTCCTGACCAACGTCCCGGTCCCCAACGTCGACCAGGCGCGACTGGCCACCCTGTTCAACTCGAACCAGCTCCTCGGGCTGCTCGACCTGTTCTCCGGCGGCGGGCTGGCGACCGCGTCGATCATCGGCATGGGGGTGAACCCCTACATCAACGCCAGCATCATCATGCAGCTCATGCAGGGGGTCGTCCCGAGCCTCGGCGAGCTGGCTCGGGAAGGCGAATACGGCCGCAATCGGATCAACCAGTACACCCGTCTGCTGACCGTGCCGATGGCCTTCGCCCAGGGCTACGGCTTCTCGGTTCTGCTGTCGGCGAACGGAGTCATCCCGGCATCGCCGCTGTTCAGCTTCGCGACCCTGGCGCTGCTCCTGTCGTTCACTGCCGGCACCATCCTGCTGTTGTGGCTTGGCGAGCTGATCAGCGAGCGCGGCCTGGGCAACGGGATCAGCTTCATCATCTTCGCCGGGATCGTTGGGCGCATCCCGCACCGAGCGGCGCCGATCATCACCGGGCCGGATGGCATCGTCAAGATCCTGCCCTTCATCGTGATCGCCGTGATCGTGATCGCCGGCGTGGTGTTCATCAACGAGGGGCAGCGCCGCATCCCAGTGCAGTACGCCAGTCGCGTCCGCGGTCGGCGCATGTACCAGGGTCAGACGCAGTATCTGCCGCTCAAGGTGACGATGGCCGGCGTGATCCCGATCATCTTCGCCATCAGCATCCTGCTCTTCCCGGCGCAGATCGCCCAGTACTTCACCGCCTCGACGATCGGTTGGGTCAAGGGAGCGGCGAACTTCGTGGTGCAGAACCTGAGCCAGAACAACGTGCTGGTCTATGGCGTCCTGTACTTCCTGCTGGTCGTCTTCTTCACCTACTTCTACACCGCCTTCCAGTTCCGGCCTGACCAGACGGCCGATTTCCTCCGCAAGAATGGCGGCTTCATCCCTGGCATTCGGCCGGGTAAGCCGACAGAGGAGTTTCTCAGCCGGGTAACGAATCGGATCACCCTGGGCGGCGCACTCTTCCTGGCGTCGCTCGCCGTTCTGCCGCTGATCGTGGCCAGCCTCATCCCGGGGACGCAGGGGCTGCAGCTGGGCGGCACGAGCATCCTGATCGTGGTCAGCGTGGTCGTGGAGACGATGAAGCAGCTCGAGGCCCAGATGCTGATGCGCAACTACGAGGGCTTCATCCGGTGACGGATGCGGGCCCTGCCCCGGCGGCCGCACCCGGAGGGCGGCTGATCCTGCTGCTCATGGGATCGGTTGGCGCCGGCAAGGGGACCCAGGCGGCGACCCTCAGCGATCGGCTCGGGCTGGTCCACCTGGCGTCGGGAAATCTCTTCCGGCAGGCGCTGCGCGATGGCTCGGCACTCGGTGAGCAAGCACGCTCCTACATGGAGCGCGGCGAGCTCGTTCCCGATGCGATCACCATCGGCATGTTCATGGAGGAGCTCGCCCAGCCGGCTGCGAAGGGCGGGGCAATCCTCGATGGCTTCCCACGCACGGTGACCCAGGCGCAGGCGCTCGACGCCACGCTTGCCGCCCGTGGCGAGTCGATCGAGCGCGTGATCTCGATCGAGGTTCCGCTCGAAGAGCTGGTGGCCAGGGTGGCGGGCCGCCGCGTGTGCCCAACCTGTGGGACCCCGTACCACCTCGCCGGAGAGTCTCCGCGCGTCCCCGGCCGGTGCGATCGGGATGGCACGCCGCTGGTCCAGCGCGACGACGACCGCGCCGAGGTGGTCCGCGCCCGGCTGGCCCAGCAGGTCGCCCCGATGTTGGAGGTCCTTGCTCACTACGACGCGGCGGGGATCGTCGAGCGGATCGACGGCCGGCGACCGATCCCCGAGGTGACGGCCGCCATCCTGGAGGCCCTGGCGCGCGAGGGTCATGGCTGACCCGACGTGGTGACCCTCAAGCGCCCCGAGGAGATCGCCATGATGCGCCACGCGGGACGGATCCTGGTCGACGTGCTCGACGCGCTCAAAGACGAGCTGAGGCCCGGGGTCACGACCGCGGACCTGGACCGCGTCGCCGAACGGATGATCCGCGATGCGGGGGCGACCCCCTCGTTCCTCGGATACCTGGGCTTTCCGGCCTCCATCTGCGTCTCGATCAACGACGAGGTGGTGCACGGCATCCCGTCGCCGCGCCGCCGGCTCCAGGAGGGGGACGTGGTGGGCGTTGACGTGGGATGCATCTGGCAGGGCTGGCACGCCGATGCCGCTCGCACCCATTCGATCGGCCCCGCGCCGCGCCGCGTGCGCGACCTGATCGACGCTACCAGCCGCGCCCTCGACGCCGGCATTGCGGCTGCCATCCCCGGCAACCGGCTCGGCGACGTCGGAGCGGCCATCGAGGCGGTCGCCCACGAGCGCGGCTACGGCATCGTCCGGCCGTTCGTCGGGCATGGCATCGGCACAGCCATGCACGAGCCCCCCAATGTCCCCAACTACGGCCGGCCCGGAACGGGCATGCGGATCGAGCCGGGCATGTGCTTCGCGATCGAGCCGATGTTCAACCTCGGCGGGGATGACGTGGTGGTCCTCGACGACAAGTGGACGGTCGCCACCGAGGACGGCAGCCTGTCGGCTCATTTCGAGGACACGCTGGCGGTTACCGCCTCTGGTCCGCAGACCCTGACCAGGAGGTGAGGATTGTCTCCGGCTGGATTGCCGTGTATACTCCTCCTTCCGTGGGTCGCCGTGTGCGGCGGCCTTTTCGTGTGTTCACTCCCAAGCCGGATTCAACAGCTGACTGAGGGTGCGTAGCGCTTGCCGAAGAAGGATGCAATCGAGGTCGAGGGCGAGGTCGTCTTGCCCCTGCCGAACGCGATGTTCAAGGTGCGGCTGGAGAATGGGCACGAGGTCCTTGCGCACATCTCCGGCAAGCTTCGCCAGAACTTCATCCGCATCCTGCCAGGCGATACCGTCCGCGTCGAGCTGAGTCCCTATGACCTCACCCGGGGTCGCATCACGTACAGGATGAGATGAAGGTTTCTGCCTCGGTCAAGCCACGCTGCGAGCGCTGCAAGGTGATCAAGCGCTCCGGTGTGGTCATGGTCATCTGCGTCATCCCGAAGCACAAGCAGCGGCAGGGGTAGCGCAAGTCTGTGGCACGCATCGCCGGCGTTGACATTCCCCGCGAGAAGCGGGTCGTCATCTCCCTGACCTATATCCACGGCATCGGTCCAACGTCGGCAAGGCAGATCGTGGCGGCGGCCAACGTGCCGGAGAGCTCGCGCGTTCGCGATCTCACCGAGGACGAGGTCAACCGACTGCGTGAAGTGATCGATCGACGCTTCAAGGTGGAGGGTGACCTTCGCCGCGAAGTGAGCATGAATATCAAGCGACTGATGGAGATCGGCTCCTATCGGGGCGTTCGACATCGTCGCAACCTCCCGGTGCGCGGCCAGCGCACCAAGACAAACGCTCGTCAGCGCCGCGGTCCGCGTAAGACGGTCGGCGTCCGACGCAAGAAGTAAGCAACCTCACCGAGTCACCACAGGAGTTTCATGGCTGAGCGGAAGCGCCCGGTGCGCACCAAGAAGCGCGAGAAGAAGAACGTCCCGATCGGGCACGCCCATATCCAGTCCACGTTCAACAACACGATCGTGACCATCACGGACACGACCGGGAACGTCATCAGCTGGGGGAGCGCCGGCCTGGCAGGATTCAAGGGGTCACGGAAGAGCACGCCATTCGCGGCGTCGCAGACCGCCGACCTGGCTGCGCGGCGCGCGATGGAGCACGGGATGCGCCAGGTCGAGGTCTTCGTGAAGGGCCCCGGCGCCGGCCGCGAGCAGGCCATCCGATCACTGCAGACCGCAGGCCTCGAAGTGACGGCCATCACCGACGTGACGCCGATCCCGCACAACGGCTGCCGGCCGCCCAAGCGGCGCAGGGTCTGAGGAGCGATCGATGGCACGCTACACCGACCCGGTCTGCCGCATCTGCCGACGAGAAGGGCTCAAGCTCTTCCTCAAGGGGAGCCGCTGCTTCAGCAAGAAGTGCGCCTTCGAGCGCCGCAGCAATCCGCCCGGCATGAATACCCAGCGTCGCCGCAAGGTCAGCGAGTTCGGCATGCAGCTGCGCGAGAAGCAGAAGGTGCGCAAGAGCTACTCGGTCCTCGAGAAGCAGTTCCGCAACTATTTCGCCAAGGCCGAGCAGAGCAAGGGAATGACCGGCGAGAACCTGCTCCGCCTGCTCGAGATGCGCCTCGACAACGTCGTCTACCGGATGGGCTTCGCCCGGTCACGGGCCGAGGCTCGCCAGCTGGTCGGTCACGGACACTTTGCCGTGAACAGCCGCCCCACCGACATTCCAAGCTTCGGCACCAAGGTCGGCGACCGGATCGAGGTCCGGGAGACGCACCGCGGCAGAGAGATCTTCAAGACCGCCTCCGAGACGATGAAGTCGGCGCTGATCCCCGAGTGGGTGAGTGCCGACGGGGCGAAGCTCAGCGGTACCGTGCTCGCCGAGCCCGCCCGCGAGCAGATGCCAGCCGAATTCAACGAGCAGCTCGTCGTCGAGTTCTACTCGCGATAACAGCAGGAGTTAGACCGTTTCATGATTGAGCTTGAGTCCCCGCCGACCACCCGCATCGAGGAGGTCGAGACGCGCGGCAACCTCTCCGTCTTCGAGGTCAACCCGCTTGCCGACGGCTATGGCGTCACCCTGGGCAACGCGCTTCGCCGCGTCCTCCTGAACTCGCTCGAGGGCGCCGCGGTCACCTCCGTCCAGGTGGCCGGCGTCTTCCATGAGTTCAGCACCCTGGAGAACGTCAAGGAGGACGTCACCCAGATCGTCCTGAACATCAAGAAGCTGCGGCTGCGCTCCTTCGCCCGTCACGCGGTCACGCTCAAGTTGATGAAGCACGGCGCCGGCCAGGTGACCGCCGCCGACATCACCGAATCGGCCGACGTGGAGATCGTCAACCCGGAGCTGGTCCTGCTGACGCTCGACTCCGACGCGGGCTCGATCGAGATGGATCTGACGGTGGAGACCGGCGTCGGCTACCGTCCGGCCGAGCATGCCGAGGATCTGCCGATCGGGATCATTCCGGTTGACGCCATCTTCACCCCGGTTCGCCGCGTCAACTTCGTGGTTAGTGACACCCGCGTCGGTCAGATGACGAACTTCGACAACCTGAATCTCGAGATCGAGACCGACGGCACGACCACCCCCAAGGCTGCCCTCTCCGCCGCCGCCGAGATCCTGGTCGGCCAGTTCAGCCGCTTTGCCGAGATCGGCCGGCGCCCGGCGCCTGGCATGGAGGAACTGCTCCCCGCGGTCGGCGCCAACCTGCTCGAGGCGCCGATCGAGGAGCTGGATCTGCCGATGCGCGCCTATAACAGCCTCAAGCGCAACAACATCACCAAGATCGGTCAGCTCTTGGCGCTCGGCGACGACGAGCTGCTGCGCATGCGCAACTTCGGCAAGAAGAGTCTCGATGAGATGAAGGAGCGGCTCGCGCTCCGCGGTTTCATCGCCCCTGAGAGCGCCGAGCTGAGCGCCGACGAGTCCGATCTGCCGGCCGCTGCCGAGATGGACGACGCCGCCGCTGCCGAGATGGACCGGGAGGCCTAGGAGCGTGCCGCACCGGCTGGCCGGTCGAAGGCTCGGGCGTGGCAGTGCCCATCGGATGCACATGCTCGGCAACCTTGCCGTGGCCGTTCTGCGCTACGAGAAGGTGCGCACCACCGAGGCGAAGGCCAAGGAGGTCCGCAGCCTGGTCGACCGGATGATCACCGTCGCCAAGAAGGGCGACCTCTCAGCGCGCCGCCTGCTGATTGCCGACATGCCCCACGAGCCGCTCATCGTCGAGAAGCTGATGGGCGAGCTGGCCGAAAAGTATGCCGACCGAACCTCTGGCTTCACCCGCATCCTGAAGATCGGGCAGCGCCTGGGCGACGCGGCACCCATCGTGCAGATCGAGCTGGTCTGAGCCAGACGACCACGATCGGGCAAATAACGGAATCGAACGCGATCTCGTCGGTGCCGCAGCGATGCGCACGGGCGGTGATCGAGTACGACGGGACTGACTTCGCCGGCTCCCAGTACCAGCCGAATCTTCGGACGGTGCAAGGGGTGCTGGAGGAAGCGCTTAACAGACTGACCGGCGAGCGGGTGCGAATCCGATTCGCCGGGCGAACCGATGCCGGGGTGCATGCCACCGGCCAGGTAGCGGCTTTCTGCGTCGCTCGCCGCTCACGCGGCGAGGGGATCGGATGGCCGGAGTTGCGGCGACGGTTGAATGCCGTCCTCCCAGCGGACCTGGTGGTGCGTTCACTCCAGCCGGCGCCGATCGGGTTCGACCCCCGGCGCCACGCCCAACGGCGTGTCTATCGCTACCGGATTCGGATGGGAGGCGATCGGCGGCCGGTGGATCGGCATCGGACGCTCGAGATCGGCGACCTGCTCGACGTGGGGGCGATGCGCACCGCAGCTGCGGAGTTCATCGGCGAGCGGGACTTTGCGGCGCTGGGTAGCGATCCGCGTGGTCGGACCGTGCGCCGCCTTATGGAGGTATCGGTGACGAGGCGCGGAACCAGCGTGGAGATCCGGGTCACGGCCAACGCCTTCCTGAGGCGGATGGTGCGGAGCCTGGTAGCCGTTCTGCTGGAGGTCGGCCGGGGACGGCTGGCTCCCGCGGAGATTGCCGGTCTGCTGTCGGCGGGAGAGCGGGCGCTGCACGGGCGCGCTGCTCCCGCGCGAGGGCTGACCCTCGAGCGAGTGGTCTATCTGAATACGAATCGGCGTCAGGAAGCAAGAGAGCGGAGAACGTGAAGACCTACGCAGTCAAGGCGGACGAGATTGAGCGGACGTGGTGGCTGGTCGATGCGTCCGACCAGATCCTGGGACGGCTGGCCACGCGCATCGCGACGCTGCTCGAGGGAAAGCACAAGCCGATCTACTCCCCGCACCTTGACACCGGCGACCACGTGGTGGTCATCAATGCCGCCAAGGTCAAGGTGACCGGCGACAAGCTGGCGCAGAAGCGGTACTACCGACACTCGAACTACCCCGGCGGACTGAAGGAGGAGAGCCTCCAGGCGCTCATGGCGCGGAAGCCGGAGATGGTGATCGAACGGGCGGTGAAGGGGATGCTTCCCCAGAACCGGCTCGGTCGCGCGATGGTCAAGAAACTGAAGGTCTACCCTGGGGCGGATCATCCGCACCAGGCGCAGCAGCCGACTGCTGCTGAGCTCTAGGAGGACATGGAACAGGTGAGCACGAGCTACGTCTACGGCACGGGGCGACGCAAGGAGGCTGTCGCGCGGGTGCGCCTCATGCCCGGCGACGGCGCCATCGTGGTCAATGGCAAGGATGTTGCCGAGTACTTCGGTGGGGCGACTCCGCTGGCGGCGCTGCGCCTCCCGTTCCGGGTGACCGAGACCGAGGGTCGCTATTCGGCCAGCGTGCTGGTCGCCGGCGGCGGCTTCTCCGGACAGGCGGGCGCAATCCGCCACGGGATCGCCCGCGCCCTGCTGAGCGCGCATCCCGACGCTCGGCGCGTGCTCAGGGAGGCGGGCCTGCTGACCCGTGACCCGCGTGCCAAGGAGCGCAAGAAGTACGGCCTCAAGCGAGCGCGCAAGGCCCCGCAGTACACCAAGCGCTGATCCAGTCCCGGCCGATGGCCCCGGCAAGCTCGCCGGGGCCCTTTGGTATCATCGCTCCCCGTGGTTGAAGCCGTCCGCACCTTCCTTGGTACCTACCTCCACGGTAGCTGGACGTCCCTGATCGATATCGGCCTGGTCGCCTTCGTCATCTACTGGATCTTCATCCTGATCAGGGGCACCCGGGCGGTGCGCATCGTGCTCGGCTTGTCGATCCTGTACCTGGCCTACCTGGGCGCCCAATTGGCCGATCTGCGGCTGCTCTCGAGCCTCCTCCAGACGGGAGCCGTGGTCGGCCTGTTCGCGATCGTGGTCGTCTTCCAGCCGGAGCTGCGACGGGCCCTCGAGCAGATCGGCCGCTTTGGCTCATTCAACCGCTTCTTCGTCAGCAGCGACGTGAGTTCCGCGGAGCGCGTGGCTCGCGAGATCAGTCGAGCGGCGCGGCTGCTGGCCGGCTCGAAGCACGGGGCGCTGATCGTGCTCGAGCGCGAGACCGGCTTGGCCGACCTCGCGGAATCTGGCGTGCCGTTGCACGCGGATCTGCGGGCGGAGCTGTTGGCCACCATCTTCTATCACGGCACGGCTCTCCACGACGGGGCCGTGATCGTCAGCGGCCAGAAGATCCTCGCCGCCGGCGTGCTCCTGCCCCTCTCGCAGAACGTCCTCGACTCCGAGCGCTACGGCACCCGGCACCGTGCCGCGATCGGCATCAGTGAGCAATCGGACGCGATCATCGTGGTGGTCAGCGAGGAGACCGGATCGATCTCACTCGTGATGCGCGGACGGATCGAGCGGAATCTCACCGAGGAGCAACTGCGCCGCCGGATCTTCGGCCTGATCCGGCCACAGGCTCCCCGCAAGACCGCGCCGCTCCTGCGGCGTACCCTGGAGGGACGCTGGGGGATGCACCCCGACACCGATTCGGTGCTGCCGATCGACCCCGAGGAGCGGGTCGTCGAGCCGCCGCGCGAGCCGCGACCGCCTGCCGTCGAGATTCCCGAGCCGGCCGCCGCGGCCCACACCGATCGGCCCTCGTAGCGATGCGCTGGATCCTCCGCAACTGGCACCTGAAACTCGGCGCAGTGGCGCTGGCCACCATCCTGTACACCGGGCTTGTCTTCTCCGGTTCGTTCAGCGAGCAGACCTTTCCGGGCATCCCGCTGACCTCGATCAATCAACCCGACGGCACCTACCTGCTCTCGCAGCAGTTGGGCGTGGTTGACGTGCGCTACCGGGTCTCGACCGCCGCGCCGCTGCGCGTCACGGTCGAATCCTTCGCGGTGACGATCGACCTGGCAGCGTATGACATGACCACCTCGCCCGAGGCGCAGCCCTTGCCGATTCGCGTCCGTTCCCTGCTCAGCGGCATGACGATCCTGAGCTTTTCGCCAACCACCATCTCGGTGGCCATCGACCGCCTCGGCGAGCGCCCTGTCCCGGTGCTGGTGGATCGCGGCGAGGTGCCGGCGGGCCTCGAGATCAGCACCCCGATCGTGAGCGACAAGCAGGTCGCGGCGAGCGGACCGGCGAGCCTCCTGCGACGCGTCGATCACGCCGTGGCACGGGTCCGCATCGACGAATCGGGGATCGACGTCTCGGCCCAGGTCGAGCTGGTGCCGGTCGATATCGACGGCCGCGCCGTCCCGTCGGTCGAGCTCTCTCCCTCGACGGTCCAGGTCCAAATCCACGTGCGCACCGCCGAGACCAGCAAGACGGTGCCGATCCGGCCGATCCTTGCCGGCACGCCGGCTACGGGCTTCGAGGTGAGCAGCGTGGCGGTCGATCCCGCGGTTGTCACCCTGCGCGGTGCGCCGAGCGACCTGGCCGACATCGTCGAGGTGCTGACCGAGCCGATCAGCCTGGCGGGACAGCAAATCCGGGTCAGCCAGGCCGCCGTCCTGGTGCTGCCGATCGGGACCCGTGTGTCAGGTGAAGGTGCGCTGCCTCCCACCGTGACCGTGCAGATCAGCGAGATCATTTCCAGTCGCACGCTGCTGCTCGGCGTCGTCTGCACCGGCCAGCCAAGCGGTAGTGCCTGCCTGCCAAAGCTGTCGCAGGTGGCTGTCACGCTGCGAGGTGCCGCGAACGCACTGGCGGCACTCGACCCCGCCAGCCTCTCCGCCGCGCTGAGTGCGACCGGATTGGCCGCCGGATCGCACGACCTGGTGCCGACCGTCAGCCTTCCCGCCGGGGTCACCCTGTTGGGCATCTCACCGGGATCGGTCACCGCGGTGATCGTTCCCCCGGCGCCGTAGTCAGCGCGGCGATGGGGCGGCTGTTCGGCACCGACGGGATCCGCGGCGTCGCCAATGTCGACCTGACGCCCACCCTCGCTTACGACCTCGGTCGCGCCGTGGGGCATATGCTGGGGGCACCGGGTCGCAGCGTGGTGATCGGCCAGGACACGCGCCGCTCGGGCGATATGCTGGTGGCTGCCCTCTCCGCCGGACTCACATCGGTTGGGGCCGATGCGGTGCAGCTCGGCGTGGTGACGACTCCCTGCCTAGCCTACGTGGCCGCGCACGTCGATCACGCGGCGGGGATCATGGTGTCAGCCTCGCACAATCCGCCCGACGACAATGGGCTCAAGGTCGTCTCGGGTGGCCGCAAGATCGACGGTGAGGCGGAGGAGGAGCTCGAGAGCCTGATCCTGCGCGCCGAATCGCTGCCCGGCATGACCAACGCGGGCGCCGGTCGGGTCCGGCGCGAACCGTCGCAGATCGACGCCTATCGGTCCTTCCTGACGGCTACCGCCGGCGACGCGCTGGCGGGCATGCGGATCGGGATCGACTGCGCGAACGGATCGGCCAGCGCCATCGCCCCGGGGCTGTTCCGGAGCCTGGGTGCCGCCGTGACCACCCTGTTCGTCACACCGAACGGGACGAACATCAACGTCGACTGCGGCTCGATGCATCCGGAGAAGCTGGCGGCCGCAGTGCGCGACGGAGGGCTGGAGCTGGGCCTCGCCTTCGATGGTGACGCGGATCGGCTGATCGCCATCGATGGGGGCGGCCGGACCGTCAACGGTGACGCGATGATGGGGATCTGTGCGCTGGCCCGCCTCGCCGCCGGGACGCTGCGCAACCGGACCCTGGTTGCCACGGTGATGAGCAACGGCGGGCTGGAGCGGGCCGTCGAGGCGGCCGGCGGCCGAATGCTGCGCACGCCGGTCGGCGATCGCCATGTGCTCGAGGCCATGGAGCGGGCCGATGCCACGCTCGGTGGCGAGCAGTCCGGCCACCTCATCTTCAGGGAGCTGGCGACCACCGGCGATGGGATGCTGACCGCCATCGAGCTGATCAAGACGGTGCGGGCCAGCGGTGGCGCCACCCTCGGAGAGCTGGCCGGTCGGATCCCGACCCTGCCGCAGGTGATGCTAAACTCAGCCGTCCGCCACCGTGATCAATGGGAGGTGGATCCGGAGTTCGCGGCAGCGATTGCGGGCGCTGAGACCCGTCTCGGATCCCGGGGACGCATCCTGGTCCGGCCGTCGGGGACGGAGCCCAAGATCAGGATCATGGTCGAGGGAGACGACGCCACCGAGATCGAACAGATCGCGCGCGAGCTTGCGGCGTCGGCTACGGCCCGGCTGAACTAGGGCCAAGGGAGGGCGGCATGTGCGGCATCGTCGGCTATGTCGGCCCACGCAATGCTGCGCCCATCCTCCTGGAGGGGTTGCGCCGCCTCGAGTACCGCGGGTATGACTCCGCCGGGATCGCCGTGCTCACCGATGAGGGGAAGGTCTTCCTCGAGAAGAAGGCAGGCAAGCTCACCAACCTGACCGACCATCTCAACGGTGGCGCGCCGGCAGGTCATCAGGGCATCGCTCACACGCGATGGGCGACCCACGGACGGCCCAACGACACCAATGCCCACCCGCACACCGATTGCACCGGCAACCTGGCCCTGATCCACAACGGGATCATCGAGAACTACCGGGAGATCAAGGATCGGCTGGCCGCGATGGGCCACGCCTTCAAGAGCGAGACCGATACCGAGGTCCTCGCGCACCTGATCGAGGAGCACTACCGCGGCGACCTGGTGGAGGCCGTGCGCGGGGCGCTGAACGAGGTGCGCGGCGCGTACGCCATCGGTGTCCTGCATGTCGAACATCCCGACCGGATCGTGGGGGCGCGCATGAACGTGCCGCTGATCGTCGGCCTGGGCGACGGCGAGAGCTTCCTGGCCAGCGACGTCCCCGCGATCCTCGAGCACACCAAGAACGTGGTCATCCTGCAGGAAGGCGATATCGCCGACGTGACCACCGATGGGGTCAGGATCGTGGGGTTGGACGGCGTCGAGGTGTCCCGCGAGGTGACTCGCATTCGCTGGAACATCGAGGCTGCCGAGAAGGGCGGTTTCCCGCATTTCACGCTCAAGGAGATCTACGAGCAGCCGCACGCCATCCAGGAGGCGCTGCGCGGCCGGGTCGATCTCGCCGGCAACGTCTCGCTTCCCGAGCTGGACGCGATCGAGGAGAAGCTGCGCCGGGTCGAACGCATCTACGTCGTCGGGTGTGGCACGGCGCGCTACGCGGGCGAGGTCGGCGCCTACCTGCTGCAGGAATGGGCGCGTCTGCCGGCCGCAACCCAGATAGGCAGCGAGATGCGTTACTCGCCACCTCCGATCGACGATCGCACGCTGGTGATCAGCGTGAGCCAGTCCGGCGAGACCGCCGATACCCTGGCACCTCAGAAACTGGCGGTCGAGATGGGGGCGGTCGTGGTGGTCGTCACCAACGTGGTGGGCAGCGCGATCACCCGCGAGGCAGACGCGGTCTGCTACCTGCAGGCCGGCCCGGAGATCGCGGTCGCCTCGACCAAGGCGTTCGTCACCCAGGTCGTGGTGCTCGAGATGATCGCACTGCACATGGCGCGTCTGCGCGGGACCCTGAACGCGCGCCAGCTGCGCTCGTTCGGACTTGCCCTGCGAGAGCTCCCCGCACAGGCGGCGGAAACGCTGAAGATCGCGCCCCAGGTGAAGAAGCTTGCACAGCGCTGGAGCGCCGTGCGCGACGTCATGTTCATCGGTCGAGCCCTTGGCTATCCCATCGCCATGGAGGGCGCCCTGAAGCTCAAGGAGCTCTCCTACGTGCACGCCGAGGGCTACGCGGCGGGTGAGTTGAAGCATGGACCGATCGCGCTGCTGGATCCCGAAACGCCGCTGGTGGCGATTGCGACTCGCGGAGCCACCTACGAGAAGGTAATCAGCAATGTCGCGGAGGTGCGTGCCCGCGAGGCACCGGTGGTGGCCGTGGCAACCGTCGGCGACGAGGAGATCGCGCGCTACGCCCAGGATGTCCTGTACGTGCCCGAGACGCTCGAGGCGATGGCTCCGGTGATCGCAATCCTGCCGCTGCAACTGCTCGCCTACGAGGTGGCGGTGGCCCGTGGCGCCGATGTTGACCAGCCGCGCAACCTGGCGAAGTCGGTCACCGTCGAATAGCCGCCATCACGCAGCGCCGCGCATGAGCCGCCACCGGTGAGCCGTCACGAGATCGGCGTCGATCTGATCGACATCGATCGCATCATCGCGCTGCTCGCTCGCTATCCCGATCGCTTCAGAGAGCGGGTGCTGACCGACGCCGAGTCGCGCTACTGTGGGCAGAAGGCCGAGCGCGTCGCCGGGCGCTGGGCCGCCAAGGAGGCGATCAGCAAAGTGCTCGGACTGGGGGTACGCGGAGTTGGCTGGCGCGAGATCGAGGTCCTGCCGAACAGGGCCGGTGCGCCCCAGGTGCGCCTCCACGCCCGCGCCGCCGCGCGCGCCGCGTACCTGGGCCTCGAGGACGTGACCGTCAGCATCTCCCACGAGCGCCGCATGGCGGTCGCCGTGGCGGTCGCCCATCAGGGTCCGCAGGCGTAGCCGATGGCAATCACCGGACTGACCCAGCGCTGGGTCGCACAGCGCCTGCCGCCACGCCCGGCGAGAGCCCACAAGGGGACCTTCGGGCGACTGCTGATCGTCGGCGGGTCATTCGAGTACGCCGGCGCGGCGATCCTGACCGGGCTGGGAGCGATCCGCGCCGGGGTCGGACTGGCCTGCCTCGCCACTCCGGAGGCGGTGGGCCTGCGGCTTCTCGGAATCGTGCCCGAGCTGACCTCGATGCTGCTGGTCGAGGAGGCGCCGGGCCTGACCGCACCCGCCGGTTGGCGTCGCTTGGCCGCCGAGGCCCCATCCTTCTCCGCCACCGTCGTCGGCCCCGGGCTCGGTCGTCAGCCATCCACGGCGCGCCGGGCGCGGCAGTTCATCGGCGCGCTGCGACAGCCCACCGTGGTTGACGCCGATGCCCT
>Ga0315281_10002845_pt1 | contig 25573 bp, 23 predicted proteins | sample YL17G07_0_MG_FD_204540 | JGI IMG/M metagenome (GOLD analysis project Ga0315281, IMG submission 204540) | Sediment microbial communities from Yellowstone Lake, YNP, Wyoming, USA - YL17G07_0 | ecosystem: Environmental > Aquatic > Freshwater > Lake > Sediment | place: USA: Wyoming | collected... | reverse complement strand
TTAAATATGCTGAGTACTGCCGCCATGTGACAAGCAATGTCAACCTCTTCGTCGTCTCCTTCGCTGTCGTGATGAATAAAGGTAAATGGGAATCATTACCGGCGGATGTGAAAAAGGTATTCGATGATCTTCAAAAAGAACAGGCCATCTGGACCGGCCAGTATGTGGACAATCATGTGAATAATGCCCTGAAATGGTCCAAGGAAACCTATAAAGATTTCCAGATGTACAACCTTCCAAAAGAGGAACTTGCCAAGTGGTATGCGCTCCTAAAGCCAATGACGGATAAGTATCTAAAGGATTATGAAACGAAGGGAATACCAACCAAAGCGATCCTTGACGATGTGATGAAATCCAAAGACAAATACAGTAAAGAATACGCTAAGTGATTCCTTCGAACCCCTTTTGTAATCCCCCCTGGATCCCCCTTTCCTAAAGGGGGGTTAGGGGAGATTAAATTAAGAGGTAAATCGTGATCGGAGCACTGGAAAAAATTAGTAACCGTCTAAACAAATGGTTCATCTGGATAGGTGGAGCTGCCCTTTTGATAATGATGGGGATTTCCTGTGCTAATATGTTCCTAAGGCCTTTCGGAGTACCTTTGAAAGGGGCATACGAATTGGCCGGCTTTTTGGGTGCGCTAACTATCGCTTTACCATTAGGGTATGCCCAGATTACTCGGGCCCATATTTCAGTGGATATTCTGGCTTCTCAATTTTCAAAACGGACGCAAAAGATCATGGATGCTATCAGTTCTTTCCTATCCATGATCTTTTTTGTTTTGGTGGCCTGGCAAGTCTTTGTCTTTGCGACAACCATTTGGAAGAGAAGTGAAACATCTGAGACATTGAGGATCATCTATTACCCATTCGTTTATGCTGTCGCCTTCTGTTGTGCCCTCCTCGCCTTAGTGTTGTTTATTGACTTTGTGAAATTGCTTGCCCCCGAGAAAGGAGGGAAATAGATGATCGGGCTGCTCGGTATTCTCATCCTTCTCGTAGTCATGATCGTCATACAGATACCCGTTGGCTTCTCGATGGCGGTAGTGGGCTTTTGCGGGATCTGGTATATCAGCGGTTTGAGCGCCGCCCTGTCTACGATCGGCACAGAGACTTGGTCACAGTTCTCCTCTTATGGTCTCACGGTTATTCCCCTATTTGTTCTCATGGGGACCATCTGTTTTTATTCGGGAGTAAACCAAAGCCTTTACTTCACGGCTTACAAATTATTCGGCCGTCTGCGGGGCGGTTTGGCCATGGCGACAGTGATGGCGTGCGCTGGGTTTGCGGCCATATGTGGCTCTAATGCGGCCACCGCAGCTACCATGACGACCGTTGCCTTGCCGGAGATGAAGAAATACAATTATGAGAAGATACTCTCTTCGGGCTCTATTGCTTGTGGAGCCACGCTGGGAGTGGTGATCCCTCCGAGCCTTGTGCTACTCGTCTATGGGATACAAACTGGCCAATCCATCGGCAAACTTTTCTGGGGCTCGACTTTGCCAGGAATCTTGATGGCTATTCTCTTCTGTATCACCATTTATTTGCTTTGCGTAAAACACCCGAATTGGGGCCCTGGAGGGCCTAAGACAACTATCATAGAAAAGATCAAAGCCCTTCCTGGAGCCCTCGAGATGATTGTCCTCTTCGGCCTGGTCATGGGAGGCCTCTATACGGGTGCCTTTACCCCAACAGAGGCAGGGGCTGCTGGTGCCTTTTTTGCCCTCATAACGGGTGGTGTGGTGAGAAGAAAGCTTTCATGGAAGGGCCTTGGTTCAGCGATTGTGGATGCCTTAAAAGTATCGTGTATGGTGGTTGTGATCGTTTGGGGGGCAATCATTTTCGGTCGGTTCCTGACAATCAGCAGGCTTCCCTTTTTGGCGGTTGATTTTGTTGCCTCCCTCAATATCCCAGGTTATGTCATTCTAATTTGGATTTTAATTATCTATGGTATTGCAGGCTGCGTAATGGATGCCCTTGGTTTCCTGTTGATCTCCATCCCAATCTTCTTCCCCATGGCTATGAAATTGGGGTATGATCCGATCTGGTTCGGGTGTATCCTCACAGTTGTCACTACGATGGGAGCTATCACCCCGCCAGTGGGAATATGCGCCTATATCGTGGCCGGCATGGCCGAAGATATTCCTCTATCAACTGTTTTCAAGGGGGTGATCTGGTTCATCCCAGCTTATTGTGTCACGATGGCTCTAATGATCATTTTCCCCCAGATTGCACTCTTCTTACCTGGTTTAGTGAAGTAATTCCATGAGAGTTTCGTTATCGCACCATGGAGGAAAGCAATGATCCTGCAAATAAAGAAAATCCTTTATGCCACAGACTTAAGCAAGAACTCTGTTTATGCATACCGATATGCCATGGATATGGCAGAAAAATATAATGCAGAAATTGTCACTCTACATGTCATCGAACCCATTCCTCCCCAGGTGAAACATTATGTGAGTATCTATGTGGATGAGGCCAGGTGGGAGGAAAAAATTAAAACCGAACAGAAGATGGCCATTGAGCAGATAAAAAAACGTCTACAAGAATTTTGTAAAAGGGAATCTCAAGATGATCCCCGATGTCTCCTTTTGGTAACCAAAATCCTTGTTCAACCGGGGCATCCTGTTGAAGAGATTTTGAAGGCTGCAGAGGAAGAGGCATGTGACGTGATCATCCTCGGAACACACGGAAAAGGATTTTTGAAAGAGACCTTTCTCGGAAGCGTCGCTCGTTCGGTTCTCGACCGGACCCGAAAACCAATTTTCGTCATACCCATTCCACACGGAGAGACCGATCTGGGCTTTGAGTCCATTTGATTCTTCGAAATAAACCAATCGGAGGCTTCTATGAAAAAGTTTGAATATTTCAAGCCAAAGACCCTCGAGGAAGCTCTCACCCTTCTTGCCAAATACGGCGAGAAAGCAAAATTGATTGCGGGTGGGACGGATGTCATCGTCATGATTAAACAAAAGACGATGTCTCCTGATGTGCTCATCTCCTTAAGGGGAATTCCAGGTCTGGAACAAATTAAGTTCAATGGATCCCTGAGCATCGGGCCGATGGTCACCCATCGGGCGATCGAGAAGTCTGAGGTGATTAGAAAGGACTTTTCCGCCTTAGCCGACGCTGCCGATTTCCTCGGCTCCATCCAGATCCGGAATGTGGCAACCATTGGCGGCAATATCTGTACGGCTGCTCCTTCCGCAGATACAGCCACTCCCCTTTTGGTTCTCGGGACTCAAGTCAAGATCAAAAACCTCAAAGAAGAGAGAACCCTTCCCATTGAGGAGTTCTTTAAAGGACCAGGGGAAACTGTATTGAAAACAGGTGAAATGATTAAAGAGCTATTGATTCCCAAACTTTTACCGAATACTGGATCTGCTTACTATAAACTTCAGAGGCGCCTTGCCTTAGACCTTCCCATCTTAGGGGTCTCCGTTCTTCTTTCTTTGGATAAAAACCAAGTCACCTGCTCAGACATGCTTTGTACAACCTCCCCTATTTCATCCATTCTCCATAAGATGGAGGAAGATCAAATCGTTTGTAAAGAAGTGAGGATTGCCTTAGGGGTCGCAGCGCCGACGCCGTTGAGGGCAGTGAAGGCTGAAAATCTTTTAAGGGGCAAAAAGCTGAGTGACGAACTTTTAGAAGAAGTGGCGGAAACGGCTGCCAAAGAAGCCCAACCCAGGGATACTATCCGAAGTGAGGCCTGGTACCGCAGAGACATGATCAGGGTCCTGGTGAAGCGGATGGCGATGAAATCGATTGAGAGAGTAATCCAGCCTGAAGAAACTGTCTTTCCTGAAAGGCTATGGTAAAGGTTCTGTAGCGCCCCCATTTATTGCCTGCCTGCGGTAGGCAGGGGGGCGAATGATATCCGTCGGCAGTAAATGCCGACGCTACAAGATGTGAAGGAGAACGAACCAATGAAACAGACCATCACCTTTAATTTGAATGGAGAATCGGTTCAGGTAGAAATCGAACCTCATCTCACCCTTTTACAATTGCTGAGAGATAAATTGGAACTTATGGGAACAAAAGAAGGATGCGGCATGGGCGAGTGCGGTGCCTGTACAGTCCTTTTAGATGGAAAAACGGTCAATTCCTGTATCTTCCCTGCCATGGAGGTGGATGGAAAAAACATTACCACCATTGAGGGTCTGACCGATGCCCAAGGTAATCTTCATCCCATCCAGAAGGCTTTCATCGAATATGGGGCTATCCAATGTGGTTTCTGTACACCGGGGATAGTTCTCTCTGCTAAAGCCCTCCTGGATGAGAATCCAAAACCAACGGAGGAAGAGATTCGCCACGGAATTGCAGGAAATTTGTGCCGCTGCACAGGCTATCTCCAGATCGTTCAGGCTATTAAAGCAGCCAGTGAAAAAATGTGAAGCAATGTCAAATGTCAAAGCTCAAAGTTCAAATGAGGCTCAAAATCCAAATATTCAAAGAGTTTTTTTGACATTTGGTCATTTGTCATTGATTTGACATTTGAATTTTGAAATTTGCAATTTGCGATTTTGATCGGAGGTCATCATGGAAGAGTTTATCAATATTGGAAAACGAATCCCCAAGATGGATGCAGAAGAAAAAGTTACCGGCAAGGCAATTTACATCCATGACCTGAAGGTTCCAGGGATGCTTTATGGGAAAATTCTTTACAGCCCCCATCCCCATGCGAAGATATTAAGCATTGATACCTCTAAAGCAGAAAAACTTCCTGGGGTGAAGGCTGTTTTGACGGGCTACAACATTCCTCCCATCAAATTTGGTGTTTACAAAGACAATGTTCCTCTCAAGGCAAATAAAGTCCGATCCCTTCGGGATGAGATCGCCGCTGTGGCTGCCACAGACCCCGATATTGCTGAAGAGGCTCTCAATCTCATCAAGGTCGAATATGAAATTCTTCCAGCTATATTTGACCCTGAAGAGGCCATGAAGGAAGGTGCACTTCTCATCCATGAGGAACATGTAGGCGGTAAAGAGAAAAAACCGACCAATGTCCTCAATTTCCCCTGGAGACTTATTGCAGGAGATGTGGATGAGGCAAGAAAAAATTCTGCCTTTGTTGCCGAAGATCGTTTCAAGGTGACCTGGGTCACTCATTGTTGCATGGGAACAAGCGGATGCCTCGCTCTGTTCGACCTGAAAAATAATCTCACCATGTACAGCATCACTCAGATTCCATCCCTCGCCCAGAGGGATTACATCGACGCCCTCGCTGCCATGGGATTGAAGGATAAGAAGGTTCGAGTGGTCAAGACAACGATCGGTGGCGGATTTGGAAGCAAACTCGATACCTATGCCTTCGAATACATTGCCATCTTGCTCGCTCATAAGACCCGGAAACCCGTCAAGATCCTCTTCAGCCGTGAAGAGGAATTTTTTGCCACCTCACCCAGACAGCCTGCCATCATTAATATCGCTCAAGGATGTACCAAGGATGGAAGATTGACATTTCGAGATATTCGAATGACCCTCGATAATGGCGCCTACACTTCTTGGGGTGCCACCACACCCTCGGTCATGATGATGCCTATCTCTTCTCTTTATAAAGTTCCCAATGTCCGATATGTCGCCAAATGCGTTTACACCAATAATACCTACTCTCAGGCAATGAGAGGATATGGAAATCCACAAGCAACCTTTGCCATCGATTCCCAGATTGACATCTTGGCGGAGATGGCCGGGATCGATCCTCTCGACTTCAGAATGAGAAATGCCAATACACCGGGTGAAATCACGCCTCAGAATTTCAGAATCAATACATGCGGTCTAAGGGAGTGTATTGATGTCGTGGCACAAAAGTTGGATTGGCGACAGAATCGTGGAAGGAGAGACGGAAGAGGGATTGGGATGGCTTCAATGATCCATGTCGGCGGAGGCGCCCGGGTCTATAAATCGGATGGTTGTGGAACGATCATTAAGATGGATGATTTTGGAACCGTCAATGTGATTACCGGCGCAACGGATATGGGACAAGGTTCCGACACCGTCATCGCTCAAATCGCTGCCGAAGAACTTGGAGTCAGGGTAGAAGATGTGGTGGTCACCCATACGGACACCGATATCTGTCCCTGGGACGTCGGAGCCCATGCCAGTCGAACGACTTTTGTGGCTGGAAATTCAGCCATAGGTGCGGCGAAAAAAGTTAAGGAGCAACTCCTCGAGGTCGCCGCCAAATCATTGGGTGAAAGTCCTGAGAATTTAGATATTCGGGATCGAACCATCTTCTCGAAGAAGGATCCTGAGAAGAAATCTCCCCTGGGAAAAATTTTAAGGGCTGCCCATTATACCGCTGGCGGAAGCATGGTCATGGCTGAGTATTTTTATGATCCTCCCAATGAAAATTTAGACAGAGAATTTAAAGGAAATCTCTCCGTCACCTATGCCTATGGAACACACGGTGTAGAGGTCGAAGTGGATAAGGAAACCGGTCAAGTGAAGATCCTGAAATATATTGCTGCCCATGATGTGGGTAGGGCGATCAACCCCATGCTCCTGGAGGGTCAGGTCTATGGCGGAGCAACCATGGGAATCGGTTACGCTTTGACTGAAAGACTCATCCTGAAGGATGGAAAGGTGATGAATCCAAATTTCCTTGACTACAAGATGCTCACAGCCAAGGATGTTCCGAATATTGAAACAATTGTGATCGAAACAAATGACCCCTTCGGACCATTCGGTGCCAAAGGGATTGGTGAACCGGGGTCGGTCCCAACAGCCCCTGCCATTGCCAATGCCATCTATGATGCAGTGGGGGTGAGGATCAAAGACCTTCCCATCACTCCAGAAAAGGTATTGGCAGCACTGAAAGAGAAAAAATAAAGTCATTGAGTTATTGATTCACTAAGTAATTGGTGGAACCTTAAATAATTAATGTAGCGTCGGCATTCATTGCCGACGCTTTTTTATGTCCCCTCTCTTAAGCCCTCAAATCCTATTGAACTCTTGTGCAAAATTGTCATCTTTTGTGTAAACTTTTCATAAATTGTTCCATTTTTGACATGTGACTGCTATTTAAAACCCTTTTCTCCTGTCTATACACCCTGCCCTTTCCAATCTTGAAACACCTTTAAAAATAAATAGTTAGGAACAAAAATGGATTCTTTATGAAAATTTGGAGCATTTTGGAACAAAACTTGCTGATTTGCCAATCCTAAGAAGTTCTGTGTCCTCAATAGATTAAATTTCGATGGCGAAAAAAATCGAAAAAATTCATTTACGGACATCAGAAGAAAAAACAAATATGACAACCAAAAATCTTAAGAGGAAGAAAAAAAATAATAATTTATCAGATCGAAAAAGAACTCGACCGTCCAAAGACCCGGCCATCATCAAACCTCTTTCTGCCAAACAGATGGGCAAGCGGGCAGAGGAGGCGTTGCAGGAAATCGAGGAACGTTTCCGTTTGGCTTTCGAGAATGCCAATATCGGAATGTGCCTGGTGGATCTTCAAGGACGATTGACCAAAGTCAATCATCAGATGTGTGAAATATTCGGCTACAGCCAGGAAGAGCTTGAAAGTATGACCGTTAATGACATTGCCCATCCAGAAGACTTGAATATCAGCACAACTTTTATCCAAAGGGCGACATCGGGAGAAATTGAGTATACCCATTTCGAAAAACGATACTTTCACAAAGATGGTCATATCGTGTGGGGGCAAGTTTCCAGTTCGCTTGTACGTGATGCCCAAGGTGTACCCCAGTACCTTATCTCCCATGTTCAGGACATCACTGATCGCAAGCTATCAGAGGAAGCACTTCGAAGGAGCGAGGAGACAGCGAAATGGTTAGCTCAAGAAAATGCAGTCATGGCCGAAATTGGACAAATCGTCAGTTCAACACTAAATGTTGAAGAGGTGTACGAGCGTTTCGCCAAAGAGGTCCATAAGCTTATCCCTTCTGATGGAATAACGATTAATATAATCAATCAAAAAGAGGGTACGGTGACTATCCCTTATGTCTCTGGAATAGCTATACCAGGATGTCAACCTGAAGATATCTTCCCTTTAGAGGGTTCAGTGACTGGAGAGGTAGCACGAACGCGTTCAGGCCTAATTATCCAAACGGAAGACAAAAATGAGCTGCAGGCCAGGTTCCCTACCCTTTTATCAGCTTTTGAGACTGGGCTTCGATCAGTAATCGCCGTTCCTTTAATCTCAAAAGATCAAGTGATAGGAGCCATACATTTTCGTTCATCTAAACCAAATGCTTATTCAGATCAAGATCTGAAGCTTGCTGAAAGCATTGGTTCTCAGATTGCTGGTGCCATTGCCAATGCTCAGCTTTTTACAGAGCATAAACGGACAGAGGGGGAACTCCGGAAAAGCGAGGAGAAATATCGGACGATTCTTGAGAACATCGAGGATGGTTATTTTGAGGTGGATATCGCAGGGAATTACACCTTTTTTAATGATTCGCTCTGTAGGATGTTAGGTTATTCCAGAGATGAGATGGTGGGCATGAATAACCGACAGTATACAGATAAAGAGAACGCCCAAAAATTGTATCAGGCATTTAATAAAGTCTATAGGACAGGGGAACCCACTAAAGAATTTGATTGGGAGATTATTAGAAAAGATGGGACAAAACGATATATTGAGACCTCTGTATCTTTAATAAAAAATATATCAGGTCAACCGATAGGGTTTCGCGGCATTGTTCGAGACATCACCGAGCACAAAAATAATGACGAAAAAATTCTTAGGCAAAGTACCTTATTGGATGGAGTCAATAAGGTACTTATTGGGGCGTTGACATGTCAAACAGAGGGAGAAATAGCTAATAAATGCCTTAACGTGGCACAGGCGTTGACCAAAAGCAAATTCGGTTTTATCGGGGAAATGAACCAAGCAGGGCGCTTCGATACCCTCGCGATGAGTGATCCAGGGTGGGAGGCCTGTCGAATACCGAGGTCCGATTCAGTGCTTTTGATCAACAACATGGAGATGCGAGGAATCTGGGCTAGCGTGCTCAAAGAAGAACGATCCCTGATCGTCAACGACCCTGTTGCTCATCCGAACCGTGTTGGAACCCCTGAGGGGCATCCGCTCCTAACTTCCTTTTTAGGGGTACCATTAAAACACATGCGCAAGACCATTGGTATGATTGCATTAGCCAACAAAGAAGCCGGTTACGATTCCATCGATCAGAATGACATAGAAACCTTGTGCACGGTATTTGTGGAGGCATTAATGCGCAAGCGAGCTGAGGAGGCGCTGAATACCCAGAAACAAAGATTTCAAACCCTATCAGAGCAAGCTCCTTTCGGGATGGTGATGATTGATCAAAATGGAACCTTCAGATACATCAATCCAAAATTCAAAGAATTATTCGGGTACGATTTAACCGACGTCCCGGATGGAAAAACCTGGTTTAGGAAAGCCTACCCAGATCCTATTTACAGACACAATGTGATCTCGGATTGGATTAATGATTTAAAAAGTTTCAAGCCGGGAGTAAAAAGACCCAGGACTTTTATCGTTACTTGCAAGGACGGAGCAGAAAAGACCATCAATTTTATACCTGTATGGTTACTAACGGGCGAAAATTTAATGGCTTGTGAAGACATTACGGAGCGTAAACGCGCTGAGGAAGCACTTCAGGAATCGGAAGAACGATATCGAACCATTCTTGAAAACATTGAAGACGGCTACTATGAGGTTGACCTTCCCGGTAATTTCACCTTCTTCAATGATTCCCTGTGCCGAATGTTGGGTTACTCCAAAGAGGAAATGATAGGTATGAGTAACCAACAGTACACAGATCAAGAAAACCGCAAAAAATTATTTCAAGCCTTCAATGAAGTTTACAGGACAGGGGAACCCACTAAAAGATTTGATTGGGAGGTGATTAGAAAGGACAGGACGAAACTTTTCGGCGAAGTTTCGGCATCACTCATAAAGGATCCAAAAGGGCAGCCGATTGGTTTCCGGGGTATTGCCCGTGACATCACCGAACGCATGATGGCAGGACAAGCCCTGGAAAAAAGTGAAGTGAGGTTCCAAGAACTGTTTAATGATGCACCAGTGGGGTACTTTGAATATGATGTGGAAGGACGCATCATCGATGTCAATCGCACAGAATTGGAACTGTTGGGTTATAGGCTCGAGGAAATGATCGGTCAGCCCGTATGGAAGTTTATTGTCGAGGGGGAGGCAGCACATCAGCAGATCTTGCAAAAATTAGCTGGCACCCTGCCACCTGCTCAAGGACTTGAGCGGACCTACCGACGAAAAGATGGGACTACATTTCCAGTTTTAGTTGGGGATCGAATCCTCCGAGATTCAGAAGGAAAAATTATAGGCATCCGCACGACAATTCAAGACATAACGGGTCGGAAACGGGCAGAAGAAGAGATGAGGGGTCTCGAAGAACAATTTCGTCAATCCCAGAAGATGGAAGCCATCGGGCGACTGGGCGGTGGCATCGCCCATGATTTTAATAACCTCTTGACAATCATCAAAGGCTACAGTCAACTTTCCCTCCTCGACCTCAAGGAAAACGACCCTCTGTGGGGAAACATTCAAGAGATTCAAAAAGCCACCCAACGGGCAACCGACCTGACCCGTCAACTTCTGGCCTTCAGCCGCCGTCAGATTTTAGACCTCAAAGTGCTCGATCTGAATACCCTCCTAAAAGATCTGGACAAGATGTTACGTCGGATCATTGGCGAGGATATCGAGTTGACCACTCTATTAGCCAAGAATTTAGGGAGAGTCAAAATCGATCTTGGTCAGTTCGAACAAATAATCCTCAATTTAGCTGTGAACGCCAGAGATGCTATGCCTTCCGGAGGAAAACTTACGATCGAGACGGCCAATGTTATACTGGATGAAGAATATGCTCGTACCCATATTAGTGTGACCCCTGGGCCCTATGTGCGGTTATCGGTCAGCGATACAGGGGTCGGAATACCCCTGGAAGTAAAAGAAAAAGTTTTTGAGCCTTTCTTTACGACAAAAGAGAGGGGTAAGGGTACGGGGTTAGGTCTTTCAACGGTCTATGGAATTGTGAAGCAGAGTGGGGGGAATATCTGGGTGTATAGTGAACCGGCACATGGGACGACCTTCAAGATTTATCTGCCGAGGGTTGAGGAAGATTTAGATACTTTGTACGGGCGAGATGAGACCGACTTTTTACCCAGGGGGAGCGAGACAGTGCTCTTGGTGGAGGATGAACCATCAGTGCGAGACCTGGCCCATCGCCTTTTAAACCAGGCGGGGTATAAGGTTTTGGAGGCAGCCAATGGCGAAGAAGCATTGCGCGTTGTCCAGGAACATATTGGAGAGAAAATCCATCTCCTGTTGACGGATGTGGTGATGCCCCAGATGGGCGGGAAAGAATTGGCCAATCAACTAAAAAACTTACGGCCCGACGTCAAAGTTCTCTATACCTCGGGTTATACGGATGATGCAATTGTCCACCATGGCGTCCTTGACCCCGGCACCCACTTCTTGCAAAAACCTTTCTCACCAAAAACTCTGACACACAAGGTGCGGGAGGTGCTGGACAGGTGATTTCGGAATGTTCAGTTCGGAGTAATGAGTTCGGAGCTCGGAGAATTTAAGATGAATAATGACAAATTTGATTTTAAAAATTCAAATAAAATCCAATCCAAAATGGCGGGAAATAATTTTTCTTCCTGTAACCTTCAAAATAATAATCAGATGCTGAACCAAGTTCAGCATGACAGTAAGAAAATAATTCCCGTCCTTGTCATCCCGAACTTGGTTCGGGATCTCGGTTTAGTTTTGATTCATAAGGCTTTAAAACCACCCCCTGTAAGCGGAGTTCTTTACCAACACGGGAATGAAAGGACGATCGCAAAGTTTGTGTTCAGAACTATCAAAAATGGTAACCGGACTGATTAAGTCATTAAAGAAGTGATTGATATATGCTCTGAACTAAGAACTACGAACTCATAACTATTAAGAGTAAGAGGAGAACTGGAAAATGAACAAATATTCCGAAATCCGAAATCCGAAATCCGAAATCAGGATAAGGGAGATTATGACACCCCGAGAGGCAGCAGAGTATTTGAGCGTCCATGTTCGAACCATCTACCGCTTGGCTAAAAATGGGGATATCCCCGGCCGTAAGGTGGGTGGAAGCTGGAGGTTCAAGAAGAACGCCTTGGATGAATGGCTTTCGTGGAGAGAAAACCCCTCTTCTAACGAAAAAGGATAAGGTATGGAAAACAGAATTTTAGTCGTGGATGACGAAAAAGAAATCAGGGATTTTCTCTATAAGGCGCTCAGTCGCCTGGGTGGATTTCGCGTGGAACTTGCAGAAACGGCAGAAGAAGCTCTTCAAAAAATTGAGAAAGATCCCTTCGACCTCGTTTTGACAGACCTGAAAATGCCAAAGATGGATGGGCTCCAATTAGTAACGGAGATTGCCAAGTTAAAGCCTGAGATCCTTACGGTGATGATGACTGGCCATGGGACGATTGATTCGGCCTTGGAAGCGATGAAACGAGGGGCGAGTGATTATCTTATGAAGCCTCTCAACCTTGATGAGTTAATCATTCGTATTCAGAAGGTCCTGGAAGAGAAGCAACGCTTTGTCAGGCTCAAAGACTTCGCCAACCAATTGGAAAGAGCCAACCAGGAGTTGAAAAAGATTGACGCCATAAAATCGGAATTTGTTTCGGTGGCCTCTCATGAGCTGAGGACCCCCCTTGCCGCCATCAAGAATGCGGTCCAATTAGTTCTGAAAGGAAAGACCGGAGAGATCAACGAAAATCAGGTGAAGTTTCTCTCCATGGCAGAGAGAAACATCGATCGACTTACCAATATTCTCAACAACCTTCTGAATCTTTCGAAGATCGAGTCAGGAAAGATTGAATTGAAGTTTGAGAACATAGCATTGAAGGGGCTCATTGAATTAATAGCATCCTCTCTGAGACCCCAAGCTGACGGAAAACCGATTCTGATTGAAGTGGAAGTCCCTGAACAACTTCCAGGAGTCTATGGAGATCCGGAAAAAATTGAGCAAATCCTGACGAACCTAATTGGTAACTCAATTAAATTTACACCGGACGGAGGAAAAATTCTGATCACTGCTGAACCTCTTTCTAAGGACAAAAGGGGTGGTTTCGGTGATATGGTCGCTGTCTCTGTGAAAGACACCGGGGTCGGAATTCCATCGGAGCATTTGGAGCCCATCTTTGAAAAATTTCATCAGGTGGAAGGCTCGCTCCACCGGTCAGTGAGCGGAACAGGATTGGGTCTGGCCATCACAAAAGGATTGGTGGAAGCCCATCAGGGGAAGATCTGGGTGGAGAGCGAAGTGGGAAAAGGAAGCACATTCACCTTCACATTACCCATCTCAGAAGGCGAGAGAAGAGAGCCTCATTTCCGTTTCATCCTGGACAAAGAGTTTCAGCGGGCACAGGAAAACGATTCCCCCCTCACCCTCTTTCTGATTCAGGTGCTGGATGAAAGGGGTGAGGTCGAAAAGGCTTTGTTAGACAAATTGGAAGAAAAGGTCAAGCAATGTCTTTGTAGAGAGGCAGATATTTTATTGAGGCGGGAGAAAGAAAAAATATTGGCCGCCCTATGTGAGGCAAATCTCAAAGGAACTCAGGTGATCCGCCAACGGATTGAGGAGGAAATTCAAAAATATCCACTCGAAGGCCAAGGGGCACCCGTACTCATCAAAGTGGGGACGGCCACCTACCCTGAAGAAGCTCTTTCCAAGGCAGAACTCTTCAGGTTGGCAAAAGAAAGATTAGGAGGTTAAGCGATGAGTCCAAAAAAGATTTTGGTTGTTGATGATGAAGTCGATTTAGTGGAAACCGTCCGTTTCCCCTTGGAGATGGAAGGATTCAATGTTCTGGTCTCTTATAATGGTGAGGATGCCTTGAATCAAGCCAGGAAAGAGAATCCAGATCTCATCATCCTCGATTTGATGTTGCCGAAGCTGGATGGGTATAAAGTGTGTCGCCTATTGAAATTTGACGAGAGATACAAACATATTCCTATCTTGATGGTGACCGCCAAGACTCAAGAAAAGGATAAAACTCTTGGAATGGAGACCGGGGCGGATGAGTATATTACCAAACCTTTTGAGATGGACTATTTGATGGAAAAGGTGAAGGCGTATCTGAATAAATAAAGTTATGATTTCGGAGTTTTGAGTTTGGAGATTTAAAATTAGGTACTCTGAACTCCGAACTAAATTCCTCCGAACTGCAATGGGTTAGCGGATGCCGACTTTCAAATATCGAGTGAGGGATAGAGCAGGGAAAGCGATGACCGGGACGATTGAAGCTCTGACGATCGAAATGGCAGGAAATCATCTCTATCAGACGGGATACTTTCCCATTGCCATTGAAGAGGAGTCGGTTTCGACTTCACTCAATCTTACAGACCTTTGGAAACGATTTCAAAAGGTGAAGTTAGAAGAACTTATTGTATTTAGCCAGCAGCTCTCCACTTTGTACAAAGCAGGATTGCCTTTGCTTACGGGGTTAAGGAGTTTGAAAGAGCAGACATCGAATCAAAAGTTTAAAGAGATACTGGAAGAGGTTGGTCTCCAGATTGAAGGAGGAAATACACTTTTCGGCTCCATGTCTAAATTTCCGGATGTCTTTTCTGTTGTTTATGTCAATATGATCCGAGCCGGAGAGACCTCTGGAAAGCTGGGGGAATCCTTGGACCGTTTTGTCACTCTTGCAGATCGCGAATTGAGAACTCGACAAAAAGTGAAAGAGACAACCCGTTATCCCAAAATTGTCATCTTTTCTGTGATCGTTGCATTTTTCGTCTTGCTCACATTTGTTATACCAAGGTTTGCTCAGGTCTTTGCTCAATTTAAAACCACCCTCCCCTTGCCGACCCGAATGATGATTGGGGTCAACTACCTCTTTCAAAATTATTGGTATCTTATACTACCAGCGTTTGTGTTCATACCGATCCTGTTAACACGCTATATCCGGACAGAAAATGGAAGGATCTTCTGGGATAGACTTAAAATAAGAATCCCTGTATTCGGCCGCCTATTCTTAATCGCTGCCCTTTCTCGATTCGCCCATACTTTTGTCATGTTAAACAAGAGTGGAATTCCTATTCTTCAGATCCTCGAGATCACCTCCACAACTATCAACAATGTTATTCTCTCTCAATCTATCGAAGAAATCAGCCGAAAGGTAAGAGAAGGAAGTAGTTTGGCCGATGCGATGAGGGAGAGTGGGAAGTTCACTCCCCTCATCATTCAGATGGTGGCCGTGGGAGAATCTACAGGAACATTTGATGAAATGTTGGTAAGAATCACAGAGTATTATGATCTTGAACTGGAAAATGCGATCAAAAAAATGACCACCTACATTGAACCGGCTTTGACACTTTTTATGGGAGTCGTTGTTCTGTTTCTGGCATTGGCCGTGTTTCTGCCATGGTGGAACATGGCCTCTTTGTTTAAGTAACTCGCAAGGGGAAGATAATGAACGATGAACAATGGACGATGGATCATGGACCAAGGAGATCTAAATTGCGGAAAACGCCTGCCTGCCGGACAGGCAGGGATTGCGGCACCCCCTCTCCAACCCTCCCCCCTGGAGGCCTCCGGCTCGGAAGAGCCTCTGGCTCGGAGAGGGGAGGGAGAGGGTGGGGGGAACTCCGAACTCCGACCTCAAAGGGCATGACCCTCATCGAAGTCATTCTCGTTATGGTCATTATTGGGATACTTTCTGCTGTTGTGGTTACTAAATTAGACATGGGTATGACAACATCCAGGGCTTCGGTGGATGGAGCGGCTTATATGATTGCATCGGATATTCGATATGCACAGGAATTTGCGATGGCCAATAGGGTTTCAAAAAGTGTCATCTTCAACTCTGGCTCATCGGTCTATACATTTCTCCCCACAGGTAATTTTGATCCCTCAGGCCAACTTCCATCGGGGGTGACGATTAATAACAACTTTACGATCACTTTTAATTCTCTTGGGGAGCCAACCACAGGCGGGGGTGGATCAGTGACTGTCTCCGGAGGAGGACAGTCGAAGACAATCAGTGTGGTGAATTATACAGGAAAGGTGAGTATTTCATGATAGTTCGGAGTAATTAGTTCGGAGTTCGGAGAATTAAAGATGAATAATGATAAATTTGATTTTGAAAGTCTGATAGTTTATCAGAAAGCCCTTCAATATGTGGATCTTGTGTACGAGATGACAAGAAACTTTCCTAAGACAGAAGTCTTCTCCTTAACAGATCAATTTAAGCGAGCTTCAATATCTATTTGCCTTAATATTGCTGAAGGAAGCGGAGGGAGCAAGGTTGAGTTCAATCGATTTCTTAAAATAGCAAGGAGATCGATAAGAGAATGTATTGCAATTACCGAAATCTCTTATAGACAAGAATTTATTACTAAAGATTTGAAGGATAAATCACGGAACTTCTGTTCCGAACTATCAAAAATGATAACGGGATTAATCAAATCATTGAAGAGGTAATTGATAGATGCTCCGAACTACGAACTCCGAACTCAAAACTTTAAATAACAAAGGATTTACACTCATCGAAATCATTGTCTTGATCGTCATGGCGGGCATCCTCCTGCCTACGATCGTCGTTCCCTTTGTAACGGGTGTGAAAAAGAGCGGAAAGCCGGAGATGGCAGCGACAGCGATGTACCTCGCCCATCAAAAGATGGAAGAGTTTATGAAATTCGATTATAGCAACGCAGCTTTGAACCCCATTGGCCTTACTGCATATGCCAATGCAGATATTTCTACCTACCAATGGCAGTGGGAAATTATTTATGTGGACAATAATTTCAATACCTCTGCTACAGATGTTGGATATAAAAGGATTCTCGTCCGTGTAAGAGATCCGGAGAATGATGCTTATGAGATATATTCTGTGGTTACGCATTTTCCGTAATAGTTTTTTAATTGTAGGGGCTCAATTTATTGAGCCCGAATACGGGCGTCATGAATGTCGCCCCTACGAAAATATTGGATAAACAATGCTAAAAAAACCGTCAAAGGGTTTTACCTTAATTGAAATAGTTATTGTGATAGTCATTTTATCTATTGTCTCGGCAATTACTATCTATTTTTTGGTAAACAGTATGAGAATCTATACCATGACCCTAAATCAGAAGACCCTTTTCGATGAAGGAAAACTAGCACTGGAGAGAATGCGTAGAGATATCCGGGATGCAAAAAACATTACCTCTCCGGCTGCAGGTGGCTCAGGCAGTTTAATTACATTTACAAGAACCAATGCAACGGCTCAGGACGTTGCGTCTGAAAATATCACCTTTCAGTTGACCGGGAGCAATCTTCAGAAGGTGAAGGCTTCACCTTCTGCTACCAGTACCTTAGCTGGAAACGTTTCTGTGTTTACCGTCACACGGGGAGCACCAGCAACGAATAATGAGAATGAGATTAAAATGGTGCTCACCCTGTCTCTGGGAACGGGAGAGAATGTGACCATACAAACAAAAGTCTATCCCAAAAACCTTAATAAAGATGTGACGAACACTTATAAAAACTTCTTCCAGAACTGGATGGAGGTATTGAGTACTTGAAAAACGTTGGGTTTTTGAATTCAAAAGGAATATCGGTTCTCTTTCTAATCATTGCCATGCTATTGATGGTAACGATCGGATATGTTTTTTCTTATCTGATCCCTACCAAGCAGAAGTCTGTTTCTTTCGTGATCTCCTCCAGTCAGGCCTTCTTCATCGCTCAGTCCGGAGTGGAATATGCTGTCCGATACGCCTCTGTTCAAGGCTGGACAACTCCTGCTTCTCTTCTCGGACTCAACGGCCCAGGGGTCAACCAACGAAACCTTGGTCGTGGAGGATTTACCCTCAGTTATGACAATACAACGGATAAGCTCACCTCTATTGGAGTGGTTCCCAACGCGAGTGAAAGGAGGATTTTCGTCTCCACTTTCACTAGTTTTGTATCAAAACCACTGATATTGGTCAATCCTGCACCTTGTTGGGTGAATCCGAGAACTGTAGTAAGATTTTATATCCAAAACATGGGGAGTGCAGCTATTACGCTCACTGCCTTCTCTGCTTCTTGGTCACAACCACCGACAAGGAGCTTAACCAGTATTTCAATGGATGGGGTCCAAAAATTCAGTGGTACCTATAGCAGCGGAAGCGGCCTCCTGAATTTCACTCCCCCAGGAAACAGCGAAGTTATAAATCCTAATCAGACCATCATGGTTAACGTTGTGTGGAATGGTAATATTAGTCCGAATTCTATAACCATCATCTCTTTCTATACCTCAGCAGGAGAGGAGTTTATTTTTAACTTGGACCCAACGGGACTTGGATTACCAGGTTGTTGACAGGGGCTTAGAGTATGGGGATAAAGTTGATAATTAGGAAGTCAAATATCAAAGTTGAGGGTTGGATATGTCAGAAATCATCGGTTTAGACATTGGTTCTCATTCCATTAAATTGGTAGGTCTTAAGATGACATCCAAGGGGCCTTTCCTCACCCGTGTGGGCATGAAGGAAATCCCCCCTGGAGGGAATAAAGAGGATGTGAACACGGTTGCCGAAACTCTTAAGTCCCTGCTCAGTGAAATGGACCTTAAAACGAAAAAGGTGAGCCTGACTGTTTCAGGTCCGGGGGTTCATATCAAGCAAATCTCCATTCCTGCTCTTCCCAAGGCTGAATTGAAAGAGGCTGTCCGTTGGGAGATCAAGAGCCACCTCCCCTTTCCTGTTGAAACAGCCCAGATTGATTTCCATATTCTGAATGAATATGTAGAAGATAACATTAAGAAATTGGACTTAATGGTTGTGGTTTGCCCAAAACATCTGATCGACCGAACCCTTTCCATCGCTGAAGGGGCTGGGCTTCAACCGACTCATCTTGATGTGGGCCCTTTTGCCCTCTGGAATACTCTACTGGCTTGGGATCAGCTTAAAAAAGAAAAAACGGTCGGTTTGATTGATATGGGGGCTGAAAAAACAGGAATTTACATTTTCAAAAATGGGATTCTGCAATTCAGTCGAGAGGTAACTCCTGCCGGAGCAGACATTACAAGAGCTATTGCGGAGGGAATCGGTTCTGCGGGAGAAGCTCAACCCATCTATGAACGGGCTGAGAAAATAAAACAAGAGATTGGAATCCCTTCAGAACCTCTTCAGGAAGGGATGAGCGATAAATCCGAGTCTTTATCAAAGTTATCTTTCCTCGTCAGGCCTGTGTTGGAGAAATTGGCGGCAGAGATAGAACGGTCTCTCGAATATTATAGAAATTTATTTAACGTGGAGCGAATAGACAGGGTCCTTGTGACGGGCGGAGGCGCCAATCTAAAGAATATCGTTTCCTATTTGGCAAGGGAACTTCGTTTGCCTGTGGAACATTTTAACCCTTTGAGAGAAATTCTCTTTGACTCAAAAAAGATTGATATCCAGATGTTGGACCAGATGGGTTCGCTCTTCACAGTAGCTGCAGGAGTGGCACTTCCTGGACCCGAGCGAATCGAGCTGCTCCCTGCTAAAAAACCATTTTTATCTAAGATCCAGATAGGGAAGTTGATTCCCGTTCTCGCCCCCTTGATCACGCTCTTCGTCTTTTTATCGATCATCTGGTATATGAACGGACAGGTAACCACTATCCAGAAAGAACGGGATGTGAAGATGGCGAAAGTGGTAAGTCTTGATACGCTTCAGGCAAAACTGAACCTATTAAAGGAGAAGGATCTTCAGATCAAGGAAAAGCTTTCTCTATTCCCATCCTCAATGATTGTCTCTGTCCCCTATCGAGAGATCTTGAAAGAGTTCGATGACATTCTACCAGACAATGTCACCCTGATACTTCTTTCGGTTCAAAACAAGGGAAAACCTATGAAGAAGGGGTCTCCATCCTCAAAGCCCCAGGAAGGAGAATCCCAAAAGGACGACGGCAGGGAACTTTATATCACAGGCCTTGCTTTCGGCAGCGATGTTCGCTGTCTCACAGCGTTGGCCCAGATCATCGAGCGTCTTGAGAGATCTCCCTTATTTAAAAATGTAAAACTGGTTTCAGCCGATGAGAACAAACTATATACTCAACCAGGAGCAGTATTTGAGATCGTCTGCGATATTAATCTGAATAGTCAAAAGAGAGGAGAAAAACGGTAAACCATGGTGCTAAAAAGTAGAGAAAAAATATTGATTGTTTTTGTCGTTATTGCCATTGCCATTTGGGCCTTCGACCATTTTTATTATACCCCTCAGACCCACAAAATCTCGAGGCTTAAGGCAGATATCAATGCGGCTGACCTAAAACTGAAAGAATCCCTCCTCGTGACGGAAGGAGTGGAAACATTGGAAGCTGAGGTCCACCGCCTAGAAGGAGAACTTAAGAGATTAAGTGAGCGGACCCTGAAGGGTGAAGAGTTCAGAACCTTCTTGAGGCACTTAGCCAGAGAGAGCGATCCCCTTCAGATGAAGGTTATTTCCCTGAACCCCCAGGAAGAAAAACTCCCTCCTCCTGAGGGTAAGAAGGAAGCTTCTGCTTCGCAATACCGGAGGGTCAACATCCAGATGGTTCTCCATTCAACCTATACCAAACTGGGGGCTTATTTAAAAGGGATTGAGGAACTTCCTTTTCTCATCAATGTGGACAATCTCCAAGTGGAAAAGGAAGAAGGGGTTCAACCTCTTTTAAAGGTCACCATGGGGTTAAGTATGTACATTATGTCGTTATAAGAATCTTGAAGGAGGAAATTTAGTGAGACGATATCAAAAAATAATTTTGCCTATGACCTTCATCACCATTTTTATTTTAGCAGGAATCACCTTGATGGATCCGATCGCGGCGAACGGACAATCGAAAGGAAGAATAGTTCTGTCTCAAGAAAGCGGAAGGGATCCATTCCTCCTTCCTTCAGGAGTCCGTCTCCTCTCCAAGATGGATACGGCTTCTGGAGCAAAGGGGATTCCTTCAAAAACAGAAGGGAAACTCAACGATATTCTTCCTTCCCCCCTGAAGGTTAAGACTATTTTAATCAGTGACCATGTTCGATTGGCATTAATCGATCGCCATATTGTAAAAGTAGGAGACTCGATTCATGATGAAAAGGTTTTAGAAATTAAAACAGACCGAGTGATTTTAGGAAAAGGAGATCAAAAGAGAACCCTTCTTTTGTCTCAGAGTCCTGTTCTATTAACCATCGAGGAAAGAAAAGGAGAAAAAAGATGAAAATAAAAATCTTCTTCGCCATTTTTCTTATTCTATTATGGGTCATGGGGTGCGCCACTGCCCCGAATAAAGAGCGCGCCAAATTACCTTCCCAAAAGGTGGAGGTCGCCAAACCTCAACCTCCTCCTGAAGAAAAATTAAAGGAACTGGTGATTCCCCAAATGGAGGAGGCGAAAAAGGTACCCGACAGACTCTTCTCCATCTACGCCAGAGATTCAAACATCCAGGATGTGCTTCTGGCCTTCTCAAAGGAGAGCGAGCTCAATATTGTTATCGATCCTGAGCTGAATGGGAAGGTGACCATTGATTTAAAACGTGTGACTTTGAAAGAGGCCCTGGATGTCATTCTTACTCCAATGGGTTGGACCTATCGAATCGACGGAAAATTTATCAAGATATCAAGACCCCAGATGGAAACCCGTCTCTTTACACTGAATTATATCGCCACAAAACGGACAGGAAAAAGAGAGGTCTATGCCAGCACCAGTACAGGTGGAGGCTTACAGACCAGTGCCCTTCCAGGCCAACAGACCGCTCTCAGTCCAGGGGGGGTCAGAACAGGATATACTGACCTCGTCAGTGTTGATGAAGTAGACCTGTGGAAGGAGATTCAAAAAGGATTAGAGAGCTTTATTTTTGGATCCGTCGAGGAGAAGGAGGTTCCTTCTGAGAGAGAAAAAAAGACCTGGACAAGGGTGGACGAGAAAGGGAAAAAATTGATCATCAACAAATCTACCGGGACAATTATGGTGACTGACTATCCTCTCAATCTGAATAAGGTTGCTTTCTACCTTGAGACCGTTGAGGGAAGTTCCCAGAGACAGGTTAGCATCCAGGCAAAGATCATGGAGGTGATCCTCTCCGATGACCACAGAGAAGGGATTAACTGGAAGGTGATCGAAGGGCTTCCTCGTTCTATTAACGTAGCTTGGGGACTTACGGATAAAGCCAAGACGACAGGGTTCCCAGGTACATCGAGTGGTTTCCTTACCGGCACCGGCACAGGGGCGACAACAACGACTATTAATACTCCTGGTGTCTTTAAAATTGCACCTTACGGAGGCATTTTTGCGCTTGGTGCAGCAGGGACAGAGGTGGCCCTTTCAGATATCATGCAGGCGATTGCAGAGCAAGGAGATGTAAAGGTTCTGTCCAGTCCAACTATCTCCACCCTCAATAATCAGAAAGCAGTTATCCGGGTCGGGAATCAGGATGTCTTCTTCATCACCGGTGCTATTGCCACACAGTACACAGTATCCCAGATTATCCAGCCCATGACCATCGATATTGGGATCATCCTGGATGTGACTCCCCAAATCGCTGAAGATGGCACCATTATCATGAATATCCATCCCAGTATCACGGACAAGACAGGGGAGAAAACGACTCCAGATGGAAAGTCAACTTTTCCTCTTTTGAGCGTGAGGGAAACGGATACTACGGTGAGAGTCAGAGACGGCCAGACGATTATCATCGCTGGCCTGATGCAGGAGAGGATTGAGGAGAATTATACAGGTGTTCCTGTCTTAGGTTCCATTCCTCTTCTTGGAGGATTGTTCCGATACAAGACCGGAACGAAAAGAAATTCAGAACTGGTGATCATGATCACTCCTACTCTTCAAGTGGGTAAAAAAGTGGAGGACTTTACTAAAAAGTAGAAGTTTTATGTCTAAAGGTTAAGGTAAGGATGCCCGTTTTGTTAATTAGGTTACGTCAAGGGTCTCAAAGGCTCTTGGACGTTACCCATTAACCCTAAACGAAACCGGCGTCCTAACCCTGACCCAATGACCTTTTGGGGGTAAAAAACCATGTATAAAGAATTTTATGGCCTAAAAGAAAAACCATTTACACTTACTCCAGATCCTCAATTTCTATACTTGAGCGAGAGTCACCAAATGGCCATCGAATCGCTGCTGTATGGAATTCAGCAGAAGGAAGGATTTATGATCATCACCGGAGATATTGGAACCGGGAAGACGACTATCTGCCGTGCCCTATTGGAAAAATTGGATAAAAATGTGAAAACAGCAGTGATCTTCAACTCCTTTCTTACCGAAGAAAAGCTATTGGAGTCGATTCTCTTAGACTTTGGTTATCCGTCAAAAGGTAGAACAAAGCATGATCGGATCAATGCATTGAATCAGTTTCTCCTTCAATTGTTATCTCATGGAGAAAATGCCGTCCTAATCATCGATGAGGCTCAAAACTTGTCCGTTCCTGTTCTGGAACAGATTCGTATGCTCTCAAATTTAGAGACGGAAAAGGAAAAAATGCTTCAGATTATTTTATTTGGCCAATTGGAACTCGACAAAAAACTCAGATCCAATGAACTGAAACAATTGAACCAACGGATTGTCATCCGGCATCACCTCCTACCACTCACTCGAACAGAAACGGAGTCTTATATCCACCAACGTTTAATGGTAGCGGGTTCCCAGGGAAGCATTACCTTTTCAAAATCTGCTCTCAAAGAGATCTACAGATTTTCGAGAGGGACTCCCAGATTGATTAATCTCCTCTGTGATCGAGCCTTATTGGGCGGTTTTGTTGAGCAATACTTTCATATCGACAGGGGGATCATCAAAAAGGCAAAGAATAGCCTTTTAGGGGAAGAGGGAGCTCCAAAGCCATTTTACTCATACACCTTACCAAAAAAATTAATCCCATTGCGCATCGCCCTTTGGACCATCTCTATATTCTTATCGATGAGCTTGATAATAATGAACCAAAGTGATTTCTCTCTTCTTCAAAATGCTAAAAACTTTATCTGGGATAGAATTCCAAGCGTCTATTCTCAGATTTTCGGTACACCTTCTCCATCTGCTTCGACCCTCCCATTGGATAAGGAACGGGTCCAGGATTCTGCAAAAAATGAACCCGTAACGGATTCAGAAAGGGCTTCCCAGGAGGTTTCAAAATGAGCCTGATCATCGATGCCCTCAAAAAGGCACAACAGCTTCGATTGAAAGGATCTGAAGGGTCTCCCATCTTAAAGTATTCACACCCAAATAAGAAAAGGGGAAGTGGTTCCAAAAAACAATGGATCCTTATTGGTGCTGGTCTCATCAGCCTCTGCATCATTCTATTGATTCTTTTAAGACCTGCTTCTTCACCCTTAGCCACCCAAACCAATCGAGCCATAGTTCCCATGGAAAGGAAACCTTTTGGTCCTGTGGCAGAGAAAATATCTGAAGAGCCTCCAAAGGAAGTGGTGAGTTTAGCGAAGGATCAGCCAACCCTTCCCCAAGGAGAAAAGGGATCACCTGAAACCAAACCATCTTTCAATGAAAAGAGAGGAGAATCATTGATCAAACAGGGGAATGAAGAAGAGAAAGTAAAACCCCCAAAAAATATTGTGGCCCAAAAGAGTTTACCTCCTCTTCCCCCTGCGACTCAGAAAGAAGAGGTATCTTCCAAGTCTATCGGAGTAGAACAGGAAGGTGGAAAGGATCGCACTTTGACTTCGGAAACCCTCAACCATTTCAATTCGGGGGTTACATTCTATAATCAGAAAGAATTTTCAAAAGCAATTCAGGCCTACCAGAAGGTCATTGAGCTGGATCCGACTTATGTCGAGGCCTATAACAATATAGGAATTATCTATCAAATGTTGGGGAATGCGGACAGGGCCTTTGGAGCATATCAGAAGGCAACCGAAATCAACCCAAGGTATGAGAAAGGGTATAACAATCTCGGAATCCTCCTTCTACTCAAAGGCCGTTATGAAGAAGCGCTGGAGGCTTTCGAAAAAGCCCTGGCTGTCAATCCCAATAACATTGAAAGTCATATCAACCTCGGGATCCTTTATAAGAAAAAAGGCCAGTGGGAGAAGGCGATCGAATCTTATCAGAAAGCTCTTGCCATCGATCCGCTTCACAAAGAAACTCATTACAATATTGCGCTGCTTTATGAACAATTGGAAAACTTGGAATTGGCGATCAGCCATTATCAGCAATTTATCCAGCTATCCTCAAAATCCCATCCGGAATTGGTTTCGAAGGTGGAAAGGCATTTAAATGAACTGATAAGAACAAGAAATAGATAGCGCCCTCATTGATTGGGGGCGACAAAAGAATTACGTTCCGATAATGTCGGAACGCTACCATGTCTATTGGTAATGGGTGCTTGGAGGTCATATGGTAGAGGAGAAAAAAAGTTTTGGCGATTTTCTGGTCGGATTGGGGGTCATCACCACCGATCAATTTAAGAAGGCCTCCCAAGAACAGAAACAGAGAGGGGAGCGTTTGGAACAGGCTATCGTCCGGCTGGGTTACGCCAAAGAAGAACTGATCCTTCAGTGCCTGGCCGATTACTTTAATCTCCCATTTGTCGATCTGGACACCTATCTGATTGATGAGAAGGTCGTAAAAACCATTCCAGAAGAGATGGCGCGGC
>Ga0315281_10002844_pt1 | contig 25584 bp, 20 predicted proteins | sample YL17G07_0_MG_FD_204540 | JGI IMG/M metagenome (GOLD analysis project Ga0315281, IMG submission 204540) | Sediment microbial communities from Yellowstone Lake, YNP, Wyoming, USA - YL17G07_0 | ecosystem: Environmental > Aquatic > Freshwater > Lake > Sediment | place: USA: Wyoming | collected... | reverse complement strand
GTTGCGCACATAGTCACGAGCCGCGAGCGCTGGGGCAAGATCCGGGCCGGTCTCAGGCGCAGGCGAGCTGCACCCCCAGCACCACTACCATCCCGGAGAGGCAGACCAGGTGGTCGCGGCAGATGCCTCGCGCCAGTCCGCTCCGCACCTCAAGCGCATCGATGCGGGCGCCAAGACGCTTGGCCGCGCCGAGCACACGGGCCGCTGCCAGGCCGATCGCCAGCGCTCCGGCTGCGAGCGACACGGCGCTGACCCACGCCGGCGCGTCGCCGCGCGCGGCCTGCGCTACCAGCGCCGCCAGCAGCACCACCATCGCCACCGCCACCAGCCGTCCCATCGGCGATGCGGTGGTGGTCACTCTGCGGTAGTAGCCCGAGATCGAGTCCAGCACATCCTCGGGCACCTGCGGCGCGCGACGGTGGCGCAGCACCTGCACGTCGAACATCAGGTCGAACCACAGGACCGCAATGAGGAAGCCCGCCGCCGCCGTGATCGTCTGCGTCATCTCCGCCTCCCGGGGCATCGCCAGCTTGAAGTACCGGGAGGATACACCCGGCACGCTCCTGCAAATGCTTCCGGTCTCCCTCAACTCAATGCGTCTCGTTCCTCGCCGCATATTCTCGTGGCAGAGCTCCCCTTCCCTCCCAGGGAAGGGGCCGGGGGGTAGGTCCGGACGAGGATACACCCGGCACGCTCGCGCCGCCCGATCCCCGTGCGGCACGTCGCGATTCGAAGTTGCCAGATTGCGCTCCTTCGCCGGCGACGCGACAATGCCGGATTCTCGCCAAGCGGGACGGCGCGACGTTCGCGCAGAGTAAGGAGCGCTCGAAATGACCAGTCCTGCAACAGCCATCCTCCGTTGCGATGACGGCACGGAGATCCCCTTCGAGTGGGTCTACCCCGACGCTGCGGACTACGAGTGGCAGTGGAACCGCGCGCACTGGCCGCAGCCCGCGACGCCGATGGTGCTCGCGATGCAAGGGGGCTACCGCGCCGGTACCGACCGCGCCTGGGAGGAGGCTGGCCTTGAACCGCTGGCCTACTTCCGCCGGTTCCAGTTCGCCGGCCCGTTCCAGTACGTCCGCGCGACACCGTACGGGCCCGAGCGCATGGCAGAGATCGCCCCTCGCTACAACGAGGTGGCGCAGCGATTCGGCAACGCCCTCGGGTTCTGGCAGCAGTACTGCCAGCCGCGCATCGAACAGGTGCGCAAGGACCTGGCGGCTGCGCCGGTTGACGCGCCGCTCAGCACGCTCGCGGAAGCCTGGGGGTACGGCTGGCACCAGACCTTCACCTCCGCGTCCGTGCTTGGCCTGGCGAATATGCGCTTGACCGCGCTGCTCGCCGAAAGCGTCGGCGACGACGCGATACTGCTGGCGTACGAAGTGACGCAGGGCGGCGACAACGCCTCGCAAGCCATCGACGGCGAGATCCACGACCTCGCCGCGCTCGCCCGCCGCACGCTCGCCGTCAAGCACCTGCTCCAACTCAGCACGCAGGGCGACGCGTTGGTGGCGCTGCGCGCCGAGCCCGCCGCGGCCGCGTTCGTCGCCGCCTTCGACGCGCTCCTCGAGCGCCACGGCTCCCGCTCGCAGGGGTGGGACATCGCGCTGCCGACCTGGCGCGAGTCACCGGACGCGCCGCTCGCGCTGGTCCGCGCGCAGCTCGCATCGGAGGGCGTGTCGCCCGCCGAGCTTGTAGCCCGCAGCGCCGCCAGCCGCCAGCACGCGACAGACCAGGCCCTCGCGAAGCTTCCCGCCGACAAGCACGCCGAGTTCCGCCAGATCGTCTCAGCACTCGACGGCTACGTCACCGTGCGCGAGGGCCGCGCGTACTGGCAGATGGTGATCACCGGCGAGATGCGCGGCCTGCTGCTCCGGCGCGGCGCTCGCCTGGTCAGGGCCAGCCGCATCGACCGCGCCGACGACATCCTCTTCCTCGTCCCGGAGGACTTCGAGGGCGCCGGCGCGTCCGACCTGCGCGCGCTCGTCGCCGAGCGGCGGCGCGAATGGGAGCGCTGGTGCCGCGTCGTCCCGCCGGACGTGATCGGGACGCCGACCGAAGCGCCAGCCGTGGCCGAAGCCGCGCCGGATCAGCTGCGGGGCGCGCCGGCCAGTCGCGGCCAGGTGACCGGCCCGGCCCGCATTCTGCACACACTCCAAGACGGTGCATCGCTCCGGCCCGGCGAGGTGCTGGTATGCGTCATGACCACGCCCGCGTGGACGCCGCTCTTCGCCATCGGCGGCGGCATCATTACCGAGACCGGCGGGGCGCTGTCCCATCCCGCCATCACCGCCCGTGAATACGGCATCCCGTGCGTGGTCGCCGTGAAAGACGCCACGACCCGCATACGTGACGGACAGATCGTCACGATCGACGGCGGCAGCGGCGTGATCACACTGGGAGGGTGAGGCGGCGCGGCGGCGAGCGGCGCAGAAGTGCCTCGCCTCGACCGTCCGTTGCAGGTATTCCTCCCAGCGGGTACGCGTGTGCTAACATACGCCGAACCCGTAGTAGAGCCGCTCGGTTTCGAACTATGATCCGTCGTCTTCCTCTCCTGGGACTGCTGCTCCTAACGCTCGCCGCCGCGATCGGCGTCGTGGCGCCCGATGGCCGCGCGCGGCGCGTCGCGCCGGGCGTGGTCGTCGTCGCCGTGGACGCCGGCCTGAGCGTCCAGGAGGTCGCGCAGCGCATCGAAGCGCGCGGCTACACCGTCCGCCGCACCATCGATGACCTGCACGCGCTGGAAGCCGGCGGCGACGCGCCCGACGCGGCGACGCTCGCCCGCCGGCTCGCCGCGATCCCCGGCGTCCGCTACGCCGAGCCCGTCGTCACCATACAGGTGAGCGACTCGCCGAGCGATCCGCTGTTCACGAAACAATCCCCGTACCTCTCCGCCGTCAACGCGCAGCTCGCCTGGGACATTGAGCAGGGCAAGCCGGATATCGTCGTCGCCGTCGTCGATACAGGCGTCGACATCCTGCACCCCGATCTCAAGGCGAACATCGTCTTCAACCCGGCGGAGATCCCCAACAACGCCACCGACGACGACGGCAACGGCTGCGTCGATGACGTCAACGGCTGCGCCTTCGTCAGCGACAGCTCGCCCGGCTGCGAGAACACCACGAACGGCTTCGTCAACGACGACATCGGCCACGGGACGTTCGTCGCCGGCGTCATCGCGGCGGCGGCCAACGGCACCGGCATCGTCGGCGTCGCGCGCAACGTCAAGATCATGCCGGTGAAGGTCCTGGACTGCCACGGCGTAGGCGACTCCGTGGCGACGGCGCGCGGCATCCTCTACGCCGCGCGCAACGGCGCTCGCGTCATCAACCTCAGCCTCGGCGGCCTCCAGGAAGCGCAGGTGGTGGTCGACGCCGTCAACGAGGCCACCGCCGACGGCGCGCTCGTCGTTGCCGCCGCCGGCAACAGCGGGACGGCGGGCGTCTCGTTCCCCGCGCACGTGCCGGCCGCCCTCGCCGTCGGCGCCGCGTCGCAGAACAACCCGGACCGGCGCGCCGCGTTCTCGAGCTTTGGGCCCGAGGTCGATGTCGTAGCCGTCGGCGAGAACATCGTCGGGCCGGTGCCGGCGAGCCGCTGCGACCAGATCTTCGTGTGCATTCCCGGCGCCGGCCCCTTCGCCACCGGCAACGGCACGTCGTTCTCGACGCCGCAGGTCTCCGGGCTCGCCGCGCTCATGCTCTCCATGAAGCACGACCTCACTCCGTCGCAGATCACCGACATCATCAAGGAGAGCGCCACCGCGCTCCCGCCGGGCGACGCGCCTGGCTGGGCCGGCGACGGCCGGATCAACATGTTCCTGGCGCTGAAGGCTGTGCAGGCGAATCGTCCGCCGGGTGACATCTGCACGATCGAGTCCGTCACCGACGGCGAGCACTTCACCTGCGTCGGCGGACGGAAGGTGCAGATGCTGCAGGCGCATACCCCCGCGTTGACCGAATGCGGCGGCGAGTGGGCGAAGTCGGCAAGCCAGTTCATCTTCCTGACACCCGGCCGCACGGTGTACCTGCGCTACGACGTGAACCGCGTCAATCCCCAGGGCGAGACACTCGCCGCGCCGATCTGGCGCGGCGCCGACGGAGCCGACTACAACCTCGCCATCGTCATGGTCTACGTGGGCCTTGCACGCGCCACGGATGTGGGCGCGGGCAACGTGCTGTTCCACGACTGGGCCCAATCCTCCGAGCACTGGGCGTCAGCCGCCCGGTGGAACATGTGGGCGCCCGGCAAGCCATTCAACGGCGGCCCGGCGCACTGCCCCTGATCGCGCAGACGAACAGCCGATCGCGCAGCGCACGCATCGTTCGTCAACCGGCCTCGCAGTGACGCTTGATCGCCCACAGCGACGCCGTGACCGCGCTTTCGGTCGCCGGCCCGAAGACCCTCCGCTCCGCCATCCTGCCGACGATCGGCCAGGGCACGCGCAGCAGGATCGTAGCGGTCAGGCGCGTGCCGCCGCCGGCCGGCTCAAGCTGGTACGTCTCATCGATGTGCGCCGGGCCGTTGCTGATCAGCGAGCGCAGCGTCCGCTCCGGCACCACCTCCTGCGGCCGGTCGTGCAGCACCCCGAAGGGACCGTTCGCATAGCGCCATCGCACGTGCTGCCCGGGCTGCGGGTAGTCCGCCGGCGCGTCGAGCGCCCCCTCGACGCCGGTGTCCCACACGACGACCTCCGCCGGGTCGCACAGCGCGCGCCACACCCGCGAGGCCGGCGCGCTGATCTCGACGCTGACGCTGAAGGAGAACATGGCGCAATCGTAGCAGGCGGGCCGAAGCTGCGGCGCACGACGCCGCCTCGCGGTCGCCGGTGACCCCGCCCTTGACCAGGTGGACTAGGATGAAGTGTGACGCCCTTCGTGCGAAGCCGGGCTGGGACGGCGCTGCGGCTGATGGTGGCCGCGGCCGCGCTCGTCATGATGTGGACCGGCTGCTCCAGCACCGATCACGGCCCCTCCACAGCGTCGCCAGCGCCGCGCGCCGCGACGGCCGCACGGACGCCGGCCAGCCCTCAACTGACGGCAGTCGCGCGCGACACCGTTGCGGCCGGGACCGCCGCATATCTGTCGATCGGTGATTCCATTCAGTACGGGTGCTGCCACGATCGTCTCCGGTCATCGGGAGAACTGTTCAGGCGGTACCTGGAGCAGCGCTTGAACCGCGATGTCGAATGGATCACGACGGCCGGCAACGACACCGCCGACGAGTTCGTGCACGGCAGCGGTGGCGCGACGCCGCAACTCGCGCGGGCGGTCTCGGCCATCCAGGGCCTCCGCGCGGCGGGCAGGCCGATCGTGTCCATCACCTTGAGCATCGGCGGCAACGACTACGTCGAGGTCGGCCAGAAGTGCGCGGCGCCGCCATGCAACGACATCTTCCTCCAGATCCTGGAACGGATGAAGCCGCAGCTCGACACCATCTACAGTGCGATTGTTGGTGCGAAGCCGCCGGAGACGCCGCTGTTCGTCGTGCTGTACTACAACGCTTCCGACTGCGGCCAGCCCGGCGTAGAGACGTCGCCGACCGAGCTGGGCCAGCGCGTGTGGAATGCGACGATCGATGAAGCAGCGCGCCGCCACGGCGCAATCATCGTCGACGCATACACCCCGTTCAAGGGCCGAGCCTGCGACCTGATCGAGACGGACGATCCGAACTACGAGGGCTACCAGGTGCTGGCTGACGCTTACGAACGGGCGTATCAAGCGCTGCCGGTCGAGTTTGTCACCCCATTCCAGCGGTAGGGGTCTGAACCGCCGGCGCAGGAGTGCTGCGGTCAGTCGCCCGGGGCCATGGCGCGATGGACCGCGCCCGTCCTCAGTCGATGCGCAGCGCGGCGAGTTCCCGGCCGAGGTCCCCCCGCGGCTTCGTGCGGATCTGGTCGAACTCACCAAAGACGGCATCGAACCCGCCGCTCCCGGCGTTCGCGCGTCGCAGCGCAGCGTCGAACTCCGCGCGAAACTCCGCTGCTCCGGTCGGGAACATGCCCATGACATGGAGCTGGTTCCAGTCCGGCATCTCGAGCGCCTGGTAGATCACCGTATCCGTCTCAAGCGGAACGAAGTTGTAGGCGAATCCCGAACGCACCAGGTCGCGCATCGCCGGGCCGCTGCTCTCCGCCATGAGCTGCTGGTACCGCCTCAGCGCCTCCAGCGTCGGCGTGACGTGGATGTACTCCAGGCTGACGACGACGTCGCCGCGCCGGCCCTCGCTGGACGCCGCCGGGCTGGGGCTGTGCGAGTTCGGCGTCGTCCTCAGCGTCTCCCAGCGCAGCGTGGCCGCGCGAGGTGCGTGGGTCGCCACGCTGACCGCGGCCGGCGACAGCCGCTGCGCCGCCTCCCCCTCCGCGTCGAAGAAGGCCATCGGGTCACCGCCATCCGGCACGCGGCCGATCTGCACGATGTTCCAGTCCGGCACGCCGGCCAGCTGCGCGCGCACCTGCGTGACGAGCACGGTGCTCATCGATTCGATGACGTTGTCGGCGCGCAGCGCCCTCCAGGCCGGCAAGTACCGCTGTTCGAGGAACCCTGCGTACTCCGCCGGGTCGTCGGCTCGGATCGTCCGCGCGAAATACACTGCCGGCTCGTGAATCAGCAATCGACGCCTCCATGCGGCCGGGTGTTATGCCAGAATTGGCCTATTCTCGCAGATTCATCTGGATAAAGCACGTGTTCGGTCTGGCGTCATCAGTGTGACGTTCCAAACGCCGTGCCGCGCCCCTCACGGCACGGCGTTGTGCAGGGGGCCGAATGGCACGTCCCGGCGCCGTCGGCTGGCCACGCCACCGCGACGATCGGCCCTATCCTCGGCCCTGCCGCCGCCCCGATAGTGACCCCACGATGCCGCCGCTTGTTCGCTGTATCGGCAGGTCCGGGTCCGGAACGACGGCGCTCACCGAGAGGCACCGCAGCGGCGAGGCGCCCGCGCCGATGGACACGCTCGACACAGGCCACCTGGTCCCGCCCGGGACGGGGGCGACGCAGAGAAGTTGAGCGATGCGCCAGTACATCCTGCAGCGAATGCTCCTCAACATCCCGGTCATCCTGATCGTCGTGACGCTCGTGTTCTTCACGAGCCACATCCGCCCCGACTTCGCCGAGCAGCGCGCCGCCCAGGGCCAGTCCAGCAGCAAGGATTACGACCAGGCGATCAAGGCCATTCGCCACCAGCTCGGCACCGACAAGCCGCTGTGGCGGCAATACGTCAGCTACGTCGCCGATGTCGGGCGCGGCGACTTCGGCACGTCGTTCATCACCGGCCACTCCGTCACGTCGGAGTTGAAGAGCCGGCTGCCCGCATCGATCGAGCTGGGCGCGCTGCAGATCCTGCTCGCACTCGTCATCGCCGTGCCGATCGGCGTGCTCTCTGCGATCCGGCAGGACACCTGGACGGACTACGTGCTGCGCGTCGTCACCGTCCTCGGCGTCGCCGTGCCGTCGTTCTACCTGGGCACCTTGATCCTGCTCTTCTTCACGAAGATCCTCGGCTGGACGCCGCCGCTCGTGCCGACCGCCTACCGCGAACTCTGGGAGAACCCCGTCGAGAACCTCAAGATGATGTTCCTGCCCGCGCTGGCCGGCGGCTTCGCCGAGGCGGCGGTGATCATGCGGCTCCTCCGCTCGGAGCTGCTGGAGGTGCTGCGCCAGGACTACGTGCGCACCGCCTGGGCGAAGGGGCTGCGCGAGCGCGTCGTCGTCATGCGCCACGCGCTGCGCAACGCACTGGCGCCCGTCATCACCATCCTGGGCGTGCTGATCGGCGTCCTCTTCGGCGGCAACGTCGTGCTCGAGAGCCTGTTCTCCGTCCCTGGCGCGGGCCAGTTCATCGTCATCTCGCTCAACCAGAACGACTTCCCGGTGGTCCAGGGCGTCGTGTTGATCATCGCCGTTGCGCTGGTCTTCACGAATCTCGTCGTGGACCTGGCTTACGCGTGGCTCGATCCGCGCATCCGCTACTCGTGAGGTGAACGACCGTATGCAGGCGCGAACATGGCACGTGAACTAACCGCCGGCAACGTCATCGGCGACATCGCGCTGGCGCAGGCGCCGCTCGCCGAGCGGCCGCCCGCCTGGAAGCAGGCGGCGCGGCTGGCGCAGCGCAAGCCGCTGGGCGCGCTGGGCATGGTGATCATCATCGCCCTGACGGCGATCGCGCTGGCCACACCCGCCCTCGCGCGGTACGACCCGGACCAGTCGTTCGAGCACCGCAACCCCGGCTACGACCCGAGTTCGACGGAGCTGTACCGGACCGACCGCAACGAGTTCCTCCTCGATGCCAAGGCGGCGCCGAGCATGAAACACTGGCTCGGCACCGACGATGCCGGCCGCGACATCTGGGCGCGCATTGCCTGGGGCACGCGCCGCACACTCGGCATCGCCGTCGCCTCGCTGACGATCGCGGTGGTGGCCGGCACGATCCTAGGCGTCGCCTCCGGATATTTCGGCGGCGCCGTAGACACGCTGATGCAGCGCATGCTCGATGCGATGCAGGCGTTCCCGTCGCTGCTGCTGCTGCTGCTGATCGCCAGCGCCTTCGATCTCACGGCGCGCAACCTGGTGCTGGCGCTCGGGTTCGTCGGCGTCACGCAGGTGTCGCGCCTGGTGCGCGGCAAGGTGCTGACGCTGCGCGAGCTGCCGTTCGTCGAGGCGGGGCGCGTCATCGGCGCCTCCGACATGCGGCTGATGCTGCGGCACATCCTGCCCAACACCATCGCGCCGATCATCGTCGTGTTCACCATGGGCCTCGGCACCGTCATCATCGCCGAGGCCAGCCTCTCGTTCCTCGGCCTCACGCACGGCATCTCGTGGGGGCAGATGCTGAACTCCGGCCGCAACTTCATCAACTCATCGCCGTGGCAGGCGGTGTTCAGCGGGCTGGCGATCACGCTGGCCGTGCTGGCGTTCAACCTCGTGGGCGATGCGCTGCGGGACATCCTGGACCCGAGGCTGCGCATGTAGGACGTGCGCCGGGATGCGCACACGCCGAAAGGCGAAGGGAGTGAGCCATGCAACGGGACAACTACTGGCGGCAGCTGCAGAGCGCGCGCGTCGACCGCCGCAAGGTGCTGAAGACGGGAGCAGCGCTGGGCGCCGGCGTCGCCGGCCTGGCGCTCGTCGGCTGCAGCGACAGCGGCGGCGGCTCGAAGACGGCCACAACCGGCACATCGTCTCCCGGCGCCAAGCCTACGGTCGCGCAGTCCACGCAGGCCACGACCAAGGGCGGCATCTACCGCTCGTTCACCTATGACCCGCTGTCGATCGACACGTTCGACCCGCACCAGACGCAGTTCGGCCCGATGTACAACATGCACTCGGCCATCTTCAGCAAGATGCTCCAGTACGACGACGACGCCAACCAGGTGATGAGCACCGATCTGGCCGACGGCATGCCGGAACAGCCCGACAAGCTCACCTACATCATCAAGGTCCGCAAGGGCGCCAAGTTCCACGACAACGCCCGCGCGCGCAGCAACTTCCCGAACGTCGCCGGCCGCGACCTGACGGCGGAAGACGTCAAGTACAGCATCGAGCGGCAGTCGAATCCCAGCAGCCCGCAGCACGCGCTCTACTACCGGGCGGGGCACTGGAAGACGATCGACAAGCTCGAGCTGGTCGACAAGTACACGCTGCGGATTACGACGAAGGCGCCGACGGCGCCGTTCCTGCACTACCTGGCCGACCGCAACGCGCACATCATCGCCAAGGAGCTGGTCGACAAGAACGACACGATGAGCTCCGACAAGGCGATGATCGGCACGGGCCCCTTCCAGCTCGAAGAGTTCAAGGCGATCGAGGTGGTGAAGGCGCGGCGCAACCCGACCTGGTTCGCCGCCGATGACAGCCCGCGTGGCATCGGCACCGGGCGCCCCTTCCTCGATGGCTACGACGCCCTCTGGACGCCGCAGAGCGACTCGACGCAGGAGGCGGCGCTGAACAGCAAGCAGGTCGACGGCACCGGCTTCGCCGATGACTCGACGACGCAGCGCGTGGCGAAGCAGAGCGGCATGCTCCTCAACGAGATGGGCACGGCAGGCTTCCTGAACACGCGCCTGTGGATGTCCGAGAAGTCGCCGTTCAAGGACCTGCGCCTGCGCAAGGCGATGCACCTCGCCCTCGACCGCGAGCGCATCGGCCAGCAGATGTTCCCCGGCGCGCCCGGGCTGAAGAGCTTCCTCGTCGTCGGCCCCGTCTCGTATCCGATCCGCGCCTGGGCGATCCCGCAGAACGAACTCGAGCAGAAGCCCGGCTACCGCTCGGACAAGCCGGGGCGCGACGCCGACATCGCCGAAGCGAAGAAGCTCTGGGCGGCGGGCAACGGCCCGGCGTCGACGAAGATGATCTTCGCCGGCATCCCCGCCTACATCCCCGACAAGGCGATGCCGGAGATCAAGCGCCAGTTGCAGGAAGTGCTCGGGCTGCGCATCGAAGAGACCGTGGACCCGACCGGCTACAACGGCCTCGCGCAGGCGTTCCTGCACGCCGCGGCAGACGAGGCCGAGGGCGTGTACCCGGCGAGCTATGGCTTCGACAACGGCTGGATCGACCTGGACGACTGGGTCTACCCGTACTTCCACACCGGCGGCACCAAGAACTCGTTCCTGGTCTCCGACGCACAGCTCGATGCGAAGCTCGACGCGCAGCGCGCCGAGTTCGACCACAGCAAGCGGCAGGCGATGGGCTACGACCTGCAGAACTACCTGCTGGAGAGCGTCCTGGCGCGGCTGGATTACTGCTCGCCGGTGACGCGCAACGTCGGCTGGTCGTACATGAAGAATCCCTTCAAGACGTCGTGGTTCGGCGCCAACTTCCTGTTCGCCAACGTCTGGATCGACCAGGGCGATCCGAACTACGCGGGCCGGCCGGCGTAGCGGCCGGGGAGGGGACAGGTGGTAGGGCACAGGGGACAGGCGACGCGCACGGGAGCGGGTGCGGGTGACGGTTTCGGTACGCCATTTTGGGGGTTTTGGGCGTCCCGTTTTCGTTATGTCTGATCCATTGAAGCTGAAGGGGGCCTTGTTTCGTAATTTACCTTTTCGCGGGCCAGGGCGTTGGCTGCGCGGCTGTGCGCCTTTACCGCCGGGAACGCGGCGCCGGGGCGCGCCAGGTGTGCTCGCCGGGGAGCCGCCACAACTGAGATAACCGCAGCGATAGGAGTAGATAACATTGGCGGCGGCACATTGGTACCAAATGTACATGATTTTCGATTGACACAACATCGCGGCAACCAATAGTATCGCCCCGCACACCGTCTGGTCGGCAGCGCTGACCACACGAAGCAGCCGCCCGGCGAACGTCGATCCGTCGTTGTGGCCGGCGATCGCTTCGGGCGGCACGCGAGTCACAGAGCAGCGCGCCCCGCGGTTACAGCCGCGGAGCGCGCCAACAGCGGAGTCCGGTTACGGGCCGACGGCCGCTGCCCTTCTATTGTATCCAACCGGATCCAATCTCCAAGGGTAGCCTCTCCTTCTGCCGGACTCCTCCGAAAAGGAGGTGACGCGCCGGCAGCGCAGCATTCCCCCTGTTTCAAAAGACTCATATCCCCACCCAGGAGGGACATAAGCATGACGCGTTCTATCCTTCTCAGCCTCGTCGTCATCGGCGCCGTGGTCGGTCTGGTGGCCGGCGCCGGAACGTTCGCGGTCTTCACGGACACGCAGACCGGCACGGCCGAGGTCGACACTGGCACGATTTCCCTGTACCTCGCGGATGGCGGAGACGATTGCCCGTCCGGCATCTGCGCCAATGAGGTCCTGTTCGAAGGCGCAGAGAACATGGTGCCCGGAGAGACGAAGACGTGGCCGATCCGGCTCATTAACAACGGAACCCACGCGTGGGATGTGACGGATGTCACGGTCATCACCGGTTTCGCGGTGAATCCGGGTGGCCTCTGCGACTACAAGCCGACCACGGCGAACCTCGGTGTCGTGCTAGTGCCTACGCTCGACGGCGATGACCACGGGGTCGCACCGTTCATTCACGTGGCGCCTGGCGGCACAGAGTTCGGCACAGTGAACGTCGTGCTGCCGCTCGACCTGCCAGGTGAGTCCAACGACAACGAGTGCCAAGGCGTGACCTGGAGCGGCACGGCGGACGTCACCGTGACGCAGGACTAGTCTGGTCCGTAGCATGCGCAACTGCGCGGCCCGGCCACGGTCAGCGCGCGGCCGGGTCGCGACAGGCGATCGGAGGGCTGTAACCATCGGAATTAAGGTAATGAGCGCCGTCGGATTGCTGGCATCAGCGGTCACCCTGCTGGGCGCGGCGTGGATGACCGTCGGCCCGCGCATGGCTGGATGGAAAGGCATGATCGTCCTGTCGGGCAGCATGGCACCGGCGATGCCCACGGGCGGGATCTCGCTCGTCGAGCCGGCGACCATCGATAGCCTGAGCGTCGGCGACATCGTGACCTTTCGCCGACCCGGCGGGTCGGGCGCAATAGTGTCGCACCGCGTCGTCGCGATTGGGCAGCAACTGGGCGACACGACGCTCTGGACGAAGGGTGATGCCAACGCGGCACCCGACCTGTGGGTAGTCGGGCGGTCGGATGTCGTCGGCCGGGTGCGGCTGACCGTGCCGTATGCCGGTTACGCCTCTCAGCGGCTCCATACTCGATCGGGCTTCCTCGTCTTGCTCTTGCTCCCTGCGAGCATCGTCGTGGTCGGTGAATTGCGGTTGATCGCACGTGAACTGCGCTCGAAGCGCATGCGTCAGGTAGCTTTGTGAAATTCCGGGCGGCGGGGCTGGCGGTCGTCGTATCGCTGTGCGCGCTATCTGCCGTCGGCGGTGCCTCCTCGGAGTTCTCCAGCGCGCGCAGGGCCTCCTTTACGATCGACACCGCGCCATCGTTCGGAGAGCTTGAGGCGCCGACCGCGACAGCAACTCCGACGGCCGTCCCGTGCGGGGACGACAGCGACGCGAGCCTCGCGTTCGTCCCCGAGCAGATCGGGCTGAAGGGGGCGGGGCCGTTCACGGCGACGATGCGGGTCAAGAACAGCGGCAAGTCGACGGCGGCGCTCGATGTGGTGCTCGGGCTGCAGACGGGCGACGGCGCCGGGTACCTGCAGCGGGTCGACTTCGGCAGCGGACAGGCCTGGCTCATCGGGGGGCTGGCCGGTGCCACGCTGTACAACGCCGGCACGATCGCGCCCGGCGCCACCAGCGCGATCCCCATCACGATCGGGATGACGCCAGCGTGGCAGGCCGCGCGCGGCGACACGGCGGCGAAGATCCGCGTCAAGGTGACGTCGGCGCGCTGCGTGAAGGAGTCGTCGGAATCGCGCCTGACGATCGACCTGAGCCGGTAGTGCGGGGATGAAGTGCGGGGCGGACAGGTCTGTCGCCCTATCGTCGGCGCGAAGACACGACGACCCCAGATGCGAGATGCGGGGCGGACAGGTCTGAAGACCTGTCCCTAGGCGTTGATGCCGGCTTGCCCAGCACACCGCCGGGGAGCGCGCTCGCGCACGCAACCAGCGTCCCGCCGCCGCCGTGTTCACGCTTCGTTAACCAAATCCGCGCACACACAAAACACCCGCGCTCTATCGTGGGCCCTGGGCGCGGCGACGCCATGCGCAAGCGGAGGACCACATGATCCAGGCGACCATCGGCGGACTGATGATGAGCTTCGCGGCGCTGGCGCTGTTCGGCGCCTACCGGATGCTGGGCGCGGGTGGCATCGATACGAGCACCCTCGTCGGATCCGCGGTGGCCGTCGTGACGACGGCGTCGCTGGTGCTGGTCGCGCGCAACTGAGCGAGAGAGCAAAGAGCAGAAAGCAGAAAGCAGAGGGCAGAGGGCAGAATCTCCGGGGGGAGTTACGCTCGCGGCGCGACTACGTGTCGTAGGCTTCCGGCTGTTGCCCGGCACGCCGGAGTGCCGGCTGCGACAGCGCGATTGCGGCGATCGCCGCCAGGCTGAGCCACCCCATCAGCGGCATCGTCAGCTCGAACGTCGCCCACTGCGCCAGGCCGCCGATCGGCAGCGTCAGGAGCTGCGACACGCCGCCGCTCATCATGAACAGGCTCATCACGCGCCCCTGCACCTCATTGTGCACCAGTCGCTGCACAAGCGACGTCGACGCGATCCCCGACACAGCGAGCAGGCCGCCCAGCCCCAGGTTGATCACCGAGCTGGCCGGCACGCTGCGCGAGTAGCCGAAGAGGATCACGCAGCAGGCGAACCCGGCGGCGGCGCAGATCAGCAGGTACCCCTTCGACCCGAAGTGGCCGACGTTCGTCATCGCGATCGACGCCACCATGGCGCCGACGCCCCACGTCATCGCCAGCAGCCCGACGCCGGTAGGAGAGAGACCGAGCACGCGGCTGGTCCAGACCGGCCCGAGATTGGCGACGACGGGCAGCCCGAGCCCGTTCACCGCGAACGACAGCGCGATGATCCAGAGCACCGCCGGCCGCTCCCGCGCGTACGCCACGCCGAAGCGGATGTCGCCCAGCACCGACGAGCCGGCCTCGCGCACGCGACGCTCCGGCCGGTACTTCATCAGCCCCACGGTCGTGATGATCCCGCCGTAGGCCGCCAGCGTGACGACGTACGTCCAGCCGTACCCGATCGTGTCGATCAGCACGCCCGTCAGCGGCAACCCCAGCGGGAAGGCGATCTGGAACGCCACGGCGTCGAGCGCGATGGCGTTGGGCAGGTCCTCGCGGCCGACAAGCTCCGGCACCATCGAGAGACGCGTCGGCACGTCGATCGCGTTGAAGCCGGACGCGACGAACACCAGCCCGATGAACAGCGACAGCGTCATCACCTGGCCGCCCGGCGTCGTCAGCATCACCAGCGCGATCGCCGCCCCCGTGATCAGCCCGCCGGTCTGCGAGAGGATCAGCAGCCGCCGCCGGTCGAATCGATCGGCAAGCGCGCCGCCGAACAGGCTGAACGACAGCATGGCCGCGCCGCGCGCCGCGCCCAGCAGCCCGGACAGCACCAGGCGCGAATTCTCGCCGCTGTGCTCCGAGAGGAAGAGCACCTGCGTCACGAACTGCATCGGCGCGAGCGCGCTGCCGAAGAGGATGCCGAACCACATCAGCGCGTAGTCGCGATGGCGCAGCGCCCGTATCGGTGAGCGGCGCGCGACGGGCGGCGCGTCGGGCGCGCGGTTCAGCATGTGTCGATTGTTACCGCATCGCGGCCGCTGCGTCAGGGCCGAACGGCGCTGAATCGGTGACTGGTGGCTGGTGGCTGGTGGCTGGCCCGCACCGGGTCCTGCGCGCTAGGGCGCGGCGGCCGGCGTGGGGATGAGCTGCTGCAGCCGGTCCAGGATCACCTTCAGCCGCGCGATCTCCTCGCCGTAGCCGGCGAAGTCGCCGCTGCGCAGCAGCGACTGCGCGCGCTCGTACGACTGCTGCGCCTGCGTCACCAGCGCCGACACGTCGCCGCCGAGCGGCACCGCCGTGCGCTCTGCCGCCGGCGACGGCGTGGCCGTCGGTGCGCCTGGCGATGCGCCCGCGATAGGTGTGGCCCGCGGCGTCGTCACGGCGCCCGCGCCGGAGCTGTCCAGCCCCGACGGCTGCGCCCGCCCCGCCAGCACGTCCATCGCCCGCGACAGCGTCGGCTCCATGGCGATGCGGTCGCCGTTCACCACGACCACCCGCTTGAGCTGCGGGATCGTATTGCCGCCGCCGGTCGCGGCGAGGTACAGCGGCTCGAAGAACATGTTGGCGCTGCCGATCGGGATCATCAGCAGGTTGCCGCGGATCACCGTCGAACCCGACTGGTTCCAGAGCGTCAGCTGCTGCGACACGCGGCCGTCGGAATCGATGCGTCGCTCCACCTGCGTCGGGCCCGGCACGCTCTCGCTCGACGGGAAGCGGAACGACACGAGCTTGCCGTAGTCGGCGCCGTCGGAACGCGCCGCCAGCCAGGCGATCGCGTTCGTGCGGCTGCGCGGCACGAACGGCAGGATCAGCATGAATTCTTCGCTCGTCGAGCCCGGCAGCCGCGCGATGACGTAGTACGGGCGCACCTGCTGCTCCGTGCTGCCGAACACCTCGGTCGGCACATCCCACTGGTCCTCGCGCTGGTAGAACTGCAGGGCGTCCTTGATGTGGTAGCGCAGGTATTGCCCCGACTGCAGCCGGAACAGGTCCTCCGGATAGCGGACGTGCTGGCGCAGCGCGGCGGGCATCTGGTCGAGCGGCTTGAACAGGTCCGGGAACACGGCCGAATACGCCTTCAGCAGCGGCTCATCCGGCTGCGTCGCGTAGAAGTCGGTCTGTCCGGAGTACGCATTCACGACGACCTTCACGCTGTTGCGGATGTAGTTGATGCCGTCCGTCCGGTGCGCGTACGGGATCGCGTCCGTCGTCGTGTAGGCGTCCTGCATCCAGTACATGCCCGTCTTGTCGACGACCAGGTACGGATCCGCGTCCAGCCGCAGGAACGGCGCGATCTCGCCGATCCGCTGCTGCACGTTCCGCCGGTAGATGATGCGGCTGTTGTCGTTGAGCGCGCCCGAGATCAGGATGTTCCGGTCACCCATCTCCCACGCGTACACGAAGCGGCGGAAGATGTTGCTTAGCCGCACGCCGCCGTTCCCCTCGAACCGCGTCTCCACGTTCTTGTCGCCGCCCAGCGGCGTGAACTCGGGGTCGTTGCTGTCGACGATGATGTGGCGGTCCGGCTGCTCGCCGAAGTACACCTCCGGGCGGTCCGTCTGCAGCGGCCCCTGCATCGGGATGTCGCTGACCAGCAGCTGCGGGCTGCCGTCCGGCTGGATCTGCGTCACCGATGCCACGGTGTAGCCATAGCCGTGGGTGAACTGCAGGCGGCTGTTGACCCACGTCTGCGCGTCGACCGGCAGCCGGTCCGAGTTCAGCTCGCGCGCGCTCAGCATCACCTGCTTGTACTTGCCGTCGATGGTGTAGCGGTCCACGTCGACGTCCAGGAACTGGAATAGCGGGCGGATCGTCTGCAACTGCTGCAGCGACGCCCGCAGCGGCTCCGGATCCCACAGGCGCACGTTGTTGATCGTGTCGTCGTTCGCGGCGATCTCCTGGTCCGTCGCTTGCAGCGTCGCCGGAAACTGCTGCTCGTCGATGTTGTCCAGCCCGTAGGCGTAGCGCGTCATGTCGATGTTGCGCTGCAGGTACGGCTGCTCCTTCGTCGCCTCGTTCGGCTGCACGATGAAGTTCTGCACGATCAGCGGATAGATCGCGCCGCCCGCGACCGCGGCGATGATCCACACCGCGACACCGCCGATCGGCAGCGCGAGCCCCGTCCGGAACGCGCTCACCATCACGAGTGCGGCGACGATGGCGGTCATGCCCATCAGCACGTAGAGCACGGGGAGGTTCGCGTGGATGTCGGTGTAGAATGCGCCCAATTCGGCGCCCTGCGTCGAGTAGACCAGGTCAAACGTGTCCAGCTCGTACCGCCCCACGAAGATCAGCAGCACTGCCGCCACGAGCACCGAGAGATGCAGCTTGATCGGCCGCGGCACGTCGACGCGGAACAGCTCCCGCGCGATCGGCCGCGGCCCGTCGATGCGGAAGCCGTACAGCGCTGCGCGGAAGAGATACACCGCGCCCGTGGCGATGATCGTCACGATCAGCGCCGTCGTCAGCCAGTTGGCGATGAAGCGGTAGACCGGCAGCTTGAACACGTAGAAGCCCAGGTCGTGGTGGAACTGCGGGTCCTGCACGCCGAACGACTGGCTGTGCTGGAACAGCAGAATCTTGTCCCACTGCCCCGCCGCGCTCGCCGCGAAGGCGATCGCGATCAGCAGCGCCACGACGATCAGCCCCGCCGTCACAAACCGCTGCATCGTCGGCGAGCGCAGCTGCTCGCTGATCTCGCGGAACTCGGGGCTGGCGCGAAAGTCCGGGTCGTCGGTCGCGGGCGCCAGCCGCCGCGCCAGCAGCACGTTCGCGAGAAAGACGGCGAGGAAGATCGCGCCTGCCGTGAAGAAGAGCCAGACGCGCGTGGTGATGCGGGTCGTGTAGACGGCGCGATAGCCGACGTTATCGAACCAGAGCAGGTCGGCGTAGATCGTCTTGCCGACGTTGAGCACGATGTACAGCGCCAGCAGCGCCAGCGCGAAGATGATCGCCGGCGCGAAGCGGCCGATGCCCGGCGCCCGCCTGGTGCGGAAGCGGAACGGCCCCGGCGGCGGGCCCAGGTCGTCGTGGTCGCCGCCGAAGCGGGTCACGACCGCAGCCTCTCGTATGCCGGCCGGGCGGGGGCGGCGGGGGTACGTGGCGGAGATTGCATCGCTCTACCGTACCGCATCGCTGGATCCATGACACTATGCGGCGGCGCGAGGTTGCGGCGGCCGCCGATCTCGGGCAGCGGTTTCGGCCCGACCAGAGCCGCCGGACACGAAAAAGCCCCGCACATTCGCAGGGCTTGCTTGTTCATCTATTCGTTTGTTGTTCCCGGCGCCCTTCGTCTTCACCCGCTTGCGGTTCATTACGAACCGAGGGGGCGTCGCCTCTCCCGTCTCCGGGATGGACCTCCGCCCGCATTCCGCGCCTTCGAGCGTTACCTTTACAGCGAGTTACGGGTCGGGGCGCCGGTGTCGCCTGCGGCTTCAAACCGCGCATCCGTCAGACTCCTCGTACCTCCTTTCTCCACTTACATTATACCTCGATTCGCAAGCCCGCGCGGCGCGGCGCAAGCCGGGTCTAACCCGGATGAGCGATGCCCCCGCGCTCCTCAACCAGCCGCCGCACCTGGTCCGCCAGCACGAACGCCAGCGCGCCGCACGGCAGCACGAGCAGCCACGCGGGATGCACGCTCGACATCGAGAACAGCCCGTTGACGCCGGGCACGTACACCAGCGCCAGCGCGAAGCACAGCTCCCCCGCCAGCGCCCACGTCACCAGCCGGTTCGATGTCAGCGACAGCCGCCTCAGCAACGGGCCGTCCCGCTGCGCGAACAGGCAGCCGATCTGCCCCGACACGATGCCCAGGAACGTCATCGCCCGCGCCGCGTCCGCAACGCTGGCGTGCGCGTCGAGCGAGTCGAACGGCCGCCAGCCGTCCGCCACGAAGACGGCGAAGAAGGCCGCCAGCCCCAGCAGCGATTCGATGCCGCCGAAGAAGAGGAACGTCCGCAGCGCCAGCCGCCGCGTCAGGATCGGCCGGTGCGGCGATTCCGGCGGCTGCTCCATGGTGCGCGGCGACGGCGCCTCCGCCCCTAGCGCGAGCGCCGGCAGCAGGTCGGTGCCCAGGTCGATCGCCAGCACCTGCGCGATCGCCAGCGGCAGCGGCATCGGCAGGAAGATGTACAGCACGAACGGCGCCAGCTCGGCGACGTTGCTCGTGAACACGTAGCTCGCGAAGCGCCGGATGTTCGCCTTGATCGAGCGCCCTTCCTCGATCGCGGCGACGATCGTCGCGAAGTTGTCGTCGGCGAGCACGATGTCGGCGGCCTGCTTCGCCACTTCCGTGCCCCGCCGCCCCATCGCCACGCCGACGTCTGCCGCGCGCAGCGCCGGCGCGTCGTTGATGCCGTCGCCCGTGACCACGACGACCTCGCCCGATGCGCGCAGCAGCGACGTGATCCGCAGCTTCTGTGCCGGGTCGATGCGCGCGAACACGGCGTCCGAGCGCAGGCGCGCCAGCAGCGACACGTCGCTCATCCGCTCCATGTCGTCGCCGTCGATCACCTCCAGGGTCTGCGCCCGCAAGCCCACAGCCGCCGCGATCGCCTTCGCCGTCTCCGGGTGGTCGCCCGTGAGCATGACGACGCGCACCCGGGCGCGCTCGCATGCCGCGATCGCCGCCGGCACCTCGGGCCGCGGCGGGTCGTGCAGCATGACCAGTCCGTACAGGCGCGGAGCCCCACCGCTCGGGCCGCCCGCCAGCAGCAACACGCGCTCGCCCCGCCGCATCGCCGCCGACATCGCGGCGTCGATGGCGGGCGGGACGGGCGCGGCCGGCATCAGCGCCAGCACGTTCTCGGGCGCGCCCTTGATGTAGTCCGTGCGCGCACCGTCCGATTCGCAGGTGACCGACATGTAGCGGTGGCGCGCGTCGAACGGCACATCCGCCACGCGCGCCTGCGCGGCGCGGAGAGCCTGCACGTCGCGGCCCGACGCCTGCACCCAGCGCGCCAGCGCGACATCGATCGAATCGCCGGCAAAGCCGCCGTCCGCCGGATGCGCGTCGTTGCAGAGCGCCGCCGCCACGTACGCCTCCTCCAGCGCGCTCTCCATCCCGTCGGCTGGCACGAAGCCCAGCACCGACAGCGTGTTCTGCGTCAGCGTGCCCGTCTTGTCCGTGCAGATCACCGTCACCGCGCCCACGGCTTCCACCGCGGAGAGTCGCCGCACGGCCGCGCCGCGCTGCGCCATGCGCCCCGCCGCCAGCGCCAGCGCGATGCTCAGCGTCGGCAGCAGCCCCTCCGGCACCAGCGCCACGATCACGCCCGTGGCGAAGGTCAGCGCCACCAGGAACTTGACCTCCGTCGCGGTCGCCGCGATCGACAGCGTCGCCGCGCCGGCGATCACCGCGATCGTCGCCGTCAGCATCGATAGCTGGCTCACCTGCTGCTCCAGCACCGACGCGCCCCGCCGCACGTGCCCGACGAGCGAGGCGACGGTGCCCATCGTGCTCTCCGGCCCCGTCGCCCACACCACCGCCTCAGCCGAGCCCGTGGCGACGCCGCACCCCGCCGACGCCATGCAGGCCAGATCGGAGAGCCGCAGCCGTCCGTCCTCCGTGCCGACCGGCGCCGCATCACGCGCCACCGGCGCTGACTCGCCCGTGACGACGGACAGATCGAGCGTCAGGTTGTCCGCGGTCACGAGCGCGCAGTCGGCCGGCACGATGTCGCCCGCCGCCATCCGCACCACGTCCCCCGGCACCAGCACCTCCGCCAGCACCGCGCGCTCGACGCCGTCACGCACCACCCGCGCGTTGACCGCCACCCGCTTCATCAGGCTCTCGATCACCCGCTCGGCCCGATACTCCTGCACGAACGCGAAGACGCCGTTGACGCCGATCACGGCGACGACCGCCGCGCCGAGCTGGGGCAGCCCCGACGCGAACGCCAGCCCCGCGGCGAACCAGAGCAGCAGCGCAAGCGTGTGCGTGAAGTTGGCCAGGAACCGCAGCAGCAGGCGGCGCTGCTCAGGCGGCACCGCCTCGTTCGGGCCGTACCGGCGGAGCCGGCGCGCCGCCTCGGCGTCGCTCAGGCCGCCGGGCGCGGAGCCCAGCAGATCGAGCCGCCGCTCGGGCGGGGCCAGCGCGAGTTCCGCCAGCGGCGGCCGGCCGGACTCCGCTGGCGCTGATTCGCTAGAATGACTTACAAGGCGCATCTCATCGTCACCGGTGCGATCGCTCGGTCCGTGGCCCGCCCGCCCGTCGCGCGGCGCGGACACTGGAACACTACCGCAGTTGCCGCTGCCCGAGACCTACCCGGGCGGGACAGGGACTCGGCCTGGAGGACGGCATGACCATCAGCGACCCGATCATCGACGTGCGCCGCGGCGACGATCGCTTCCACACCCAGGCGGGCTGGCTCGACTCGCGCCACTGCTTCAGCTTCAGCCGTCACTACGATCCCGCGAACACCCATCACGGCCTGCTCCTCGTCAGCAACGACGATGTCGTGCGCGGCGGCACCGGCTTCGACACGCACCCCCATCGCGACATGGAGATCATCACCTGGGTGCTCGATGGCGAGCTGGAGCACAAGGACACCACCGACCACAACGGCATCATCTACCCGGGGCTGGCGCAGCGCATGAGCGCGGGCACGGGTATCTGGCACTCCGAGATGAACAACAGCTCCGAGAAGGACGTGCACTTCGTCCAGATGTGGGTGCTGCCGGACACCGAGTCCGTCGACCCGAGCTACCAGCAGCTCGACATCAACAGCGAGCTGGCGAAGGGCGGGCTCGTGCCGGTCGCGTCGGGCAAGGGGCACCACTCCGCGATCGCGATCCGGCAGCAGGGCGCGGTGCTCTGGGTCGGGCGCCTGAGGGCTGGCGAGACGGTGACGGTGCCCGATGCCCCCTATGCCCACGTCTTCGTAGCGAAGGGCGCCGCCACGCTCGAAGGCGCCGGCGTGCTGAGCGCGGGCGACGCGTCGCGCCTCACTGCCGCCGGCGCGCCGAAGCTCACCGCCGATGCGGCGTCCGGCGCCGAAGTGCTGATCTGGGAGATGGTCGGCAGCCTCCGCTGACCGCACCCGCGGCGCGGAAATCTGTCCGCGCCTCAGGCGGCGTGGCGCAGCGGCTCAGCCGATGCCGTGTCGCCCGCGTCGAGCGACAGCAGGCGCTCCAGCCGCGGCCACTCGCAGAGCCCCACCAGCAGCAGCGCCATGCCCGGCGCTGACACGGACACGCCCGCGCTCGCGAGCACCGCAGCGATCTCGACGAAGAGCGCCGCCAGCACCAGCAGCCCCGTCAGCGAGCGCCGCAGCTCGTCCGTCCGCGCGACGCTCCGCCGCCGGACGGCGAACAGCGCCGGAAACACCAGCCAGGCGAGGTCGTAGTACTGCACGTGCGGGCTGGCGATCAGCACCAGCATCGCGCCGAGCGCGAACACGTACACGACGCGATCCGTGCCCTCATACGGCGGCGTCCGCACCGCGCGCACGACCAGCCCCAGTGCCGCGACGCCGATGAGCGCTTGCGCGAGCACGAGCGCCGTCCCGCCCCTGGCGCCGACGACGGTCGCCACAAACCCGAAGATGTTCTGCTCCGCGCGCATCGACTCGCCGAGCGCCGCCGGGTCGCCCGCCACGCTGCGTGTCAGCTCCAGGTAGCCGCGCGCGCCGTCGATCCCCGCGATCAGCACCGAAACGACCGCAAACGTCGCCCCGACGCCGACGATCGCCGCCGCCGCGCGACGCTGCCGCGCGAGCAGCGCCACGATCAGCGCCGCCACCGCGAAGTGCGGCTTCATCCACAACAGCCCCAGCAGCACGCCGGCCATCGTCGGCCGTGATCCGCGCAGCGCGACCAGCGCACCGAGCGCCGCCAGCACCAGCAGCGGCGTCACCTGGCCGATCAGCAGCGACATGCACGTGGCGGTCGAGCCGAGCGCGCAGACCACGAACGTCGACCGCTCGACGAGCCCGAGATCATCCGTGAGGCGCCAGAGCAGGCCGCCCGAGATCGCCAGCGCCGCGACGACGATCAGCGCAAAGAGCAGGTATCCCTGCTCAATCGGAAGCGCGGAGAGCGGCGCGAACGCCGCGGCGACCACCGGCGGGTAGAGGAACTCGAAGTACTGCACGCCGTGGTCAGCCGCACTCCCTGCACGCGCCGACTGCGCCGCCTGCTGCGCGGCCACGTCATACAGCCCGCCGGCGCGGCCCTCGCGTACGAACGCGCCCGCCGCGTCGAACGCAAGGTAATCGACGGCGAACGGCGCCGAGCGCGCGTGCGATGCGACGATCACGGGCGCCGTCAGCACCGTGCCGAGCGCCAGCAGCACGACCGCGAGCACGGCCAGCCGCCCGCCCGGGAATCGCAGTGCGCGGATGCAGAAGGCCCTCCCTGAACGTAGCGGCATACGGCAGTGTCGGCGCGCCGGCCCGGAATCTGCATCCGACCGGGCGATAGTTCGGCGTAGGGCTTCCCCGTACGCCCGGGCCACGCCCACCGCGCGCGAGCGCCATCCAACAGGCATACTTTCGGCGTGAGCGACAGCACGGCGGCACCCGACGACCCGCGCCGGCAGCGCCCGAGCGCGCGCAGCGAGAAGCCGCTGCAGGAGGCGTAACGATGACGCTGCGCATCGACGCGCACCAGCACTTCTGGCGCTACGCGCCCGCCACGCACGCCTGGATCGACGATTCGATGGGCGTGCTCAAGCGCGACTTCCTCCCGGACGACCTCGCGCCGCTGCTCCGCGACGCCGGCTTCGACGGCTGCATCGCCGTGCAGGCCGCGCAGGACGTCGCCGAGACGGAGTGGCTGCTGCGCCTCGCCGGCGAGCACGCGTTCATCCGCGGCGTCGTCGGCTGGGTCGACCTCTGCGCGCCGGACGTGGCCGAGCAACTCGACCGACTCGCCGCGAATCCGGCCCTCCGTGGCATCCGCCACATCGTGCAGGACGAGCCGGACGACGGCTTCATGCTGCGCCCGGAGTTCATGCGCGGCATCGCGGCGCTCGAGGAGTTCGACCTCGCCTACGACATCCTCATCTACCCGCGCCAGATGCCGGCGGCGGTCGAGCTGACGCAGGCGTTCCCGCAGCAGCGCTTCGTGCTGGACCACCTCGGCAAACCCCGCATCCGCGACGGCGAGCTCGATGCGTGGGCGCGCGGCATCGCTGCCATCTCGCGCAACCGCAACGTCTCGTGCAAGCTGTCGGGCATGGTCACCGAAGCGGACTGGCAGGCGTGGTCGCCGGACGACTTCGCGCAGTACCTCGACGTCGCGATGGACTGGTTCGGACCGGAGCGGCTGATGATCGGCTCAGACTGGCCCGTCTGCACGCTCGCCGGCGCGTACGGCGACGTCATCGGGATCGTCTCCCGCTACATCGAGCGCCTGCCGCCCGAGGACCGCGAGGCGATCACCGGCGGCACAGCCGCTCGCGTCTATGGACTCTGACCGTTCGCGCCGCCATACCACGTTCGCGCCGTCTCGTGACGGTTGACTTCGCCGGGCGCAGCCGTATGCTGGCAATTGCGCGCGACGCACATGAGCCGCTCGCGGCGAGGCAGGGAGGGACGACCATGGCCACGTACGTAGTCCTCTATAAGTTCACCGCCGACGGCGCCAGGACCATCCGCGATTCGGTGAAGCGCGCCGGACGCATCCGCCAGGAGAACGCCCGCGTCGGCTTCCGCGTCCTCGATGTCTTCTGGACGCAGGGCCCGTACGACATGATCGCCATCGTCGACGCGCCGTCAGAGGAGGCGATGATGGGCGCGATGCTCAACGTCGTGGGCGCCGGCAACGTCGTCAGCACCACCATGCGCGCCTTCGATGCGCTGGCGATGTCGCGCATCCTCGCCCAGAGCCCGTCGCTGTCGTCGGAAGAGGCGGCAGCCGCCGCGAAGCCGAAGGCCGCACGCCCGAAGCCGAAGCCGGCCGCACGCAAAGGGAAATAGCCTCAGCCGACCGCGGATCGCGCGATTGCCCTGATCACTCGATCGTGCAACTCTTCCGTAGCCGCACAGCATTGTGCGGTGGCACGCCCCGCTGCCGCAGGAGAGGCCCCGCCCATGACATATCCAGTGCTTCCGCCCACAGCGATCAAATTCGGCACCGACGGCTGGCGCGCCGTCATCGGCGAGGAGTACACCTTCGACAACGTCCGCGTTTGCGCCGCCAGCGTCGCGATGTACCTCAAGCAGCACGGCCTCGCTGACCGCGGCCTGGTCGTCGGCTACGATGCCCGCTTCGCGTCCGAGGATTTCGCCGATGCCGTCGCGGAGGTCGTCGCGGCGCAGGGGATCAAGGTCTCGCTCAGCAGCGTCCTCTGCCCGACGCCCGTCGTCAGCTTCTCGATCATCGATCGCAAGGCCGGCGGCGGCGTGGTGATCACGGCCAGCCACAACCCCTGGCGCTGGAACGGATTCAAGTACAAGCCCGAGTACGGCGGCAGCGCGTCGCCGGAGATCGTCGCGCAGATCGAGGCGCCG
>Ga0315281_10002843_pt1 | contig 25586 bp, 21 predicted proteins | sample YL17G07_0_MG_FD_204540 | JGI IMG/M metagenome (GOLD analysis project Ga0315281, IMG submission 204540) | Sediment microbial communities from Yellowstone Lake, YNP, Wyoming, USA - YL17G07_0 | ecosystem: Environmental > Aquatic > Freshwater > Lake > Sediment | place: USA: Wyoming | collected... | reverse complement strand
GCGGAGATGAGCGAACGGCTCGACTTCACGCGCGTGGACGCGGCCGACGAGGACACGCTGAACCGGATCCTCTGGCACGCGACCCGCGGGAACGAGCCCTACCCGGCCGAGTGGGCCGGCCCCCACGGCCGGGGCCTCAAGCCCCTGGGCCTGACTCTTTCCGGCGAGGAAGACTGACGTCCGAAGACGGACGTCTCTGAGTTTCAGCGGACGCTGAAACTCAGCTAGCCCGCCGAACCGCCCCCGACGAACGCCTTGACCGGGGCGAGGGCGCGGTCGAGCGCGGCGTCGTCGCCGGTCGTGTCCACGTTCCGCCATAGCCCCCAGCGCTCGGTGTGTTCGACCGACTCCCCCGGCGCCACCTTGGCGAGGGGGCCGAGCGACTCGACCTCCAGGAACTTCTTGACCGTGTAGAACTCGCAGTTGCACCCCATGTCGAGGTAGGCGGCTCCGTCCTTCCACGGGAAGGTCTTGACGAACAGCTCGCCCCGGGCCGCGAACGCGACCCAGCCCTGCCGGTTCCCGAACCCGATCTTCGTGGGCTCGGTGACGGGCGCCAGCGCGGTCATGCGCACGTACTTCTTCCCGAACGTGAACCGCGGGTCGGCGAGGTCGGTGTAATGCCAGAGCACGAACGGCCGCGCGGGCAGGAAGTACTCGTCGTGGGACTTGTACGGCTCCGCCGGGATGATCGCGGTGCCGTCGCGCATGACCGAGAGCGCCCACGGGGCGATTTCGATCGCCGCCTTGCGCCGGTTCGTGATCCGGTGCCGGAGCGTGACTCCCGTCCCCTTCGCGTCGAGCGCGACCCGGATCTCCTTCTCGAGCCCGGCCTGGTCCACGGATTGGGTGAAGACGGCGGCGAGCGGCCCCTCTTCCTTCACCTTGACCGGCGCGTCGTCCGGCGCGTACGTGATCTCCATGAGCTCGGGCGCGGCCCAGAGCCGGTGCCCGCCGAGGAGGTGGAGGGGGCCCATGGGCGTCGGCACGACCTCGTCCGGGTACTCGCCGAGCAGGTTCTGGCCGCCCGGGAACCCGTACCGGACCACGCGGGGGCCCACGGATGCGGTAATGACCAGCTCCACCGTCCCGTTCGTGAGGCGGCGGCAATCCTTGATGGCGCCAAAGGCTAGTGTATCCATGGTGGTTGGATTGTAACTCTTTCCGCCGGGGGTACAATCGGGGCGATGCAGGTCCTGCTCATGATGACCGCCGCGACCGTCACCCGGCCTTCTTGGCCGGCCTACTTCGCCTCCCGGGCAATCCGGGCAGCGACCTCCCGAATGGCGGTCTCCACTTGCCCCACGGTTTCCCCCTTGGCGGTGTCGCCGTGGACAGCCTCGCCGGTCTCGACGTCTACCACCTGGATCGTGAGGACGAAGCTCCCGACCAGCTTGCCGAACGTGCCGACGACCATGCGCTGGACGTTCAGGAGTCTCCCGAGCTTGACGGCGCATTCCTCGGTGGTACAGCCATACTGCTGGAACATCTGCTCCGCCATGACCGTCTCCATGTTCGACCGGTCCACAACCTTGAAAGCCCGCGTCCTGACCAGGGCGGCGCGGAGCATGTCGGAGACGACAGCGGCATCCGCTGCGGACGTGCCCTGCGACTTGAGCTCCGCCACCGCGAGGTTGAGCATGGCCTGTTCCGGTCCGGCAGCACCGGCCTTGGCGGCGGGCGCCCGGCCCGGCCACTGAACGGTCACGCTCAGCGTCTGCGGAAGCTCGAAGGCTCCTCCCGACTGGATGCTGTAGTCGAGCCGATAGCGGGACCACTTGACGCCTACCCCGCCGGCGAGGATCCCCGCCTCGGCCTTTTCTCCGAACCGGGTGCCTGCCCGCACCGAGATCATCTCGCGCCACCGGTACTCGGCCCCCGCGTGGAAGAACCGCTGGGATTGCCATAGAGCCTGCTCCACATCCGCGAGCGCGATCACGACGCTCCCGCGCTCGACGCTCCCGAGCCGCCATCCCGCCGCCAGCCCCGCCCGCAGGACGGTCGGAAGGTCCACCGGATGGTCGAGGTACTTGAGCCGGGTGCCAAGGTTGCTGATCGCGACACCCGCCTTCACGAGCTTGAGGAGGCGAACCTGCGCGCCCAGGTCCAGCGCCACGGCGGTCGACGCGCGCCCATCCAGGAGCTCCGTGCGGAGGCCCTTGACTGCGCCACCGGCGCTGACCCGATTCCACATCTCGATGCCGTACCCGGCGGAGACGAGGACGTCCTGCTGTAGCTTGAGCGAGCGCCTCGTGAAGTCCTCGGTCACGAGATCGACCTGCCCGGTGTCGTAGTAGAGACAGCCCAAGGCGGCGGCCCCTGGACCGATGGGATACCCGAAAACGACTTGGCCCACGAGGTCGCCAAACGGCCCCCGCTGGCCTCCCATCGTGAGGGAGGCGCCCGCCAGCCCGGCCAGCGACGCCGGGTTCATCCAGACCAGGGCCGGGTCCCTGCCCACCGCCACGCCGGCACCCCCGCAACCCTGCGCGCGGGTCGCCTCGACCTTGTTGACGGCGTTGACCGGCGGCGTCCCAGCGCGTGCCACCCCGCTCAAGCTGGCCGCCAGCACCAGGGCCCCCACAGTGATCGTACGCGCGCGCATGACGCTAGTAGAGGACCGCCACCGTGAGCCGTGCGTTGACGCCCGGCGCTTCGACCAGGAGCTTGTACCCGCCCGGCGGCACGACGGCGCCGCCGGAATCCGTGCCTTCCCACTGGACGACCTCGACGTGGTTGCCGCCAGTGGACGCCGTGATCTCGGCGACCTGGACCGCCAGCCAGTTGTAGATCCGGATCCGGATCTCGCCCGGCCCGGTGGGCCAGAGATGAATCTTGGCCTTCTCGTTCTTCGTCGGGTCGATCGGGCCCTTCTTGCCCCCGGCCACGATCGCTTCACCCGGCTTGAGGTTTGCCGGGTTCTGCGGGCCTCCCGGACCAGCGACGGCGAACGAGTCCTGGCCAGCGTTCTGGCCGCCGGCACAGTCGTTCGAAGTCCGCACCGAAGCCACGTTCGTGACGTTCCCGGCGTACGTCGCAGAAACCGTCCCCGTGACCGTAACCGTCATGGTCGTGCCCGGAGAGAACATAAGCCCCGAGCCATTCCACGCACGGAGCGGAGGATTCGACACCCAGGTCAGCCCGCCATCATCGTGCCCGGTCAGGGTCACCGCCGCCGGCAGGGTGTCCGCTATCATGACCGCCGTTATCGTCGCGGTACCCGTGTTCGTCACCACGATCCTGTAGGTGACGCTGCTGCCGTTGGCGGGAGACGCCGGAGTGCGCGCCAACGCCATGCTGGCGAGGACGCTCCCGGGTCCGGCGACAGCGAACGACGGGGCACCCGTGAACTGGCTGACGCTTCCGCAGGACCAAGATCCAACCGCGTATGCCGTGCTCGACAGCGCTGTATCCGCACACGGCACACCGACAGTCCCGGTGACCGTGAACGTGTACGCGGTCCCCGGGGTCATGTTCAACCCCGTACCGCTCCAGACGAACCGGGAACCCGATGGCGCCACCTGTGTGACAACCGCGGCGCCGAAGCCCGGCGGCTGGGCCGTGACAGTCGAAGCGATGATGGGCGAGATCGTGTCAACGACGGTGAGACTCGCGAGCGTGGCACTCCCCGTGTTCGCCACCACGATCCGGTAAGTCACCGGCCCGCCGATTGTCGGCAGGGCCGGCGTCTGCGTCTTCTGCGCCGCGATGCCCGCGACTGGCGGTTGGATCATGCCTTCCGCCGCGTTCGAATACATGCCAAGCTCCGACCAGAAGCTCTTCCCGACCACGTACGCCGTATTTGACACCGTGGCCATCGAACAGACGAACCCCACGGTGCCCGTGATCGTGAACGTGAACGACTCACCCGGCGACATGTTCAACCCCGTGCCGCTCCAGACATACCGAGTGCCCGTGGTCACACTCGTCACGAGCGGGCCCGGGAAGACGGGGGGGGAGTCCGTCGACACGTTCCCGACGGAATCGTGTCCACGACCGTCATGTCCAGGATCGTCGCACTGCCAGCGTTCGTGACCACTATTGCGTAGTCAACTGCCTCACCGACGCCTTTCCCCCCAGTCTGGGTCTTCACCACGCTGAACTGTGGAAAGGCATTTGCGAATCCGTAACGACGCACCCGCCAGTTGTTCGCGCCCGACGTGCCCGCCTCGTACCCCGCCACGACTATGGAACCGAAAGCGTCATGAGCGAGGGCAACGGAGAGATCGTCTCCATTCCCCGGGCCGTTGTAGTCGGTCGAGGCCAGAAGTGTCGTCAGCCCGGCGTCGTACTCGCGCACCCGCCAGTTGTACCCGCCCGACGCGCCCGTCTCGTAGCCCGCTGCCACCATGTTCCCGAGGCCATCAACCACAACGGACATCAATGCGTCGGTCCCGTTCCCGGGGCCATTGTAGTCAGTCGAAGCCAAGAGCGTCGTCAGCCCAGCGTCGTACTTTCGCACCCGCCAGTTGGACCCGCCTACCACGCCCGTCTCAGACCCCGCAACCACCACGTTCCCGGAGCCGTCGAATCCGACACCGTTGGCGCCGTCGCCGCCGTTCCCCGGACCGTTGTAGTCGGTCGACGCCAGAAGTGTCGTCAGCCCAGCGTCGTACTTTCGCACCCGCCAGTTGTACCCGCCTACCACGCCCGTCTCAGCCCCCACAACCACCACGTTCCCGGAGCCGTCAAGCGCGACGGATTGCGCGAGGTCGTAGCCATTCCCCGGGCCGTTGTAGTCGGTCGAGGCCAGAAGTGTCGTCAGCCCAGCGTTGTACTTGCGCACCCGCCAGTTGTACCCGCCCGACGCGCCCGTCTCGTGCCCCGCCACCACAATGTTGCCGGAGCCGTCTACGATGAGGGAACGAGCCATATCATCAGCGTCCCCCGGGCCGTTGTAGTCGGTCGAGGCCAGAAGTGTCGTCAGCCCAGCGTTGTACTTGCGCACCCGCCAGTTGAAGGTCGCCCCTGGCGCCCGCTCTTCCCCCCCCACCAGCACGTTCCCGGAGCCGTCAATAGCGAGTGCGAGGGCAAGATCCACATCTTCCACCGGGCCATCGTAGTCGGTCGAGGCCAGAAGTGTCGTCAGCTCAGCGTTGTACTTGCGCACCCGCCAGTTATTGAAGCCCGAAGTACCATACTCATCCCCCGCCACAATTACATTGCCCATCCCGTCAATGCCCACGGCCCACGCCTCGTCATTGTTGTTACCCGGGCCGTTGTACTCCGTGCTCCCAAGGAGACACAGCGTATCGGCCCGCCCCGCGGCGGGCGCAACGAGGGCCATGAGCACCACCCCGCACGCGAGCGTTCGGCGAACGACTCTCATCGCAGCCACTCTAGCAGTTTCGCCAACATGGTGGAATGCCCGTGACCTTCATCGGGGCTGCCCGGTGGCCCCGGTCACCTCTAGTTCGAGCTTGTAGGCGCTGAGGCCCACCACGGCCACCCGGAGTGGTTCCCAGGTTGCGGCGTCGATCAGGTTCGCCAGGGCGGAAGGATCGCCCGGGAAGGTCAGCGAGAGCAGGGCGTGCCGCCGCTGGAGGTAGAGCTCCTGCACGCCCTTCACGCCTTCGAGTTTCTCCAGCCCGGCCATGACCTCCCGCAGGACCGCGAAGTCCGCTCCGTCCACGACCACGTCGATCTGCGTCCCCCGGCGCGCCTCCTTTCGCCAGTTCTCGAGGATCGCGTCCAAGAAGACGCTCGCGCACCGGTCGGCCGCCGCCGTGATCGCGCGCTGGGAGGCAGCCTCAGCCGTCAGGTCGAACACACGCCGGGGCTTCGGTTCAACGTACGCCGCCACGATCTCGGCGGTGTCGGCGCGGACGGCACGGGCGGAGAGCGCGGCGCGCGCCGACCACGGGTTGCCCGGGAGGGGGGCCTGGAACGCGTCCACCTCGGCGGCTCCCACGATCACGAGGTCGGCCGCGACCTCGAGGCCGGCCGCCGCGGCCGCAGCGTCGTCCCCCCGGAGTGCCGCCTGAGCCTGCGCGGACTTCCTGATCCGCTCCGCCTCCTCCGGGTCGATCAGCTTCAGACGATAGACACTGAGGAAGCGGGCGAGGACCGCGTTCTCGGCGAACGAGCCCGTGAGCTTCTCGCCGCCCCGCCTCTCCGCGACGATGACCATGACCCGGAGCCGGTCGCGGCTCTTGTTCCAGCGAACCCACTCGTCTGTCTCATCCTGCGCCTCGTCAAACGCGGCAACCCCGACCGGGCCCGACGGTTCTCCCACGAGCCGCTGTAGGCGCGTGGCGGCTATCGGTGGCTCTCCCTCGCGTTCCGCCAAGACAGTGCCATCGTAGACGAAGACGTCGGTCTTGCCGTCGGCGGCCACGTCCATCCGCCAGACCGTGCCCTTGACCCCAATCCCGAGTGACCGCGTCCGCGCCCGGAACCGTCCCCCGGCCATGAGCCCGCTGACGGTGCACCAGAATCGCCCCGCCATCGCCGCCAGACTGAGCTCGGCGGCGGCGCCGCTCACCCGCCTCGCGGTTTCCAGCGTCAGGGTCGTGAGGGCGCCCAGCCGGACGATCTGGCCCGTCTCGAACGTGATCTCGACCCGGGCTTGGCTGAGCGTGACGACGATGTCACCCTCCGCCAGCGCCTGTCCGAGCCTGAGCTCGGTCGCGACCGCCGCACCCCTCGGCTGGTAGCGGGCCGGCCCGCTGAGGTAGGTGACCGTGGCCCGGATTGCCTCGTCTGGCCCCGCCAAGGCTGGCATCGCCAAGGCTACCGTGACGGCCCCAGCGCATAACCACGCTCGCACCCTAGGTTTTCCCACGGTCACCCCCGCGCATAACGCCTACATGATACACGCTCGTTCCCGAGCCAAGGCGGTACAATTCGGACGATGGCCTCCCGTCGACGGAAGGAATTGGCCGCTGTCGCCCTGCTATCCTCGGTAGTCGTGGTCCCTGCATTGGCCGCCTTCGATCCGCCCGTGGATACCGCGGGCGCGCTGACCGCCCGGATCGCGGGGCCCGCCCGGATCGAGGCCACGGGCACCCCGTATATCTTCGAGGTGACGGTCGAGAACTCGGGCGGCGCACCGGTCAAGGCCGCCGTCCGGCTGTCCGGGATCGACGGCTGGCGGTTCGAACCCGCGTCACGGGATGTCGAAATCCCCGCGGGCGGAAAGGTGAAGGCCGCGTTCGCGGCCACGGCCCCTGCCGGGACCCTGAATGCCCACTACCCCATCCATGCCTTTGTGACCGCGGCATCCGGCCCGGTTCTTCACCCGATCCTGATCGTCCAGACCGTGCTCCCTGACCCGCCGCGCGCGGTTCCCGCGATCCCGTGGACGCCGGTCGCGCTGGCGCCTGACTCCGCCCTCGCGCTGTGGCGGCTTCCGGTCCGGCGCGTGGTCCTGCGGGTATTCGGCGATCCGCCGCGGACGTATCCAGCCGGCTGGTCGGGAACCGACGACGCCACGCGCGCCTGGGCGGATTTCTCCGAAGGCGCGGATCGCGGCGGCTGGCGCGACGCGATCACGATGCATCCGCCCTGGTACCAGAAGGCCGGAACCATCCTGACCGAGTACCCGGTCCGGCTCCCGGCGGGCAAGGTCCGGCTCGCCTTCGCGAACGCGATCCGGGACAACTACCCCGACCGGGGCGAGCCGCCGAGCGACGGCGTGACCTTCCGGGTCCGGGTCGCGGCCCTCGACGCACCCGATGGGACCGAAGGCGCAACCGTCTTCGAGCACCACACCCTCGCCAAGCGCTGGGAGCCGCACGAATCGGACCTCTCCGAGTTCGCGGGGCAGGCGGTGCGAATCCAGCTCGAGTCGCATCCCGGGCCGAAGAACGATACGACCTGCGACCAGTCGTACTGGGCTGAGCCGACCCTGATCGCGGGCAGACCACCGAACCCGGCGGCGTTCCCGCCGAAGCCGGGATCCCCGCAGAAAGCTCTGGGCAAGGTTGGTACCGGCAAGGACATCTGGACCGTCGGGGTCCGGCCCGGGACTCGTGGACTGCTCGACGCCGCGGTCGAGTTCCGGAACGGCGACCGGCGGGTTCTCTTCCACGGCTTCCGGGTCCGCGTCCTCGACGACGCGCTCGACGACGCCCGAAGCGTCTCGGTCCTGCGCGGAGTCGTCGACGAGTCCGCGGCGGGCGGCATCCGGCTCCGTCACCGGTTCGAGAGCTGGGCCGGGAGCTTCGACCTCGTGGGCGAACTCGTCGTCTCCGGTCCCGCCCTCCGCGCCTCATTCCGGATCGAAAACGCCCCCGCCGACCGCCCGTGGATGGTCGTCCGGATCGACGAGGTCGCCGCCGGCCCGTGGAGCGCCGCGGCCACCCGAGTCTACGCCGGCGACGGCAACGTCATCGAGAAGCCCGGAAGCTTCAACCTCGGGTTCGACGGCCACCGGCTCTCGACCTCGTTCGTCGGGTTCGACTTCCCGGGCGGGATCTCGATCGTCCAGGCCACGGACGCGGTCCCGGACTCCCTGGTTGTGGATCCTCCGTCCCGGAGGTGCTCGCTCCGGAGTCCGGGTCCGCAGACCCTCGTGTTCGTCCCATGCCGGACGGTCTGGGCCGGAGTGAAGGCCTGGCGCGAGACCAACGGGCTCAAGGCCGCGGGCGGCGTCACCAAGCTCGCAGGCCGGTTCGTCTTCGACATCTGGGGCGGCCGGTACGCGGAGGCCGCCAAGGAGCTCGACCGCGCGTTCCGGTACGGACTGACCGACTCCGCCGTCGTCTGGCACAACTGGCAGTGCAACGGGTACGACTACCGGCTCCCGGACATCTGGCCGCCGCGCGAGGAACACGGGACGCTTGCCGAGTTCGCCGCGCTCGCGAAGTCATGCCGCGACCGCGGCGTCCTCTTCGCCCCGCACGACAACTACATCGACTTCTACCCCGACTTTGCGGGCTTTTCGTACGACAAGATCGCGTTCGATCAGGGCGGCGCCCCCGTGAAGGCCTGGCTCAACTCGTGGCACGCGAACGCGCAGTCGTACCGTTCCCGGCCGGACGCCGACCGCGAGCCCCTCGAGCGGAATCTCAAGCTCATCAAGGCCGGAATCGCCCCCGACGCCTACTTCATCGACGTCTGGTCGTCGATCGGACCGTACGACTACTGGACCCGGGACGGACGGTTCATGGACCGGTCGTTCACCCGGACGGTCTGGGGCGAGGCGTTCGCGTGGATCCGGGAGACGCTCGGCGGGAACGCCCCCCAGATCTCGGAAAGTGGCCACGACGCCCTGATCGGGTGGCTCGACGGGGCGCAGACGAACCACCTCCGGGTCGGGCCGCCGGTCCCGGGCGACATGTCCTGGTGCTCGTGGGACATCCAGTGCGCGGATGCCGAGCGGGTTCCCTGGCATGACGCCGCCCACCACGACCGGTTCGTCCTCCACGGTGCCGGGTACCCGGGCCGGTACGAGGGGGGCCTCGACAGCAAGGCCCACGGCATCTACTCCGACGACTACATCGCCACCGAGGTCTTGGACGGACACCCGGCCATGGTCTCGAGCGCGTTCTCCCCCGACGTCGTCCGCGTCTACTGGCTCACGCACGACTTCGCCCGGTCGCTCGCGCTCGGCCGGATCGACCGGGTCGAGTTCGAGCGGGGCAACCTCCACCGCCAGACCGTCTTCTGGGAGAACGGTACCGTCGTGCGCGTGAACCGGGGCAAGACGGGGTGGACGGTCGCCGGCCATGACCTCCCGCCGTTCGGGTTCCACGCCAAGAGCAAGGATGGAACGGTGGAGATGGCGATCGAGCGCAAGGGCGGCCGGATCGTCGAGTGGACCAAGAGCCCTTCGGGAATCTACCTCAATCCGCGCGGCGGGAAGGCCACGGTGGCCGGGGTCACGGCCGCCGGTGCCTGCCGCATCGCGGTTTCCGACGGGTCGGTCACTGTGACCCCGCTCCCCGAGACCAAGGCGTTCAAGGTCAGCCTCAACTGGAAGGCATTGCCATGGAAGCTCGCCGACCCCGCAACCGCCGAGGCATTCGCCGAAGACGGCTCAGTCATTCGTTCAACTCCGGTCCGCCGCGAGAAGGGGATCGTCACTATCGCCTGCGACCCCGGCATCTTCTCCTACCGCCTCCGCTGACGGAGTCCGCACGACATGGCCATCGGTTTGCGAAGGCGACACCCCCTGGAATGCCGCATGCGGCCCGGCCGCTTCACGCCAGGGCAAGATCCGTCCTGTTGAAATCCTCCCCGCAACACAAGAGGGGCCGTCCCGAGCACCTGGCGACCGCGTAAGCCATGCAGTCCCCGAAGTTCAACGATGCCCGGTGGCGGCCCTTGCCGTAACGCCTCCACGCCTCGACGGCGACAGCCACATGCGTCTCGGTCAGCGGAAGGACGGCGATTCCCCCCTCGAGCATCAGCCCGGAGGCCATCTCACGAGCGTCCCGCCCCAGCCTGGCACTCGCGACGATAATGGCCTCGACAAGCGTCGGCGCGCCGATCGCGACCTCCGCCGCCGCGCCGACTTTCGCCAGCAGGCGCTCGTGACCCTCCTCGCGGAACATGATCGCGACCAGCGCCGAACTGTCGAGGATCATACGCCGGACCGGCCGTAGCCGAGGAGAGCCTCCTCTTCGGCCCTGGTCAGCCTCCGTCCCCTTTCCTTCCGCGGCACGGCGGGCCAGACGCTCCGTTCCAGGAACCGCCGGAGACGATCCCCGCGCCCTTCCATTCCGCCGGAAACCGCCAGCCGTTGCCTGCGCTCCTCAAGGGCCCGCTTGACAGCTTGGGTCTTGGATTCACCGGCGATCTGCGCGACTTCCCGGGCCAGCCGCTCGACGATCACGTTCTTTATGTTCATCGCCATGTCCGCGCACCTCCTTACCAGCAGTTTACACCAGCATGGTGGACAAATTCTACCATGGTGGAATCATGCTATCCCGCGGGAAGAGGCAACTTGGGCGCACCGGGCTCATGGTGTCCCGGCTCGGCGTGGCGGCGACGGCCCGCGCCCGCCGCATCGGCGATTTCGTCCACCGCCGGAAGGGGATCTTCTTCTAAAGGACGGCGACGGCGAGGAAGTACAGGAGCGGGCCAGTGAAGAGGAAGCTGTCGAGCTTGTCGAGGAGGCCGCCGTGCCCCGGCAGGAACGCGCCCGAGTCCTTGACCCCCGCCGCGCGCTTGAGCATGGACTCCGCGAGGTCGCCGAGCTGGGCCATCACGCACCCGACGGGGACGAGCCACCACAGTGCACGCGCCTCCAGCGGAATCGGGAGGAGATGCGGCCCGGTCATCGACGGCAGGTACTGCCGCAACAAGATGAGGACGATCATGGTCGTTCCGATCCCGCCCCAGAGCCCGGCCCACGTTTTCTTGGGCGAGACCGATGGCCAGAGCTTGGGGCCGCCGACCGAAACCCCCCAGAAGTAAGCGGCGGTGTCGTAGGTCCAGGTCAGGGCGAAGAGCAGGAAGACCCACTGCGCGCCCTCGGGCAGGACCCGGAGCCGGGTCACGAAGCTCGCGAGCCAGCCGGCGTACAGGGCGGCGAAGAGCGTGACCGCGACCGACGAGACGTTCGTCTTGTCCATTCCCCGGATCAGCATCGCGAGCAGGACCCCGAGCACGGTCGCCGTCACCAGGAACACGGGGGCGGCCAGGATCGAGGCGGAGCCGGTCAGGTTCCACTCCGAGAGGGCCGCGGCGTGGAACGCCAGCGCCGCCGCGTACCCGAACGGCTCGAACGGCCGGAACCCGAGCTTGCGGAGCATGGCGAAGGTCTCGCGCAGGGCGGCAAGGCTCGCGACCACGATCACGGCCCCGAACGGGTAGGGCGACGGCATGAAGAGCATCCATGCCAGTAGCGGGATCGCGACGACGGCCGCGAGCGCGCGGCCCGGGAGGTCCTTCATGCCACCGCCTCCACGCCGCCGAACCGGCGCTGGCGCCGCTGGAACGCACGTAGCGCCGCCATCAGGTGCTTCCGGCGGAAGTCCGGCCACAGCACCGGCGTGAACCACAGCTCCGTGTACGCCGCCTGCCAAAGCATGAAGTCCGAGAGCCGCATCTCGCCGCTCGTCCGGATCAGGAGGTCGGGGTCGGGCAGGAATGATGTCGAGAGGTACTGGCGGAACCCGTCGCGGTTGAGGCCCCGGGACGCGGCATCCCGCGCGAGCTTGCGCGCCGCGTCAAGGATCTCCTGCCGGGCGCTGTAGTTGAGCGCGAGCGTGAGCGTGAGCCCCGTGTGGTGCGCGGTCTCGCGCATGACCCGGCGCAGGGTCGCGCGCGCCGCGAGCGGCAGGGCCTCGGGGTGGCCGATCACGCGCAGGCGGACCCGGTGCTTGCGCATGGTCGGCAGTTCGAGGTTCAGGAACCGGACCAGGATTCCCATGAGCGCGCGCACCTCCGCCCGGGGCCGCTTCCAGTTGTCGGCGGAGAAGGCGTACAGGGTAAGGGCCCTGAGGCCGAGCTCGGCGCATGCGGTCGTGATCTCGCGGACGGTCTTGACCCCGGCCCGGTGGCCCACGACGCGCGGGTAGCCGCGCGCCTTCGCCCAGCGCCCGTTCCCGTCCATGATTATCGCGACATGCCGGGGCAGGCGGGCTGGATCCATTTCAGACAGTAGTAATCTCCGTTTCCTTCTTGGCGAGGGTCTCATCGATCTTGGCGATGTACTGGTCCGTGAGCTTCTGGACCTGCGCGACCAGCCTTTTCAGCTCGTCCTCGGATATCGTCTTCCCGTCCTTGGCCGCCTTGAGCTTGTTGTTGGTTTCCTGCCGGACGTTCCGGACCGCCACGCGGCCCTCCTCGGCGGTCCGCTTCGCGACCTTGATGAGTTCCAGCCGCCGCTCAGCCGTGAGGGGCGGGATGTTGAGCCGGATGACGTCGCCCTGCCGCTGGGGAGCGAGCTTGAGGTCCGAGGTGGCGAAGGCCTTCTCGATGGGCTGGATCGCGTTCTTGTCCCAGGGCCGGATCTCGATCGTCTTGGCGTCCGGCACGCCGATGTTCGCCAGCTGCTTCAAGGGCGTCGTCTGGCCGTAGTAGTCCACCTTGATGTGTTCGACGAGCCCGGGACTCGCCCGGCCCGTCCGGAGTCCGCCGAGGTCGCTCTGGAGGACCCCGAGCGTCTTCTTCATCTTCTCGTCGCCGTCATGCAGGATCGTATCGCCTGCGGCCATATTCAGCCTCCCGTCACGAGCGTCCCGATCGGCTCTCCCTTCGCGGCCCGGACGATGTTGCCCGGGACGTTGAGGTTGAAGACCACGATCGGGATGTGGTGCTCCGCGCACATGGTGAACGCCGTCGAGTCCATGACCTTGAGGCGGCGGTTGATCGCCTCGTCGTAGGAAAGCCGGTCGTACCGCTTCGCCCGCTTGTCCTTCTCGGGGTCCCGGTCGTACACGCCGTCCACGCGCGTCGCCTTGAGCACGACCTCGGCGCCGATCTCGGTCGCCCGCAGGGCCGCGGCCGTGTCCGTCGAGAAATAGGGATTTCCCGTCCCCCCCGCGAAGATCAGGACCCGGCCCTTCTCGAGGTGGCGCATCGCGCGCCGCCGGATGTAGGGCTCCGCGACCTTGGCCATCTCGATCGCGGTCTGGACGCGCACGGGCACGCCCCCCTTCTCGATCGCGTCCTGCATGGCCACGGAGTTGATAACGGTCGCGAGCATCCCCATGTAATCGGCGGCCACCCGGTCGATCGTGCCGCCCGAGGCGCCGCGGAAGATGTTGCCGCCGCCGATGACGATCGCGACGTCGATGCCGGCCTTGTGGACCTCGGCGATCTCGCCCGCGATGCGCTTGAGCACCGCCGCCGACAAACCGTAGCCGTGCTCGCCGCCGGCGAGCGATTCACCCGAGAGCTTGAGGACGATCCGCTTGAACCGCGTGGGTTTACGCGGCCGGCTCATCGCTCTCCCCCAGCTTGAAGACGACGAACCGCTTCACCCGGATCCGCTCGCCGAACTTGGCGACCTTCTCCGTGACCAGGCTCGAGACGGTGACCGCCGCGTCACGGATGTACGGCTGTTCGAGCAGGCAGACCTGGGACAGGAGCTGGTCCACCTTCTCCTGAACGTACGCGGCCTCGGACTTGCCCAGCTCGCCGGCCTGCTTCCTGAAATCGGCCTTCTGGGCCTCGAGGAACGCCGCCGGCACGTCCTCCCTGGTCACCCATCTCGGGCTCGTCGCCGCGACCTGCATCGAGAGCTCCTTGGCGAGCGCGATGAACTCCTCGTTGCGCGCCACGAAGTCGGTCTCGCAGTTCACCTCGACGAGGCTCCCTAGCTTGCCGCCGTGGTGGACATAGGCCATGATCGCGCCCTCCTCCGCCCGGCGGTTCTCCTTGGACAAGGCCTGGGCCACGCCCCGCTCGCGCAGGAGCAGGGCCGCTCTATCTATATCTCCCGCGGATTCCTCCAGCGCCTTCCGGCAGTCCATGATCCCGGCGCCGGTCGATTCCCGGAGTTTCTTGATGAGGTCGGCGGCGACCGTCATGGCGGGCGTCACTGCCCCTGCGCCGAGGACGGCGTCGGAGTTTCTGCCTCCGGCGAAACTCCGCCCGCCGCGTCAGCCGCGGCTGCCTTGGCCGCGGCTGCGTCCGCCGGAGCCACCGGCGGTTCGACCGGCACTTCCTCCTTTGCCGCCGGGCCCGGGAACTCGCCCTTGATCGCCTGCTCGAAGAGCTTGAGGTCTTCCTCCTCGCCCTCGAGTTCGGCCTCGATCTTGAGCGCGTGCGCCGCTGCCGCGACCTGCTCGGCCAGCTCAGCCTCGGTCGCCGGCTGCATGTCGGCCTCCTTGCCCATGGGCTTGCCGCCCTTGGCCGCCCACTCGGCCTGGCCCTCGATCACGGCGTCCGCCATGAAGGTCGTCACGAGCTTGATGGACCGGATCGCGTCGTCGTTGCCCGGGATGGGCAGGTCGACCTCGTCGGGGTTGCAGTTCGTGTCCACGATCGCGACGACCCTCATCCCGAGCCGCCGCGCCTCCTGGAGCGCGATGTGCTCCTTCTTGAGGTCGATGATGAAGAGGACCTCGGGCACCTTCGGCAGGTCCTGGATCCCCGAGAACGCCTCGCGGAGCTTCTCCCACCGGCGGCGGTGCGACGCCTCCTCCTTGCGCGGGAGCTGGGCCAGCAGGCCCTCGGCGTCGAGCTGTTCGTACTCGCGCATCTTGGCGAGGTTCTTCCGGATCGTGGCGAAGTTCGTGAGCGTCCCGCCGACCCACCGGTTCGTGCACGAGAACATCTTGCAGCGCGCGCTCTCGTCGAGCACGACCTGCTGGGCCTGCTTCTTGGTTCCGACGAAGAGGACGATGCCGCCCTCGGCGACGCTTTCCTTGACCGCCTGGTAGGCTTCCTTGAGCAGGCGGATCGTCTTTTGCAGGTCGATGATGTGGATGCCGTTGCGGGTGCCGAAGATGAACTTGCGCATCTTCGGGTGCCAGCGGTGCACCTGATGTCCGAAGTGCATGCCGGCCTCGAGCAGTTGCTTCATGGTCACTGACGTCATGCGAAATCCTCCTGGGGTTGTCCCTCCGCCCGCCCGGTCAGCCGCCCCTTGTCTCGGGGACCCCTAGCCGCCGTGTTGATTCGGCGGGCGTGTGTAATGGGTCTCAAGACTATAGCACGGACAAGGGGACGGTCGAAATCGGGTGCGTTTCCCTTTCAGCGCGCGGGCTCCGGTCGGACCCGGAGCAGGACGCGCGCAGGCTTGACGCCCTTGTCCTCGAACCAGGCGACACGCTCCTGCACCAGCGTCACCTCCAGAAGGTAGATGCCTTCCGCTCCGGGCGCGGTGACGGGAAGCGGGACCACGACCGATTCGCCGGACCGCACGATCCGGCCGAGGGCGGCGCGCGTGCCCTCATACCGGACGAACCGGTTCTCGAGGTCGCGAAGATGCCAGGACAGGTGCACGATGCACGCGCATTCGCTGGTGCCGTGGTTCGGCCACGGCTCGGCGCCCGTGTTCCTAACCTCGACCGGGAAGAGCGCTGAGGCGCCGGGAGCCAGGTCGAGCGACGCGGGGACCCGGTACCGGGCCGCCCAGCGGGAGAGGGGCGCGGACGGCCGGGCCGGACGGACGACCGCCGTGCGGATTTCCCGGAAGACCGGGTTGTCCCGCCAATCCCAGAGTCGCGCGGAGTCCGACTCGACCGGGACCGGATCGTCGTCCCAGCAGCCGCCCGGATAGAGGAACGCTCCCACGGACTGGACGGCGACGCCCCACGCGACGAGCGCGGCGGCGACCCCGGTCCGCAGCCGGTCCCGCCGGCAGGCCAGGATCCACGGGAGCGCCAGCAGGAGCAGGACCGGCTCGACCTCGGTCATGTACCGGGGCCCGAACCCGTGGCCGCCGCCCCAGTCCGGGTGCCACGTCAGCAGGACGAGATGGCCGACGGCGCCGACGGCCAGCGCGGTCATGAACCCGCGCCACCGGGTTGTCCGGCCGACCAGGACTCCCGGCAAGGCCAGGAGCGCAGCCGGGAAGTAGGGCAGAAGTCCGCGGGCCGGGCTGGCCAGCAGGCCGTAGAGCGCGGCCGGATCCGGCCAGCCGAACGCGTCCCGGTACATACCGAGGGAGTGGCCGAAGACCCACCGGCTGTAGAGGAGCCAGGTCGCCCCAAGCGCCAGCGCCGGGACCCCCCATGCCAGCGCGTGGAGGATTCGCCGGCACCGCCCGACGCCCCAGACGGCGACCGGGAGCGCGAGCACGAGCGTGAACGGCCGGACGGCGGCCGCCAGCCCCAGCGCGACCCCCCCGGCGAGCGCGACGCCCGATGCCGGACGCTGCCGATACCCCACCGCGGTCCGGGCGAGCACGAGCAGGGCCAGTGCCGCCGGTCCATGCTGCCAGAGCGCCTGTGCGGAGACCGACCAGGCCTCCGACCCGAACGCGTACGCGAACGCGAGTGCCAGCGCGGCGCCGGCGGGCGCGCCGAGGGCGAGCACGAGGTCGGTGAAGACCCAGACCGACGCGGCGGTGACCACGGCGGCGGCGAACTTCTGCCATCGCAGGGCGAACCGGAGCCAATCGGCGGCGGAACGGGCGACCCGGCCGTGCCACCAGACCGGCGCGACGTACAACGGAGTGACGAGGATGCCGGGGACGATCGAGTAGACCGGCCAGACGCCTGCCGCGTTGACGTGGAGGAAATACGGGACCATCCCGGGCGGCGCGAGGAGGGACCCGAACTGCTTGAGGTCGACCGTGCCGCGGGTCAGTATGGAAACCGGGACGAGGGCCGGGCCGACCGTGTCCCCGCTCCCGATCGTCCGGCCGTTTGCCAGGTAGAGTACCAGCGCCAGGGCCGCGGCCAGCTCCGGCGCGAAGCGCCTCGGCCGCGACGCCTTCCCCATGGTCACGCGGCTCTCCGGTCCGCCCCGGTCAGATCCGCCCAGACGTCGTTGGCCACGAGCAGGCCCTGCCGCGTCAGCCGCAGGAAGCCCCCGGCGCGCTCGAGCCGGCCGGCGGCAAAGTGGGGAGCGAGCGCGGCGTCGAACCGGGCCAGGGCGCCGGCGCCCCATCGGGCCTCGAACGCCGCGATATCGCATCCGTCGCCCAGCCGAAGGGCGAGGACCAGCGTCTCGGCCGCGCGGCGGTCCGGCGGGAGCGCGTCGGTCTCGGCGGGCGGGAATCCCGTATCGCGGCCCGCGAAGTACTTCTCCAGATCGCGCGGATTGCCGGTCCGCACCCCCCCGCGCGAAGACCATGCGCCCGCGCCGAACCCGATCCACTCGCCGTCGCGCCAGTAGTTGAGGTTGTGCCGGCACAATCCCCCGGGCCGCGCGTAGTTCGAGACCTCGTAGTGGATGAACCCGGCACGTGCCGTCTCGTCCATGACGGCCTCCCACATCGCCAGGACCGAATCCTCGTCCGGAAGCACGTGGCCTTGTGACGCGAACGGCGTGTCCTCTTCAACGGTCAGCTCGTAGGCCGAGAGATGGTCGATCGGCCAGCCCAGCACCTCGCGCAGGTCGGCGCGCCACCGGTCGGGCGTCTGGCCCGGGAGCCCGAACATGAGGTCCGCGCCGAGGCGCCGGAAACCCGCGGCCGCCGCCTCCCGGACCGCCGCCCGGGAGCGGTCGGTGGTGTGGATCCGGCCCAGCGTCTTCAATATGCCGTCGTCGAGCGACTGGATTCCGATGCTGATCCGGTTGAGGCCGGCTGACCTGAACCCGCGGAGCTTGGACTCGTCCACGGTCTCCGGGTTCGCCTCCATCGAAACCTCGGCGTCAGGTTCCAGCGCGAACGCCCCCTTGAGGGCATCCAGTATCCTTCCCGCCTGCGCCGGGGTCAGGAGGGACGGCGTTCCCCCGCCGAGATAGACCGACCCGGCCGGCTCCCGGGTGCCCTTGGATACGATCTCGTCGCAAACGCATGCGACGTAGCGGTCGCGCAGGACCTCGTCACTGCCGGGGAGGGAGTAGAAATCGCAGTAGCCGCACTTGCGCTCGCAGAACGGGACGTGGACGTACAGCCCCAGGCTCACCGGACGATCCGGAACATCCTCCGCCAACGGATCTTGTGGATGAGATCGTAGATGGGCACCCCGGGATTCGAGTCCCACGACCAGTAGATGATCATGGCCTTCCCCTTGAAGTCGAGGACCGACGCGAACCCCCAGAACCGGGAGTCGTCGCTGAAGTCCCGGTTGTCGCCCATCATGAAGTACCTGCCCGCGGGCACCTCGAACTCCGCCATGTTGTCCCGCGGCACCGAGGCCTGCATGAACGTCCGCCGGTCCTTGTGGACGACGTAGGGCTCGACGAGTTCCTTCCCGTTCACCCAGACCTTCTGGTTCCTGATCCTGACCTTGTCCCCGGGCGTCCCGACCACGCGCTTGATGAAGTCCGTGTCCCGGCGCTGGGGCGGGATGAAGACGACGATGTCGCCGCGTTTCGGCTGCCGAAGCGAGAGCGGCCGGGACTTGAGCCCCGGCACCCGCCAGCCGTAAAGGAACCGGTTGACGAAAAGGTGGTCCCCGATGAGGAGGGTGTCCTCCATCGACGACGACGGGATCTTGAACGGCTCCACCACGAGCGTGCGGATCACGAGGGCGATGACGAGGGCGGAGAGGAAGACGTCCACGTAGCCGAGGAGCCAGGTCATGAGCCGCTTGAGCCACTCGACCCGGTTCACGCGCATGAGGAGCCGGAGCGCGATTGCCGACACGCCCAGGACGACCGTGATCGTGAGCAGGATCTCGTTGATGTTGTCGAACATGCGGGTCTTATTCTACCCTTTCGCTAAATCTTCAGCACCGCGAGGAAGGCGTCCTGCGGAATCGAGACCCGGCCCACGGACTTCATGCGCTTCTTCCCTTCCTTCTGCTTCTCCAGCAATTTCCGCTTCCGGGTCACGTCGCCGCCGTAGCACTTGGCGGTCACGTTCTTGCGCATCGCCGGGATCGACTCCCGCGCGATGACGCGGCTCCCGACGGCGGCCTGGACGGCCACCTCGAACATCTGGCGCGGGATCAGCTTCCTCAGCTTCTCGGCCAGCTGGGCGCCCTTGTGGTACGCCTGGTCCTTGGGCACGATCGACGAGAGCGCGTCCACCTGCTCGCCGTTCAGGAGGATGTCGAGCTTGACCAGCTCGGCCGCCCGGTAGCCCGAAGGCTCATAGTCGAGCGAGGCGTATCCCTGGGTGACGGACTTCAGGTGGTCGTAGTACTCGAGCAGGATTTCGGCCAGCGGCAGTTCCCAGGTCAGGATCGCGCGCGTGGGATCCAGGTACTCGAGGCTCTTGAAGATCCCCCGCCGCCCCTTGGTCAGGTCCATGACCGCCCCCAGCGTGTCCTTGGGCGTCAGGATGGTGGCCCGGACGTACGGCTCGTCGGCCGCCGCGATGTCGCCCGGGTTCGGCCACGCCGAAGGGTGCGCGACGTCCACGATCACGCCGTCCTTGCGCAGGACTTGGTAGGCCACCGACGGGGCCGTGGCAACGAGCGTGAGGTCGTACTCGCGCTCGAGCCGCTCCTGCACGATCTCGAGGTGCAGGAGCCCGAGGAACCCGCACCGGAAGCCGAACCCGAGCGCGGGGGACGACTCGGGCAGGAACTGGAGCGCGGCGTCGTTCAGCTTCAGCTTGTTGAGCGCGTCGCGCAGGAGCCCGAAGGCCTCGCCGTCCACGGGGTAGAGCGAACAGTAAACCATGGGCTTGACCGGCCGGTAGCCGGGCAGGGGAACGGCGGCCCGGGCGGCGGAGTCCACGTCCGCGTGGGTGATCGTGTCGCCGACGGGGGCGGATTCCACCGACCGGATGTTCGCCGCGACGTAGCCGACCTGGCCCGCGGACAGGGACTCCACGGGCTCCATCCCGGGGTGGAAGATCCCGACCTCGAGGACGTCGAACCGGTACCCCGAGATCATGAATTCGATCGCGTCCTTCGCCCTGATCATCCCGTCCTTGACCCGGATCGTGACGAGCACGCCGCGGTAGGGGTCGAAGGCCGCGTCCGTGACGAGGGCCCGCAGGGGCGCCGCGGGATCCCCGGCCGGGGGCGGGATGTCGGTCACGATCCGCTCGAGTACCTCGGAGACCCCCTGGCCGCCCTTGGCCGAGACCCGGATCATGCGGGCGGGGTCGGCGGTCTGGAGCAGTTCCGCCACCTGACGCGCGCACCTGTCGGGATCCGCGGTCGGCAGGTCGATCTTGTTGATGACGGGGATGAGGGTCAGGCCCTGCGCCCGCGCCAGCGTCGCGTTGGCCACGGTCTGGGCCTCCACGCCCTGGGCGGCGTCCACGACGAGGAGGGCGCCCTCGCAGGCCGCCAGGCTCCTGGACACCTCGTAGGAGAAGTCCACGTGCCCGGGCGTGTCGATCAGGTTCAGCTCGTACGGTTGGCCGTCGGCCGCCACGTGCCGGAGACGGACGGCCTTGGCCTTGATCGTGATCCCGCGCTCGCGCTCGAGGTCCATGCGATCAAGCACCTGCTCCCGCATGGCGCGCCCGGCGACGGTGCCCGTGACCTCGAGGAGACGGTCGGCGAGCGTGGACTTGCCGTGGTCCACGTGCGCAATGATGCAGAAGTTGCGAATATACGGCTGGGACACCCAACTATCTTAGCGCGCCGGCGCGCTAACATAGACGCGTCGTGACGCCCAGGATCCTGGTCACCCGCCGCCTCCCGGAGCCCGCGCTGGCGCGGTTGCGCGCCGCCGGCGAGGTCGACCTCAACGAGCTCGACCGGCCGCTCAACCGCGAGGAGCTCCTCGCCCGCGTGCGCGGCGCATCCGCCCTCGTGAGCCTCCTCACGGACACCGTGGACGGCGCGGTCATGGACGCCGGCTTGCCGTCCCTCCGCGTGATCGCCAACTACGCCGTCGGGTACGACAACGTCGACATCGCCGCCGCCACCGCGCGCCGGATCCCGGTCACGAACACTCCCGGCGTCCTCACGGAAGCCACGGCCGACCTCGCCTGGACGCTCATCCTCTCGACCGTCCGTCGCGTGGCGGAAGGGGACCGGGTCATGCGGCGCGGGGCCTTCCCCGGCTGGTCGCCGCTCTACCTCCTCGGCGGCGAGGTGACCGGGGCGACGCTCGGGCTGTTCGGGCTGGGCAGGATCGGGACCGCGGTGGCGCGGCGCGCGAGGGGGTTCGAGATGAGGATCATCTACCACGACGAGCGGCGGGCGGACGCCGCGACCGAGGAGGCGCTCGGGGCGAAGATCGTGGACTTCGATACGCTCCTCGCGGAATCCGACATCCTCTCGATCCATGCCCCCCTCACTCCCGCGACCCGGCACCGGTTCGGCCTCGCCGAGTTCCGGAAGATGAAGCGGACCGCCGCCCTGGTGAACACGGCTAGGGGGCCGATCGTGAACGAGCCCGAGCTCGTCTCCGCCCTCGCGGAGGGTCTGATCGCGGGGGCCGGGCTCGACGTCTACGAGGACGAACCGAAGACCTCGCCCGGGCTGGCGGAGCAGGAAAGGGCGGTCCTCGCGCCGCACCTGGGCAGTGCCACCCTCGCGACCCGGACCAAGATGGCGCATCTCGCGGTGGACAACGTGCTCGCGGCGCTCGAGGGACGCAAGCCGCCGGCGTGCGTGAACCCCGCCGCGCTGGGAGAATAGACCCATGGCCACGCACATCAAGCCGAAGGAAGGCAGCGGCCTGCGCTGGATCGTGAAGCGCAAGCGCCAGGATCTGCTGCTCATCGACTTCGGGATCGCGAACCTCAAGGCCGGCGAGTCGCTCCGGGACGGTACCAAGCAGGAGGAGGCGGTCTTCCACCTGTTCGGCGGGACCTGCCACGTGCGCGGCGAGGGGTTCGAGTTTCGGAAGGTCGGAGAGCGCGCCGACGTCTTCGACGGCAAGGCGTCGGCCGTGTATCTCCCCCCGCAGACCCGGTACGTCATCGAGGCGGAAACCGACCTGCACGCCGCCATGGTCAAGGCGCCCGCGGCCGCGGGCGGGCCGCCGCAGGTCGTCCGGCCGCGCGACGTCACGGTGCGCGAGGTCGGCGAGGACAACTGGTTCCGGCGCGTGCACGACGTCGGCGTGGACAACGTGGAGGCCAAGACCCTGATCTTCGGCGAGACCTACAACCCGCCGGGCAACTGGTCGTCGGCACCGCCGCACAAGCACGACGTCGACGACCCGCCGGAGGAGGCGAAGCTCGAGGAGCTCTACCACTTCCGGGTGAACCCGAAGCAGGGGTTCGGGCTCCAGCGCGTCTACACCGCGGACGGCTACGACCAGGTCTTCGTCGTCGAGGACGGCGACGTCGTCACCCTGCCGCGCGGGTTCCACCCCGTCGTCGCCGCACCGGGCTACGAGCTCTACTACTTCTGGGTGCTCGCGTCGTTCCGCGACCGGAAGCTGGTCCCGCGGGACGACCCGCGGCACAGCTGGGTCAAGCAGAAGCGCTGAGGCCCTTGTCCGTGAGATCCGTCCGCCCTCTCGCGGCCCTCTGGATCGTCTGGGCCGCGCTCGCGGCCGCCAACTACGCGATCAGCCATCCGGTGCCATTGGAGTCGTACCTCCATTCCGTGGGCGCCCCGCTCCTCTCGACCGGGTGGCGGCAGCTCGGAACCCTCGCCTTCCGAAGTACGGTTGCCGCAACCGTACTCCTGGTCGAGCTCCTGGCCGCGTGGAGGATCGGGAGCGCGCTTCTTCCCTGGGTCCGCGGGGGTGGCGGGGCGGACGGCGTCCTCTTTCGCCCGCTCGTCGGCCTGGGCGGCGCCGGCCTGCTGGCCCTGGGCGCGGGGCTCTGCGGGTTCTACGGCCCTGTCCCCTATCTGCTCCTCTTCGGGGTTCCGAGCGCGCTCGCCCTCCGGCGGTGCGGACGCATCCGGCGGTGCGGACGCATCCGGCGGTGCGGACGCATCCGGCGATGGCGGGACCTCCCGGGGCTCGCCGGGCGGGTCCGCGCCCTCCCAGCGCCGTGGCTGGCGGCCGCCCTGGCCGCCGCAGGGCTAGTGCAGGCGGCCGCACTGGTCTCCGCCCTGACACCCCCCCACGTCTCCGACGAGCTCATCTACCACCTCGGACTCGCCCGGTGGTACCTCCGCAACCACCGGATCGTCGCCCAGCCCGGAAACTTGCTGGCCGCGTTCCCCCACCTGGACACCATGCTCTACGGCGCCGCCGACTCCTGGGGGCTCACCTTCGGCGTCAAGTGGATCCACTGGGCGGCGGGAATCCTCACGGTCCTCGGGGTCGTCCGCCTTCTTGCGGGCGAGCCCGCCGAGGTCCGCTGGCTGGCGGCGGCTTCGCTGGCCACCGTGCCCATCGTCTGGACCTTTGGCGGCCGGGCCTTCAGCGACCTCTTCCTTGCGGCGTGCGGGGCCGGGGCCGTGCTAGCGGCCCGGCGCCGCGCAGGCGCCCTCGCCGGCCTCTGCGTCGGCCTCGCGGCCGGGTTCAAGTATTCAGGGCTCCTGCTCGGCGCGGCGCTGATCCCCCTGCTTCCCCTCCGCGCTCTGCCCGCCGCGGCGGCCGCGGCCGCGGTGGCGGCGGGCCCGTGGCTCGCCCGCAACTGGATCCTCTTCGCGAACCCGGTCCACCCGCTGCTGTGGAAGCTGTTCCACGACCGCGGCTGGGACGACCGGCTCGCATGGCGCCTCCGGCACGAGATCCTCCAGGGCGACACGTCCCTGCGCGGCCTCGCGGCCCGGCTTCCCGCGCTCCCCTGGCTCCTCCCCGTGCGCGGGCTCGGCGGCGGGCCCGACGGGTCCACGGGGATCATGCTCGCGCTCGGCGCGCCGCTCCTGCTCACGGCCTGCCGCTGGCGCGAGGCGGCCGCACTGCTGGCCTTCGCGGTCCCCGCCGCATTCGCCGGCGTGGGCGTCCGCCATCTCCTGGTGGTGCTTCCGCTCATGTCCGCGGTCGCGGCGCGCGGCGCCGCCCCGCTCCTCACGCGCCCTCGTCTGCGCGGACCCGCGCTCGCCGTCGCCGCCGCCCTGGTCTTCTGGCAGGCGGCCGAGTTCGTCCCGGTCTCCTGGGGAACCTACGACGACCCCCTTCCCGTCGCGCTTGGACAGGAGTCGCCCGGCCGCTACTTCGACCGGATGCGCTACCCGCGCCCCTGCTACCCGTTCCCCGCCACGTGGCCCGCGCGGGCGGCCGCGGAGCACACCCCCCGGGATGCCCGGATCCTGTTCCTGGGCGGGTTCGGCGGCTCGTGGGGCATCCCGCGCTGGTGCGTCTTCACGCCCCTCCAGGGACGGCCGATCCCGGTCACGATCGCGCGGGAAGCGCGGGACGCCCGCGGGATCGCGAAGCGGTTCCGCCAGCTCGGGATCACGCACGTCCTCGTGAACCGGTGGCTGGGAGAGGTCTACCTCGACTACTGGCGCTTCTGGGACTGGGGGCCCCCCGGCACCGTGGACCGCTGGATCGCGTTCTGGGACCGGCACGCGGCGCCCCTGAGCGCTCACGGCCGGCACCTCGAGCTATTCTCCATGTCGAAGGAACCCGTCTCCGGGCCCCACCGGCTCACGCCCGGGTTCGAGGCCGAGGTCATCCGGCTCGGCGTCGTGCTCGTGCACGGCAGGCGGCAGGACGAGGCCGCGCGCGTGCTCTCCGACCTGGTCCCGACCTTCCCGCGCAATCCCGAGCTCTGGATGGCGCTCGGGATGGCCCGGGCCGCGCAGGGCCGGCTTGCCGACGCCCGGGCCTGCGCCCGCCGCGCCGCCGCGCTCGCGCCCGGATCCGTCGCCGACCTCCGGGTCCGGGCCGCCGTGGCCGCCGCCGAGGGCCGGGAGGCCGAAGCCGCCGCCCTCCTCGAGCCCGCCGCCCGGCGGCTGGTGGATGATCCGTACGCGTGGCTGGACCTGTCCATGCTCGAGTTCCGGCTGCACCGGGTCTCGGCCTTCTGGTGGGCCGAGCACGAATACCGGCGGACCCGGGATTATGTGAACGCGCGGTAGCGGGCCGCGACGCCACAACCGGCCCTGCCGTCCCCGCCGACCCGGAATCCCACGCCGAAAGTGTTGAACTGCACGCCCCGGCCGCGAGCCGCAACCCCGGGGCGCGCCGCCGGAAATCCACGGGTGGTGTAGATGCGCCGCACCACCGCCGGATGCGGTGACGGAAACTTGACACCCGAGCACGGGGTTTCGGCGTCCGCCGAAACCCGGCGAACCGGCCCGGACCGGTCTCCGCCTTCGCCGACGGCCGGCATCGGAGTTTCGTCGTCCGCCGAAACT
>Ga0315281_10002842_pt1 | contig 25587 bp, 21 predicted proteins | sample YL17G07_0_MG_FD_204540 | JGI IMG/M metagenome (GOLD analysis project Ga0315281, IMG submission 204540) | Sediment microbial communities from Yellowstone Lake, YNP, Wyoming, USA - YL17G07_0 | ecosystem: Environmental > Aquatic > Freshwater > Lake > Sediment | place: USA: Wyoming | collected... | reverse complement strand
CAGGATCCGCTTTCGTTCGGTCACCGCGGCCCCCCGGCCTGCCGGGGAGGTCCGCCCGGGCGGGGCCCCGCCGGGCCTCCCGCTCGCAGCGGTGGCCGCGGCGCACCCACCGGGCCAGGGCCGCGGTCGAGCGTGCGCAGCATGCCGCCCACCTGCCGCGAAGCTGCCTCCGCGAGGTCGAACTCGGTCCCAAAGACCGCGTCCGGCTCGTTCGTCACGGCGCCGAGCACGTGCAACCACGCGCGGCACTGGGCCAACGCCCCGCGTGCGTCGCGCAGCATGCCCGCCTGCGCCTGCCCCTCGCGTGAGACAGCCTCGGCGATCAGCGCACAGGCCACGCCCGCCTGTTCGAACGCCCGCTGTTGCGCGTCGGCCGAAGCCTTCAGGTTGGAGCCGATCTTCAGGCGTCCGACCGACGCTGCCAGCTTCAGCGCCGAGTTCCACGCCTCGCTGTTCTGGTACTCGAACTCCGCCATCAGGGCACCACCGGCAGAGACTTCATTGCTTCTTTCACCTTCTCCGCCGGGTATTCGTCGTCGACGAGCCGTCCGGCGAGATAGTCGTCATACGCCTGGAGGTCGAGGAATCCGTGGCCGCTGAGGTTGAAGAGGATGGTCCGTCCGCGCCCTTCCTCCTTCGCCTCGAGGGCCTCGTCGATGGCCGCACGGATCGCGTGGCTGCTCTCCGGAGCCGCGATGATCCCCTCGGTCTGCGCGAAGAGCACGGCGGCCTCGAAGCACGGGTTCTGCGGGTACGCCTTCGCCTCCAGGTAGCCTTCGTCGAACAGCTGGCAGATGAGCGGCGCCATCGCGTGGTACCGCAGGCCGCCGGCGTGGATCCCCGGCGGCATGAAGGTGTGGCCCAGGGTGTACATCTTCATCAGCGGCGTCAGGCCCGCGGTGTCGCCGAAGTCGTAGCGGTACTCGCCCTTGGTCAGGCTCGGGCACGAGGTCGGCTCGACCGCGAGGAAGCGGGTGCTCTTCTTCCCGTCCAGCCGTTCCTTCAGGAAGGGGAACATGAGCCCGGCCGCGTTCGAGCCGCCGCCTGCGCAGCCGACCACCACGTCCGGGTAGTCGCCGGCCATCGCCATCTGCTTCATCGCTTCCTGCCCGATGATCGTCTGGTGCAGGAGCACGTGGTTGAGCACGCTCCCGAGTGAGTACTTGGTGTCCTCCCGCATGGCCGCGTCTTCCACCGCCTCGCTGATGGCGATGCCCAGCGAGCCGTTGCTGTCGGGGTCGCTGGCGAGGATGCTCCGGCCTGAATTCGTGTCCGGGCTCGGGCTGGCGACCACCGAGCTGCCCCAGACGTGCATCATCGACCGCCGGTACGGCTTCTGCGTGTACGACACCTTCACCATGTAGACCTTGGCTTCGATGCCGAACTTCTGGCAGGCGAAGGCCAGCGACGAGCCCCACTGTCCTGCGCCCGTCTCGGTGGCGATGCGCTTCACGCCTTCCTGCTTGTTGTAATAGGCCTGCGCCACCGCCGTGTTCGGCTTGTGCGAGCCGCTGGGCGAGACGCCTTCGTACTTGTAGTAGATGCGCGCCGGCGTATCGAGCGCCTTCTCCAGCGCCGTCGCGCGGATGAGCGGCGAAGGACGCCAGATCCGGTAGATCTCCCGCACTTCATCCGGGATCGGGATGTATCGCTCCTGGCTGACTTCCTGCTTGATCAGCTCCATCGGGAAGAGCGGCGCCAACGCCTCCGGGCCAATGGGCTGAAGCGTCGCCGGGTGCAGCGGCGGCGAAGGCGGGTTCTTCAGGTCCGCCGCGATGTTGTACCACTGGTCCGGGATCTCCGATTCCGGGAGGTTGAACTTCTTCGTCGACATGCATGCACTCCTTTTGCGGGCCTGAGCCCGGGATGGAAAACAAAAAGCCCCTCTCCATCAAAGGACGAGGGGTTTTCTCGCGGTGCCACCTTTGTTCCCCGGCGCAGCACACCGGGGCACTCTCTTCGCCGCCCCATGCGGGAGGGCTCAGGCTCTGATAACGGTGCCACTCCGCCGGCCGCTACTTGGCTCGAGGCCGTTCGCCGCCGGGACTCCCGGGCCCATTCACCAGCCGCGCCGCCACCGGGCTCTCACCTGCCCCGGCTCTCTGGAGGCTCGCCTGACCGGCTACTCTTCCCGATCCACGTCAATATTCAGTTGTTAGCTTCGAAGGGTAGCGATCCCCGCGGGCGCGCGTCAAGCACTGCTCGCTCGCCCCAGGAGTCGCGGCCCTCCGTGGCCGCGGATGGCTGATCGACCTGAACCCGACTGAACCCGACCGCGCAGCAGGCGTATTATCCGCCCCATCACCGTCCGGAGCCCCCTGATGCCCATCCCGAAGGAACTCTCCCTCTCCCCCGAGCAGGTCGACGAGCTGATGCTCACCTCCTGGAACATGCGCGTCGCCACCGTCGGGCCGGGCACGCGCATCAACCTCACGCCCCTCTGGTTCGGCTGGGCGGGAGGCAACGTCTACTTCTACTGCCGTGGCCAGAAGATCGTGAACCTGCGCCGCAACCCTGTCGCCACGGTCCTCGTCGACCGCAACGAGCGCTTCCCCGAGCTCCAGGGCGCCATGTTCCAGGGCCGCGCCGTCGTCCTCGAAGACCCGTCCGCCGAGGCCGCCGACCCCCATATGGAGGAGGTCCGCCTGCAGATGGGGGCCAAGTACGCTGGTGGCCACGGCGAGCCCACGGCCGAGCCTCGACGCAACGAAGCCGCGGCACGCGGCCGCCACTGGCGCTGGGTGCGCTTCGAGCCCACCCACGTCGTCACCTGGGACAACTTCAAGCTCCCGAAGCGCTGACGCCGGAGCCCGCGATGACGGCCTGGGTGGTGGTGCGCGCACAGCAGGCGACGGCCCTTGGCCTCGACCTTCTCTACCCGAAGCGCTGCGTCGGCTGCGGCAGGTTCGGCGAGGTCCTCTGCGCCCCGTGCGAGGCCGGGCTCGTCCCCGCCCTCGGCGTTGGCCGCTGTCCCAACTGCGGCGCCGCCTGGGCCGGCGAGGCCAACTGCCCCCGTTGCTACCACTGGGACGCGCTCGACGGTGGCTTCGCCGCATTCGAGATGGAGGGCGTCGCCCGTCGCGTCGTGCACGCCGTGAAGTACCGCCGGACGCGACTCCTCGTGCCGCCCATGGCGTCGGCCGTGGCCGCCCTGGACCTCGGCCAGAAGATTGACGCGGCCTTCGCCGTGCCACTCCACCCGTCCCGCCTGCGGTGGCGCGGGTTCAACCAGGCCGATCTCCTGTTGCGCGGTCTCGCCTGGAGCACGACCCCCGGCCGGCTCCTGCGAGTGCGCAAGACCGAGACGCAGGTCGGCGCAGGCCTCGCGCAGCGGCGCGCCAACGTCGGCGGAGCGTTCGCCTACCGGGGCGCCCGCCTCGACGGCCTGACCGTCGCCGTCGTCGACGACGTCATCACCACCGGCGCGACCGTGAACGAGTGCGCCCGCGTGCTTCGCGACCACGGCGCCCGCAGCGTCTACGCCGTCGCCTACGCCCGGGCGAGCCACGAACCCGGCCTGCCCGCCGGTTAATCGCGTCTTTCCTGCATAACCCTACAATGGCGTCCTCGACCTTAACCCCGCCGGACCAACGCCCGGGGAGTGTCCATGACTTCGGCCGCCCACACGTTCACGCCCACGTCCGCGGCTGCGGCGCAAACGCTCGCCCGTGTGCGCGAGCAGGTGCACAGCGTCATCGTCGGACAGGATGTGCTCATCGACCGGCTGTTGATCGGGTTCCTCTGCGGCGGCCACGTCCTGGTCGAGGGAGTCCCCGGCCTCGCAAAGACGCTCACGGTCAGCACGCTCGCCAGGGCGATGCAGCTCTCCTCTGTCCGCATCCAGTTCACGCCGGACCTGCTCCCCGCCGACCTCGTGGGCACCGAGGTCTTCAGCCCGGCGGAAGGGACTTTCAGCGTGCGCCGCGGCCCGCTCTTCGCCAACCTCGTCCTCGCCGACGAAGTCAACCGCGCCCCCGCGAAAGTCCAGTCGGCCCTTCTCGAGGCGATGCAGGAGCGGCAAATCAGCATCGGCGGCACCACCTTTCCGCTCCCCGAGCCCTTTCTCGTGATGGCGACGCAGAACCCGATCGAGCAAGAGGGCACCTACCCGCTCCCCGAGGCGCAGCTCGACCGCTTCCTCCTCAAGGTGCGCGTCGACTACCCGAGCCGTCAGGAGGAGCGCCAGATCCTCGAAATGGGGCTGAACGCCGCCATCCCCGTCGTCTCGGCCGTCGCAAGCGCGGCGGACCTGGCGGTGGCGCGCGCGGCCGTGCACGAGGTTGCCCTCGACGACGCCCTCAAGGACTACGTCGTCCAGGTCGTGTACGCCACGCGCCGCCCCGCGGCCTACCGCATGCCCGAGCTCAAGTCGCTGATCGCCTACGGGGCGTCGCCGCGCGCGAGCATCGCTCTGGCCCAGGCAGCCCGCGCGCACGCCTTCCTGCAAGGGCGTGCCTATACCACGCCCGACGACGTGAAAGCGCTCGCCCACGACGTGCTGCGCCATCGTATCGTCACCACCTACGAAGCCGAGGCCGAAGAGCTCACCACCGACGACCTCGTTGACCGCATCCTCGAAGGGGTCGACGTCCCCTGACTCAGGCGGTCCCGGAGGAGGCGCGGCGTGTTCGGCAGTAGGCGGCGGACAACGACAGACAAGCAGCCGGGCGAGGACGTCCGCCAGCGCGGCATCCCGCCCGAGCTTCTCGAGCGCGTCCGGCTCATCGAAATCCGCGCGCGCCGCCTGGTCAACGACCTCTTCCTCGGCGAGTACCTGGCGGTCTTCCGTGGCCGCGGCCTCGAATTCGACGAGCTTCGTCCCTACGTCGTCGGTGACGACGTCCGCTCCATCGACTGGAAGGCCCTGGCACGCACCGGCCAACCCCTGATTCGACGTTACCGCGAGGATCGCGACCTGACGGTCGTCTTTGTCGTCGACGTCAGCGGCTCGCAACTGGCGGGCGCCCTCCCCCGAACCAAGGCCGACCTCGCGGCCGAGATCTGCGCCGTCCTCGCCCTCGCTGCCATCCGCAACAAGGACCGGGTTGGGCTGCTCCTGTTCGCCAGCAAGCCCGAGCGCTACGTCCGCCCCGCCGGCGGCACCACGCACGTCCTCCGCGTTGTCCGCGAGGTCCTCTGGGCGCAACCCCAATCGCGCGGTACGGACATCGGGGCGGCCCTGGAATACCTGACAGGCGTGCAGAAGCGCCGCGCGACCGTGTTCCTGGTCTCCGACTTCCTCTCGACCGGGTACGCCCGCCAACTGCGCGCCGCCTCGCGCCGCCACGACATCATCGCCGTCCGCGTCCGCGAGCCGATCGACTCCGCCCTGCCCGATGCCGGCCTCGTGCGGATGCGCGACGCCGAGACGGGCGCCGTCCGGGACGTCGACACCGGCAGCCGCCGCGTGCGCGCGGCCTACGCGGCCCATGTCGCCGCCCTCGACGACGAGCGTCGCCGGCTCTTCGGCGAACTCAACGTCGACGAGATCCCTGTCGACGTGGGCAAGGACTACGTCCCCGCGCTCCTCCGCTTCTTCAAGAAGCGCGCGGTAGGCGCCGCGTGAGGCCCCGCTTCGTCGTGCTAGCCGCCGCCATTGTGGCCGGGACGATCGTTCCCGGGAACGCCCTCGCAGACGACGGCGACGCCACGCACCTTGGCGCTGCCCCTGTTGTCGTGGGCCAGCAGAGCGTCCTCACGCTCGACGTGGTGACCGATCCGTCGGCGACCGTCGAGGTCGATCCGTCGGCCGCGTCGTGGCAGGGCGTCGAAGTCGTCCGGCTCGGCAAGGAGACCACGAGCACCGCGGGTGGCAGGACCGTCCACCACCTGGAGCTCGTGGTGGCCGGATTCGTCCCCGGGAGCCAGGCGTTCTCGCCCGCCGTCAACGTCGCCACGAGCGGGACCGTCACTGCCCGGACCCTCCCGCCGGTCTCATGGACCGTCGTGGCCACGCTCGGCCCCAACGACCCGCTCGAACTCTCGCCGTTAACGCCTCCCACTGCCGTCGCCGGCGCCGAGTCTGTCTGGCTGCGTCCCGCCCTTGGCTTTGGCGCCTTTCTGGCGTTGTTGCTCGGCGTGGGGTTGACCTGGCTCGGCGCTCAGGCCGCCCGGCGCGCGTTGTCCAGACGCCCTGCCCCGGTGGGGGCGCCGCTGCCTGGCCTTCCCGACCTGGGGCCCGCGGAAGAGCTCATCGACCATGACCCGGTCGCCGCCTACCGGTCGCTGGCGGCCACCGTCCGCGGGGTCGTCGGCGGGCGCTACGGGTTTCACGCGCAGGCGCTCACCACGCGTGAGTTGCAGCGGCGCATGGAAGGCGAGGGAGTCGAGCGCTGGCAGGCCCGCCTCGTTGGTGGCTTGCTCGAAGAGTGCGACGCGGTCGTTTATGCGGGTTACCGGCCCGCGGCCGAGCGCCGCCTCCACGACCTGACCATGGCCCGCGAGATCGTCGAGGCCACGGTCTGATGGAATTCGCCGACCCCGTTGCGCTTCTCCTCGCCCTCTTTGCCCTGCCCGTGCTGTGGGTGTCGTTCTGGCCGCGCCGGGCGGCGTTGCCAGTCGCTTCCGGGGCCGCGTTCGACGGGCTGGCGCCCACCTGGCGCCTGCGCTTTGCGCGTGCACTGCCGGTCCTGCGCGCCGTTGCGGTCGTGCTGTTCGCGGTCGCGCTCGCCCGTCCCCGCGTGGGCGACGCGAATGCTGTCGTGCCCGCCCAGGGCGTCGACATCGCCCTCTCGCTGGACATCTCCAGTAGCATGACGACGTCGTTGCTCGGGTCCAAACAGACCCGGCTCGACGCTGCGAAGGATGTCATCCGCAAGTTCGTCAAGGGACGCAAGGACGACCGCATCGGCCTCGTCGTCTTCCAGAAGGACGCCCTCGCCCTCGCCCCGCCGACCCTCGACTACGACGCTCTCGACAAGATGGTCGCCCAGGTCGACAGCGGCATTCTCCCCGACGGCACCGGCATCGGCGTCGGCATCGCCACTGCGCTCAACATGCTCCGCGACTCCACAGCTGCCAGCCGCGTCGTCATCCTGCTCACCGACGGCCAGCACAACACGCCGTCGATCACACCGGAGGAGGCGGCCCGGCTGGCGGCATCGCTGAGGATCAAGGTCTACACCATCGGCGTGGTGACCGTCCGGCCGGCACCGGGCGCGACCTCCGCCGAGGTCGATGAGAAGCGGCTGCAGGGCATCGCCGACATCACCGGAGGCCGCTACTTCCTCGCCGACAGCCCTGCCGCGCTCGCAGACGTCTACGACGAGATCGGGCGGCTCGAGACCAGCGCCGTCGGCCGTGAGCACTTCGAAAAGTTCACGGAGCTGGCGCCCTGGTTCCTCGCCGGAGCCGTCATCTTGCTCGTGCTGGACCTCGGCCTGGGCTCCACCTGGCTGCGAAGGGTGCCCGCATGAGCTTTGCGCATCCCTGGGCCCTGGTTTTCCTCGCCGCCGTTCCCGCCCTGGTTCTGCTGTGGGTTTTGGGGACGGGCCGTGCGTACCGCAACGCGCGCGCCATCGCCCGGGGGACCGCGGGACGAGGACGGGTCGCGGCCGCACTGCTGGTTTCGGTTGCCGCGGCCCTCGCCATCGTTGGCGCTGCCCAACCCCGCTGGGGCACGCACGAAGCCTTCGTCCCGCGGTCGGGCGCCCAGGTCGTGTTCGTGCTCGACGTCTCGCGCAGCATGGCCTCGACCGACGTCGCCCCCAGCCGTCTCGCGGCCGCGAAGACGGCCGTCGCCACCACCCTGAAGCACCTTGGCGGCGATCGCGTTGGGCTCGTCATTTTCGCCGGCAACGCGCGCCTCCGCTTCCCGCTCACTACCGACTTCAGCGCGGCCGCCCAGGTGGTCGACTCCCTCGAGACCGGCCCCGTGCTCGTGGAGGGCGGCACCGACGCCGCTGCCGGCCTCGACGTCGCCCTGGAGGCTTTTGACCCGGCCTCCGATTCCGGCCGTCTCATCGTCCTCATCACGGATGGCGACGACCTCGGCGCAGACCCGGCCGGTGTCGCGGGTCGCGTCCACGCGGCGGGCATCGAACTCCTTGTCGCCGGGGACGGCACGGCGCGCGGCGGGTCCGTGCCCGTGTTCAACGCCATTGACCGCCGGACTGCCGACAAGCTCGACGCGCTGGGCAATCCGATCGTCACGCGCTTGAACGAGCCGTTTCTCCAGTCGCTCGCGGCCGCCGCGGGCGGGCGCTACCTCGGTTCCGACATGGCGACCGTGCCTGGCGCGGTCCAGGGCCGCGTCGCCTCGCTCGAGCGAGCGCGCATTGACCAGCAAGCCGCCGACATCGGAGTCGAGCGCTTTCAGTGGTTCGCCGCAGCGGCCCTTGCCGCCTTGCTTCTCGCCACCGCCGCAGAGCGTGTTCCCCGCCTGCGAGTGCCTCGCCGAAGTGCCATCGTGCTTGGCGGTGCCGCCCTGGCGGTCATGCTGTTCGGCGCCTGCGCCACACGCCCCTATGACCTCAATGAAGAGGCGCTCAGCGCTTTCGCCGCCGGCGACACGGCCCGCGCCGTGGACCTCTTGACGCAGGCCCGGGCCGAGAAGCCGGACGACGCCAGCATCAGCCTCAACCTGGCAGCGGTGCTCGCCAGCGCCGGTCGCTACGACGACGCCAACCTCGCTGCACGCCGGGCGCTCAACGCCCGCGACGCCGGGACGCGGGCGCGCGCCTTCGCCAGCATCGGACACCACCGTTTCGCGCTCGGCGACCTGGAGGGCTCGCTCGACGCCTTCCACAGTGCGCTCCTCGAAAACCCCGCCGACGCCAACAGCCGCCACGACTACGAGGTCGTGCTCCGCCTGCTGCACCCGAAGCCCCCCGACGTCCCGGGCCAGGAAGGCACGTCGCCCACGCCGGGGCCCGGCGGCGCCACGCCCTCCCCTGGCCCGGGTGGCGGTTCGCCCGCTCCCGGCGCGGACGGCACGCCAGGGCCTGGCTCCCAGGGCGGCCAACAGAACCCGCAGGGCACGCGGTCTCCGGGGGGGCAGGCCGCGGGAAGGCCGGGCTCCCCGGACGAGGTGGACCGGCAGTTGGCACAGCTGGATCAGCAGATCAGTCGACTGGTCGAAGAGGCTGGCGACAACCCGACCGCGACCGAGGCGCTCGCCATTCTCCAACTGCTCGCCGAGCGCGCTCGCGTCGCCGCCGTGCGTGACGCCCTCGCCGGGCCAGGCAACCCCAACGACTACTGAAGTGGCCCGGCCGGGCTTCGCTCAGGCCAGGTCTGGCAGGCAGTTTGCCCACTTGCCCGCGCGTTCGAACGCATCCGCCAGCATGATGACGCGCCCCTCGTCGAAGAAGTTGCCGACGATCTGCAGGCCCACGGGCAGCCCCTCGCTCAGACCGCACGGCAGGCTGAGCGCCGGCAGTCCCGCCACCGACGACGGCAGCGTGTAGACGTCGTTCAGGTACATCGCGTACGGGTCGTCGATCTTCGCGCCGATGGGAAACGCGACCGTCGGCGACGTCGGCGTTACGATCACGTCGTACTTGGCGAACGCCGCCTGGAACTCCGCGTTGATGAGTGTCCGCACCTTCTGGGCCTTGAGGTAGTAGGCGTCGTAGTAGCCCGCCGAAAGCGCGTACGTGCCGAGCATGATCCGCCGCTTCACTTCGTTCCCGAACCCATGCGCGCGCGTCTCTTCCATGTTCTGCCACATCGTTGTGCCCGTGCGGTCGCTGAAGCCGTACTTCACGCCGTCATAGCGCGCCAGGTTCGCGCTCGCCTCACTCGGGGCAATGATGTAGTACACGGCGAGTGCGTGCTCGGTCGAAGGCAGCGAAAGGCTCGTGTCGACTTCGCAGCCCAGCCCTTCGAGCAGCTTCAGCGCCTCGTCAATGCGCGCGCGGACCCCGGGCTCCATCCCCTCGACGAAGTACTCCCTCGGCACCCCGACGCGCATCCCCCGGACGTCTCGGCCCAGGTAGTGGCGAAGGTCGGGCAACGGTTCCGGGTTCGTCGTGCTGTCGCGCGGGTCGTGGCCGGAGATGCAGTCGAGCAGCGTGGCGACGTCTTCGACGTCACGTCCGATCGGCCCCACCTGGTCGAGCGAACTGCCGAAGGCCACGATCCCGAACCGGCTCACTCGTCCGTACGTCGGGTCCAGCCCGACAACGCCGCACAGCGCCGCGGGCTGCCGGATGCTTCCGCCCGTGTCGCTCCCGAGTGAGACCAGGCATTCGCCGGCGGCCACCGCCGCTGCCGAGCCGCCGGAGCTGCCGCCCGGCACCCGCGCCTCGTCCCAGGGGTTGTGCGATGGCCCGAAGGCGGAATGCTCGGTGCTCGAACCCATCGCGAACTCGTCCATGTTGGACTTGCCGACCATCACCGCGCCCGCCCGGCGCACGCACTCGTACACGTGGCTGTCGTAGGGCGGAATGAAATTCTCGAGGATCCGCGAGCCCGCCGTCGTGCGCACGCCCTTCGTCACGATCAGGTCCTTCACCGCCATCGGAATGCCCGTGAGCGGCGTCGCGGACCCTGTCGCCAGCTTTACGTCGGCCTCGCGCGCCTGCTCGATCGCCACGTCCGCGGTCACGGTGATGTACGCGTGTACGCGCGCCTCAACCGCGGCGACCCTGTCGAGCACTGCCTGCGTTAACTCCACCGATGTGAACTGCCTGGCCCGCAGGCCCTCGTGGGCTTCGTGCGCCGTCAGGCGCCAGAGGTCTGTCACTCCAGCACTCCGCGCACGCGGAAGTAGCCGTCTTCCTGCTGCGGCGCGTTCGCCAGCACCTCGTGGCGCGAAAGCGACGATGCAACTTCGTCCTCGCGCATGACGTTGGAAAGGGGCAACGGGTGCGCGGTTGGCTCCACGCCCTCCGTGGGGACGGCTGCCAGCGCAGCGAAATGGTCGAGAATGCCCGAGAGTTGCACGGCGAACTTCTCGACCTCGGCGTCGGTCAGCGAGATGCGTGCGAGGTGGGCAATATGCAGGACGTCGTGGTTCGTGAGCGCCATGCGGAAAGGGTACAACGGGGTTTGCTTTACCGCCCGGATAGATCCTTGTGACCCCTTTGCTACGCTCGCCCTTGATGCATAACGGAGTCGCCTCCGCGGGCAGCCGCTTCGAGGCGCGTTCCCGATGAATACGCTCCAGAAGACGCGGCTGCTCCGCCGGCACCGCACTGCGCGGCGCGGAAAGAGCCATGCCGTCCGCATCCTCCTCATTGCCTTCCTGGGACTCTTCGCGCTCGGCGCAATCATGGTTGCGGCCGGCGTCGGCACCGTCTTCGCCGTGTACCAGTCCTACGCCGACGACTACGTGCCCATCACCGAAAAGCTGCGGCAGACGAACATCGGCCTCACCGAAATCTACGACCGCGGCGGGCCGAAGGACGGCGTGTTCCTCGGCGCGCTCACCAACCCCGACGCCCAGCTCCTCGACCCCGTGCCACTCAACAAGATCTCCCGTTGGGTCGTGCAGGCGACGATCTCGACCGAAGACAACTCGTTCGAAACCAACCCCGGCGTCAACTGGAAGGGTCTGCTGCGCGCTGCCAAGGAGAACTACGTTGGCGGCGAAATTGGCAGCGGCACGGGCGGCTCGTCGATTACCCAGCAACTCATCAAGAACGTCTACATTTGCCCGAACATCGGCGATGAACGCACCCGCTGCGAATCTGCCGAGCGCACGCTCGACCGCAAGCTCCGCGAAATCACCTACGCCCTCGAACTGGACAAGGATTACAGCAAGGACGAGATCCTCGGCTGGTACCTGAACCAGACGCCCTACGCCGACCGGTATGTCGGCATCCAGGCCGCCGCCCAGGGCTACTTCCATAAGGACGCCCTCGACCTCGACCTGGCGGAGGCTGCGCTGCTCGCTGGCGTGCCCGCCTTCCCTACGAAGTACCACCCGAGGCTCAACTGCATCACGGACGACCACGAGAACTGCGTGCTTGATCACGACGGCCGCACCACGGTCGGCGGCGACGCTAAGAAGCGCCAGGAGGAAGTGCTGGACCTGATGGTCGAGCATGGCCGCGCCACGGTCGCAGAGGCCGCCGAGGCGAAGGCCGAGGTGGTGAAGGTTTACGCCAACTCCAACCCCATCAAGGCAGGCGCCTTCATCGACAACCAGGTCGAGCCCCGGCTCATCCGCATGTGCCAGGCGAAGGTCCTCCCCCTCATCAAGGGCGCTACCGACTGTGTCGCCAGCATCCACGCTGCCGGCTACAAGGTCACCACCACCCTCGACTCGAAGGAGACGGACGCCGCCGAAGCCATGATCCGCGGATTCATCGACGACGGCCTGGCCAAAGGCTGCGAATGCAACAACGCCGCCATCGTGACGATCGAACCGAAGACCGGCCAGGTCATCATCTACGCCCCGAACCGTGACCCCTCTTTCACCTCGGACGCCCGCGTCGCGGGCAACGTCGACCAGCTCGTGGAGATCAACCAGCCCGGGTCGTCGTTCAAGCCCGTCGTCTACCTCACATTCTTCGACGTCGCGAAGAAGAACCCGATGAGCATCATTTGGGATACCAGCCCGCTCACCATCGAGGGCACGGCGATCACCAACCCCCGCAACGACGGGAAGACCGGCGAAGGGCTCATCACGGCGCGCGCCGCCCTTGGCGGCTCCCAGAACGTCGGCGCTTTCCGTGCCGCAGCGGAAGCCGGTGTCGACAACGTCATCGAGATGGCGAAAAAGATGGGCATCACCACGCTCCAGCAGGGCTTCGACCCTACCTTCCGCTCCCATCCCGACGTGACCTACGGAGCCTCCATCGCGACCGGCGGCGCGAACATCCGCGCAATTGACATGGCCTACATGAACTCCGTGATCGCCAACATGGGCGTGATGGTCGGGGTCCCCCACCTCGCCCGTACCATCGACCCGAAACAGCTGAAGAGCATGGCACTCGACACGGGCGACGCCTACGACGAGGCCCGCCGCCAGGCTCTCGACTTCGCCCGCGGAAACATCCGACTTCCCGGGACGCGCGAGCTGGACCCGGTGGTCGTCCTCCAGGTGGTCGATGCCGACGGCAAGGTGCTTTTCACCCAGGGTGAGCCCGAGCGCCGCCAGGTGGTGGACGCCGGCTCCGTCTGGCTTGTCCACTCGATCATCTCCGACTGCAACTCACGCTTCATCATCTGGGGCTGTGGGGGCAGCAACAACGACCTCGGGCTCGACGCATTCGTGGACGGCGTGAAGATCCCTGGCGGCGCCAAGACGGGCACCCAGCAGGGGCCCAAGAGCGCAGTCGACACGCTCGAAACCTGGATGAACGGCTACTCCCGCTACGCCGCCACGGCTCTCTGGGTTGGCAACGCGACGAACGAGCTCGTCCGCGACGGTCCTTCGGCCAACTATGCGGCCGCGAACACCACCGTGAAGCTCTTCAAGAACTGGATGGGCGAATACCACAGCTACCTGAAGCGCAACGGCGTCTTCGACACCCCGGCCAACTTCGACGCGCTCCGGCCCAAGAACGTCACGCAGCGCGAGATCGAGTCCCCCACAACTGAGCACGGCCTGCCCGGCGGATGCGACCAGAAGGTCACCGCCTGGGTGCGAACCGACATGACCTACGCCCCCGAGTGCGAGGAAAAGGAGATCGACACCCGCAACGGCCTCCTCGCCAGCGACCAGACTCCCTCCCAGTACCGGGCAACGCGCAAGTTCGTGAAGCTCCCCGCGTTCAAGCCCGAGCTCGCACTCGAACTCGCGAAGGAGAAGAACATCGCCATCGCGCCCACCGAAAAGAGCGCCGGCCAGGTCGCCGTGTCCATCTCGAGCCCGACCAACGGCAAGACCGTGACCGGCCTCACCCAGGTCGTCGGGAGCGTCAAGACCTCGCAGCTCGTGTCCTGGAAGGTCGAGATCGGCGAGGGTGCCAGCCCCACCACGTGGAAACAGGTCGGCGCTGGCAACAACAACGTCTCCGACGCCGTCCTCGGCCAGTTCGACACCCGGGACTTGAAGGACGGGGTCTACACCATCCGGCTCACTGCCGACGACAAGGTGATACGCAACCTGCAGGTGACGGTCACGATCAACGTCCGGCGGGGCGGGGGGGGCGCCATCCCCACCTCGCCGCCCGCGGGGGCCACGCCCACGTCCACACCGCCTTAGCGGAAGCGGAAGCCTTCTCGCAGGCCTGCCGACACCGCCCAGTCGGCCGCAGACGTCTTCTTTGCTCCCTCGGCCTGCACGCGCAGGATGCGCAGCACGCCGCCGTTCAGGCGCACGTCGAACCCCTCGGCGTCGATCGCGAGGACGCGTCCGGGCATGCCTGGCGTCTGCCCGCCCGTAAGCCGGCAGTCGAAGATGCGCAGCCGAGCGCCCTCATGGGTCGTCCATGCCCCCGGGGCCGGGTTGGACCCGCGTATGAGGCTGTAGACGTGCGCCGCCGGTTCGTGCCAGCGAATCTCCGCATGCGCGTCGCGGCAGGGTGGCTCGTACGTCGCCAGCGCCTGGTCCTGCGGGACGCGCGGGGCAGTGCCGGCGGCCACCATCGCCACCGCCTCGGAGATGGCGTCAACGCCCATCGGGAACAGCCGCTCGAAATAGAGCGACCCCATCGTGTCGTCCGGTCCGATGGGGGTGCGCTTCTGGAGCAGCACCGGCCCTGTGTCGATCCCGCTGTCCGGCCAGAACACGGTCAGGCCCGTCTCAGTGGCCCCGAAGATGATCGGCCAGTTCATCGCAGAGGAGCCCCGGTGCAGTGGCAGCAAGCTCGGGTGGTACTGGATCGTCCCCTTCGCCGGGATGCTGAACACCTCGTCGGGAAGGATGTCAGTCACGAAGGCCATCACGCACAACTCAGCGCCGAGCGCCTGCCAGGCGCCCAGGCCCTCCGGGTCCTTCAGGTCGCTTGTGGCGACTGGCGCCAGCCCGGCTTCTTCTGTCGCCGCCCACAGCGGGTCCGCCCGGCCTCCTGGCGAAGGCCTGGGGGCGCTTACGCCGGCGACGTCGACGCCGTCTTCCCGGAGCCGCTTCAGCACCGCCACGCCGAATGCCGCCTGCCCGATGATGGAGACTCGCATCTCTGCCCCCCGGCGCGTGTGGGCGCGGCTCGCAGCGTAGCGCAGGTCCCCGGTTAGGGGTTAGGCCTGCAGCTCAGTTTACCGACGGGTCTGCCGGGTAGTGCGCGTACATTGCGATCTTGCCGTGCTGGCGGCGCACGACCTCTTGCCAGAGTGACTCCGGATTGCGCGTGAACGCGTCCCCCGCGAGCGCCTCGACCACGAACCAGGCGTCTTCAGCTACCTCCGCGTCAAGCTGGCCGGCTGTCCAGCCAGCGTATCCCGTGAAGACCCGGACCTCATCGAGCGGCGTGCCGAGCCTCCAGGGCTCGATGGTGAGGTCTACCAGCCCGACCTCGTCGTTCAACGGGGTCCAGCCGGGGCACGGCGGCGCCCATCTCCGGCGTCCCAGTCCGAGCGCCCGTACCTTCTCCACCGGCCCGCCAAGGAACACCACTCCCGGCGGTGCCGCCAGTGAGGCCCAATCTGGCATGTGCTCACTGAGTTGTGCGTCGAGCGGCCGGTTCAAGACAACGCCAAAGGCGCCCTCCGCGTCGTGGGCGACAATCAGGATGACCGTGCGGTAGAAGTTCGGGTCTTCGAGCTTCGGCGTGGCGACCAGCAGTTTTCCCGTGAACGAGCGCGGCACCGGGCTATCTTCGCAAGAGCTGGCCGGTCATTCGAGTGCCAGCGCGCCGAGCCGCGGAAACGCCTCGAGAGTGTTCTCCCGGAGCTGCGCCGCGCACTCCTCCATGGACCACCCGCGCACGTCTGCCAGGCAGGCCGCGCCTTCCACGAGGTGGGCGGGCTCGGTCGCGCGCCCGGGAAGCGGGTAGCTGTCCGTCTCCACCAACACGAGGTGCGCCGGGTAACCTGCGGCCGTCGACCGCAGGTCCTCGGAACGCAGGAGGGGCCGCCCGAATGAGAGGTAGTGACCTCGTCCGGCATGCCACTCGGCTTCGGCCGCCGTCCCGGTGAAGTAGTGGCGTACCACCGTCAGCCCGGCGAGTGCCTCCGCGGCGGCCAGGAGCGCCTCCCACGCGCGGTCGACGTGGAGCACGAACGTCAGCCCCATCCGGCGCGCAACGGCGCATTGCGCCGTGAGAGCCGCGGCCTGCACGTCGAGCGGCGGCCCCGCACCGTCGAACCCTGCTTCGCCAATGGCGACGACGCCAGCCGTCGCCGCGAGCCGGGCGATCTCCTGGACTGCTCCCCTGCCGGTAGCCTCCTTTGGGTGGATGCCCACGCACTTCGGCTGCCGGGGGCCGAGCCGCGCCGTCCGCTGCGACGACTCCACGCCGGTCGAAACGGCGAGCACCTGGGTCACACCTGCTCCTGTCGCCCGCGCGAGCATCGACCCACGGTCGCGCCGGGGGTATCGCTCCAGGTGGACGTGCGTGTCGAACCAGCGCAGCCGTCCTTCGCGGAGTTGCCCGCTCAGGCCGGGAGTTCGGGCCGCTTCAGATGCCATTCGGTCGCCTGCTCGTAGGCGCGCCCCGCGCGCAGAACTGTCGCTTCGTCGAACGGACGTCCCGCGATCTGCATGGCAATCGGCATGCCGGTTCCCGAGAAGCCGCACGGGAGCGAGAGCGCCGGCAGCCCCGCGATGTTGAACGGCATCGTCAACCCGGCCATCGCCATGCTCACGGGCAGCTCTGCGCCCTGGATAGTCACCGTCTGCTGGCCGATCTCCGTCGCGGTGACCCGGGTCCCCGGAGCGATCAGGAGGTCGTGCTCTTCGAACGTGCGCCTGAACAACTCCTTCACGTCGTAGCTCGCCCGGTATGCGCGCGCCAGACCGAGGGCGTCCGGCAGGGGGGCCGTGAGGATTGCCTGCAGGTCCTGGCCGAAGTCCTGGAGGCGCGTCCCGATGGAGCCCGCGTGGTACGCCTGCGTTTCCGCGTTCACCAGCCCCCACGCCTCCATCATCACCTCCAGGCTCATCCCGATGTCCAGGTCGCGCACGTCCGCCCCGAGGCTCCTCAAAACGCCGGCCGCGGTCTCGAAGGAGGCTGCCACCTCGGCGTCGACCAACTGCGAGAAGTACCCCCGCAGCACGCCCACGCGTAGGCCCTTCACGCCCGCTTCGAGCCCCGCCGTGTAGTCAGGTACCGGCACAGGCACGGTCGCGAAGTCAGCCGGGTCGTACCCGGCGACTGCCCCGAGCATGATTGCGGCGTCCCTCACCGTCCGCGTGATGGGCCCGGCATGGTCGAACTGCCACGACATGGGGACGACGCCGGCCTTGCTCACACGCCCAAACGTCGGTTTCAGGCCCACGCAGCCGCACAGCGCCGCGGGGATGCGGATGCTGCCGCCCGTGTCCGTGCCCATCGTGCCGCAGGCCAGCGAAGCGGCGATCGCGGCGCCCGAGCCGCCGCTCGAACCGCCCGGGATGCGCTTCGTGTTCCACGGGTTGCGCGTCGGGCCGTAGTGGGGGTTGTCCGTGGTCACGCCCCAGGCGAATTCGTGCGTATTCAGCTTGCCGAGCAGCACGCAGCCCGCCTCGGTGAGCTTGCGCGTGACAGTCGAGTCGGCGTCCGGCACCCAGTCGGCGAGGATCTTCGAGCCCGCCGTCGTGCGCACGCCCTTCGTCTGGTACAGGTCCTTCAGGCCGATGGGGATGCCGTGGAGCGGGCCCCGGTCGCGGCCGGCCACCAGTTCGTCCGTTGCCCGCCGGGCCTCGTCGAGCGCGCGCTTCCCGGTGATCGTGATGTAGGCGTTGATCAGCGGGTTCAGGCGCTCGATGCGGCGGAGGTACGCCTCCGTGAGTTCCAGCGGCGACACCTCGCGCGCATGGATGCGTGCGCCCGCCTCGCCGATTGCCATGTCTGTCAGTTCCGCCATACGGCCCCCCTCCGCTCGTGCGCGGATTGTAGGCGATCCCCACTGCGCCGGTTGCCCCCGTGGTGGGTCAGCGCGCCCCGAACGCCTCGAACGTCAGGATCGTGAACGTCTCCCGCACGTGCGGGAGCGAGTGGATGTCCCGCTCGATCAGCCTCCCGATCGAGTCGATGTCTGCCACGTAGAGCTTCACCAGCAGGTCGTACTGCCCGGTGATGCTGTATCCCTCGGAGAAGCTCTCGATGTCCGCCACGCGGTTGGCCACTTCGGTGCCGTGTCCGGGGTCGGTCTTCACCATCACGAAAACTGCGCGCATGCGCGCAGTCTAGGGCGTGGCCCTGCCCTCGTGCGACCTGCTGCCCTGTCATCCCTGTCGCTGCTCAGGTACCATGGGGTGCAGACCCACGGAGGGGATGACCACGATGCGCTGAGATGGACTGGCTTGCGGAACCCACCGTACGCCCGCCGCCGCGCCCATCGCGAGGCGGCCGTCCACAAAGGAGTTCAGACGTGGCAAAACAACCCAAGCCCAAACCTGGCCAGTCATCCCGCCCGGGCTTCGGAGGCCCAAACCGGCCGGCGCCTTCGGGGAGCCCTGCAAAGCCCACGCGCGTGCCCGTCAAGAAGTAGCCGCTCTGCGCCGGCTCCAGCCGTCCCGCGCCCCTGGGACGGCTGGAGCAGCCCGGTCAATGCACCTATTGACGTTAGCCGCTCCAGTCGAGAGAGTTACTGACATGGCAACCGTCGTCCTCACCTTCGCCTTTGCTCCGGCCGCTGCTGCGGCCCCGCGCGCGCGCGGGTAAGGCTGGCGGTCGAGCTATCGCTCGTACACATCAACAATGGCCGCCACACAGGCGGCCTTTTTCATGGCCGCGGCGGGGAAGGACACGGACCACGCGATGACCATCGAGACCTCACGCGATCCCGCGCGCTTTGTCTCCCACCGCATGCAGGCCGTCCCCGCGAGTGGCATCCGTAAGTTCTTCGACCTCCTCAGCACCATCGAGGACGTCATCTCCCTCGGCATCGGCGAGCCCGACTACGCCACCCCCGAGCCCATCAGCCGTGCAGCCATCCGCAGCATCGAGCGCGGCGACACGCATTACACTTCGAACTACGGCCTCCTCGAGCTGCGCGAGAAGCTCAGTGACCACATTCAGCGCCTCTACGGCGTCCGTTACGACCCCCGCACCGAGATCGTCGTCACCAGCGGCTCCAGCGAAGCCTTCGACGTCTCCCTCCGCGCCCTGCTCGATCCCGGCGACGAAGTGCTCTGCGCAGACCCTTGCTACGTCGCCTATCTCCCCACGACGCTGATGGCCGGCGGCTGCTTCGTGCCCGTGCCGACGTACGCCACCAACGACTTCCGCCTTCTCGCGCACGACGTCGAGGCTGCGATTACCCCGCGCACCCGCGCGCTGCTGCTCGGCTACCCGTCGAACCCCACCGGCGCCGTCATGGGCCGCGAAGACCTGCTGGCCATCAGCGCGGTCGCCGAGAAGCACGACCTGGCCGTCATCAGCGACGAGCTCTACGACCGCATGACCTACGAAGGCCAGCACACCTGCTTCGCCTCGCTCCCCGGAATGCAGGGGCGCACTGTGCTCCTCGGCGGCTTCAGCAAGGCCTACGCCATGACCGGCTGGCGCCTGGGCTGGGTCGCCGCCCCCGCGCCGCTCGCCGAGGCCGTCATGAAGGTGCACCAGTACGTCATGATGTCGGCGCCCACGGCCGCCCAGTACGCGGGCATCGCCGCCCTTGATTCGGGCGAGCCCTTCGTCGCTGAGATGATCGCCGAGTACAACCGCCGCCGCCGTCTGACCGTCGACGGCCTCCGCGCCGTGGGACTGCCCACGTTCGAACCGCGCGGCGCCTTCTACGCCTTCCCGGACGTCTCCGTGACCGGCCTCGACAGCGTCACCTTCAGCGAGCGTCTGCTCGCCGAGGAGCGCGTCGCCGTCGTCCCCGGCAACGCCTTTGGCGCCAGCGGCGAAGGCCACGTGCGCATCTGCTACGCCACCGCCTACGAGCAGATCGAACGCGCCCTCGAGCGCATCGGCCGCTTCGTCCAGCGCACCCGCTGAGCGAGGGCGCCTCGAACGACTGGCGACGGTGCTTCGCGGCGCAACACCGGCCCGTCACCATCCTTTACCCCCGGGTACCCGGATCAGACCCTCGGCGGTGGGTGCGCACCGGGCGACTCTCACGGTGGAGGATCGCGAAATGCGCGTGCAACCTGTCGTTCCCATCGGACTTGCGCCGGTGCAGGCCGTCGGCGGACTCGCCACCGGGGCCACGGGCAACGGAAGAGACGCCTGGACCGGCGCCGACCGGGTCGTGCTTTCCGCTGAGGCGTTCCGGCACGCTGCCCGCGACGAACCTTCAGGGCCGGCGCCGGTGGTGCTCCCGCTGGACTCGGGCGACGTCATCGTGATGGCCGGGGCGGCTCCCGGCACCATTCACGTCGCGGTCCGCCTCTTGTCGCCGCTCACGACACTCAATGATGTGACTGCCCCCGGCCCCGCGGTCGTCTTCGAGGCCGACGTCCGGAGCGGGTGGCTCGACAACGTTGTGCGCGGCGCGTCTACCCCGAACGAGCAGGCCGTGCGTATCGCCCGCGCCCTCGCCGACCTGGCGGCCGTGCCCGGGCAGCGGACCGTCACCGTGCATGCTGTGGTCCCCCCGGGCATGGATTGGGGGCTCCGCACCCGCGGTCCTGCCAGGACGACGGCCCCGCCGGCCTGGCTTCCCGCGGAGTATCCGCCCCCGCCCGACGACCCCGCGCTCGTCGCCCAGGTCGCCGCTGCCGATTCCAGGAACGCCGCCGCCTGAGCGCCGCACCCCACTTGTTCGCCTCCAGCGAAGCATCCTGCTACAATCCCGCCGCACCCTGTACCGCCCTGCTGACGCGGATATCGCGACCGCGCACGGGCAGTCGAAGAACGAAAGGGATCAACGTCGCATGGACCTCGGCCTTAGCGAAGAACAGGAACTGCTGAAGAGCTCAGCCCGTGAGTTCCTCGAAAAAGAGTGCCCCGAAGAGCACGTCCGCGCCATGGAAGAGGACGAGAAGGGCTACAGCCCCGCCCTCTGGAAGAAGATGGCCGACCTCGGCTGGCAGGGCCTCATGATCCCCGAGCAGTACGGCGGCGCCGGCTTCTCCTTCCTGGACCTCTGCGTCCTTGTCGAAGAGTTCGGCCGCGCCCTCGTGCCCGGGCCGTTCATCCCGAATCAGGTCGCCGCCTCGATCATCCTGCTCGCCGGCTCCGACGCCCAGAAGGCGAAGTACCTCCCGAAGATCGCCGACGGCAGCACCATCGTCACTTACGCCTACACCGAGCCCAGCGGCCGCTGGGACCGCGAAGGCATCGAGATGAAGGCCACGCAGTCCGGCTCGGACTTCGTCCTCAACGGTACGAAGCTCTTCGTGCCCGATGCCAACGTCGCCGACTACATCCTCACCGCCGCTTGGCTGCCCGACGGACGCATCGGCGCCCTCATCGTGCCGAAGAGCGCCGTCCAGGTCACCGTGCTCAAGACCATCGCCAGCGACAAGCAGGCCGAAGTTGTCTACAAAGACGTCAAGGTCCCGGCCGCGGACTGCGTCGACATGTCGGCCGCAGGCGGCAAGCTCCGCAACTACGCCACCTGCCTCGAATGTGCCTACCTCGTGGGCCTCGCCCAGCGCGACTTCGAGATCTCCGTGAACTACGCCAAGGAGCGTGTCCAGTTCGGACGCCCCATCGGCTCGTTCCAGGCCATCCAACACAAGGCCGCCGACATGGTCACCGACGTCGACGGCATGCGCTTCATCATGTACAAGGCCGCCTGGGCGACCAGCGAAAACGAAGACAGCGCCGACATGGACACCGCCATGGCCAAGGCCTGGTGCAGCGACGCCAGCCGCCGCGTCGTCGCCCACGGCCAGCAGATCCACGGTGGCATTGGCTTCACCAAGGACTACATCATCCAGCTCTTCTTCCGCCGCCAGAAGCGCGCCGAGCTCTTCTGGGGCGACGGCGACTTCCACCGCGAGCGCGTCGCCCAGATGCTCGAAATCTAGCCCGCGCCCGCGCGCAAAGCGTCGAAATTCCACGAGGCGACCCGAAAGGGTCGCCTCGCTGCGTCACACCCGCAACGGCTCCGCACCCGCTCATGCCTCATGCCTCGCGCCTTTCGCCTAGTTCTCCAACACACCACCCCGCCGCTGCGCACGTCGGCCGCGCTAGCCCGCCCTCCCGGGACTGGCTACCCTTCGGGCACGCGCTCCCCAGTCGCGCACGTCTCCCCCTCGCCCGGCCGCAGACGGGAGAGGGTAGGGGTGAGGGACCGGAGTCGCGGCCCTCCGTGGCCGCTGGAGGTTCGCTAATCGCCCGGCGCGGTTTCACCTAACCGGATGGCTATGAATCGATTGCCGGCCGCTGGGCAGGCCCGGAGTGGTGTGTCACCCAGCCGTTCGAAGTCTGTTCATTGCCCGCGGCGTCAAGAAACGTGAACCAATAGTAGATTGTCCCCCATCCGGGCGACCTCGCAATCTGGGGTGGCGCATGATCGAGGCCCATCAGTGCTACCTCGGCGTGCTGGCCGGGGCCGAGCGCAGGCAACTCGCCCCTGATCTTGTAGCCAAGTTCCTGAAGCGAGGGCGACGGCTGCCGGTGGTATGCCGCTTCAATTCCGCCATCGAACCTGATACATGTCGCCAGCCCGGCTCCCACGTTCGCGATCCGACCCGCAAGAATCTGCCCATCGGTCCAGAAGCGCTCGACAACGACATACGGCCGCAACTGCGCCAATTGCGCCTCCACGCCCTTCGCTTGGAGCCTGGCGCTTTCGGCAGCAGCGCGGGCAGCGGACGTTGCGGCTGACGACTGCCTGTACGCGTAATAGGCCGCGGTGAACGCTCCAAGGGCGGCCTCGCTGAGCACGATGTCAGTAAGAGGGTGCTCGCGTTCGCGAAGAATTATTGCGAAGAACAGGGCCAGACCCCCGGTCACCACCAAGACGGCAGCATCCCTGCAAGCCTTGAACCGAGCTGCCATGGATTCACCCCAGAATTGAGACCGCGCCCGGCCGAATCACGATAAAGCATACATGTTTGGTCAAGTGATCATTTCGACGGGGCTGAATCCAGCAACTCCTCCACCAGCGCGTCGATCCGCCCCGCTATCCCGTCCTCTTGCAGCGCCTTGCGGATGCGCCCTCGCGCCGCCACAAAGCCCACCCCCGACAGCTCCACGCCCGCCGCCACCGTCTCCGCGACCCCCGCCGCGTCCGCCAGCTCGCGGTGCAGCGTTACGCTCCCGTCGAACTTCGGAATCAGCAGCTCGAACATGACCTTGTCGAAGTGCCGTGCACCCCACTGTCCACGCGCCTGCATGGAGGCCACGCGCGACCGGGCCGTCTCGCTGTTCAGTACTCCGCAAAGATAGAGCGCCTCGGACTCGCTTGAGGCCGGTGCCCAGTACGCGCCATGCTCAACGACGGCCTCCTGATCGCGGAGAATGGCCACTGCTGGGATCGTGCCAGAGGCCGAATACAGCACCCGGATCGGCGCAAAGGGAAACTGCGCCGAGAGCTTGCCGAAGTAGTCCAGCTGCTCGGCGAACGACAGCTTCGTTGTCTTCGAGCGGTGCTTTTCCCATAGGGCCTCGGCGCTACCCAGCCACGCCGCCAGCCGAGGCCGTCCGGCCAGGCGAGCCCGGCGGGCGTCGAGGAGAACGCGTTGCTCGAGATCCCACGGCACCACAACCAGCGCGGGCTCAAGGAGCCGGAAGGGCGCGACCGACTCGCCCAGGTAGAGCGGCCTCAGAAACTCGGCCTCAATCGGGCCCTGTAGTGGGGCCAAGCCCTTCCAGGGCGGCTTCTCCAGGTTCGTCTTGTGGCTTCGCACCACGGGCGCCCGAGCGTCGCTCCCGAGCGACCCCGCCTTCACCCGCTCGACCACGCATAGCGTCCTCGGCACCATCGTCGCTCCCTGCCGGAACGCCGCCCGGTATACAGACCCCTCCTTCAGTGAAGGTGCGGCCGGCCACGGGCCGACGCTCCACGTGAGCGCAACCGCCGCTTCCTCCGGGCTTGCGTCCCGCTTTGGCAGCGTCCCCCGGCAGGCGCTCACGGTCGCGGGGAGGTGACTGACGCTGCGCTTCCGGGCGAACAAAACACACGACGGCACGGGAAAGAGGGGCTGCACGTGCTCGTCGAATGTCCAGGCGCCGGTAAACCGCGCCTCGCAGACGATGTCGGCCTTGCGTGTGCTGCCCCTGCCCCTTCCCCACCATCCGGTCCGGAAGCCTTCGAACTGCTTCCGGTTCAGAGCGGCATACGGCATCACGAAAGCGATCAAGCCGTCCGACTGCAGATACAGTTCGACGGACTTTGCGTAGAAGTAGGCCGAGAGGTCCTGGTGCGTCGCTACCTTACCCCCCGCCCAGATCCCACGCGCCTCGCACTCTTTCCGGAACCGATCCTGCATCTCGCTCGACATGTACCGGTACGAGAGCCATGGCGGATTGCCAACGATCACGTCCGCCCGTTGGCCGGTGGAAGACAGCCACACCGGCCGGCTCAGGTTGCGGGCAACGTACCCCCAGATGTGGTCGCGGTCCTCGTCGTAGAGTCTCCGAAGCGTCAGGTACGTCTTCGCGAGCGTGTCGGCGTCGCCGGGCGACACCACGCGTTCCCGGGCGAGCCATGCGCGGAAGCCCTCTTCGCCTGTCCCGATTTCGCTTTGCTCCAGCATCGCCGCCACCGTCTCATCGAACGCGGCCGGGCTTCGCGCAATGGTGGCAGGAAAGTGTAGAAGGTCGGCGCCGGGCAAGCCGATCAGGACCTCGCCCTCGGCGGCGAACTGGATTGTGTTCCACTGCAGCGAGTCGCCAAGGTAAACGGGTACGTTCAGGCGCACCTGCTTACCTTCGATGCGGTGCCCGAACGCGAGCAGGTACGTGACGCGCGCGATAATCGCCGCGACTGGGTGCACGTCAATGCCGAAAACGTGCTGGCAGCACGCTTGCAGAGCGTCGTCGTTCACCATTCCCGCCGCGTCGGCAGCCGCCAGCAACCGGCGCACGGCGTGGAACAGGAACGTCCCCGACCCGCAAGCGGGGTCGAGTACGCGTTGGTTCAGCGGGTCATCAATAGCGTGCTCGCAGATGCGAGCAGCGAGCCAGTCTGGCGTGTAGTACTCGCCCAACTCGTGCCGCTGTTCGGGGTCGATCAGGGACTCATACAGCCCCTTTAACACGTCCACCTTCGCTTCGCGCAGGCGGAACCGCCCGACCTGGTGGGCGGTCCGGTTCACGAGATCGTCGCCGCCCCGTGCTTCGAGCACCCAGTCGAAGAAGTCCGACTCCACCGCGCCGTAGATGGCTGCGTCCTCGAAGGCCCGCCCAGAAAGCAGGTCGGCCGCTGGCGGAAGGTCGATTCCCACGACGGCCGTCGCCATCGTCTTCGCCACGATTGTCAGGTACGTGTGCTGAAAGAACAGCTCATCGCTGTCCACCAACGACCCGTACACGCGCTCCAGTTGGCTCGCCCAGAGCTGCCTTTTCAAGACCACGTCGGGGATACCGCCAACCTCTGCCCACATCTCGCCAAGCTGTCGCCGAGCGCGGGCATACGCATAGCTGTCCTTATCCAGCTCGCGCCGCACCACCTCGGGCTCCGGGTCGAGGTCCTCGCGCGTCGCTACCACTCCCGCGAGCCAGGTCAGCAACCCGCCCGGCCTGTCGCGGTTCGGCGTGTGCTTACGCA
>Ga0315281_10002841_pt1 | contig 25588 bp, 25 predicted proteins | sample YL17G07_0_MG_FD_204540 | JGI IMG/M metagenome (GOLD analysis project Ga0315281, IMG submission 204540) | Sediment microbial communities from Yellowstone Lake, YNP, Wyoming, USA - YL17G07_0 | ecosystem: Environmental > Aquatic > Freshwater > Lake > Sediment | place: USA: Wyoming | collected... | reverse complement strand
ATATTTTTAATATCTTTGCCGACGAGGACGTCGGCGCTCCCACAAGACACTTCATTCATTCCTGACAATAAATTGTCCAAAAGAGAATAAAGTGTGGCGTCCTCTTAATGCCTCCCCTTTATGCTCAATGAACAATACACACGTTATTGGGGAGTACCAAATGAGGCGTTTTACCATCGCTTGCACCAAGGATGCGCTGATAGCTGTGTAGAGTTAGGAGGGTTGTTGTGCGTGTATTAGGAGAAAGGCAAGAAAAATGGGTAAGAGGATAGAGTTGCTGTGGGATGTGAGACCTTCATATATATTTCGATTAGTGACTTCGAAGCACAAACGCGGGATATCATTCGCACTCCTTTTCCTGTTGGCGGCCTGTAATTCTCCCCCAATGTATAACACGCGTGCCCAGGAGTATCTTCAAAAGCAGGGCGTATCTAACGACTTGATTCTTCGCCTGAATGATAGGAAGCCGCTAACCGAGAGCGAAGCGGCGATGCTGGAAGAATTCGGTAACAAGTGGGTACACCTGCTGCCTGGGAACCCTGTTACGGCGGTACTCCACCTTCTCGCCAGCAACCCCAGTATTTCTACATCGATGATTGCGCGTTTGGCGAAGAGTCGCGATGAGGAAGTGCGCTGGGGCGTCGCCTATAACCGCAGCGCCCCCGTAGAAGTCCTGCTCCAGCTTCGCACGCCTGGAAAATATTCAACAATAAATGAATATCTCGCACGCAACTCGAGCGTCCCAACCGAAGTTCTACTGCAGATGTATCGTAACAAGGAAGCCAGTTGGGTCGAGTTTGCGATGAATCCGAACTGTCCTGTCGATCTCATGCGGGAGATCGCCGAGCAGGGAACCGACATGGATCGAACCTGGCTTGCCGCCAATCCAAACTTGCCGCCGGATATGATAGCTCGACTTGCGCACGATCCCTCCAGGGGTGTTCAGCACTTTCTCGCACAGAACCGTGCGTTCAAGGAGTGGAAAGCCGCTAGCGGTGCTTCGGCCACGGGGGCATTGCGATGACAACGCAAGCGTTTGCAGAGCAACGACACCAGGCCTGCATCAATATTAATGACGTGCCAGGAAGAGTTGGAAGACTGCTGGAGTTTAATAATTATTTTCGATTCGGCAGTATTGCTCCGACACCAATAAGGCAAGAAATGGCTCACAAGTACTGGAGCGCCGACGTCCCCGTCGGCTCTTTTTAAATATGATTGCCGACGAGGACATCGGCGCTCCCACAAGACGCATCATTTCTGGCAATAAATTATCCGGGCTATTACATGAATAACACTGCTGGCACTGTGCTTGAAACTGCAACGCTTGTTTGTTAACGTGTCGCCCTTATGGCAAATCCTCCTTATATTCAGGAAGCAAATTCCAGTAACTTTAAATCCCTGGTGCTGGAAAATTCTGACCGTGGCCTGGTTATGGTGTTTTTCTGGTCGCCACGCGCCGGGCCGTGCATGAAATTGATGCCACGGCTGATCCGGCTTGCCGATGAGTATTGCGGGAAATTCCTGCTGGTGATGCTGGACACCGATGCGCATGGTCGGCTGGCAAAAGATGAATATGGAGTGACCAGCGTGCCTACCGTTAAATTTTTCCGCAACGGTAAAGTTTCTGAAACCATCCATGGCGCTGAGTCAGACAGGGAGTTTCGGCGCGTCATCGACAAATTCGTTCCGCGGGAAGTGAGCATCGCGCAGATCAATGCTTCGCGTGCTTTTCACCAGGAAGGCAATGTGGATCAGGCCTGCGCCCTGCTGGCAAAAGCCGCTATGGATGAGCCTGAGAATGCGAGCATTGCGCTTGATCTGGCCAAATTGCTGATACTGAAAACTGATTACTCCAAGGCTGAGGCTGTTCTACAAGCATTGCCGCCTGGAGTGCGTGAGGAAGAAGAGGTTGCCACCTTGCTAGTGCATGCGGGGTTTTTGCGCGTGGCCCAAACGGCGCCCGGGATTGAAATATTGGAGCAGGACATTAAAGCCGAACCGGATAAGTCTGTGGCGAGATATCAGTTAAGCGCGCTCAAACTGATAGCCAATGATTTTGCGGGCGCGATGGAGCAATTGCTCGAAATCGTGAAGCGGGATCGAGCCTTCAGGGAAGATGCAGGTCGCAGGGGGTTGATCGCCATTTTCAATATGCTGGGAAACGAGGAAGCGCTGGTGGCAAAATACCGCGCATTGCTGACAGAAGCGCTGCAATGAGCGACGTTGCAAAAAAATAATAATATATGAAAAAAGTTTACTCCGCTGCCAACCTGATTGAAGCGCAGCTTATGCTGGACTTGCTGGGTCATGCCGGAATAAATGCACGTCTGTTTAATGAAAATGCGCAGGGTGGATTGGGTGAAATTCCATTTACTCATGCCTACCCGGAGGTCTGGGTAGAAAACGACAATGATCTCGAACGTGGAAAGGCAGTGGTCAATCATTATGAAGATTCGCCTGTCGAGGCAGGCATCATGTTCTGTCGTGCCTGTGCCGAGGAAAATCCGCGCAACTTTCAGTTATGCTGGCATTGTGGAGCCGTGCTGGAGTAGGTTTCTGGCGTAGCGCTATAAACTGCCTGGAACTTATGTGAGCAGCTTGAACTGCATTGTAGGAGCGCAGATTTCTGCGCGATTTTTAAAAGGAGCTATCGCCCGATGAATCGGGCTCCTACATTGTGTGTTTAACTCAGCATCCTAGAAACCCACCACTGTCAGAACAATCAACACGATAACCATGATCGCAATGGCAACCAACTCAGGGCGTAATCTGACTACGTCCTTGTCCGGTTCGTCTACAACTTCTTCCTGTTTCGGAATAATCGAGGGACGGCGAACAGAATGCCGTTCCTCCAGCTTGCCAGCCTGAACCAGTTCCAGTCTTGAAGGGCCACCGTTAGTGTTTTGCATATTCACTACCTATTTAATGGGTTAAAAGAGTAGTCGTCTCAGTGTGTATTTAAGCGTCAAATACGCGATTAATTATAACTCAAGAATTTTTACCTGAGAATCTGCGATGGCGGTTTCGCTTAACCATGCATCTTTGAGCATGGAGTCGGAATCCGGATGGCGGGCATAGGCTTGTTTTACCTGTGCTTCGTATTCGGCGCGGGTAAGGGGTGTATGCAATTGTTCCTGCAGAGTATGGCGCAAGGCCTGGGTCATGACCGGGCTGATGTTGAGCATGCGCTTGGCCACAATGATGCCGCTGTCCGCATTGACCAGCGTCATTTGCAGTTTTGCATGGCTACCTGGGCTGTCGGTGGGAACCGATATTTCAGTGGCCTGCAATTGGTGAATGTTGTAGGCCACGTCCGACCACTCGCAGATGTCGACGATGCGGTATAGCAGAAACAGGATAGATTGGTCGACATGGAGCGCGAGTTCTACCGGTTGTTTGTTAAAGCCGTTTATTTCCTTGAGTGTCGGTCTGGCCCAGAACAGGGCCAGGTCATGCACACCATTGTAATAACAATATTGGGTGGCCTCGGAATACTCCGTATGTTTTGAGGAGTAAACCTCGCCGATTTGCCTGTTTGTCATAGCGCTTCTTCCGGGGGCAGACTGCCCATCAAGTCAGCCACCATTTCCGCATCCATATCAAAGCCGGTCTCAAAGCCTGGGTTCAGGGAAATATTCAGGGGTGCATCCAGTTTTCGCAGCACCCAGCTGAACTCTGTCAGCAGCCCGCCGCCGTAACCCGGGTACAGGCTTACAAATTCCCTGGCTCTACCGGGGCTGGTAAACAGGATAAGTGCCTGGCTACCCTCTTCGATGTCTACCAGCAGAGGCTGGGCTTTGGTCGAGCGTTGAAAGCCCTTGATGGCGTGCGCTTCATCCTGTATCGGCATGAATACCTGTGCGTCAAGCAGGTAACGGATAAAGTCGTCCCCGGCAATGCTGCCGTCCAGGGCGCTGATCAACTGTTTTTCCAGCTCGTTCTGTGCTTCAAAAATTGTATCACTCATGAAATTTTGCCTGGTTGAATTTATAAATTACGGGTGGGTGGCGATAAATCGCCGATGTGGAATTTGTATCCGCCAGCTTTGCGGTCAGCGAAATAATCTTGCAGGGTCAGGCTGACCGCACGGAAGGCAAGGTTGTCCCAGGGAATATCTTTCTCTTTAAACAAAGCTACTTCCAGACTTTCTGAACCTGGGGAAAAGTTCAGGTTCAGCAAGCGTGCCCTGAACAGCATATAAACCTGGTTAATGTAGGGGATGTTGTAGAGGGAATAGAGCTCACCTATCTGTACTGCTGCATTGGCTTCCTCCTGTGTTTCGCGGGCGGCAGCCTCGGTGGTTGTTTCACCGTTTTCCATAAAGCCGGCAGGCAGTGTCCACAGGCCGTGGCGTGGTTCAATCGCACGGCGGCACAGCAAAATTCTGCCATCCTCCCATTCGGGTATCGAGCCAATAATCATCTTTGGGTTCTGGTAATGGATGGTTGCGCAAACTGTGCAGACATGGCGCTGACGATTGTCATCGGAAGGCTGGCGCAGCTCAATTGGCGAGCCGCAATCGGGGCAGAATTTCATCCAAAAAACCTCAAGTCCGCGTAGCGGAGCGATTGTCCCCTCTCCCTTCGGGGGAGGGTTGGGGAGGGGGAAGGCGTGTTGGATATGTCCATAGTTCGGGGTGTCATTTCTGCCCTTTCCCCTACAGCCAGAAACGCCACCAACTGCCAGATTTCTCCATGGATTCCTTGATGCCGGGTTTGATACCATCCTTGGCGATGTTCAGGTCAAGCACGCGCTGTGCATCATCGCGCAAATCCTTTTGTCCCATGGCATCGTAAGCCAGCACCATGATCTGCAGGGCGTCGCGCGTTTGCCGGGTTTGGGGGAACTCCTTGAGCACCTTGTTTGCGCGGTTGACTGCGGCTATATAGGCCCCCCGGCGCAGATAGTAACTGGCGATGTGTATATCGGAGCGCGACAGGGTGTTGACCAGAAACTGCATGCGCAGTCTGGAGTCAGCCGCATAGCGGCTATCGGGGAAGCGTGTGACCAGTTCGCGGAACGAATCAAACGAGTCACGCAGGGTTTGCGGGTCACGCTCAGCCGGGTCCTGGCCGGAGAGCCTGCTGAAGAACCCCGCATTGTCGTTGAAGTTGATGATGCCCTTGAGGTAGAAAATGTAATCCAGGTTCTGGCTGTTGGGGAATTGCTTGATAAAACGATCTGCGGCAGAGAGTGCGGCTTCCGGTTCATTGAGTTTATGGTTGGCGTAGGCAATTTCCATCAGCGCCTGCTGGGCATGGCGGCCGTAGGGATAGCGCGACTGCAATGTTTCCAGCAGTTTGATGGCTTTTTCATAATTGGAGTCCGTCATTTCCGTCTGGGCTTCAGCGTAAAGTTCGTTGGCAGGCCTTAAATCCTGCGTGGGCGCAGAGCTGCAAGCGGCCAAAGAGATTAACGTGATGAGCAGGAAAGCAGATAAAATGGTACGCATGACCGAATCCGAAAATATATTGCGTGATTATACCGTAAACCCTCCCTCCTTAAATACGGAGCCACCTGCCCCGTTGCACTTCAAGATACCTCTGGAATATGGCGGCATGCGCCTGGATCAGGCCCTGGCCAGGCTGATGCCGGAATATTCGCGCAGCCGCCTGCAGGAATGGGTGGCGCAGGGCAAAGTCACGTTGAATAACGGCCCTGCCACAATCAAGCAAAAGGTGTGGGGCGGTGAGCTCGTCGAGCTGGTGCCTCAAAGCGATCCGGCTGAACAACCCTATCTACCCGAGGCTATTCCGCTGGATATTGTTTTCGAGGATGATAGTATTCTGGTGATTAACAAACCAGTTGGGCTGGTAGTACACCCCGGCAATGGCAACTGGGAGGGCACGCTGCTGAATGCCTTGCTGCACCATGTGCCCCATCTGGCGGAAGTGCCGCGTGCAGGCATCGTCCACCGGCTGGACAAGGACACCAGCGGCCTGCTGGTGGTGGCAAAAACGCTGATCGCGCAAACCGATCTGGTGCGCCAGTTGCAGGAGCGCACGGTCAGCCGAGAATATCTCGCGCTGGTGTATGGCGAAGTTGTGCGGGCAGGCAGGGTGGATGCCCCCATCGACCGCCACCCTTCGCAGCGAACAAAAATGGCGGTCGTGGAAGGTGGTAAGCCAGCGGTTACCCACTATTCAATCGTGGAGACATTCCCGGGCTGTACGCTGCTGCGCTGCAAACTGGAAACCGGACGCACCCACCAGATACGCGTGCACATGGCCTCCATCCGCCATCCCCTGGTGGGAGATCACATCTACATCAAGGGTGCGCAAAAATGCCCGCCGCAAATGCGCGACACGCTGGCAGGCTTTACACGGCAGGCTTTGCACGCAGAGCGGCTGGGGCTGGAACATCCCGAAACCGGCGAATGGATGGAATGGCAGGTAGAGATGCCGGACGATATGCAACAGTTGCTGCTTGCGATCAAGCGTATTGCATAAAAATACCGGGCTGAAATAATATTATTCAACATACTACTGAAAGCATTTAATGCAAAACCTGCGATATGCCCTCATCATTCTTGTCAGTCTAATGACGGCTTCAAGCCCTGCTTATGCCGCCAAACCAGCCAAGGAAAGGCTGGTGCTGATGCCACTTCGCTTGAGCGATGCGGACAAAAGCAGGCAGGCCGCAATGGAAACGGCTTTGGTGCAAGGCCTGCAACACCGCTACGATGTTCTGTATGGCGAAAAGGTTGCACAAAAAGTAAAACAGGTTTTTCTGAAGGAATCCCGCAATACCCGTAAAAAATATTGTGACGAGACGCGTTGCATGAAGGACATTGCTGTTGCGTTTCAGGCCGAATTGATCGCCATCGCGAATGTATCCAGGCAAGAGGATGGTTATTTTCTTGCGTTGAGCATCCAGAATATCTTCGATACCAAAGTCGTGCATTCAAGTTCCATCCCCTGTAAAAACTGCGATGCTTATCAGGTGGTGGAAAAACTCAAGGAGCTGAGCGCACCGCCTGAAGCCGTATTGCCGACTGGAAATACGAGTGAAGCTGAGATGGCGCTGTGGAAAGAGGCACAAAAGGATAATACGCTTACGAGCTACCTGGCCTATGTAAACAGCTTCCCCAAAGGAAATTTTCTGGCCCAGGCCAATATACAAATCAAAAAATTCAGGGGCGAATTGAGAGTGCCCGTCATGGTCAGGGTTCCCGGTAAAGATTATGAAATCGGTAAATTTGAAGTGACGCAGGGTGAATGGAATGCAGTGATGGGTAGCAACCCCAGTTATTTTAAAAACTGTGGCGAGCAATGTCCGGTTGAGCAAGTGAGCTGGGACGATGTTAAGGAATACATACAAAAATTAAATACTCTGACTGGCAAGCAATACCGTTTGCCGAACGAAGCCGAGTGGGAATACGCCTGTTATGGCGGCAACAAGACTGACTATTGCGGTGGTAACGACATCAATGCCGTCGCTTGGGTAAAGGAAAACAGCGACACGCAAATTCATGCGGTGGGCGGGAAACAGCCTAATGGTTACGGTCTGCATGACATGACTGGCAATGCCTGGGAGTGGGTGAATGATTGCGAGGGTGGAAGCTGCGTGGAGCGCGTGATGCGCGGTGGTTCCTGGTATGCGGTCACACTCAAGTCCAGGGCGGAGACTCGTGGCAGGAGCAACGCTTCTTACAAGTTTGACAGCGTTGGTTTTCGTCTGGCCAGAACGCTGCCTTGATGCTTATGACAATGCAGGATCATTTGATCGTACCGGACTGGCCTGCTCCCGCCAACGTAAGGGCAGTGCAAACCACGCGCAAGGGTGGCTTCAGTGCGGCACCCTATGCCTCATTCAATCTGGGCAGTCACGTGGGTGACAATCCGCTAGTGGTGGCGCGCAACCGCATGTTGCTGGAACCTTTGATGCCGAGCGAGCCGATCTGGTTAAACCAGGTGCATGGTGTTGCCGTGGTCGACGCTGGCCAGGCAGCTTGTTTGCCCGAAGCAGATGCCTGTGTATCAAACCATAAGGGAGCTGTGTGTGTGGTGATGACTGCAGATTGCCTGCCCGTTTTGTTATGTAATGAAAGTGGCAGTGTAGTCGGGGCAGCACATGCAGGCTGGCGCGGCCTGTGTGACGGGGTGATTGAATCAACCGTGAGCGCAATGCAGGTGCCACCAACAACGCTAATGGCCTGGCTAGGCCCGGCAATCGGCCCCGAGGCGTTTGAGGTGGGTGACGAGGTGCGGGCAGCCTTTATTGAAAAGCAATCCGCCGCGGCCAGCGCTTTTGTGGCGCGCGGGCAGGGTAAATGGCTGGCCGATATTTACCGCCTCGCAGCATTGCGCCTGCAAGCACTTGATGTGGAGCAAATATACGGTGGCGGCTATTGCACTTATCGTGATGGCGAGCGGTTTTATTCTTACCGGCGTGACGGTGTGACGGGCAGGATGGGGACTTTTATCTGGCTAGGCTGATACTAATATTTTTGCAGTGGCTTAGGAGTCTGTCGGACTTGAAGAATCGTTGCGAAAATTCGACTGGCCGAGGACAGATTTTGACGATTTTGCAGGTCAATAGTCATTCTATTGACAAAAAAAGCGGCGAAATATGGACCGGCCCGGCGGATTTGCAGCCGATTTCCTTTAAGTCTGACAGACTCCTAAAATCAAGTATCATGATTAAAAATTAACTCTGGACCATTATGAACGCATATCTGAATGAAGCATTGTCTGGCTACTGGGCGGCGCCTGAAATTGCAACCAACCTGATCATTTTTTTTAACCTGCTTGGCGCGCTGGCATTGGGATTGCTTGTTGGCTATGAGCGTACCTACCATGGTCGTGCTGCGGGTATGCGCACCTATGGCCTGGTGTGCATGGCTTCAGCCGCACTGACTGTGCTCGCCGGGTATCCGACATTCTGGTATGGGGGTCAGGCCGGCAGCATGGTGGGTGCCGATCCCACGCGGATCATACAGGGCATCGTGACGGGTATTGGTTTTCTGGGCGCCGGGGTTATCATGCGGGAAGGCATGAATATCAGCGGCTTGACCACGGCAGCGTCACTGTGGGCATCTTCGGCCATCGGAATTATGGTGGGGGTGGGTTTTTATCCGGCCGCAATCCTGCTCTCATTGTTATCTGCGGTGTGCATGATGTGGGTCTCCAGGCTGGAAAACTGGCTGCCCTCCCGTCCTGCAGTTGCTGTCGTGATGCAGTTTAAAAAAGGATTTATTCCGGATGAAAAGAAATTGAATGGCGGGGTACAGAAACATGGCTATGAAATGGCGGGGGGATCAATTTCCATTAACATGAAAGATGGCATTATCGAATGGAAGTTTGTCGCCATTGCAATGGATAAAACCAAGGGCGCTTCGATGACGCTGCTGTCCCAGGTGTTAACCGAGGCAGAAGGGGTGGAGAATTTCTTCCTTTCGCCTGCGCGGAATTAATCGGTTAGCGGCAAAGAATCCTGTGTACACGGAGAAATTCTATCCAGGTGCTATTGAAATCAAGTTCCACCCCCACCCTAGCCTCCCCCGCGAGGGGGGGAGGGAGGTGGTTACCTCATACGATACGGGTGAAGGTTGGAAAGGTTGGGAAAACCTCGCAAGATTTATCGGGCTGTGTTGAGACTTTCAGGATAAATCAATTTATGGTCAGAATTTCCTGTGTGCAGATTTCAAGGTGAGTGCAGGTCAAAAAATTATTTTCAGGCAGCATAATTTTCATCCGCTTGAATTTTCAGCGTAAAAAAACTGTCAAGTCCGGGCCCAAAATTTTGGGCTTTTTTTATTCCTGCAATTGGGGTGATAATCGTGTTGCGTAACATACTTGAATCAGGCTCGGCGCCACACCATGAAAGCAAAAGCACAAAATACCCCATTGATTGAACAGGAAATTACGCCTGAAGTCTTGCAGGAAAAATACTGCAAGGCGGGTGAAACAACGGCTCAGGATGTGCGCAAGCGGGTGGCCAGGGGGTTGGCGGTAATAGAGAAAGATGCCGCGATCTGGGAAGAAAAATTTCTGTGGGCGCTGGAGCATGGTTTTATTCCCGGTGGCCGTATCAACTCTGCTGCGGGCACCACATTGCAAGCCACCCTGATCAACTGTTTTGTGCAGCCTGTGGGCGATGCCATCAGCGGAATGACAGACGGCAAGCCAGGTATCTATGACGCGCTACAGCAAGCCGCGGAGACCATGCGGCGTGGTGGCGGCGTGGGTTACGATTTTTCCGATATACGCCCCAGGGATGCGCTGGTAAAGGGCACCAACAGCCGAGCAAGCGGGCCGGTTTCCTATATGCGAGTATTCGATCGCTCCTGTGAAACAGTGGAATCAGCCGGTGCCCGGCGTGGCGCGCAAATGGGCGTGCTGCGCTGCGACCATCCCGATATCGAAACTTTCATCCACGCCAAGGACACCGGCGACCTGCGCAATTTCAATATTTCAGTCGCCATCACGGATGACTTTATGAAGGCGGTAGAGGCAGATACGGAATGGGAGCTGGTACACAAAGCCATGCCCGCACAACTGATGCTGGATGCGGGTGCGTATATGCGTGCCGACGGCAGGTGGGTGTATCGCAAGATCGGGGCGAAGGATTTGTGGAAGCAGATTATGCAGTCCACCTACGATCATGCCGAACCCGGCGTGCTGTTTATCGACAAGATCAACCGCGACAACAACCTTTCCTACATCGAAAAAATCGAGGCCACCAACCCCTGCGTCACTGCCGACACCTGGGTAATGACCACAGACGGTGCACGCCAGGTGGTCGAGTTGATGGGCAAGCAATTTTCTGTGGTGGTGGATGGACAGGCACATCGTGCTGCACCAGCGGGTTTCTTCAAAACCGGCGACAAGCCTGTCATCAGGGTGCGCAGCAAGGAAGGTTATGCTATTCGTTTGACCGAAGATCATCTGGTACTCAAAGCCGATGTCAGTCGCTATGCACGTGAAACAGCCTGGGTTAAAGCGGGTGAACTCAAAGTTGGAGATTCACTGGTGCTGAACAACCACCGTGAATTTTCCGGCTGGGTAGGAGAAGGTACAACAGAGCAGGGCTATTTGCTGGGGCTACTGCTTGGAGACGGCCTTCTAAAACAGGAGACCGCAGTTTTGTCGGTGTGGGAGCATGCGGGCAGTGCCTCGATACGCGAAGCAGTTACCAACGCGGCCAGCTGTTTAATGAATCGTGCCGATCACAATGGCTGGCATGTCATTGAAGGTCGCGGCGAGTACCGTTACAAATCGGCGAGTTTGCGCAGATTAGCCGAGCAGTTCGGCATGCTGGATGTGAAAGAGGTGACTACTGAAATTGAGCAATCCTCTTATGGATTTTATTGCGGCTTCCTGCGCGGTTTCTTCGATGCCGATGGCTCCATTCAGGGCACACTGATCAAAGGTGTGAGTGTGCGCCTCGCGCAATCCAATATCGCGAGGCTGGAAGCAGTACAGCGCATGCTGGCGCGGATGGGCATCATTTCCACGCTGTATTTAAATCGCCGCGATGAACAGATGAAAGCTATGCCGGACGGCAAAGGCGGAATGAAAGAATATCTGGTGAAGGCACAGCATGAGCTGGTCATCGCCAATGACAACCTGGTGCGCTATGCTGATTTGATCGGTTTTGCCGACAGCGAAAAACAGACCAAGCTCGCCGCGCTGATTGCCAATTACCGCCGCATGCCCAACCGCGAACGCTTTGTGGTGGAAGTGGAGAGCATCACACAAGAAGGCACGGAAGCGGTATTCGACGTACAGATACCCGGTATCAATGCCTTCGATGCCAATGGCCTGTATGTACACAACTGTGGTGAGCAACCCCTGCCCAATTACGGCTGTTGCGACCTTGGCAGCATCAACCTCAGCAGCTTTGTGCTGAACCCGTTTAGCAAGGAAGCGGAGTTCGATTATATTAATTTTGAAAAGGTGGTGGCGCTGGCCACGCGCATGCTCGACAACGTGCTGGATGTGACCGTGTGGCCGCTTACAGAACAGCAGGCCGAGGCGCAGGCCAAGCGCCGTATCGGAATTGGCTTCACCGGGCTGGGCGATGCGCTGATTATGCTGTGCCTGAAGTACAGCAGCGATGCCGGACGCAAGATGGCGGCGAAAATTGCCGAAGCGATGCGCGATGCGGCATACAACGCATCGGTTGATCTGGCGATTGAAAAAGGCGCCTTTCCGTTGTTGAATGTCGATGAATATTTGGCATCTCCGCGCTTTGCCTCACGCCTGCCGGAAAAAATAAAGCAACGTATTAATAAACACGGTTTGCGAAATAGCCACCTGTTGTCGATCGCGCCCACCGGTACCATCAGTCTGGCCTTTGCCGACAACGCCAGCAACGGCATCGAACCGCCGTTTTCGTGGTATTACAACCGCAACAAGCGCATGCCGGATGGCAGCAAAAAAGCCATCCAGGTGGAAGATCATGCCTGGCGACAGTATCGCCACCAGGGCGGTGATGTAAATAAATTGCCGGATTATTTTGTCACCGCACTGGAAATGTCCGCCATCGACCACATGGCGATGTCCGCGGCAGTGCAGCCATTTGTGGATACCGCGATCAGCAAGACCGTCAACGTGCCTGCGGACTATCCATTCGAAGCGTTTGAAAATTTATATATGGAGGCGTGGAAACACGGCCTGAAGGGTATCACCACCTACCGCCCCAACAGTGTGCTGGGCGCGGTACTGGAAGTGACACCAACCGCGACAAGCAAGGAAGCGCCGCAAGACCTCGACCAGAACGAACTGGATCGCCGTGTGGTACTGGATCAAGTCCCGACCCCCGCGCTCGCCAGTCTGCGCTGGCCGGGGCGACCCGAGCAACCCGTGGGCAGCGATGGCTGGGTGTATATGATCGAGCATCCGCATGGCAGTTTTGCGGTGTTCATCAGCCACATCCAGAACGGCAGGGCGAAACCGTTTGAAGTGTGGGTCAACGGTGCGGAGCAACCGCGCGGTTTGGGTGCGGTTGCAAAAACCCTGTCGATGGACATGCGCGCAGAAGACCGTGGCTGGCTCAACATGAAACTAGCAGTGCTGGAAAAAGCCGCAGGTGACGATGCCTTCATGATGGCCTTCCCGCCCAGCGGTAACAAGATACGCATGCCGAGCCTGGTATCGGGTTTTGCAAAAATCGTACGTTACCGTTGCGAACAGCTCGATGCCCTGAACATGCAGGAAGGCGAAGCCACGCCAGTGGTGGATGCGATGTTCTCGCGCAAGGAACCAAAGGCCAGCCCGGATGGCACCATGAGCTGGACGGTGGATGTACTCAATACGGCAGCAGGTGACGATTTCGTACTGGGGCTGAAAGAGCTGGTATTACCCGATGGGCAGCGTCGTCCGTATTCTCTGTGGTTATCCGGTGAATATCCGCGCGCACTGGACGGCCTGTGCAAATTGCTCAGTCTTGATATGCGCATCATCGACCCGGCCTGGATAGGCATGAAACTGCGCAAGCTGCTGAACTTCGCCGAACCGCTGGGTGACTTCATGGCGCGCGTGCCCGGCAGCGAAAAATCACAGAACTGGCCCTCTACTGTCGCCTATGTCGCAAGGTTGGTGATACACCGCTACGCGATGCTGGGGCTTCTCACCGAGGAAGGCTTTCCTATCACCGAGAGCGGGATACTCACTTCTCCCAAAAGCAAGCGGGCACGCAATGAACTGCGCAGGCAGTCCGATGTGCAATTAATGGCCGGCAAGAAATGCGAAGAGTGCGGCAACCGCACCGTGATCAAGAAAGATGGCTGTGATTTTTGCACTTCCTGCGGTGCGATAGGGGCATGCGGTTAGGCCGGTTTCAGACAATGAATTTTTTAGTTCAATTATGTTTGAGTAAACAGGCTGTCTGCCTATTTGTTTTTTCTGCCCTGCTTGCGGGATGTTCATCAAAACCCTATGCGGTGAAATTGCCCGAAGATATTCCTGTGTCCGGTCGCAATGAAATCTATGTGGTTAGCCATGGCTGGCATACTGGTCTGGTGTTGCCCGCAAAGAATATTCAGGATCGCTTGCCGGGATTAAAACAACGGTTTGGAAATACGCCATGGATCGAATTTGGCTGGGGAGACAAGGGTTTCTATCAGGCAAATGAAATTACCATCGGGCTCACTTTCAGGGCCATGTTCTGGTCGTCTGGCTCAGTCATTCATGCAGTGGCGGTAGCGGGTGATATACAGGAATTTTTCCCCAACAGCGATGTGCGGAAGCTTTGTTTTTCTGATGCTGCACTCTCGTCATTGCTCGACTTTATGGAAGGCAGCTTTGCCAGAAATCCACAGGGTGAAATTGTTGCGCTCAAGGATGGCATATACGGCAATAGTCAGTTTTACGATGGTGTGGGCGTTTACCATATGTTTAATACCTGCAACAAATGGACGGCCAAAGGATTGCAAAGCGCTGGCATGGATGTTTCTCCCATGCTCAAGCTTACCTCGGGCAGTGTGATGAGTTATATAGAAAGCCGGGCGAGTAATTGTGGTGGACAGCCAGCGCTGGTAAAAGGTGATGTGAGATAAAGTTGAAAGTGATGGTGGGGGAGCACATTTCATACTTATTGATCTTTTCATAAATCATGGTACTACTAAACCCCTCCCAGCCTCCCCTTAACAGGGGAGGAGCGTGTTTGTCTTTCCCCCTGACAAGGGGGAGCCGGAGGGGGTTTGAGCCCTTTGAACAATTTGCGTTAAAGTGTTTGATGTCATGAATTATGAAAAACTCAATAATTTAAAAATACAAAGCATGAAACCAGGCTGCTGCAAAAGAATATCCGGTTTATAACTCTGGATTAAAATTACACACCCGATGCAACAAAACAAAAGTTATTTTTCCCCTTGGCCTTGGCACGGTACATCGCACTGTCGGCTAGTGTAACCAGGGTATCCATTTCGTTGCTGTCGTCGGGATAGATGGCTATGCCTATGCTGCACCCGATGAGACTGTGATGGCCGTGTATCTCAAACGGTACGCTGAGAGACTGAATAATTTTTTTGGCCACGGTCGTTGCATTTTCAGTGTTTGAAATATCGTTGAGAATGATAATAAATTCGTCGCCTCCGGTTCTGGCGATGGTGTTTTCATCGCGAATATTCTGGCGCAGGCGATCTGCGGCTTGCTTCAGTAGCATGTCACCCGAGTCATGACCATGGTTGTCGTTAATTAATTTAAAATCATCCAGATCAAGGAAAAGCAGTGCAATTTTTTTGTTCTGCCGTTTTGCCTGGGCTATGCTCTGGCTGAAGCGGTCATAAAATAACGCCCGGTTAGGCAGGCCTGTCAATGAGTCGGTATGGGCAAGTTTCCACACCATGTCTTCGGCTTGCTTCTGCTGGGTGATATCGCGGGTTATGCCTACGATACGCTGCGCCTTACGGTTTGGGCCGCGCTGCACAGCCTTGCCATGGCCAGAGACCCATTTAAGCTTGCCGGAGTTTGAGTAGATGCGATACTCGGCCTTGTATTCCGCTGACTTTCCGTCAATATGTTCCTGCATGGCTTTGAGCACGCGATCCTTGTCGTCAGGGTGTATTAACGCGATCCACTCGTCCATATGGTGTGGCCTGTCCTTTTCGGCGGTAAAATTGAGCAAGCCACCCCACTGTGAATCAAAGTCCAGTTTTCCGGATGCAGGATACAAATCCCACGTGCCTATGTCTGCCCCCGACAAGGCCATCTTCAATCTTTCTTCATTTGCGTGCAATTTTGCTTCTGCCTGTCTTCCAAGTTCGAGTATGGCTGAAATTTTTCTGACGACCAGGGTTCCGGAGATGATGCTGGTTAGTATCAGGCCGCCCAGCAACCACCAAACCAGATTGAAAATTCTATTGGATTTTGCATTTGCCTCATTTATCAGTGAGTCCACCCGTTTTTGGGACAGGCTCACAACCTGCCACATGCTGTTTTCCAGTTGCCTGTAGAGTGGATTTCCCTGCGTCATTGCCAGCTTGAGTCCCTGGCTTTTTTGGCCATTTTCAAAGAGCTCTACCATCTGTAACCTGACCTTCACCCAGTTCTCAAGCAAGTGCTCAAGCGAGTTTATTTTTTCAACATCACCCCGGTATTCAGCTTTGACAACATCAAATGAACTGCGCAGACTCATATCTAGCTCAGCCAATTTCTGAATCGACTGTTTATTCGGAGCGGTTCCATTGTCCAGCATGAGTTGAGCCATGTGGTTATGGATGTGAGACAAATTGACGTAAGCATCAAAGCCCGCATTATTGACAGCGATTGGATGTGTATAGGTGTCCTGGATATTGAGTCGAAGGCTGGCCATGCTATAGACGACTGCAATGCTGAAACCAATTGTCGCCATGAAAATCAGGACAAGCTCGATGATGACCAGCCGTGAAATTTTATCCTGATTGAAAAATTTTGCTTTCATGTTGCACTGGCTCTAGTCGATTAAAGAAGCATGTCAAATTTATATGAAAAGCAGGCTACCCGTATAGTAATTAATATGCAAACGTAAGTTGATTTTTGCTCGGTAATTTATACGTTTTTAATAATTGAAATCATTTCCTGTTATTATTGGTATCGGGATGATATTTTCAATATCTGCTCTATTAGGTAGTCAATATCAATGGAAATATATTTCTTGGGTGCCACCGGGACAGTTACCGGTTCAAAATATCTGGTCAGCAGTGGTAAGGCGCATATTCTGGTTGATTGCGGGCTTTTTCAGGGGCTCAAACATCTGCGCCTGCGAAACTGGGAAAGGCTGCCAGTCGATCTTTCCACCCTTTCTGCTGTTGTGCTGACACATGCGCACATTGACCATAGTGGCTATCTGCCGTTATTGGTCAAACATGGTTTCAAGGGCCATGTTTATTGCAGTGCAGCCACACGTGACCTGTGCTCGATTTTGCTGCCGGATAGCGGGCGTTTGCAGGAGGAGCAGGCGGAGTATGCAAATCGCCACGTATTTTCCAAGCATCATCCCGCTTTACCCTTATACACCCAGGAGGATGCTGAGATTGCATTGCAGTATCTCAGTGCGATTGATTTCAGGCAGGAAATTTTGATAGGCGGAGAGATACGCATGCGTTTGCTTCCAGCGGGGCATATTCCCGGCGCTGCGATGGTAGAGCTGCGCGGACCGGATTCTTCTATATTATTTTCAGGCGATCTCGGCAGGCCGGATGATCTCATTATGAATCCGCCCGCCACTAGTGAGGGCGCAGATTATCTGGTATTGGAATCTACCTACGGCAATCGCAGACATCCGGTTGAAGACACTCGACAATTACTAGGCGAGATAATTAACCGCACGGCACAGCGCGGTGGCGTGGTGGTCATACCGGCATTTGCGGTAGGCCGTACACAGATGCTGTTGCATTATTTACGCCTGCTGAAGAGTGACGGCACCATTCCCGATCTGCCGATTTACCTGAATAGCCCGATGGCAGTTGATGCGACTGATATTTTTTACCGTCATCACTCGGAGCACAGGCTCACTCTGGAGCAGTGCGAGGCTGCCTGCAGGGTGGCAAAGATCATACGTACACCGGAGGAGTCCAAAGCCCTGAACCGCAGGACAGGGCCCATGGTGATTATCGCAGGTAGCGGGATGGCAACCGGCGGACGGGTGGTACATCATCTTAAGGCCTTTGCACCTGATCCTCGCAACACCATATTATTTGCCGGTTTTCAGGCCGAAGGCACGCGCGGGGCCGCGATGGTAAACGGGGCAAAGAGTATACGTATACACGGCGAAGAGGTGCCGGTTCTGGCTAAAATAGAATCAATTGACAGCCTGTCGGCGCATGCGGATTATGTGCAAATCATCGAGTGGCTTAAGAAAATGAAAAAAAAGCCGCGTCAGGTTTTTGTTACGCATGGCGAACAGGAAGCGGCTGCGGCAATGGTGCAGCATATAGGGGATGAACTGCATTGGGCTGCGCGAGTGCCGGAGTATATGGAGATAGTAATATTGCCAAAAGATACTGACTAGTCTGAAGTTGCTCAGAGTCTCCCGGTAGACAAGCAACGAGTCCTATTCTGAGTTTGCTGGAAAAGGGTGTATAGGAATATTTTCACGAGTATTATCTTTTTGAATTGGCCCAGTTCACAATGCCGGAAACATCCATGGCACCAGCTTGCCGCGCTATTTCCCTGCCATTTTTAAAAAGCGCCAGGGTAGGAATACTGCGGATATTATAGCGTGCGCCCAGTTCCTGCGCTTCCTCAGTATTTAATTTTGCCAGGCGCATACCTGGTTCCAGTTTGGCCGCAGCCTGCACAAAAGCGGGTGCCATCATGCGGCAAGGTCCGCACCAGGGCGCCCAGAAGTCCACCAGCACCGGGATGTCGTTGCGTGTGATGTGTTTTTCAAAATTACCTGTGTTTAGCTCAACCGGATGGGCTGTGAACAAAGGTTGTTTGCATTTACCGCAATTTGGCCGGGCGTTCAGCTTGTCTGATGGGATGCGGTTTACCCCGTCACAATGCGGGCAGACGATATGTAATGAGTCGCTCATTTGAATTCCTTTATGTTTTTATTTGAACTCAAATGAGGGCGTGGCTATTTATTTCAAGCGCCGGGAGCGCCGACGTCCCCGTCGGCATTTTTAAAATTAGCCGACGAGGACGTCGGCGCTCCAGCAATAGCTCAGGACATTTTGAACCGCATGGATAAATCTACCGCCCGCACATCCTTGGTTATAGCGCCTATCGAAATACGATCCACTCCCGTTTCAGCAATCGCCCACACCGTGTTGAGGTTCACCCCACCGGAGGCCTCCAGTTCGGCACGGCCCGCGTTCAGCTTTACCGCCTCGCGTATCGCGTCAACGCTGAAATTGTCGAGCAGGATCAATTTGGCATCGGCCTCCAGCGCTTCGCGCAACTCCTCCAGCGACTCCACTTCAATCTGGATGCTGATACCGGACGGGGTGATTTTGCTGGCATCGGCCAGTGCCTGTCGTATTCCGCCCGCCGCGATGATGTGATTTTCCTTGATCAGCACACCGTCATACAGGGCCAGCCTTTGATTTTCACCGCCGCCAATATGCACGGCAAATTTTTGCGCGATGCGCAGCCCCGGCAGGGTTTTGCGCGTGTCGTAAATTTTGGCATTCGTACCGGCGATCAAGTCCACATACTGGCGCGTGACTGTTGCCGTAGCAGAGAGTGTCTGCAAAAAATTCAGGGCACTGCGTTCTGCGGTTAGCATGGCACGTGCCTTGCCCTGAATCTCGCACAGGGTTTGCCCTGCCTTGATCGCTTCACCTTCCTTTACCAGCCAGGTGAGAGAGCAGTCCGGATCGAGCATGGTGAAGCACGCATCAAACCATGGTTTGCCGCACAGAACCGCATCCTGCCGGCTAATCACCGTTGCGCTGCCTTGCTTGTCGCGCGGAATCATCTGTGCGGTGTAATCCAGCGACTGGTACTCGGCCGCTTTCTCACCATGTCGCCTGCGCGAGAGCTGGCGCATGTCCTCCAGCAGGGAAGCGGAGACATTGGCGAGGATATGGGGTGCAAGAAAGTGATCAGAAAAGGTATTAGTCATCATTCAGCCAGCGAATCAGGTAAAACAGATTAAAACCTTCAGAAGAGCGCGAAGGGCCAATCACAATGGCAGGCACAATATGCTCGGCGGGGTTGGCACCTGCCCGTGCCTCTTCCTCGCTGCCCACGATGGTTACCACCCCTTCGGGGAAGCGCTTGCGTGTGAGACTGGGCTTGTTGATTAACGCATAACACTCATGCGTAATGCCTGCGAGGGGGTCAATCAGGTGTGGTTTCATGGAATGGATTTCAGGTTGATTATTATTGGAATTTATTTTATCAGGTTGAAGCGGGATTTGAATTGAAACAAATGTTGACATAGGCTGATCGAAGGTGTTACCTTTGTGTTACCTGTTTGTGAGAGGTGAATATATGTCAGCCAGTACTACACTAAAATTACCTGAAGAACTTAAGGTACGCATTGCCTCCGCTGCAAAGGCTGCGGGTAAAACATCACATGCCTATATGATTGACGCGCTTGCGGCACAGGCAGCGTTTGATGAGCGTCGCAGGGCATTTGTAGCATCTGCTCTCATGGCAGAACAAGAAGTTGCGGAGTATGGACTGGTTTATGATGCGGATGAGGTGTTCAGTTTTATTCAGGCCAAGATGGATGGCAAGTCGGTCAAACGCCCTAAAGCCAAGAAGCTCTGATGACACGGCTCGTACTGGCGCCTCGTGCGACTCAGGACATTGAGAGGCTAAGTGATTTTTTGCTTGCTTCCGATCCGGCAACTGCAAGCAAAACCGTAGCTGTACTTATTGGCGGTTTGCAGATTCTGAAAGTCCATCCATTGGTAGGCCGAATTGTTGAGCGAGGCTACCGCGAGTTGCTTGTGTCGCGTGGCCGCAGCGGTTATGTAGCACTTTATAGTTACGATGTGGTCAGCGACACTGCATTGATTCTTGCAATACGTCATCAGCGGGAAGATGATTTTTAAGCCTGCATACCAAACCATAACACTTGAAATTTCAATAGGCTCCCTCATCTAGCTTCTAGATTAATTACTCTCTGGGAGCTAGCATGCGTTTCGATAAATTTACCACCAAATTGCAACAGGCAGTATCCGATGCACAAAGCCTGGCGGTAGGCCAGGACAACCAGTTTATAGAGCCGGTACATCTGTTGCTGGCTTTGCTTAACGATGCTGACAGCGGTGCAGGATCGTTGCTGTCACGTGCTGGCGGTAATGTAGCAGCCCTTAAAACCGCGCTGGGCGATGCCGTATCGCGCCTGCCCAAGGTGGAAGGCCATGGCGGCGAGGTGCAGATAGGCCGCGATCTTTCCAACTTGCTCAACCTCACCGACAAGGAAGCGCAAAAGCGTGGCGACCAGTTTATTGCCTCGGAAATGTTCCTGTTGGCGCTGACAGGCGACAAGGGGGAGGCCGGTCGTTTGCTTAAAACACATGGCGTACAGCGCGCACCTTTGGAGCAAGCGATCAACGCGGTGCGCGGCGGCTCAAGCGTGGAAAATGCCGAGTCCGAGGGCCAGCGCGAAGCCTTGAAAAAATACACTATAGACCTCACCGAGCGTGCGCGCATGGGCAAGCTCGACCCTGTGATTGGCCGCGACGATGAAATTCGCCGTGCCATACAGGTGTTGCAGCGCCGCACCAAGAATAATCCGGTGCTGATAGGTGAACCCGGCGTGGGCAAGACAGCCATTGTGGAAGGCCTCGCACAGCGGATTGTGAATGGCGAAGTACCCGAAACCTTGAAGGGTAAGCGCGTGCTGTCGCTGGATATGGCACTGCTGATTGCCGGTGCCAAATATCGCGGTGAATTTGAAGAGCGCCTCAAGGCGGTGCTGAAAGAACTGTCGCAGGATGAAGGCAAAAACATCGTGTTTATCGACGAGCTGCACACCATGGTGGGCGCGGGCAAAACCGAGGGCTCAATGGATGCGGGAAATATGCTCAAGCCCGCCTTGGCGCGTGGCGAACTACACTGTATAGGCGCAACCACGCTGGACGAGTATCGCAAGTATGTGGAAAAGGATGCCGCGCTGGAGCGCCGCTTCCAGAAGGTGCTGGTGGGCGAGCCTTCCGTGGAATCCACTATTGCCATCCTGCGCGGTTTACAGGAAAAATACGAGTTGCACCACGGTGTGGACATCACCGACCCGGCAATCGTCGCGGCAGCGGAACTCTCTGACCGCTACATTACCGACCGCTTCCTGCCGGACAAGGCGATCGATCTGATCGACGAAGCAGCCTCGCGTATCAAGATGGAAATTGACTCCAAGCCCGAGGTAATGGATAAGCTCGACCGTCGTTTGATCCAGTTGAAAATCGAGCGCGAAGCGGTGAAGAAGGAAAAAGACGAAGCCTCTAAAAAGCGCATGCAGCTGATCGAGGACGAGATTGGCAAGCTGCAGCGCGAATATAACGATCTGGAAGAAATCTGGAAAGCCGAGAAGGGCGCAGCTCAGGGCGCCGCCCACGTGAAGGAGGAGATCGAGCAGGTGCGCGCCGAGATTGTCAAGTTCCAGCGCGAGGGAAAATTAGACAGGGTGGCCGAGTTGCAGTACGGCAAACTGCCGCAGCTCGAAGCCAAGTTGAAAGAAGCGGCACATGCGGAGACCGGCGACAAGCCGAAAAACCGCTTGCTGCGCACACAGGTAGGCGCGGAGGAAATTGCTGAAGTGGTGAGCCGTGCCACCGGCATTCCCGTGTCCAAAATGATGCAGGGAGAGCGCGACAAGCTGTTGAAAATGGAAGACAAGATACACGAGCGTGTAGTGGGTCAGGACGAGGCCGTGCGCCTGGTGTCTGATGCGATCCGTCGTTCGCGTTCCGGCCTCGGCGACCCCAACCGACCTTATGGTTCATTCCTCTTCCTCGGCCCCACCGGCGTGGGCAAGACAGAGCTGTGCAAGGCACTGGCGACTTTCCTGTTCGATTCGGAAGATCACCTGATCCGCATCGACATGAGTGAATATATGGAGAAGCATTCCGTGTCGCGCCTGATTGGCGCGCCGCCCGGTTATGTGGGCTATGAAGAAGGCGGCGGCCTGACCGAGGCGGTGCGGCGCAAACCCTACAGCGTGATTTTGCTGGACGAGGTGGAGAAAGCTCATCCCGACGTGTTCAACGTGTTGCTGCAAGTGCTGGACGATGGCCGCATGACCGATGGCCAGGGTCGCACCGTGGACTTCAAGAACACCGTGATCGTGATGACCTCCAACCTCGGCAGCCAGATGATTCAGCAGATGAGCGGCGACGATTATCAGGTAATTAAACTGGCCGTAATGGGTGAGGTGAAAACCTATTTCAAACCCGAGTTTATCAACCGTATCGACGAGGTCGTGGTATTCCATTCGCTGGACGAGAAGCACATTAAGTCGATTGCGCGCATCCAGCTGGAGTATCTGGAAAAACGCCTGGGCGCGATGGAGATGAAGTTTGCAATCACCGATGCAGCCTTGGCAGAGATCGCCAATGCAGGCTTCGATCCGGTCTACGGCGCACGGCCTCTGAAGCGGGCAATCCAGGCGCAACTGGAGAATCCGCTGTCCAGGCTGATACTGGAAGGGCGCTACGCACCCAAGGATACAGTGAAGGTGGACTGTGTCAGTGGGGTGATGCGGTTTGATAAAGGCTAGCAGCTAGTTTCCTCTCTCATCGCAGGAAAGTGACAGGTTGAAGGGAAAGCTCGGCGATGCCGGGCTTTTTCATGCGAGGTTAATTGAAGCACAGGCTTACCCTGTACCATTTACTAGGCTTTGCCAAAAGGCTGCTGTTCGGTTATCTTGTAGCCATGAATTTCAAGGAGATTAAGATGAATACACTTGCCGCTACATTGATTCAAAAACTGCAAAAGCTTCCGCAGCAGCGGCTTGCTGAAGTGGAGGATTTTGTTGAATTTTTGGCAGCCCGCGAGTCACGCTCTGTTGCTGGAAAGCGTTTGGCAGAGTCGTTGTCCAAACTCGACAAATTAAACCTTCCTGAGCTTTCCGATGCAGAAATAGACGCAGAGATACAATCAGCACGCAAAGAGCGCGCTATGCAGCGTAGCTGACGTGCGCATCGTCCTCGATACAAATACCATCATCTCCGGCTTGATCTCCCCAGGTGGGTCTCCACGCCAACTTCTCGATGGAGCCAGATTGCAGCAGTTCGAACTGTGTAGTAGTACTGTGCTGATGGCCGAACTTCTGGATGTCCTGTCGCGTGAAAAATTTGCTACAAGGCTGAATCAGGCTGGAATAGTGCCACTCGATATTGTCCGTGAGTTGCGGCGTTTGGCCTATATGTGCGCGCCGACCGATGTACCGAGTGTTATTGCGAATGATCCAGATGATGATCATGTTCTAGCCTGCGCAGTGGCGGCACAGGCCGTTCTGATTGTCTCGGGTGATAAGCACCTGCATGACCTTGGTGGACAATATCAGGGTATCCGTATTGTGAGTGCTGCCGAAGCAATAGGGCTTATTTTTGCTCGGCAAGATAAAGTTTGATAAGTCTCGGTCGGTAAACTGTCAGTAGATTTTTTAGGGTGTTAAGAGGTGGCGTAATGAAAACAGTGACGATTGACATTAGACCATTGTCCGAAACACTGGGAGATATTTCACAGGCATGGAAAAGTGGAAAACCTTCTGCGCCGCGCATCAGCTTTGAATCACCTGAATTGCTGTTCAAGGTGTTGTCAGGCAAGCGTTGGGAATTGCTGAATGTATTGACAGGCGCAGGCCCCGTGTCTATCCGTGAAGCGGCTCGCCGCGTTGAGCGCGATATTAAGGCAGTACATGGTGATGTGACGGCCTTGCTCAATTCGGGAATTCTTTCAAAAACAGATGATGGGATGATCGTGTTTTCTTACGATGCCATCCATGTGGATTTTGTGCTTAAGGCGGTATGAGCATGCAACTTTAGGCTTACTTCCTGCCACCGCCACGCCAGATAGAAACCAGCAACCATACCCCGCCAATCGCAGCTGCAATAAAACCGATCTTGCCGAAAGAAATTTCGCCGGGCGAGGTTGATTCTTTTTCGACGTTCATCACAATGGCCGAGCCTACGATCAGTGCTGCCGTCACCACGCTCAGCGCCAGGCGGCTGGCGGCGCGATCCAGTCTGTCGCCAAACTGCTTGAGTGTAGGTACATCCATTTGCATCTGCAACTTGCCCAGCCGCATGGAGCGTAGCACCTGGCGAAATTCCTGAGGTAAACCGGCAATAATGCCGAGTGAGTTACCCAGAGCGCTGAAGCCGCGTTTGGCCAGTGCGCCGGGTGTGGAATGGGCGAGCAATGCACTTTCCAGCATGGGGGCTGCCGCGCTGGCAATATCAAAATCCGGATCGAGCTGGCGACCCAACCCTTCGAGCGTGATAAAAGATTTGATCAACAGTGCCAGATCGGGCGGCAGGGCAAGGCCGTGCTCGCGCAGGATAGTCACCAGATCGCTCAGCATCGTACCAAAATTGATTTCCTTTAACGGGATGCCGCGATACTGGTCGACAAAAGTATCGATCTCACCCTGTAAAATCTCGCTATTGCTGTCGTCGCCGCCGCTCCATTCCAGCAGCACTTCGGCCACCTTGGCCGAATCATGCTTGACCAGTCCGAATAACAGCAGCGTCAACTGGTAACGCCGCTCGGCAGATAGCCGCCCGACCATGCCAAAATCAATAAAGGCGATGCGATTGTCCAGCAGATAATAAACATTGCCGGGATGCGGATCGGCGTGGAAAAATCCATCTTCAAGGATCATCTTCAGCACCGCATGAATGCCGCGCTGCGCAAGTACCTTGCGATCCAGACCGGCCGCATCCATTGCCGCCAGATCGCTGCCGGGAATGCCGTCGATATAGTCCTGCACATTTAGCCGCTCGCACGTCCACTTCCAGTGAATAGTGGGCACGATGATTTCGGGATATTGTGAAAAATTGGCGGCAATGCGTTCGGCGTTGCGGCACTCTGCCGCAAAATCCAGCTCGCGTCGCAGCGACAGGGTGAATTGGCGCACAATCTCTCGCGACCGGTAACGGTGCAAGTCGGGCGCTTCAGCTTCGAGTATCTCCGCCAACCGCGCCAGCAGGCGCAGGTCGGCATCAATAATCTTTCGTATGCCGGGGCGGCGTATCTTA
>Ga0315281_10002840_pt1 | contig 25589 bp, 25 predicted proteins | sample YL17G07_0_MG_FD_204540 | JGI IMG/M metagenome (GOLD analysis project Ga0315281, IMG submission 204540) | Sediment microbial communities from Yellowstone Lake, YNP, Wyoming, USA - YL17G07_0 | ecosystem: Environmental > Aquatic > Freshwater > Lake > Sediment | place: USA: Wyoming | collected... | reverse complement strand
AGGCCAGGGCTCTGCCCTGGACCCGCCAAGGGACAAGTCCCTTGGATCCCTTCTACGTCAGACCTTAAGTGTGGGGTTCTAAGGGCTCGCCCTTAGCGGGGTCCAGGGGCAGAGCCCCTGGCCTTCCTACGCCCCCAGGTAGAATTCGCGAATGAGTTCGTTGTTGTTGAGTTCGGCGGCGGAGGCGCCCTCGAACGCGATCTTGCCGTGCACGATGACATAGCCGCGGTCGGCGATGCGGATGGCCTGGGTGAAATTCTGCTCGGCCATTAACACGGTGAGATCGAAGCCTTCTTTCAGCTCCTTGATCTTGTCGATCGTGCGCGCGACCAGCAGCGGCGCGAGGCCGACCGAGGGTTCGTCGATCAGCAGGATGCGCGGCGCCGACATCAGCGCGCGGGCCAGCGCAAGCATTTGCTGTTCGCCCCCGCTCATGCTGCCGGCGAGCTGGCCGCGGCGTTCGGCCAAACGCGGAAAAGTTTCCAGGCAGAAGGCCAGGTTGCGTGCGATCTGCGGCCGTGCCGCCGGGCGAAAGGCGCCGAGCAGCAAATTTTCATGCACCGTCAGTTTCGGGAACAGCCGTCGCCCCTCCGGCACGAAGGCGATGCCGAGATCGACGATGTCTTCCGTTGAGCGGCCCACCAGCTCATGCGCCACGCCGTCGATTTCGGCAATGATGCTGCCGGCGCTGGGCCGCACGATGCCCATGACGGATTTCATCAGCGTGGATTTGCCGTTGCCGTTGGTGCCCAGCAGCACCACGGTCTCGCCGGCGCGCGCGCTGAGCGAAATCTTTTCCAGCACGCGCACCGCGCCGTAGCCGGCATCGAGGTTGGTGATGGAAAGGCTACTCGCCAAGATACGCCCTCACCACTTCGGGGTCGCGCACGACCTCTCGCGGGTCGCCGTCGGCGATTTTCCGGCCCGCGACCAGCACCACCAGGCGCTGCGAAAATTCCATCACCGCGCGCATGATGTGCTCGATCATGATGACCGTCACGCCCTGCGCGTTGAGGCGAATGAGGAGAGAAATAATTTCGTCCACCTCGTTGTGCGACAGGCCGGCCATCGCTTCGTCGGAGATCAGAAGTTTTGGCTGCGCCGCCATCGCGCGCGCCAGTTCCAGCTTGCGCATTTCGATTTGCGTCAGGTCGCGCGGCAGCTGTGTGGCCTTGTCGGCCAGGCCGACCTGGCTGAGCAGGTCCGCGCAGCGCGCCTCGATCTCGCGCGCGGGCACGCCGGCGCCGGGGCGGGCGTTCACGGTGTAGAGAATAGGAATGCGCAGGTTTTCCGCGAGCGAAAGCGTGGCAAAGGGGCGCGGCAGCTGGAAGCTGCGGGCGAGCCCGAGTCGCGTGCGTTCATGCGCGGCCAGTCCGTCGATCGGCGCTCCGGAAAAATGCACGCGGCCGCTTTCGTTGCGCAGCGTGCCACAGATGCAGTTGACCAGCGTGCTCTTTCCAGAACCGTTCGGCCCGATCAAGCCGAGGCGCTCGCCCTGGGCAACATCCAGATGGATCGCATCCAGCGCCACGAACCCGCCAAAACGTTTTCCCAAATTTTCGACGCGCAACAGCGGAGCCGCGTTCATCGCCGCCCCTTGCGCGCTTGCAGCAGCCCCATGATGCCGTTCGGTGCCACGATGACAAAACCCACCAGCATGAGTCCGACGATCAGCAGGTTCACGGCGGACGAAATAGTGACGGAAATAACCTGTTGCAGCGTGCCCAGCAGCACCGCGCCGATCACCGGCCCGAGCCAGGTGGCGGTGCCGCCGATCAACGGCATGGCGATGGAATTCACCGCATAGGACAGGCTGAAGCCGGAAGCGGGATCGAGATAGGTGACATAATACGGCAGCGGCGCCCCGGCCATGCCCATGAACCCACCGGACAGTGCTGTCGCAAAAAGCTTCAGCCGCAACGTCGGCACGCCCGAAGCTTCGGCCGCGCCTTCGTCATCACGGATCGCGGCAAAGCCGTAGCCGAGTCGAGAACGCTCGATGCCGCGCGCCACCGCCAGGATGACCACCATCAGCCCGAGCATCAGCAGGAAAAGATACTGGATGTAATCGCCGCCGATCAGCGGGGCCACGCGCGGTCGCAGCACATAAGCGCCGCGCGAGCCGCCGACAAAATCCCAGTTGGTGATCAGCGTCTGCACCACCACGGCCAGGGCCAGGGTGGCGATGGAAAAAAAGGCGCCGCGCAGCCGCAGAGTCAAATATCCGGTGCCCAGCCCGACGATGCCGGCGGCCAGGCCGCCCACCAGCATCATCACCGGGATCGGCAGCGAGGTTAGCTTGTGCAGCACAACGGTGGAATAGGCGCCGAGGGCGAAGAACGCGCCGATGCCAAAATTCACGTAGCCGGTATAGCCCCCCAGAATATTCCAGGCGGTGGCGAGGACGATATATTGCAGCACCACGTAGCCGGCGAAGAAGACATAGCCATTGTCGATCCAGCGCGCGACGCCGAACACCACGGCGGCGGCAACAAGAAGAAGCCCGAAAAATTTTCCGGCGCCCATGCCCTAGCGCCCGAGAATGCCGGTGGGCCGCACGGCCAGCGTCACCAGCAGAAATCCGAACGCCACCGCCGGCGACCAGGACGGCCCGAAAAAAGTGGACGTAAAACTTTCCATCACGCCGAGTGTCATCGCCGCGATCACGGTCCCCGCAAAACTGCCGAGGCCACCTAGAACGCAGATCGCGAACACGCGGCCGATATAGTCGCGCCCGACCGAAGGTTCGACGGGCTGGATCAGGATCAGGATGGCGCCGGCGACCGAGGCCGTCGCGATCGACAGCCCGAAGGCGATGCGCTTGATCCGCGTGGGGTCCGCGGCCATCAGCCGCAGCGCCAGCGCATCCTGCGCCACCGCCTGGATCGCCCGGCCGATAAAGGTGCGGGCCAGAAAGATCTGCAACAGGCCCACCATCGCCAGCGACACCACGCAGGGCACCAGCAGCCGCAACGGCAGGTCAAACAAGCCAAAATGCAGGCTGGTGCCGACATAGCTCGCCTCCACCATCCGGTAGTCCACGCCGAAGATCAGCACCAACCCGACTTCGGTGATGAACAGCAGACCGAAGAAGAACGCGAGCCCGCGCAGCGATTCGTCGCCGCGCCGTTCAAACGCGAGGAAATAGACCTGATAGATCCCGGTGCCGAGCAGATAGAACGCTGGCAGCATGATCAGGCTGGCCAGGATCGGGTCCACCCCCAGCACGGAATTTCCAATATAGGCGATGTAGGAGCCCAGCAGGATGAACGCGGGATGCGCGATGTTGACGATGTCCAGCATGCCGAACGAGATCGACACGCCGATCGACACCGCGGCGTAGAACCCGCCCAGCAGAATGCCGGAGATCACGGCATTCATCAGCAGATCGAGGGAGACGGCCATAGCTCCGGATCAGCCCGCGCGCGCGGTGGCGAAGCGGGCCAACGCATGCATCGCCCACCACCAGGGCGGGCGCGTGATTGGTTCCGCCATCGTCTCCCCTTCGCATCTTCCCGCGCGGCCTTGCGGACGCGCGGCGAGGCAGAGTGGCGGAAGCCGTCCGGCTTGACTAGGCCGGCGGCGTTTGCGGCGCCGTGCGCGGTCGCCGGTGCCGAGGGGTGCCGGCCGCGTGCCGGCGCGGCGGGCCGGGCAGCTTCGGCTGACTGGCTTGGCGGGGCGGACGACTGGCCATGTGCGGGGCCGGGTGCGATGGCGGCGCACGCGGCCGGGGCGGCGCGTGCCGCTGCATCGGCTCCACTGTTTCCGCCGCGGCAGGCGCGATCGGGCTGATCGTCACGGGCAGCGCGAGGCCCAACGCAACAAGCAGATGTCGGCGGGAAATGGGCATGCAGCCTCCGGGGCCAAGTACAGAAATACAATCATGACACGAAAATATTATCAGAATTACACGCACAGGTTAGGAAGGCCGCCCGGCCCTGGCAAGCGGTTTCTTCTCGCTCAGATCAGGCAGAGTTCCCGCAAGGCGCGCTGCAAATCCGGCGGCAGGGCGGCGCCGCCGCGTTTCCCTCGCGCCGCGGTCAGATCGGGCGGGGCGTCCGCCGCCGGCAGATAGCGCCAGCCCTGGAACGGTTTCAGCAGCCGCGCGGCCACCGGCACCAGCTTCGGATCGAGCAGAAACGCGGTGCACAGGCGGCCGTCGTCGCGCGTGTCCTCGATGATGTCGACCACGCGCTGGCGCACCACCATCGCCCCGGCCACCACCCAGTACATCGACCCGCCATCGATGATTTCGGCCGCCCGGCGCGGGAAGGATCGGGTGCGATGACGCAACGGCGGCAGGCGGCGAGCGCGCTCGGTCTGCAATTCAGCGAGATGGGCAATGTCGCGCACGCCCACGGCGAGTTTCATCAGATGCAGCATGCCCCCTTCCATAGCCCCGATTCCTCCTCTCCGGGAGGGGTGCGTCTCCGGGAGGGGCGAGATTGACCGCAGCCGCGCGCTTGGCCAATTTCCGACGTATGTCGATCGCATTGCCGCGCCGCGCCCTCCTTCTCTTGCTCGCTTTGGCAGGATGCGCACGCGACCCATCCGCGGACCGCCAGCCGCTGGCGCCGCTGCGCTACGACCACCTGACACCGCTGCGCCTGAACGTCGCCACCGTCGATATCGAGGAACGCTTCATCCCAAGCCGCGGCGACGTCAGCGCCCTGGCGCCAACCCCGCCGGTGACGGCGCTGCGGCAGATGGCAAAGGACCGGCTGCAGGCCATGGGCAATGCCGGGCGCGCGGTGTTCATCATCAGGCGGGCAGCCCTCATCCAGTCAGGCGGCTTCTATGATGGCGCTCTGGATGCCGCGCTGGAAATCTACGCCCCCGACGGCACCCGCGCGGGCTTCGCCGAAGCCCGAGTCGCCCGCCATCACAGCGGCGAGGGCAACACGCGCGAGACGCTCTACACCATGACCCGCCTGATGATGGATGCGATGAACGTGGAACTGGAATTCCAGGTGCGCCGCTCCCTGCGCGATTGGCTGCTGACCCCGGGCGTGACGTCAACGCCGGTGGAAAGCCAGGAACTGGTACCGCCGGAGTAAGGCCAGGGCTCTGCCCTGGACCCGCCAAAAGACAAGTCCCTTGGATCCCAAAGGACCATGGGGGGCAGAGCCCCTGGCCTTGCTTTCTCTCACACCACCACGGGCGGGCGGTGTGTTTCGGCGTGGAATTCGGCTTCGCTGATGCCGTAGATTTTTTCCACGCGTTCGGCGGTGAGTGCGTCTGGCGGGCCGTCGAACACCACGCGGCCGCGGTCGAGGGCGATGATGCGCTCGCAATAGGCGCGCGCGGTGTCGAGGTCGTGCAGGTTGGTGAGAACTGTGATGCCGTCTTCTCGGTTGATGAAGCGCAGGGCGTCCATCACCAGCCTTGCGTTGTGGGGGTCGAGGCTGGCGACGGGTTCGTCGGCGAGCAGCAGGCTTGGTTCCTGCATCAAAGCGCGGCAGATGGCGACGCGCTGCTGCTGGCCACCCGACAAGGTGCCGGCGCGCTGGAAGGCCACGTCCACCATGCCGAAGCGTTCCAGCGCCTGCACGGCCATGGCGCGCTCCGCCGCGGTGAACAGGCCGATGAGGCTGGCGAGCGTTGGGCGGTGATTGAGACGTCCGATCAGCACGTTGGTGAGTACGTCGAGCCGGGCGATCAGGTGAAACTGTTGAAAAATCATCGCGCAGGACGCGCGCCAGTTGCGCAGTGCCTTGCCGCTCAGGGCGGTGATATCCATGCCGCCGTAGTGGATCGTGCCGGCGCTGGGTTGCTGCAGGCGGTTGATCATGCGCAGCAGCGTGGATTTTCCGGCGCCGGAGCGGCCGATGATGCCGAGCATCTGGCCCGACGGAATGTCGAGGTCGATCGCGTCCACCGCCGTCACCGTGCCAAAACTGCGGCTGAGCCCGCGCAGCCGCAGCATGTTCGGGGCGGTCATCGGCTGGTTTCAGATCTCCAGCGTGCCGGCACGGGCGGCGGTATAGCGCGCGGAAATCATGTTCCAGTTCACGACGTTCCACCACGCCGTGAGATAGTCGGCGCGACGGTTCTGGTATTTCAGATAGTACGCGTGTTCCCAGACGTCGTTGCCGAACAGAACGCGGCCACCTTCCATCAGCGGTGTGTCCTGGTTGGGACGCGCCATCAGCGCGAGTTTTCCGGCACGGTCCACCGTCACCATCGCCCAGCCGGAGCCAAATTGTGTCAGGCCGGCGCGATTAAAGGCTTCCTTCAGTTTGTCGAAATCACCGAAATCGCGCGTGATGGCGGCGGCGAGATCGCCCGTGGGTTTTCCTCCGTTGCCGCCCATCACCTGCCAGAACATCGAATGGTTGGCGTGGCCGCCGCCGTTGTTGCGGATCGCGGTGCGCACGGCGTCCGGCATTTCTGTCAGTTTTGCGAGGATGTTCTGCAGGCTCATCGCGGCAATGGCCGAATGGTCTTTCAGCGCGGCATTCAGGTTGGAGACATAGGCCGCGTGGTGGCGGTCGTGGTGGATCGTCATGGTCTGCGCGTCGATGTGCGGCTCGTTGGCTTCCGCCGCGTAGGGCAGCGGCGGCAGAGTGAACGGCCCAGTTGCCTGGGCGAAGACGGGGCGAACGAACATCGTCGTCGCGGTGGCGATCAGCGCGTGGCGGCGGGTGAGTGAGATCATAAGAATCCTCCGTTGCGTGCGGGCTCGCATAAATGATCATGCCGGGGTGGGCGCGTCCAGTGCAAAAGCCGCCGCCACCAGGCTGCGCGTGTATTCCGCTTGTGGCCGGGAAAAAATATCGGCGGCCGGGGCGGTTTCCACGACCCGGCCGTCGCGCAGCACGATGACCCGGTGGGCGAGGGCGCGGATCACTTTCAGGTCGTGGCTGATGAACAGATAGGCGAGCCCATGCGTCTGCTGCAGGTCGCGCAGCAGATCGACAATTTGCGCTTGGACGGACATGTCGAGCGCGCTGGTAGGTTCGTCGAGCACAATCAGGTTGGGTTTTAATATGATCGCGCGGGCGATGGCGATGCGCTGGCGCTGGCCACCGGAAAATTCGTGCGGGTAGCGCTGCGCAGCGTCGGCGGGCAGGCCGACTTCTGCCAGTGCGGCAGCAACGCGGGCGGCGCGCTCGGCGGCCGGGAGGTCGGGTTCGTGCACGTTCAGGCCCTCGGCCACGATGTCACCGACGGCCAGGCGCGGCGACAGGCTGCCGAACGGGTCCTGGAACACGATCTGCATGCGCGCGCGCAAGGGGCGCATGGCGCGGGCGTTCAATGCGCCGATATCGTGGGTCTGGAATACCACGCGCCCCGAGAATTCCAGCAGTCGGAGTGCCGCGAGCGCAAAAGTGGTTTTGCCGGAGCCCGATTCGCCCACCAGGCCAACGGTTTCTCCGGCGCGCACAGCGAGATCAACGCCGTCCACCGCGCGGACGTGGCCGACGACGCGCCGCAGCACGCCGCGGCGGATGGGAAAGTGAACGCGCACTTTTTCTGCCGTGAGCACAATGGGGGCGTCCGGTGGCACCGGCGCCGGATTGCCCTTGGGTTGGGCGGCCAGCAGCATGCGCGTGTAAGGATGCGCGGGGCTGGAAAAGACGTCCGCGACATGGCCTGTCTCCACCACGGCGCCGTCCTTCATCACGCACATGCGGTCCGCGTAGTGGCGGACGATGCCGAGGTCGTGCGTGATCAGCAACAGAGCAAGACCACGTTCGCGCTTCAGGCGGGCCAGCAATTGCAGGATCTGGCCCTGGATGGAAACGTCCAGCGCCGTGGTGGGCTCGTCGGCGATCAGCAGCGAGGGGTCATTCGCGAGTGCCATGGCGATCATCACGCGCTGGCGCTGGCCACCGGAAAGCTGATGCGGAAAAGCGTCCAGTCGCGCCGATGCGTCGGCGAAACCGGCCTGCGCCAGCACGGATTCCGTGCGCGCGCGAAGCTGCGCCGACGACAGAGGCATATGCAGTTGAATCGCCTCCGCCACCTGCCTTCCGATGCGGTGCAGCGGGTTGAGGCTGGTCGTCGGTTCCTGGAAGATGATGCCAGCGACGCCGCCGCGCACCTGGTGCAGCACTTCCGGTCCCGCGCCGATTATTTTCTTGTCGGCAAGCGTTATCTCTCCGGTGGGATTGCTGCCGCCGGGGGGAAGCAATTGCAACAGAGAGAGCGCGGTGACGGATTTGCCAGAGCCGGATTCGCCTACCAGCGCCAGCGTTTCGCCGCGCGCGAGGGTGAAGGAGATGTCGTCCACCACACGGCGCGCGCCGAAGGCGACCGATAGATTTTTGACGGTGAGAAAACTCATTTGGGCTGGCGCCGCGGGTCGAACGAGTCACGCACCGCCTCGCCGATGAAGATGAGCAGGCTGAGCACAAAGCCGAGAACGAAGAACGACGTCAGCCCCAGCCAAGGCGCCGAAAGATTGTTTTTGCCCTGTGCGATAAGATCGCCCAAAGACGGCGCGCCCGGTGGCAAGCCGAATCCTAGAAAATCCAGGGTGGCGAGAATGGTGACGGAGCCCGAAAGCTGGAATGGCAGAAACGTCAGCGTGGCAACCATCGCATTCGGCAGAATGTGCCGCCACATCACGGCGGCGTTGGACACGCCGAGCGCCGTCGCCGCGCGTACATATTCCAGGTTGCGGCCGCGCAGGAATTCGGCGCGCACCACGCCCGTCAGATTCATCCAGCGGAACAGCAGCAGGAAGATGAGAAGAATCCAGAATCCGGGCGTGATGATAGAACCGAGAATGATCAGCAGATAGAGTTCCGGCATGCCGGACCAGATTTCAATGAACCGTTGAAACAGAAGATCGACACGGCCGCCATAGAATCCCTGCACCGCGCCGGCCGCGACGCCGACAACGGAGGAAATCGCCGTGAGAATAAAGCCGAACAGAACAGAAATACGAAAACCATAGATGACCCGTGCCAGCACATCGCGCGCCTGGTCGTCGGTGCCGAGAAAATTTCTCCACGATGGCGGCGATGGCGCCGGCCCCGGCAGGTTTTTCACCACGGTGCTGGAGGCGAAGGGAATCGGCGGCCAGATCATCCAGCCTTTTTCGTGTATCGTGCGCGCCAGGACCGGGTCGGTGTAGTCGGCGTCCGTCGGCAGGAAATCGGGGCCGAATGCGTCCTCCGCGTAGTCGCGCAGAACGGGGACATACCAGTGCCCGTCGAAGCGAATCAAAAGGGGACGATCATTGGCGATGAACTCGGCGAACAGGCACAGGATGAAGAGAGCGCCAAAAATCCAGAGCGAGATATAGCCACGCCGGTTCTGGCGAAAGACCGCAAGCCGGCGTGCCGTCAGCGGCGATATTTTCATCGGTTTCGCGCCTCGAAATCGATGCGGGGATCGACGATAGTGTACATCATGTCGCCGACGATCTGCATCACCAGGCCCATGAGGGTGAAGATGTACAGCGTGCCGAACATCACCGGGTAATCGCGGCGGATCGCGCTTTCGAAGCCCAGCAGGCCGAGGCCATCCAGCGAGAAGACAATTTCGACCAGCAGCGCCGACGAGAACAGAATGCCCATGAACGCCGAGGGGAATCCGGCCACGATCAGCAGCATCGCATTGCGGAACACGTGGCCATACAGAACCCGCGTCTCGCTGGCACCCTTGGCGCGCGCAGTCAGCACATATTGCTTGCGGATTTCATCCAGAAAACAATTCTTGGTCAGCATCGTCAAACCAGCAAAACCGCCGGCCACCAGCGCGATCGTCGGCAGCACCATGTGCCACAGATAATCCATCGCGCGCGCTCCCCAGCTCCATCCCGCGGCACCCTCGGATGTCAAGCCGCGCAGGGGAAACCACTGCACGAAACTGCCGCCGGCGAACAGCACGACCAGAAAAATGGCAAACAAAAATCCGGGGATCGCATAGCCCACCAGCACCACGGCGCTGCTCGCCAGGTCGAACCGGCTGCCGTCGCGCACCGCCTTGCGGATGCCCAGCGGAATCGAAGTGAAATAGATCAGCAAGGTGGACCACAAACCAAGCGAAATACTCACCGGCATCTTTTCGCGAATCAGCTGGATCACCGTCTGGTCGCGGAAAAAACTACGCCCGAAATCGAACTGCAGATAGCCGCGCAGCATGTTTCCGAAGCGCTCCAGCGGCGGCTTGTCAAAACCGAACATCTTCTTGATGTCGTCCACCAGCGCCGGGTCCAGGCCGCGTGCCCCGCGATAGGAACCCTCGGTCGGCGCCGTCGTTTCCACGCGGCCGGCGCCGGTCAACCGCCCGGCGGATTCTCCGCGGCCGCGCAGTTCGGCGATCATCTGCTCCACCGGCCCGCCGGGCGCGAACTGCACAACAAAAAAATTGATCGCGATAATTCCGAACAATGTCGGCACCACCAACAACAGCCGGCGAACAAGATAGGCGGTCATCGCCTACTTGCCTCGCCGGGCTGCGTCGGTGGCAGCGGCGTGGGCGGCATCGAGCCACCACGTATCCAGCACGAGGCCGGGGCGGATCGGTTTGTCGGGGCGGGCGAAGCGGTCCCACCAGGCGGCGCGCGTCACGCGCGTGTGCCAGTGCGGCACCATGTACCAGCCCCATTGCAAGATGTGGTCCAGTGCGTGCGCGGCTGCCGCCAGGTCGTCGCGGTTGGTGGCGGTGATCACTTGGTTCACCAACGCGTCGATGACGGGGGAGCACACGCCAGCAAGATTGTCGCCGCCTTCGGGCTGCACGGAGGCGCAGGTCCAGTAGGTGGCGAGCTCGTTGCCGGGCAGGTCGCCGCTGGCGAAGACCGTCACCGTCATGTCAAAATCGTAGATGTCGGTCAGGCGCTGGTATTGCGCGGGATCGACGGTGCGCACGCGGGCCTCGATGCCGAGGCGGTTGAGGGTCTGCACATAGGGCAGGGCGACGCGTTCGAAGGCGGGCTCGGCCAGCAGGATTTCGAAGCTGAAGGGTTTTCCGCCCGCGTCCACCAGCTTGCGGTCCTTCACTTGCCAGCCGGCGTCTTTCAGCAAGGCGAAGGCGGTGCGCAGTTCCTCGCGGTTGTTGCCGGAACCGTCGGTGACGGGCAGACGAAATTCCTGGGTGAAAATTTCGGGAGGAAGCTGGGCGCGGTAGCGGTCGAGCAGATCGAGTTCTGCGCCTTGCGGCAGGCCGGTGGTTTCCAGCGCGCTGTTGGCGAAATAGCTCTGGGTACGGACATAGGCGCCATAGAAAATATTCTTGTTGGCCCATTCGAAATCGAAGGCGACGGCCAGCGCCTGGCGCACGCGGGCATCCTTGAAGATCGCGCGCCGCGTGTTCATGACGAAACCCTGCATGCCGGTGGGCAGGCGGTTGCGCAATTCCTCTTTTCGTACCAGGCCGCGCTGGACCGCCGGAAAATCATACGCGGTGGCCCATTGCTTGGCGATGTTTTCGGAGCGGAAATCGATTTGTCCCACTTTAAAAGCTTCCAGCGCGACGGTGGCATCGCGAAAAAATTCGGTGCGGATGGTGTCGAAATTATACATGCCGCGGTTGACCGGCAGATCACGGCCCCACCAATCGGCGACGCGGCGGAAGGCCAGCGAGCGGCCGAACTCAAAACGGTCGACGCGGTAGGGGCCGGAGCCGAGCGGGGGTTCCGTCAGCGGTTTGGTGAAATCGCGGCTGGCCCACCAATGTTTTGGGAGAATCGGCATTTCGCCCAGAACCAATGGAAGTTCCCGGTTCTGGTTGTTCTTGAAGCGGAAGACGACGCGGCTGGGCCCTACCGCGACCACGGCGGCGACATCGGCGTAGAACTGGCGATAGAAGGGGCGACCCTTTTCGCGCAACGTCTCGAATGTCCAGACGACGTCTTCGGCGGTGATCGGCGTGCCGTCGTGAAAGCGCGCCTGGGGGCGCAGCGTGAAGGCAACCGAGAGGCGATCGGCCGCCACTTCCACGGTTTCGGCGATGGCGCCGTATCCGGTGGCGATTTCGTCGGCGGAATCGCGCAGCAGGGATTCCCACACCCGGTTAACCCCGAGCGGCGCGGTGCCGCGGAGGATGAACGGATTGAAGCTGTCAAATGTGCCCACGGCGCTGAGCGTCACTTCGCCGCCTTTGGGCGCGTCCGGATTGACGTAGGGAAAAAATGGAAAATCAGCGGGAAGCGCGGGGGTGCCGAGAATGGTGATGCCGTGCGTGGGTGTTTCGGCGTGCGCGGCAAAACTCAGCAGCGTGGCAAGCAGAGCGGCGATGGCGCGCACGAAGCGTCTCCCGGTGGTGGGGTGTGCATGAGTCTAGCGGGTCGCGTCGCGCCGGGATGGCGGAATTCGTGGCGCCGGGTCAACCACGCAGCAGGGCGATGGCCGGGCCGAGCAGCGCCGGATCGCCCACCGCCAGCACGCGGCTGGCGTTGCCGGCGTGCAGCGGCTTGCCGTCCCAGTCGGTCAGGCGGCCGCCGGCGCCCTCGATCACCGGCCACAGCGCCGCCCAGTCCCAGATTTTCAGGTCGGGCTCGGCGATGATGTCGATCTGTCCCAGCGCCAGCAGGCCATAGGCGTAGCAGTCCCCGCCGTAGGAGACGCGGCGCACCGCGCCGGCCAGGCGTTCCCAGCGCGGCGCGTCAGCGCCCAGCATCTGCGGGCTGGTCAGCGACAATTCTGCCCGGTCCAGCGTGGGGCACGGGCGGCAGCCGGGGCGGCCGCCGAGGGGGCCGCGAAAAATGGTGGGCCGGCCGGCAGCGCCGATCCAGCGTTCGCCGGTGATGGGCTGGTCGATGATGCCAACAATGGGAGTTTCGTCGGCCAGCAGCGCCACCAGCGTGCCGAAGACCGGGCGGCCGGTGATGAAGGCGCGGGTGCCGTCGATCGGGTCCAGCACCCAGCGCATTTTTGACTCGGGCCGGTCGAGGCCGAATTCCTCGCCCAGCACGCCGTGCTCCGGAAAAATTTCGGTCAACAGGGCGCGCATCGCCTGCTCGGCGCGGCGGTCGGCGATGGTGACGGGGCTGGTGTCGTGCTTGTGCGTGGCGTCCACCCCGTTGCGGAAGAACGGGCGGATTACGCTGCCGGCCAGATCCGCCGCCGCCTCGGCGCCGGCGATGATTTTGTCCAGTGTGCGCTTGTCCATCGGCGAGCCCGGCTACGGCACTGGCAGCGGTTCGGGACTTTTGGCCAGGCTGCGCAGATAGGCGATCACATCGGCGCGCTGCCTGTCGGAGGGAATGCCGGGGAAGGACATGCGGTTGCCGGGGGCGAAGCTGGCGGGGCGGTGCAGCCAAGCGTTCAGGTCGTCATAGGTCCACTTGCCGGGCTTCTCCTTCAGCGCGGGCGAAAAATTGAACCCTTCCGACGCGCCGCGGGTGCGGCCGAGGACGCCATGTAGATTGGGGCCGACGCCGCTCCTGCCGCCCTCTTCGAACGTGTGGCAGGCGCCGCAGAGTTTTTTGGACAGCGCCGCGCCAGCGGCGGTCTCGGCGCTGGCCAGCAAGGGACCGATCGGGGCGAGGGCGGCGCCAGAGGGCGCGCCAGAAGGGGCGCCCGAGGGGGCAATGGCGGGCGCGGGGGCGGTGGCGGGCGCGGGGGCGGTGGCGGGGGCGACAGCCTCGCTCTTGCTGGGCGGGGGTTGTGGCTCATTCATGCCCACCAGCCTGTCACCGATCATGCCCGCGACGAAAAAGGCGATGCCGGCCACCAGGATCGCCGCCACGCCCTTGCCGATCTCCCGGATGCTCATGAAACGCACTTTCCTCGGTGACACAGGGGATAGGGCCACGCGGCGTTGCGCGCGGCGCGACCTCTCCATAAGGTGCGGCGCACCATAGGGAATGCCCCCCCTCCCTTCAACCAGGCCAAGAAGCCAGCGCCCGTGAACCCGATCATCGTCATTCCCGCCCGCATGGCCTCCTCCCGGCTGCCCGGCAAGCCGCTGGCCGACATCCATGGCCGGCCGATGATCGTCCATGTGGTGGCGCGCGCGCTGGAGGCCGATATCGGCCCGGTGGCAGTGGCCTGCGCCGACGAAGAAATTTTTTCCGCCGTCCGCGCGGCGGGCGGCGTCGCGGTGATGACCGATCCTTCTTTGCCCTCCGGGTCGGACCGGGTGCACGCGGCGCTGGCCATGCTCGATCCGCAGGGGCGGCACGACGTGGTGGTGAACCTGCAGGGCGACCTGCCGACGATGCCGCCGGCGCAGCTGCGCGCGGTGATCACGCCGCTGGAGGATCCGATGGTGGATATTGCCACCCTGGTGGCGCCGATCGAAAGCGAGGAGGAGGCGAATACCGCTTCCGTGGTGAAAGCCGCCTGTGTGTTCGATCGCGGCCGGGCGGTTTCGCTGGCGCTGTATTTTTCGCGCGCGGCGATCCCCTGGGGGGAAGGGCCGCGCTGGCACCATATCGGCATCTATGCTTTTCGCCGCGCCGCCCTGGCGCGGTTCGTGGCGCTGCCGGAAAGCCCGCTGGAACGGCGGGAAAAACTGGAACAGCTGCGCGCGCTGGAGGCCGGCATGCGCATCGCCTGCGCCCGCGTGGAGCACGCGCCATTCGGCGTCGACACCCCGGCCGACCTGGAGCGCGCGCGACGCCTGCTTGACCCCAAGGGAGCCTGTGCATGACCGGCAAGATTACTTTCCAGGGCGTGCTGGGCGCTTATTCCGATCTTGCGTGCCGGACGGCATACCCCGGTATGACGACTTTGCCCTGCGCGACGTTCGAGGCGGCGATCGAGGCGGTGCGTGAGGAAAAAGCCGAACTCGCCATGCTGCCTTGCGAGAACAGTCTTGCTGGGCGGGTGCCCGACATTCATCATTTCCTGCCGGAGTCAGGACTGTTCGTGGTGGGCGAGCATTTTCAACGGGTGGAACACTGCCTGCTGGGGGTGAAGGGCGCCAAAATCGGGCAGGTCAAGCGGGCGCATTCGCATGCGGTCGCACTCGGCCAGGTACGCCTGGTGCTGCGCGAACTCAATCTGGAACCTGTGGTGGAAGCCGACACCGCGGGCTCGGCCAAGCTGGTTGCCGAGTGGAAAAAACCGGAGGAAGCGGCGATCGCCTCCGCGCTGGCGGCCGAGATCTACGGGCTGGAAATCCTGCGCGCCAATGTGGAGGACGCGGCCCACAACACCACGCGATTCTACATCATGGCGCGCCGGCCGCGGCCGCAGGACGCGAACCAGCCCGACCTGATGACCACGCTGGTCTTTCGGGTCCGCAACGTGCCGGCGGCGCTTTACAAGGCGCTGGGCGGGTTTGCCACCAACGGGGTGAACATCACCAAGCTGGAAAGCTACATGATCAACGGCCATTTTTCCGCGACGCAGTTTCTCTGCGACGTGGATGGCCACCCAGACCAGCCGCCGCTGCGCCGGGCGCTGGAGGAGCTGGGCTTCTTTTCGTCCGAGGTCCGGGTGCTTGGGGTCTATCCCGCCGCTGCGTTCCGCAAGGGCATGACGCCAGGAGAATAAAGGGGGCCGCTCGCCCGCTGCCCGCCAATCCGCCGCCCGGCATTATCTGCCCCGCCTTTAACCCGCTGCTAAGCCCTCCTGGGCTTATTTGGGTTCCCGACAGAATGTCGCGGCGTAGGAACGGGCAGCCCATGCAGCATGGCCATGCAGCCGAACAGAGTGGCGTCACGCAATCGCGCGGGACGTGGCATGACTGCCAGGGAGGGTTTTGGCGCGCCCAATACCGGCGTGATGCGGCTTGGCCAGTGGGCGCACCGGCATGAACCAGATGCTGGAAGGGCTGAAGGCGCTCGGCCTGGCGCGGTTGATCGCGATGGGCGCGGTGGCGCTCGGCCTGCTCAGCCTGCTCGCCGTGCTCGTGCTGCGCGGCGGGACGGAACGGATGGCGCTGCTCTACGCCGATCTCGACCTTCGCGAGTCAGGGCAGGTGGTGGAACAGCTGACGCGCCAGCGGATCCCCTATCAAATTGGCGCCCAGGGCGCGCAGATCCTGGTGCCGGCGGACCAGGTGGCACGCGCGCGCGTGCTGCTGGCGAAGGACGGGCTGCCCTCCTCCGGCTCCATCGGCTACGAGATCTTCGATCGCAACGACGGGCTGACCACCACCCAGTTCCAACAGAAGATTTCCGAAACCCGCGCGATGGAGGGCGAGATCGCGCGCACCATCCGCACGCTGCAGGGCGTGCGCGCGGTGCGCGTGCATCTGGTGCTGCCGCGCCGCGAGCCGTTCGCGCGCGAGCGCCAGGATGCGCAGGCCTCGGTGGTGCTCAGCATGAGCGGCGCTGCGCGGCCCGATCGGGAGGCGGTGCAGGCCATCCTCACTCTCGTCGCCGCGGCGGTGCCGGGGCTGCGCGCCCAGAACATCGCCATCGTCGATTCGCGCGGCACCGTGCTGGCGCGCGCCGGGGAGGCCACCGGGCCCACCGTGACGGCGCAAAGCGCGGAGGAAATACGCCGCGCCACCGAGCTGCGGCTGTCGCACGCGGTGGAAGAAATGCTGGAAAGCAGCCTGGGCGCGCGCCGTGTGCGCGCCGAGGCAGCAGTAGAAATGGATTTCGAACGCATCAACGAAACCCAGGAACGCTACGACCCCGAAGGCCAGGTGCCGCGTAGCACACAAAGCGTGACCAGCTCCAACCGCAACACGGAAAGCAACGCCGCCGTCGGCGCGCAGAACAACCTGCCGAACGCCGATGCCGGCGCAAGCCGCACCGGCAGCCAGGAAGCGCGCCAGGAGGAGACGACGAACTTCGAGATCGGCCGCACCGTGCGCACGTTGATCCACGAACAGCCGCAGATCCGCCGCATCAGCCTGGCGGTGATGGTGGACGGCACCGAAGCGCCCGGGCCGGATGGCAAGAAGCTGTGGCGGGCGCGCCCGGATGAGGAGATCGCGCGCATCGCCAGCCTGGTGAAAAGCGTGATCGGCTTCAATGAAGAACGCGGCGATCAGGTGCAGGTAGTCAGCATGCGCTTCGCCAGCGCCGAGGACGACGTGGCACCGGACAGCGGCGGGCTGCTCGGGTTCCGCCTGGAAAAAAGTGATTTCATGCGCCTGGCGGAAACGCTGGTGATCGGCCTGATCGGCGTCCTGGCGCTGCTCTCGGTGCTGCGGCCGATGGTGGTGCGCCTCACCCATGGCATGGGCGCGATTGCCGGACCTGGCGGCGCGCTGGCCGCCATTGTCGGCGCCCCCGATTCCGCCCGTACCGCCCTGGGCGGGGCGGTGCCGGCCGCGCTGCCGGCCGGGGCGCAGATGGAGGCCGCCGTCGCGCTGCTGGAAGACAATTCCATGATCAACATCGCCAATATCGAAGGGCAGCTGCGCGCGTCCTCGATCCGCCGCATCGGCGAGCTGGCGGAGAAGCATCCGGAGGAAACGCTGACCATCGTGCGTGGCTGGATGGCGCGGGAAGACGCCTGACATGGCGGCCCCTCCCAACGCGAGGCCGATCACCGGCGCGCAGAAAGTCGCGGTCCTGATGCTTACCCTGGGCGAGGAAGCGACCGGGCGTCTGTTCGGCATGCTGCATGAGGACGAGATCAAGGAAGTCTCCGCCGCCATGGCGCAGCTCGGCAAGGTGCGCGCCGACATGGTGGAACAGGTCTGTTCCGAGTTCACCGAAAGCATGGGTGGCGCCGGCAACCTGATCGGCAGCTTTGAAAGCACCGAGCGGATGCTGCTGAAATCGCTGCCGGGCGACCGCGCGGCGCACATCATGGAGGAAATCCGCGGCCCCGCCGGACGCACGATGTGGGACAAGCTCGGCAATGTCAGCGAGGACGTGCTGGCCAACTACCTGAAGAACGAATATCCGCAGACGGTGGCGGTCGTGCTGTCCAAGGTGAAGCCCGACCACGCCGCGCGCGTGCTGGCGATCCTGCCGGATGCCTTCGCCATGGAAGTGGTGATGCGCATGCTGCACATGGAAACCGTGCAGCGCGACGTGCTGGACAGCGTGGAACGCACCTTGCGCTCCGAATTCATGTCCAACCTGGCGCGCAGCCAGCGGCGCGACGCGCATGAGCTGATGGCGGAAATCTTCAACCACCTGGACCACCAGGCGGAGACCCGCTTCCTGCTGGCGCTGGAAGAACGCAACCGCGACGCGGCGGAGCGCATCAAGGCGCTGATGTTCACCTTCAACGACCTGGAGCGCCTGTCGGGGCCGGCGGTGCAGGCACTGATGCGCTCGGCGGACAAGGCCAAGCTGCCGCTGGCGCTGAAGGGCGCGCCCGAAACCATCCGCGACCTGTTCCTGAAAAACATGTCCGCGCGCGCCGCCAAGATGCTGAGCGAGGAGGTCGCCCTGCTCGGCCCGGTGCGGCTGCGCGATGTGGAGGAAGCGCAGGCCAGCATCGTGACATTGGCCAAGGAAATGGCGGCCCAGGGCCTGATCGAGATCAACGAGACCAGGGACGAGGAAATTGTCTACTGACATGATCCAGAAACCGGCATGACCCAGAAACCAACATGACCCAGAAACCGACATGAGTCAGAACAGGCCATTCACCGGCACCTTGTTCGCGGAGGATTTCGACGTGCCGCCGGCGCCCCCGGCCCCCGGCAGCGCGCCACCCTTGTTCACCGCGGAGGACCTGGCCCTGACCCGCGCCGAGGCGTGGCGGCTGGGCGAGGAAGCCGGCCTCGCGGCGGCGCGCGATGGCCAGGCGCGCGCCACCGGAGAAGCGCTCGCCATGATCGCGACGGAGCTGCGCGCCGCGCGCGCCGAACTGGCCGCCAGCGCCGAGCAGACGGCGGAAAATATTGCGCGCCTGCTGGCGGCTTCGCTCGGCGTGGCGCTGCCCGCGCTCTGCGTCCAGCACGGCGAGGCGGAAATCCGCGCCGTCGCCCGCGAAATCCTGCCCAGCCTGACGCACGAGCCGAACGTGCGCGTGCTGGTGGCGCCCGAGCATGTCGCGGCGCTGCAGGCGGAGATCGCGACGCTCGATCACGAGCTGGCCGAGCATGTGCGGCTGATCGCCACACCAGGGCTCGGCGCGTCCGACATCACCATCCGGTGGCACCATGGCGAAGCGGTGCGCGACGCGACGGAATTGTGGGAGCAGATCGCCGCCAGCCTCGCGCCGCATGGTCTGCTGAGTGCCGTGCCCAAGCCGGAACCGGCCGCTCGGCCGTCGCGAAAAAAACCCCAGCAGGAGTCCGTCCATGTCGACTGAAGTGGAATTTTCCGAACTCGGCGACAGCGCCCCCACCGAAGGCGGGCCGCCGAGCGGCACGCGCGACCTGGAGGCGGTCTACGACATCCCCGTCACCGTCAGCGCCGTGCTCGGCAAGGCGACGATGCAGGTCAGCCAGCTGCTGAAGCTCGGCCGCGGCGCGGTGGTGGAACTCGACCGCAAGCTCGGCGAGGCGATCGACATCTACGTCAACAACCGCCTGGTCGCGCGCGGCGAGGTCGTGATGGTCGACGACAACCGTCTCGGCGTGACGATGACGGAAATCGTCAAGACCGACCGGGCACCATGAGCGGCAAGGCTCACATGCGGGACGCACCATGCAGGTTCTGATCATCGGTTCACTGGCCGGGGAGCTGGCCAAGGCGGGGCGCATCGCCATCGCGCGCGGCGCCAAATTGAGCCAGGCGGACGACATCGACGCGGCCCTGGTCTGCCTGCGCGCCGATGCGCGCGTCGATCTGGTGCTGTGCGAGATGCGCCAGGACATCTTTCGCCTGGTGCAGGCGCTGGCGGCGGAGCGCATCGCAACGCCCGTCGTCGCCTGCGGCACGGAGGACGATCCGGAAACGGCGGCGCGCGCGATCCGCGCCGGGGCGCGCGAATTCCTGCCTCTTCCGCCCGATCCGGAACTGATCGCCGCCATCTTGCAGGCGGCGTCCGGCGACAGCCACGCGCTGATCGTGCGCGATCCCGTTATGCTGGCCGCGCTGCAGCGGGCCGAGCAGGTCGCGGGCTCGGATGCCTCGGTACTGATCACCGGCGAATCCGGCACCGGCAAGGAAGTGCTGGCGCGCCACATCCATCGCCGCTCGCGCCGCGCGCTCGGGCCGTTCATCGCGGTGAATTGCGCCGCCATTCCGGAAAACCTGCTGGAATCCGAACTTTTCGGTCATGAGAAAGGCGCCTTCTCCGGTGCCGTCGCGCGCCGCATCGGCCGCTTCGAGGCCGCCGATGGCGGTACCCTGCTGCTCGATGAAATCAGCGAGATGGATTTCCGGTTGCAGGCAAAACTGCTGCGCGCGCTGCAGGAACGCGAAATCGACCGCCTTGGTGGCGGCGCGCCGGTCAAAATTAACGTGCGCATTCTCGCCACCACCAACCGCGATCTTGTGGCCGAAGTCGCCGCCGGGCGGTTCCGCGAGGATCTGTGGTTTCGCCTCAATGTCATTGCCCTGCGCGTGCCGGCGCTGCGCGAACGCCCGGCCGACATCGCCGTCCTCGCCGAACATTTTTCGCGCCACTACGCCGAATTGAACGGGCTGCCGGTGCGCCCGCTGGCGCGACTCGCGCTCACGCGGCTCGAAACCCACCATTGGCGCGGCAATGTGCGCGAGCTGGAAAACATTCTTCATCGCGCCGTGCTGCTGACGCAGGGCGACGAAATCGGTCCCGAGGCGATCGAGCTGAACGCCAGCAGCGGCACCGCCCCCGCCATCGCTTCAGGTGGCGGTGTGGCCGGGCTCGTCGGCCGCCGCATGGAAGAAGTCGAGCGCGACCTGATCATCGAAACGCTCACGCACACCTTGGGCAACCGCACGCACGCGGCGACGATCCTCGGCATTTCCATCCGTGCGCTGCGCAACAAGCTGCGCGATTACGCGACGCACGGCGTCTCGGTGCCGCCGCCGGCCTCCGGCGTGGCGGCCTGATCGGTCATGGCAGACGCCGACGTCAACCTCGCGGGCGGGGGGGAAAGTTTCGCCGAGCGGCTGCGCGGCTTCGCGCCGGGCAGCGATATCGGGCTGGCGATCGGCGTCATCACGCTGCTGTCGGTGCTCATCCTGCCGTTGCCAACCATGCTGCTCGATCTCGGCCTGGCGCTTTCCATCACGGCGTCGGTGCTGGTTCTGATGGTCGCTCTGTTCCTCAACCGGCCGCTGGATTTCACTTCGTTTCCCACGCTGCTGCTGTTGACCACCCTGCTGCGCCTGGCGCTGAACGTCGCCACCACGCGGCTCATTCTCTCCCAGGGCCATGAAGGCCCCAACGCCGCCGGCCATGTCGTCGCCGCCTTCGGCGGCTTCCTCATGGGCGGGGACGTGGTGATCGGCCTTATTCTATTCAGCATCCTCCTTGTCGTGAACTTCATGGTCATTACCAAGGGCTCCGGCCGCATCGCCGAGGTCGCCGCGCGCTTCAGCCTCGATGCGATGCCGGGCAAGCAGATGGCGATCGATTCCGATCTGTCCTCCGGTTTGATCGACGAAAAGATCGCCCGCCTGCGCCGCCGCGAGTTGGAGGAGGAAAGCAGCTTCTATGGCGCGATGGACGGCGCCGCGAAATTCGTCCGCGGCGACGCGGTCGCGGCACTGATCATCACGGTGATCAACATCTTCGGCGGCCTCGCCATCGGCCTGCTGCGCCATGGCATGGCGTTCTCTGATGCCGCCACCACTTTCACCATGCTCACCGTGGGCGACGGGCTGGTATCGCAAATTCCGGCGCTGCTGGTTTCCACGGCCGCGGGCATCGTCGTCACCAAGGGCGGCACCGAAGGCAGCGCCGATATCGCCCTGGTCCGCCAGCTGGGCGGCAGTACCAAGCCGCTGGCCATGGCCGCCGGCGCCGCGATCGTGCTGGCGGTGCTGCCCGGCCTGCCGGCGCTGCCCTTCCTCGCCCTGGCCGGGCTCGCCGGCGGCGCCGCCTGGATCCGCCACGGCAATCCGCTTGATGCCGCGGCACCCGAAACGCCCGCTTCGCTGCTCAACACCGAGCCACCGATCAGCGAGTCGCTGCGCATCGACATGATCCGGCTGGAACTCGGCTACGGCCTGCTGGCGCTCGCCGGCGGCGAGGCCCCGCGCCTGACCGAACAGATAAAAGGCCTGCGCCGCGCGATCGCCAGCGAGATGGGCTTCGTGCTGCCCCCGGTGCGCATCCAGGACAACATGGAGCTGCCGGCCGACGGCTATTCCATCCGCATCAAGGAAATCGAGGTCGGCTCCGGCACATTGCATCCGACGCGGCTGCTCGCCATGGACCCGCGCGGCAGCCTGCCCGACCTGCCCGGCGAACACACCACCGAACCGGCGTTCGGCCTGCCCGCGATCTGGATCGAGCCGGAACTCAAGGACGAGGCGATGTTTCGCGGCTGCACCGTCGTCGATCCCCCCAGCGTGCTGACCACGCATCTGACCGAGCAGGTGCGCGAGGCCATGGCGGAACTGCTCTCCCACAGCGAAACGCAGAAACTGCTCGACGATCTGCCGCGCGAGCAGCACCGGCTGGTGTCCGACCTGATCCCGACGCAGATCTCCGTGGGCGGCGTGCAGCGCGTGCTGCAGACCTTGCTCGCCGAGCGGGTTTCCATCCGCGACCTGTCAACAATCCTGGAAGGCATCCAGGAAGCCTGCGCCGGCCCCGCGCGCGCCATTCCCGCCATCGTCGCTCATGTGCGCACCCGGCTCGCTCGCCAGCTCAGCGACGCGCATCGCGGACCGAACGGCTATATCCCGCTGGTCACGCTGTCCCCCACCTGGGAAGAAGCCTTCGCCGAGGCACTGGTCGGTCCGCCCGAAGACCGCCAGCTCGCCATGGCGCCAACACAGCTGCAGGACTTCATGCAGAAATTGCGCAGCACGCTCGACGAAGCCTCCGCCGACGGCGAAAGCCCCGTGCTGCTCAGCAGCGGCGCCATCCGCTTCCACCTGCGCGCCATCGTCGAACGCATCCGCCCCGCCACCTCCGTCCTCGCCCAAACCGAAATCTTTCCGCGCGCCCGCATCCGGACCCTTGGGTCCATCTGATGCCAGCGGCCTGGGGGGCAGCAAAAAAAGGCCAGGGCTCTGCCCTGGACCCGCCAAGGGACTAGTCCCTTGGATCCCTTAGACTAAGGTCTGACGAAGAAGGGGGGACGACCGTGCGGTTGTTGGCAACCGCACGGTCGTCCCCCCCTTCTTCGTCTGACCTTAGTCTAAGGGATCCAAGGGACTAGTCCCTTGGCGGGTCCAGGGCAGAGCCCTGGCCTTGCTTCACCGAAACCGCACCAGACGGCCGGTGGGGGCGCCCAGAATTTCGTCCTCGCGCATCACGCTTTGGCCGCGGATGATGACGCCGACCGGCCAGCCGGTGATGTCCATATCGGCGAAGGGCGTCCAGCCGCAGGGGGAGACGATCCAGCTTTCTTCGATCTTTCGGCGACGTTTCATGTCGACGAGGGTAAAGTCGGCATCGTAGCCGGCGGCCATACGGCCTTTTCCGAGCACGCCGTAGACGCGGGCGGGGCCGGCGCACAGCAGATCGACCATGCGCGGAAGCGAAAGTCTTCCGGCGTTGACGTGGTTGAGCATCACCGGAACCAGGGTTTGCACGCCGGTGAGGCCGGCGGGGCAATCGGGCCATGGCAGAAGTTTTTTGTCGCGTGCGTGCGGGGCGTGATCGGAGCCAACGGTATCGACGGTGCCGTCGGCGATCGCGGCCCAGGCGGCTTCCATGTGGCGCGGACCGCGGATCGGCGGGTTCATCACGCCGAATCCTTGCAGCCGGTCGTAGACGTCTGGCGCCACCTGGGTCAGGTGGTTCACCAGCATTTCCACCGTGGAAATATCCCGGAAATCCTTGAGGTAGTCGAGTTCCTGCGCGGTGGAGACGTGGAGAATGTGCGCGGGGCGCTGTGTCGCGGTGGCGAGCGCCATCAGGCGGCGGGTGCCGAGGAAGGCGGTTTCTTCATCGCGCCATTCCATGTGCATGCGATGAGGATCACCGGATTTGTAATTTCCTTTCCGCGCCTGCAGGCGGTACTCATCCTCCGAATGATAGGCGATGCGGCGGCGGCCGGAGCGCATGACGCGTTCCAGGTTTTCGTCGTCTTCCACCATCAGGTCGCCCGTGGAACTGCCCGCGAAAATTTTTATCCCGCAGACGCCGCGGGCAAGTTCCAGATCTTTCAGCGCGGAAATATTGGTTTTGGTGCCGCCGATGTACAGGCCCATGTCGCACCAGGCGACTTTTTCCACGTAGTCTTGCTTCCAGGCGAGTTTTTCGGCGTCGACGATGGAGGGCGACGTATTGGGCATGTCGAACACCGCGGCCAGGCCGCCGAGCAGGGCGGCGCGGGTGCCGGTGGGGATGGATTCCACCGAAGCGTCACCGGGGTCGCGCAGATGCACGTGCGGGTCGATCAGGCCGGGGAGGACGTGCAGGCCCTTGGCGTCGATGGTCTGGGCGGCCGTGCCGGTGGTGCCGATGGCCGCGATCTTTCCATGCCGCACGCCAATGTCGGTCTGCTCCATGCCCCAGGGAAGGACGCAGATGCCGTTGCGGATGATCAGGTCGAATGGGGCGGGCATCGGGAAACACTCCGTGACGGGGAGGCTGGAAAATAGACGGTGGAGGGGTGGATGGCGAGGGTCGGTTGCCGATAGGATGGCTGCATCCCCAGGAGGAGCAAGACCATGCCCAAGGGTTACCTGTTCGGTGAAATCGAGATTACGGATGCCGCGGGCTACGACGAGTACCGCAAGCGTGTGCCCGATGTCATTGCGGCCTATGGCGGGCGCTACCTGGTCCGTGGCGGCGATGCCCGCCCCTTGGACGGGGACATGCCGCAACGGCGGTTCGTTATCCTGGAATTTGATAGCCCCGAGCGCGCCTCGGAATTTTATCATTCCGCGGCGTACCAGGCGATTCTGCCGCTTCGGCTGGGCGCCAGCCGCGGCTTCCTCTGCTGCCTGACCGGCGTGCCCTCGTAACGGGAGCGGGAAAAAATGCTGCGCGATCATACCGAACGCGACCTCATCGGGTACGCCGATACGCCACCCGATGCGCAATGGCCGGGCGGGGCGCGGATCGCGCTGAATTTCGTCATGAACTACGAGGAAGGATCGGAACCCTCCATCGGCGATGGGGAGCCGCGTTCGGAACGCGGCTTGACCGAAATGCCGGCGGCGGATCCGGATATGCATGGCCGGGATCTCGCGGCGGAAGGGATGTTTGCGTATGGCAGCCGCGTCGGGTTCTGGCGGCTGATGCGGCTTTTCGCGGAACGCAAACTGCCGATGACGGTTTTTGGCTGCGCGCTTGCGCTGGAACGCAATCCGCGCGCCGCCGCCGCCATCCGCGACGCGGGCCATGATGTGTGCTGCCATGGCTGGCGCTGGGTAAAACATTTTTCCCTCGATGAAGCCACCGAACGCGAACATATCCGGCGTGCGGTCGAAAGCCTGTCTCGCACGATGGGGGAGCGGCCGCTCGGCTGGTATTGCCGCTCCGCCCCTTCGGTGAACACGCGGCGGCTGCTGGTGGAGGAAGGCGGGTTTCTGTACGACTCCGACGCCTATGACGATGAACTGCCCTATTGGGTGCGCGTACATGGAAAACCGCAACTGGTGGTGCCGTACACGCTGGTGAACAACGACACGAAATTCCAGAACGCCACCATCGGCACCGGACGCGAGTTCTTCGAATATCTGCGCGACGGATTCGATCTGTTGTACCGCGAAGGCGGCAAGCAGCCCGGGAAAATGATGTCGGTGGGGATGCACAACA
>Ga0315281_10002839_pt1 | contig 25592 bp, 25 predicted proteins | sample YL17G07_0_MG_FD_204540 | JGI IMG/M metagenome (GOLD analysis project Ga0315281, IMG submission 204540) | Sediment microbial communities from Yellowstone Lake, YNP, Wyoming, USA - YL17G07_0 | ecosystem: Environmental > Aquatic > Freshwater > Lake > Sediment | place: USA: Wyoming | collected... | reverse complement strand
TGGAAAAGCAAAATTGGTATCTGCTTTAGGAACAAAAGCAAAGGCAATTTATGATGCTATTCAGGGCATGAAGAATGTATCTGCTATTAAGACTTTTCTTAATCAAATTAAAAGTGACCTTACTAAAATTTCTGCCATCGCATCAACATTTAGCAGTATTTCTTCAACAGAACTGGCGAGTTTTGTGAGTATGGTGAAGGCTGCTGCTGAGGATTATGTAAATACGGTTAAAGCCATATTGGCTGTGACGAATCCGAATGCTACCGTTACAACAGTCCATCACGGCGGAGGCATTTACACAACTGTTGCTCACTAATTAATCGAATCAGGGAAGCCTTCTCGACAAAGGCACTGAAATTACTCAGTCAAGAGCCCCTCAATAAGTCGCGGTGAGGGGCTCTCATTTTGGAGGAAAAGGATATGCTGCTAAAAGCCAGGATTGCCATTACAGTAATTCTCTGTCTTGGTTTATTCTCCGTCAACAGTGCTTTAGCGCTCTCTGACAAGGAGACAGATGAGATACTGAACTCATGCGAGGCCGTATTTAAGGCCATGAAGGATTCCAACTACCGGAAGCTGTGGTCTCTGATTACTCCAGAGTCAAAAGAGACTATTGTAAAAGATACCTATAAGGAACTGGACAAGGCCGGGGTGATAACCAGCCGTGATAATATTACCTCTGACTTTGAAGAATGCGGCAGTATGTGCCGTTCTTACTGGAAGGGATTTCTCAAGTCCTTTAAACCTGATGCAGCCCTTATGGACAGCAAGTGGGCAATGGGGGATGTAAGCGGCAAAGAGGCCGAGATTATTATTACGTATAAGAAGTCACAACAGCCGGCCCGGGTGAAGATGGTTAAGATAGACGGTCTATGGAAGATGGGACTGACGGAGACCTTCTGGACGAGAAAGTCGCTTTTTTTCTGGTAAGAGAAAGAACTTAACCACAGCCAAAAGTAGGCGCTTGAAGCGAGAGCACAGAGAAAGTATTTATCCTGCCATGAAACGCAGATGCCGAGTAATCGCGCAATGAAAATACCCCCCATTGTTAACCTTTACCAAATGGTTGATAAAAAGTATTCCCCCTTAGAAAAGGGGGATACAGGGGGTTGTAAAACGCCGGTAAGTGAAGGATTAATGCCACAACCCCCTTGCCCCCTTTTTTAAGGGGGAATAAAAGTATTCATTCATATATAGCGAGGTCTTATGATACGAGAGGATTTGAGGAATATTGCCATTATCGCCCACGTTGACCATGGCAAGACTACCCTTGTGGACGGCCTTCTGAAGCAGGCCGGCATATACCGCTATAACGAAAAGGTGCAGGAGCGCGTAATGGACAATATAGACCTGGAGCGTGAACGCGGGATAACCATAATGGCCAAGAACACCGCTGTTCAGTATGCCGGTGTGAAGATTAATATTGTTGATACCCCCGGCCACGCTGACTTCGGCGGCGAGGTGGAAAGGACCCTCAAGATGGTTGACGGCGTGCTGCTAATGGTGGATGCCTCGGAGGGCCCCTTGCCCCAAACGCGTTTTGTACTTAAAAAAGCACTTGAGCTCAAACTGCCGCCCATTTTAGTAATTAACAAGATTGACAGGCCTGATGCCCGCATACAGGAGGTGCTCAATGAGGTCTACGACCTCTTTATAGACCTTGATGCAAGTGAACAACAACTCGAATTCCCGGTCGTATATACAAATGCCAAAAAAGGCATAGCCAAGCTCAAGCTTGAAGATCCGGATGAAGCCGGTACTCTCAAACCCCTCTTTGACCTCATTGTAAACACGGTGAGACCGCCTGAAGGTGATCCCGCAGGTATACTGCAACTGCTGGTGACCAATATAGACTATAACGATTATGTCGGCAGAGTTGCCATTGCCAGGATATTTTCCGGTACTGTCAGGGTCGGAGACCCAATTGCCATGATAAACAGCAGCGGTGAGATTATCAAGACAAAAGTAACATCGCTCTATGTGTTTCAGGGTCTTGACAGGAATGAGACCAAGGAGGCCTCTGTTGGTGAGATTGTCGCCCTGTCCGGGATAGAGGGGATAAACATAGGGGACACGATAACCGATCCTGAAAACCCCAGGCCCCTGCCGAGGATAACGGTTGATGAGCCCACCATATCAATGGTCTTTTCTATCAATTCCTCACCCTTTGCCGGCCGGGACGGGAAATTCGTCACCTCCAGAAACCTTCGTGAAAGGCTTGAAAAGGAACTCCTTTACAACGTGGCTATAAAGGTCGACTTTACCAATATGGATTCCTTCAAGGTCATGGGGCGCGGCGAACTTCAATTAGCCATAATAATTGAGATGATGCGGCGCGAGGGTTATGAACTTTCAGTGTCCATGCCCGAGACCATAACAAAAGAGATAAACGGGTCCCTGCACGAGCCCATGGAATTGTTGGTAATAGACGTGCCTGAAGAATTCGTAGGGGTTGTGACACAGAAGGTTGGAATGAGAAAGGGCAGGATGCAGAAGATGCAGACGGACCAGCACAAGGGTGGCCACGGAAGGGTGAGGCTTGAGTTCAGGATACCTTCAAGGGGTCTCATAGGTTTCAGGTCGCAGTTTTTGACCGATACAAAAGGCACCGGCCTGCTAAACCACCTCTTTGACGGCTACGAACCATGGCACGGTCCACTTTCCAAGAGGCAGACCGGCGCCTTGGTAGCGGACAGGACAGGCAAGTCAACGCCTTACGCGCTCTTTCATCTGCAGCCCAGAGGCACACTTTTCATCCTTGAAGGAACCCCTGTTTATGAAGGTATGATCATAGGTGAGAACTCAAGGGACAACGACCTTGACGTCAACGTGACAAAGGAAAAGAAACTTACGAATATGCGCGCCTCGGGTTCGGATGACGCTGTACAGCTTTTCCCTCCAAGGCTGATGAGTCTCGAAAACGCCCTTGAGTTTATCAAGGAGGATGAGCTGGTTGAGATAACTCCTCAGTCCATCAGGCTCCGCAAAAAGGTGCTTGAGGCCCAGAAAAGGCCCAAGAGAGAGCAGAAGTAGGGCATAATTAGACACTGCTTATAAACTACCGATACTTGTCATTCCCGCAAGCAAAGCGCGTCGGGAATCCTTCCTGGACGCCATCGGAAAGATTCCGGACAAGCCGGAATGACAGGAAGATGTGAGTTTATAAACAGACTCTAATTAAACAATCCCGAATTTTTTCAGTTTGAGGTAAAGGGTCTTGCGGTCTATGCCAAGGATGCGGCTTGCCCTGGACTGGTTGCCGCCTGTTTCACGGAAAACTCTGAGTATGTAATCTCTTTCAATAGTGTCAAGAGATGAAAATGCGTTCCCCCCCTCATGGACGCCGGCCTGCGAAACCGGCACAGATACGTCTTCAGGCCTTATCACATCTGAGTCGCATAGTATGACCGCCCTCTCCATTACGTTTTCCAGTTCCCTTACGTTCCCCGGCCAGTGATAGGCCATGAGTATTTCCAGCACCTCTTCCGATAGCCCTTTAATGTTCTTTGAAAGTTTCCTGCCGTATTTCCCGACAAAGTGCAAGGCCAGTTCGGGTATATCCTCCATCCTGTCAGAGAGCGGAGGCACGTTTATGGCGATGACGTTCAGCCTGTAGTAAAGGTCCTGCCTGAAACCGCCTGAGGCTATAACATCTGCAAGGTCCCTGTTGGTAGCGGCTATTACCCTGACGTCCACCTTCAGCGCCTTGTTGCCTCCTACCCTCCTGAACTCCCCTGAATCAAGGAACCGCAACAGCTTTGCCTGGAGACCCAACGGCATTTCGCCAATCTCATCCAGAAAGAGGGTCCCCTTGTCAGCCACCTCCACAATGCCGTATTTTGTCTGGTAGGCGTTTGTAAAGGCGCCCTTTTCGTGGCCGAAGAGTTCCGATTCTATAAGGTTCTCCGAAAGGGTCGCGCAGTTAAGGACAGTGAAAGGGGCATTTTTCCTGTTGCTGTAGTGCTGTATGGCATTTGCCACGATCTCCTTGCCGGTGCCGCTGTCGCCCTGAATGAAGACAGTTGAGTCGGTGGGGGCGATTTTTTTAATGAGCGTGAGGATGTCCCGGAAAGACCTGCTTCTGCCGATAAATTCCAGATGACCTTCCTTGCGCGCAAGTTCCTGTTCCAATAGCCTGTTTTTTATCTTGAGTTTCCTGTATTCATATGCCCTGTTTATAACTATAACCAGTTCGTCGAGCTTGTATGGTTTGCCCAGATAATCGCAGGCCCCGTTTTTCATGGCCTCAACGGCGGTCTCCACGGTCGCCCGTCCGGTCAGAACCACGATAGCGGGCACCGCAGGATCATGGCTTACTTTTTTCAGAAGCCCGATACCGTCCAGGCCGGGCATCACAATGTCCAGGAGTACAACATCGTAAGCATTTTCCTTAAGGTGGGCCAAGGCGGATTCTCCGTCAGGCATGGCCTCCACGCTGAAACCCTTGCGGGTCAGTTCCTTTTTAAGGAGCCGCCTGAGGGGTTCCTCGTCATCAACTACCAACACCCTAATCATTGTCCTCCTTTGCGGGCAGCCTTATGAAAAAAACGGCCCCTTTGCCGGGTTCACTTTCAACATCCATTGCGCCGCCGTGCTCCTCTACGATCTTGTGGCAGATGGACAGTCCCAGGCCGGTCCCTTCTCCCACCGGTTTGGTAGTGAAAAAAGGGTCAAATATTTTGCCTGTTATGCCTGGTTTAATCCCCGAACCGGTATCGCTGATAGATACCCTTATCATATCATGCCCATTTCCGAAGGGCTTGCCGTATGCCTTGCCGTCACTGCCGGGGTCCATTTCAGTACTGATCAGGATAGTGCCATTTTCAGGCGTGAAGTACATGGAGTTGATGATGATGTTCATAAAAAGCTGTCTAAGGCCCCCGGGTTCGCCGTGTATCTTCGGCAATTCCCTGCTTAGCCTGAATTCTATATTGTGTTTGAGACTCCTGGCCCTGTGGTTGACCAGCAGCAGGACCTCTTTTATCAGCTCATTGATATCAAGGTCGCGGTAAACGCCGCCCGAAGGCCGGGCAAAGTCCAGAAGGGTCCGGAGAATGTCCTTGCACCTGAATATCTCGTTATGGATGGTCTGAAGATACTCCGGGAAGTCCTCAAACTCTGCTACTCCGATTAGCGACCTGTATTTGGTCCTGTCAAGCAGGGCCTCAGAGTAACCCGCAATTATGCCCAGCGGGTTGTTTATCTCATGGGCTATACCCGCTACAAGCGTTCCAAGAGACGCCAGTTTTTCGGTCCTGATCAACTGCTGTTCAATACGCTTCTGTGCCGTCACATCCTTAAGGTAATGCACAACAGCATACATCTCGCCGTCTTCGTCCATCAGAGGGTAACTCCAGAAATGGAATATGGCGCCGCCCGAGCCCTTCAGTTCAAGAAACGACGGTTTTCTGAGCGAGATTATATCTTCGCAGGCGCATAGATCAGCGGTTATACCGATCCTGCCGAAGATATCCTCACACCTTTTCCCCACGACCTCCACAATGGAAAAGCCGGTCTTCCTGAGCAGACTGCGGTTTGCACGCAGTACAGCCTGCCTGCCGTCCTCTAACCACAGCATATCGGTAATAGCGTCGAAGGTCTTCTCCCACTCTTTTTTTTCCCTTGATATCGCCTCAAACAACAGGGCGTTCTCAAGGGCTATTGATATATGCTTGGCAACAGGGAGCAATACCTTGAGGTCTTTTTCAGAGTAGCGCAACGGCCGGGTGCTGTCGAGGTTGAAAACGCCAAGAAGCTTGTCCTGGGACAGCGGGATGCTGACGGTTGAGCGTATGCCCTCCCGCAGGAGCTTTTCGTCCAGAGGGAAAATGGTCTCAACGGCAAGGTCGTCGTTTATCCAGGGCCTGTTGTTCTTAATGACCCAACCTGCGCTTGTGCCGATAATCGGCGATTTGACGCCCCTGGTTAGTATGGTCTTCATGTCGGTATCAAGGGCCAGGATAATCAGCTTATTGTCATTTTCGTTAAAAAGCAGAAGGCTGGCCCTGTCGTAGCCGACCATCTTTTTCAGTTCCGAGACCATTATCCTGAAGACCGTGCCGATACTGAGGCTTGAATTAATGACCCCGCTGAGTTCATTTATGAGTTCGAGCTGCCGCTGGGACGATACGTCACGAACAACGACAAGTCGGTGTTCAGGGACCCCGCACGGAATCATGGTGATAATGGCTGGAAACTGCTCTCCATCATTTCCCCTGCAGGAGGCCTCTATCTTCCGGCCTGCATTCAGAGTTCCCGCCGGCATATCAAGGGATATCAGGTCTTTAAGACAAAGTCCGGGGAGGTCTTTGTCGAGGCGTGCAAAGACAGAGCGGGCCGTGCTATTGGCTGAAACGATATGCTGTTCCGAGTCAACAACCAGTGCCGGCATGTCGAGGAAGTCGAAGGTCTTAAAGAGAATGTCGGATTCACCGCCTATAAGTTCGCGCATGATTTATATTAGCCCAAACCAGACTAAAAATGGCAGGACCGGGGCAATACAAATAAGTGAGGAAATGCTATTATTTCTAAGATGCTCAATTTTCTTTGAGAGGTGAAGATGTGGGTAAGGCGAAGATAGTCTGCACTATAGGACCGGCTTCCGCGAGCAGAAAGGTCATAAGAGAAATGCTGAAAAGCGGCATGGATGTTGCGCGGCTTAATTTTTCTCACGGTGATCACGAAGGTCAGGGGCGCGTATGTGCTTATGTCCGTGAGGAGGCTGCAAAACTGAAAAAGACCGTTGCTGTGCTGCAGGACCTGCAGGGGATAAAGATACGCATTGGGGATGCCGTGAGCGGCGGTTTTCAGCTTGTAAACGGCAGGGAGGTGAGCCTTCGGCCCGGATCTCTGACAAGCGACGAGAAAAATATATATATAACTTATCCGGCCTTGCTTCAGGACGTAAAGATCGGGGACCTTATTGTCATTGACGATGGACTTTTGAAGCTGAAGGTGACGGGACGCACTCAGGATGCGCTTAAGGCGGTGGTCATGGAGGGAGGTTTTTTAAGATCAAAGAAGGGAGTAAACCTTCCTTCATCCAGGACAACGCTTGCGGCTTTCACTGATAAGGACAGAAAGGACCTGGCCTTTGGTCTGAGTATCGGCGTTGATTATATCGCAGTTTCGTTTGTGAGAACAGCGGCTGATATTGAGAAGCTCATCCAATGGGCGGTAAGGGGCAAAAGGAAACTGCCTCCCATTATCGCAAAGATCGAGAAGCCCGAGGCGCTCAATAACATTGAAGCCATTATGGACATTGTTGACGGGATAATGGTGGCAAGGGGTGACCTAGGCGTGGAGATGCCGACAGAACAGGTCCCGGTGATCCAGAAGGGCTTGATAGACCTCGCTAACAGGAAGGGCAAACTCGTTATTACCGCCACCCAGATGCTGGAGTCCATGACCCAGCACAGCCGCCCCACAAGGGCCGAGGCCTCCGATGTGGCTAATGCCGTGCTTGACGGCACCGACGCCCTGATGCTTTCCGCCGAGACTACCACGGGCAAGTTCCCCATTGAGACGGTGAAGATGATGGAACGTATCATAGAGTCTACGGAATCCTCCTCGGTGCGGAAGCCATATGCTGCTTACGAGCCGGGCTGTTCCTTTGCCGAGGCAACGGCGGACGGCGCTTGCAAGGCGGCCCAGGACATTGGGGCCAAGGCCATTGTGGTTCTTACCCATTCCGGCTTTACAGCCAAGCTTATTTCCAAGCTCAGGCCCTCAGTCCCGGTGGTGGCTTTTGCCCCGAAGGCAGACGTATGCAGGAGGATGGCGATTTATTGGGGCGTTACACCCCTTCTTCTTGGAAAGTGGGACGACGGGATACTGGACGCGAAGTTCATGGCCCAGATAGAAAGGGTGCTGCTCAACAACGGACTGGCGGGGAAGGGTCACAACATAGTGCTGGCCGCAAGTTCGCCGTTCCTGGGGAAGCCGAATATCATAAGGCTGCACAGGATCTGAGAGATGGAAATATTGACTCCCAAAGAAGAGGTCCGGGCAAGGATCGGCAAACTCAAAAGCCGTCTTGCAGTGGAAGGGCTCGACGGAGCGCTCTTTCACTATGCACTGGACATATACTACTTTACCGGAACAAGGCAAAACAGCGTGCTATGGGTCCCGACCGATGGTGAGCCGGTGCTGCTGATAAGAAAGAGTTTCAACTCAGGGAAAGAGGGCAGTCTTATTAAGGATGTGCGCCCATTTCCAGCGAGCAAGGACCTGCCAGGCATCCTGAGTGACAAGGCACTGAGGATAGGCCTTGCTCTGGACGTACTGCCCGTGCAACACTTCAACTTTTACAAGGGCCTTCTTGAAGACCGAGAGTTTTCGGACATCTCAGCGATAAACCGTGAGCTGAGGTCTGTCAAATCAATATGGGAGCTTGAACTGATGCGGATCAGCGGGGCCCGGCTTGCGGCTGTGTTCAGCCTGATTCCTGAATTCCTCAGGCCGGGTATGCGTGAACTGGATCTCGCTGCGGAATTTGAATACCGTCTGAGAAAAGAAGGTCTGGGCGGCTTTTTACGCATGCGCGGTTTTAATCAGGAGATCACGGGCATAGCGGTATCAGGCGGAAACGCGGCAGTTTCGGGCTGTTTTGACGGACCCATCACCGGGAAGGGCCACTGGAGGGCCGCGCCCTACGGACCTTCAACCGATGTGATCGGGGAAGGAGTCCCGATTGTTGTGGATTACGGCGGCTCCTGTAACGGTTACCTGGTTGATATGACCCGTATGTTCTGTTTTGGCAGGCTCGATAACAGGCTCAAGGAGGCGCTCAGCGTGTCTTATGATATTCAGGCGTGGATCCGGGACAACCTGAGACCCGGCAATATTTGTGAAGAAATATATAACGGGGCCGCAGGCATGGCGGCTGATGCGGGACTGCTGGGATACTTTATGGGGTATCCGGGGGAGACTTCGAAGTTTGTCGGCCATGGGGTAGGGCTGGAGCTTGATGAACTGCCGGTCCTTGCGCCCAAGTTCAAGGCCCCTCTTCAGGCGGGTCAGACGGTTGCCGTGGAACCGAAGTTTCTCTTCCCCGGCCTGGGTGCGGTGGGCATAGAAAATACCTTTGCCGTCACTGAAGGCGGCGGTGAAAAGCTCACCGATTTAGTGGATGATATTATGTATTTGTAGAGGGAAACGAGGCGGCTTAAAATTCATTCCCGGAGGGATGTCCGAACATGTCGCTTTTCAGGCTTATTGACTATCTGAGATCGCCCCGGCGTAAAGTTTTTTATGGATTGCCTATTCTCATATCTATTGCCTTATGCGTGGTTGCATCCAATGCTTATTCCGATGACAGGAAAAAAAGTTCTTTTAAAGACCCCGCAACAGGGATGGAGTTTGTTTACGTCAAGGGCGGGTGTTATCTGATGGGAGACTCCTTTGGGGACGGAGGCAATGAGGAAAAGCCGGTGCACGAGGTATGTGTAGATGATTTTTACGTAGGCAGGTATGAAACGACCCAGGGACAGTGGAAGGAGATAATGGGTAACAACCCGTCATCTTTCAGGTACGGCGACAACTATCCTGTTGAAAAGATTGGGTGGGATGATGTCCGGGAATTTCTTAAAAAAATGAATAAGAAGATAACTCCCCTCAATCCCCCCTTATTTAAGGGGGGAGGAAAGGGGGGTTATCGTTTACCTTCAGAGGCTGAATGGGAATATGCTGCCAGAGAGGGCGGACGCAAAGTCAGGTTCGGCAACGGTAAGGATAATATTGGAGCGGACACTGCTAATTTCGATGCGAGTCCGGAGTACAAGAGGCCTTATTCAATCCCCGGACAGGCAAGGGGAAAAACCACGCCTGTGGGCAGCTTCAATCCCAACGGACTGGGGCTGTATGATATGAGCGGCAATGTCCTTGAATGGGTTGAGGACAGGTACGCTGAAAACTATTACAAGGACAGTCCGAAACACGATCCTCCCGGCCCGGTTGATGGAGGTTACAGAGCACTCCGTGGGGGGTCCTGGGATGATGATTCACTTAACATACGCGCAACAGCCCGGCGCGGGGTTGACCGGAGGAAAGGGGCTGATATCGCAGGCTTCAGGGTTGCACTGAGTATCCCGAAGGAAAAGACGGCTAATACTGTAAGACAGACGGCTGAGACAAACCCCGTAGCAGTCGTGCCCCCTAAAGAGGTGACTACAGAATTTCCGAAATCTTCAGCTTCAGCAATTCCTGTTGCTGACCAACCCGAGGTTAAGGTTGTGCAGGATAACGATTCCAGTCTTTCAAAAGTTTCTGGCCAGGGTGCGGTTTCAACACCTGCGGCTGATATGGAATTCGTTTATGTAAGGCCGGGCTGTTTTGATATGGGGGACTCTTTCGCTGATGGGGAACTCGACGAAAAACCTGTACACGAGGTTTGTATCCGTGATTTCAATATGGGTAAATACGAGGTGACGCAAGGGCAGTGGAAAGAGATAATGGGGCATAACCCTTCATACTTCAAGGATTGCGGAAATAACTGTCCTGTGGAGCAGGTAAGCTGGAATGATGTCCAGTTGTTTATCGAGAAGCTCGGTCAGAAGACCGGCAGGACATTCAGACTACCCACAGAAGCGGAATGGGAGTATGCGGCGCGAAACGGCGGCGCGATTGAAAAATGGGCCGGAACGAACAATTTGACGGACCTTGCTGACTATGCCTGGTATGAAAAGAACTCTGACCGCAAGACAAACCCTATAGGCGCAAAAAAACCTAACGGACTCGGGTTATACGATATGAGCGGCAATATATGCGAATGGGTCCAGGACTGGTATGGCGAGGGATATTACAGTGCTGGCCAGAGGCAAAATCCTACCGGGCCGGTTGGTGGAAAGTTAAGGGTCCTTCGCGGGGGATCATGGGACAACAGACCGTCGTTGATGCGCAATACAACGAGAATCTGGAGTCAGCCTTCGACGCGAGAGAGTTTCTACGGTTTCCGTCTGGTGAAGCAGTAATGTATCGAAGACTGTATCTTTCAGCCTGAAGCTTATTTCCAGACACACCAGACTTTCCGGCATCTCAAACCCCTTCAGCTTTACCATGTCCTTTTCAGTCGTAACCAATAAATCGCAGCCGAGTCGCCCGGAAAACGATGCAAGTTTCGCAAGGTCCTTTTGCCTGTATACGTAATGGTCGCGGAAGCTTGTGAAACCTGCAAGTTCCCTGCACAACGGCATCATGGTTTGCCTGAACCCCTCAGGGTTTCCTATGCCGCAAAAGGCAAGCACCTTCTTGTCCCGCAGGTATTCAGTCGGAAGTGTCACGCCTTCCGGCGTCCTCAGCCTGTCTGCGGAAAAAACAGCGTAAAAGACGGGGACATCGGGACTGATACCCTTCAACTTATGCGACAGCTCCCTGTTGTTGACCCTTGTTATGATAATTGAGTCCGCCCTTTTCAGGGCTTCCAGGGGCTCTCGCAGCCTTCCCCGGGGAAGCAGCTTTCCGTTGCCGAAAGGATCCAGGCCGTCCACCAGTACAATGTCCGTGTCCCGGTGCAGCTTCCAGTGCTGGAACCCGTCATCAAGGATAAATATAAAGGGCCTGCTGTCTGATGCGCACAAATGCCTGAGCGCGAATTGCCCTCCCTCGTACCTGTCGGCGCATTTCACTATGGCTATATCTCCGAGTCTTTCAGCCATGATGATCGGTTCGTCCCCAGCTTCATCAACCGTGCTGACGAATGGCCCTTCAGCATTACCCGGAGACGTCCTCACAAAACAGGGACCCTTTGCCGTGCCCTTGTAACCCCGCGTAAGTATTACGGGAGTGAAGCCGCTATTTCTGAATCCTTCGGCAAAGGCGATGGCAGCGGGCGTTTTCCCTGTGCCTCCGACCGTTATGTTGCCTATACTTATGGTCCTGAAAGGAAGTTGTTTGGCGCGGCGGACAAAATAAGTTTTCTTAAGGGAGTAGCCGGCAAAATAGATCAGTTCGGATAAGGTCATGGGCTCAGAGCACTTTATATATCCTGGCGGACTTGCCGTCCAGTTGGACGGTAAAACTTCCATTTTCGATCTCAGGGCCCGGTCCTTCCGCATCATCGAGCAGGTCTTTAAGCGGCCCGTTCAACAACAGGTTTCTGACCCTTGGCGGGATGGAGGCATTGCTCTCAAGGGATATGAGCAGCGGGACTTTCATGGGCTGGTTGCCGTTGTTTATCACCACTATGACGGCCTCTCCCCTGTATTCGCGCAAAAAGGCGTATATGAAGCCGTCAACATACAGTGTGCTGAGAGAACCCCGGGACAGGGCGGGACTGGCCTTTCTTATTTCGATCATTTTTTTCATATGCCTGAAGACTTCCCTTTGCGCAAGATAGCTATAGCCCGGTTCCAGCCGGTCGTCGAATATCTCCCACGGCATATCCCTCCTGTTGTCCGGATCCCCGTAACCTTCCAGTGCTATTTCATTGCCATAGTAAATCTGGGGCACCCCCCTCACAGTCATCAGAAAGGATATTGCCAGCTTGTAAATGCGGACCGCTCCCGCGGGGTCCCCGTTTAAATGGTCCAGGGCCTCTGAGACGAAACGTTTCGGGAGGTCGTGGTTATCGAGCAGGGTGATAAGTCTGTTATGATTCGTGAAGTTCGTGTCTTCCTGAGTGGTCCCAAGGGTCTCGCTGTCGCTCAGATGAGGATAGGCAAAGGCCAGTATGCTTTTGTCGCATATGAACACGTCGGTCATCAACTGCTGCAGCTTAAAGTCAAAAAGGAAGTCAAACGGATAATACTTCTGGAATTCGCACATGCGGTGCAGGTCCCAATCCGGCGTCTCTCCCAACAGTGTAATATTCGGATAGCCGCTTTTAATCAGGTTCTTGAAATTGAACCAGAAGACCCGCTCCAGGTGCTGAGATGCGTAAAGCCTGAGGCAATCCACCCCTGTCTGCTCGACCCAGTCGGTTATCATGTTGATAAAATAATCGGCCGCTTCGATGTTGTCCAGGTCCAGTTCCGGCAGGCCCAGCAAGGTGCTGTCCTCCAGCGGTTCAAGGTAAGCCGGGTTGAACCAGCCGGTCCTGATGCCGGCGGCGTTGTCCGTCATGAGTGCTGGATGGTTGTATCCGGTATGGTTGACGATGACGTCCATGATGAGCTTCATCCCGGCCTCATGCAGGCTGTCGGCGAGTTGTTTGACGTGGCGCTTGTCGCCGTCCGGCATGCCGGCCTGTCTTGTGTAAAGGTGGGAGTCGATCTTGTCAAAATCCAGGGGCCAGAAACCGTGGTAGCCCCACATCCCCTTGTCCTGCAGATGGATGTTTTCATAGACCGGGGTAATCCTGAGGGCCGTTATCCCCAGATTTTTCAAATAAGGTATTTTTTCGATAATGCCCCTGAAGTCGCCGCCGTGATAAGCGTAAGGGTCGGATTTGTCTACATCGTGGTTATTGTCCGGATCGCCGTCGCAGAACCTGTCGGTGACTATGAAATAAATAATATCGTCCTGCGAAAGTATGGCACACCTCCCGGATGGTTTGATGATAGTCTAACGGATTGAGAGGCACAATTGCATCAGTTATTAAGACATAAAACGGGACATGGTCTTCATAAGGCCATGTCCCGTTTTCTTCAGTGCAATGTCAGCCGAGTGTTATGTAAATGACAGAGCCGTTTCTGTAAACGAGCAGAAGCACTCCCTGGTTCTGTCCGATCCTGGCGACAACCGCTTCGTAATCTTTTGCATTGTTGACCTTTTTTCTATTGACCTCCATAATCACGTCGTTTTGCTGGAGTACGCCGGCAGCCGGGCTGTTTTCGTCGACGCTTGTCACTATCACGCCTGTGACACGTCCGGGTATCCCGAGGTCTTTTTTCACGGCGTGGTTAAGGTCCTGCACATCCACACCCTTAAGCATATTATTGTAATTGCCGGAAGCGGCCTTTTGGGCTTCAGGGGTCAATTCCGATATGGTGATTTTTGCAGTTTCAACCTTACCGTCACGAATGAATTTCAAATCCGCCGTCGTGCCGGGTTCTATCGCCGCCACGGCGTTTCTGAGAGAGGTCGTGTCTTCAACAGTATTGCCGTTCAGTTCGATGATTACATCTCCCCTTTTAAGGCCCGCCTTCTCCGCCGGGCTGCCTTCAACTACGTCTGCTATGAGAGCGCCCTTCCGGTCCTTGAGCTTGAACTGCTTTGCGAGTTCCTCGCTTATGGGCTGTATGGACACGCCGAGCCAGCCTCTGATTACCTTGCCCCGCTTGATGAGGCTGTCCATGACCACCTTTACCATATTGCTCGGTATGGCGAAACCAATTCCCATGTAACCGCCGGAGGTGCTGAAGATGGCGGTATTTATGCCGACCAGTTCACCGCTGATATTGACCATCGCGCCGCCGGAATTGCCCGGGTTGATGGCCGCGTCGGTCTGGATGAAATTCTCATAATCCTCGATCCCCATGTTGGCCCTGCCGGTTGCGCTGACAATCCCGGAGGTGACTGTCTGATTAAGGCCGAAGGGATTGCCCACTGCTAAAATGGTCTCCCCGACCCTTAGCTTGTCCGAGTCGCCAAGCTTTAGCACCGGCAGGTGTTTTGCGTCTATCCTGATGACCGCAATATCGGTCTTTGGGTCCGCGCCTACTACCTTCCCTTTAAATTCCCTTTTGTCTCCGAGTTTGACGTTTATCTCATCCGCATCTTTTATGACATGGTTGTTTGTGACGATATAACCCTCTTCATTCACTATGACGCCGGAACCAAGACTCGCTTCCTTATGCTCTCTCGGTATGGCCGGATGCCCGAATTCATCTCCGAAGAACCTCTTGAAGAAGGGGTCGTTAAAAAAAGGCGAAGGGATTCCCTGGGTTTTTATCGTCTTGGATGTTGAGATATTTACCACGGCAGGCTTTACAGCGGCAGCCACCTCGGCCATGGCCTCATTAGTCCTGGAAAGGGTATCAATGGTCTGTTTGGATATTTTGACATCCTGCGAATATCCCATCGTGCCCAGGTTGAAATTGGACGACACGCCAAGTCCTATTATAAGACCTATGAGGGTAAACATAACTGCTATGCACGTCACATTTTTTCTTGTCATGACACATGACCTCCCAATTTGTTCCGGATGTAAAGGTTAGCCTGATGCGGAATTCTGTATGAACATGGAACTAAACCTTTCGTATAATTATAATCCATCAGATTTCTAAAAATAAAACAAATGTCGAAACAATGCATGGTAAACGCACTATAATATAGCCAATATAGTCACAAATAGTGCTTCAAAAGGCGTCATTCCCGCAGTTTGTAAGCGGGAATCCAGCTCTTTTGCTCCTGGATGCCCGATAAAAACCTTCGGGCATGACAGAAGATGTGCTATTCCCCATATAGTGCGTATGCCCTGGGAGATCAATCAGGAATCAGTGCGTGTGTCCTTAAATGTTATTATAATATCCTATGTCTTTTAGTTGGATTAAACTTGGCCTATCCATGATCCTCGTTTCGCTTCTTGGCGCGGCCGGTGGCTACCTTTACTGGAACTTATCAGACCTCCCGGAAATAAGGTCTCTGGAGAGATACCAGCCCATGGAGTCCTCTGTTGTTTACTCGGCCGATGGAAAGGTGCTGGCCGAGTTCTATCTGGAGCGCAGGAACTTCATCGCAGGCTACCGCATACCGGCCTTGATAAAAAGGGCCTTTGTCGCCATAGAAGACCAGCGTTATTACTCCCACCCCGGAGTGGACCTGATCGGCATGCTCCGCGCCCTGTACAAGGACATCATTGCCAAGAGCATTGTGGAAGGGGGCAGCACCATAACCCAGCAGCTTTCCAAGATGTTGTTCCTGAAGCCGGAAAAAAGTGTGGGCAGGAAGCTGAAAGAAATGATAATCGCCCTTCAGATCGAGAAACGCTACACAAAGGATGAAATCCTCGGCATGTACCTGAACCAGGCCTATTTCGGCACAAGGGCCTACGGCATAGAGGCGGCGGCCCAGACCTATTTCGGCAAGTCTGTTTTTGACCTGGACGCGGCGGAGGCGGCCATGCTTGCCGGGCTCCAGAAGGCGCCCACAATGTACTCGCCCTTCAAGAACCCGCAAAAGGCCCTTTCACGCAGGCGTTTGGTACTGAAAAAAATGTTCGAGGCCGGCTATATCACTGCCGATGAATTCAAAAGCTCGGATGTCGAACCCCTGCCCCTGACCCCGTTTTACAGGAAATATACGGCCCCCTATTTCATCGAATTTCTCAGGCAGAGGCTTGAAGAAAAATACGGAGAAGGACTTTATAAGTCGGGGTTGAGGATATATTCCACCATTGACTCCGCTATGCAGGAGGCGGCGGAAGGGGCTGTCCAGAAGGGGATATCGGAAATTGAAAAACGTGTGAAACCCGGGATCCAGGCCGCCATAATTGTCATTGATCCGAAAACCGGGCATATCAGGGCCATGGTCGGCGGCAATGATTTCTGGGAGACCCAATTCAACAGGGCTACCATGGCCTTAAGACAGCCGGGTTCGGCTTTCAAGCCCTTTGTTTACGCTGCCGCTTTAGAACAGGGCATGACGGCCGACGACGAGATACTTGATGAACCAGTGATGTTCCAGGACAATAAACCGGGCAGTTTCTGGTCACCAAAGAATTATGACAACCAATACCGGGGTTATGTCTCTCTTAAGACAGCCATCGCCCTCTCACTTAACGCTGCCACTGTCCGGCTCGCAGAAAAGGTGGGAGTGAAGAGCATTGTGGAGCTTGCAAGGCGTTGCGGCATAAAGAGCGAACTGCAGCCGTATCTTTCCATCGCACTGGGCGCATCGGATGTTATTCCGATTGAACTTACGTCGGCTTACGGTGTATTTGCAACCGGCAAAAGGGTCGATCCCGTTCCTTATGAAAAGGTAGCGGATAGAAACGGCATAACCCTTGATGAGACTTTCCCGCTGCCCCGCGAAGTGCTCTCCCCCGAGATGGTAGATAAGACTAAATACCTCCTGAATGCGGTTGTTGAGATGGGAACGGCCTACAAAGCCAGGGCCCTTAAAAAGAAACTATACGGCAAGACCGGAACAACAAACGACTTTTCTGACGCATGGTTCATAGGTTTCGATGAAAAGATTGTCGTAGGAGTCTGGGTTGGCAGGGACAACCATAAGCCCATAGGCCGCAAGGAGGCCGGGGCACAAGCAGCGCTGCCTATCTGGATTGACTTCATGAAAAGTGTCTACCAGCAGGAACAGTCCGATAACTTAACGGATCCAATCTCAAAGCAGGCCCGAAATCGGGTAAGCACGGGACCTGAAAGGCATTGAAGCATAGCCTTATTTTTCATAAATTTACTCTTTGAGGTCCGACGTGATACAATACGCTCCTGTTTTATAAGGGAAATGCAAACCTAAATTATCTCATGGGAAAGACTATTGTAGTTGCAAACCAGAAAGGCGGAGTCGGCAAGACCACCACTGCCTTGAACCTTGCCGCCTCACTTGCTCTTGCAGGAAAGGACATCCTTGTCGTTGACACCGACTCCCAGGGCAACCTGACGAGCGGGTTGGGTGTGGACCGGGACAATGTCGGCAGAAGCCTTTACGATGTGTATAGTGGACTCTGCAAGCTGGAGGACGCTGTTGCCCCGACCTCGGTCCCTCACCTTTACATCGTACCTTCCACTATAGACCTGCTGGGCCTGGAACTGGAGCTTGTACAAAGGGAAGGCAGGGAACGGATACTGGCAAATGTTCTCGCTCCGGTAAAGGAGAGGTTCCGCTATATATTCATTGACTGCCCGCCTTCCCTCGGCCTTCTTACACTGAACGGCCTTGTGGCCGCAGACTCAATGATAGTGCCGGTGCAGTGCGAATACTATTCCCTGGAAGGTCTCGGCCTCCTGTCGCGGACCCTGAAGCTTGTACAGGGATCATTCAACCCCTCGCTGGAGATTGAAGGTATACTGCTGACAATGTTTGACCCTCGCAATACGCTGTCACACCAGGTTGTGGCCGAGGTCAGGAAGTTTTTCCCTGAAAAGGTCTATCAGACAATTATCCCGAGGAACGTGTCTCTGGGAGAAGCACCCAGCCACGGGAAACCTGCCATACTGTACGACGCCCGTTCAAAGGGCGCGCAGAGTTATCTATCCCTTGCAAAGGAGATACTGCATGAAAACAGCATTAGGCAAGGGGCTTGAGTCCCTGCTCCCCGAAAAGGGGGAGGAAGTCATCAGGTTGGATATCGACAGGATCGTGCCTAACGAACGTCAGCCCAGGAAGGTCTTCAGGGATGAGCCGTTGCGGGAGCTTACAGATTCCATAAAGGAAAAGGGCGTAATTCAGCCCATAATCGTTGCCAGGGTCGGGGACGGATCTTTCAGGCTGATATCCGGAGAGAGAAGATGGAGGGCTTCAAGGCTGGCAGGGCTAAAGAAGATACCCGCCCTCATAAGGGACGTTTCCTCTCAGGACGCCCAGGAAATAGCGCTGATCGAGAACATCCAGAGGGAGGACCTGAACCCTGTGGAAACCGCAGAGGCCTTTCAAAGATTACTAAAGGAATTCGGAGTAACACAGGAGGACCTCTCCAGGCGCGTGGGCAAGGACAGGGCGACGGTTGCCAACTACCTGCGGATTCTTAAATTGCCGGAAGAAATAAAGGCCCTTATCAACAAAGGCGACCTCACCATAGGGCACGCAAAGGCATTGCTTTCCATTGAGGGCAGGCAGAAACAGATAGAAGCTGCAAAGGCCATTGTCAGCGGCAGATTGAGCGTAAGGGCGGCAGAGGCCCTGGGCAAGAAGATGTCCGGTCCCACACGTCCGAAGAAGAAAAAAGAAAAGTTGCCCGAGGTGGCCGAGCTTGAGGACAAGCTGAAGAGGTCACTCGGGACAAAGGTGAAAATACTGCACAACGACAAGCGGGGGAAGATAGAGATAGAATATTATTCTCTTGATGAACTGGACAGGCTGCTGGAAATACTGATAAGCGGGTGAAGCAAGATCCCCTTTGCCCACTTCAGCAGGAGAAGCGTAGCACTATTCCTTTCGGCATCGGGAATCTGTCTGGCTTGCCGTTCCTGCACGTAAGCGTACAACTTTCTGGCCTCATCATCCGAAAGGACGGTTCCTGAGACACGAGTTTTTATTGCCGAAATAATAACCTCTTCGTCTACGGCAACATATTTGGCAAGCCAGCAATAGCACACGGCATAAGACAATACGTCCAATGCCTGTTTTGGGGAGTATTTAGACTGAAACACCTCGTGAAGCTCATTGGCTTCTGATTCAACCTGCTGTTTTCCTCCAGGAAAATGCTGTGCGAATAGATTTCCTGTCAGTTTTCCCAGCCTTACTTGGTCTTTAAGCGAAAGACCTGCACGTAATGTCATAGCATATTCCTAAAACATCTGATTTTATAGTTAAGAATTTTTTTTAACCTTTTCAAGGTATTCCACCCTCAAGTCAGATAGCAATTTTCCATCAGGAGTTTTCCACATTTTCCAGCCGTTTACAGCTCTCCTTGAGCTACCGGCTTTTTCGATACAAGATAGAGCTGCATAAGAAGGAGATTTAATGGGAATATTTTCTCCGGATACAGTTAATGTGCCATCAATCTCAATTGCAGCAGTAAAGTCTCTCTGTGCTCCCCCGCGTGGTTTGTAAGTCATGGTCAGTTCTGACCCTGGCTTAAGAAAACCCCCATCAATAAGATCAGATATGGAGACATTATATGTTGTTATGCTTGGTCTGGCTTGCGATTCGCTGTCAGTGGTATCAAAAACAGGCAGATACTCCTCTGGTATTTCATACGCAACATATTGCGGGTTGCCGAACTGTACGTATTTTTTGACTGTCCAAAGTTTTACATTGTTTCTTAACGTCTTTGCCCAGTCAAGAAGGTCATCTGTCACAGAATCAATTGGCATTCCGATAATGGGCGATTTTTCAAGTATTTCTCCCAGAACCTTCCTGAGGTCAATATCCTTAATGCCTTCATCATCAATTTTCTCTCTCGTAGTAGGGTCTTCCGTTACCATTTGCACTACTATCTCTGTAAGGATTTGACGAGTTTCTGATCTTCCGGAGGCTAATAATTGCTTTGTAACCTGAGGGGCAATATGTGTCCAAACATTATGGTGCGAAACCTCTACCTCAACTATATACCAACACCGTGACGCAAGATCGATAGCAAAACCGTCAGGTATTGTGCCGAACCCGTCTCTAGTTCTAATCTTCTTTTTAGAAATTAGAATTGAAGACGGACCAAAAAAATGTTCCGAGTTCGCTATTACAATGTTCTCTATCTCTTGTTCGTCATCAAATTCCGCTTCAATCAATTTCTTGTCATCAAGTATTATCATGCAGTTACCTCCAATTCAATGTTGACTATGTTCCTGTTCCACCCAAAGTGATGATAATGCTTATATTGCAAGGATAAGACCCATATTGCCATATGCCAGCAGTAACTACATTGAATATTCGGATGCAATCTCCGATATTTCGTGGTATACTAATACATGTTAAAAAGACAACGGTATCTTAAGAGGCTTTCAACTGCTACTGCCAGATCGCCAATCACAGCCCTTCTTGGACCACGGCAATGCGGCAAAACCACTTTGGCGCGGGAATTTACAAAGGGTAAGACAGCCCATTTTTTCGATCTTGAGTCTCCTCCTGACAGGGCGCGTCTTCAGAATGCCATGCTTGCGTTATCAGCACTTAAAGGCATTGTCGTTATTGATGAGATTCAGTGCATGCCCGAGCTTTTTCCGGTGCTGCGTGTGATAGCCGACGATCCGACGTGCAAAATACGTTTTCTTATACTCGGCAGTGCTTCTCCGCAGATAGTACGTAATGTTTCAGAGAGTCTTGCCGGACGTGTGGAATTCGTGGAGATGGCAGGCTTCGGCATAAGCGAAATTGACACAAGTCTGGTGCAGAACCTTTGGTTGCGCGGGAGCTTCCCACGATCTTTTCTTGCCGACAAAGATGCAGACAGCAGTGCATGGCGGGAGGGGTTTATAAAGACCTTTCTTGAAAGAGATATTCCTCAGCTTGGCATCAGCATCCCTGCGGCTGCAATGCGTCGGTTTTGGATAATGCTTTCCCACTATCACGGTCAGACGTGGAACGCCTCGGATATTTGCCGGGCACTGGGCCTATCGGACAAGACGGTCAGATCATACCTGGATATACTGACCGGCACATTCATGATAAGACAGCTTCAGCCCTGGCACGAAAACATCTCCAAGCGCCAGATTAAAGCGCCGAAGATTTACTTTAGGGATTCAGGACTGCTTCATCACTTACTTGATCTTCCTGATATGCATAGTCTCATGGGGCATCCTCGCGTGGGGGCATCCTGGGAGGGCTTTGCCGTGGAGCAGATACTTCAGATTATCAGACCATCGGAAGCCTTTTTCTGGGGAACTCACTCAGGCAATGAAATTGACCTTTTCTTCATACAGGATGGCAAACGCTATGGATTTGAAGTCAAGTTTACCGAAACTCCTTCTGTTTCGAAATCAATGTATATAGCTCTGGATGACCTTGGTCTTGAGCATCTATGGATTATACATCCGGGAAAACATACATATCCGTTACATCCAAAGATTACAGCTCTTCCGCTTCATGATTACAAGAGCATTGGTTTGGTGGATAAGAGTTAAAAGATAAGATTGCAAATTTATTAGACGATTATATCCTGGCTTGGATTGCCGATCATCCACAGAAGCTTGTCTATTATTCTGATATCGCAAGGGTAAGTTTCGTTAGGGAAGGTATTTAGTATTTAGGGTCAGACTTGACTATTGACTTTCAGGTTGTTTCCAGCTAAAGTTAAAACATGGCAAGGAAACCACGGATCGAATACTACGGAGCCTTTTGTCGAGTAGACCGGCTTCTTCGATAAGAACAACGCATCCACAGCGAGTCTTTTATTAACGCCTTGCCGCACGCGGCTACTACGTGCCTGCTGTTTTGCCTTGCCCATATTGTTGGCACCGGCCCCTCTCAGAACCGTGCTTGCGCTATTTACGCACACGGCTCCTCACATGATCAATTCACAGAAAATTCGAACATACTGACACTGATCCGGGGTTTCGGCAAAGAACGAAAACCCCAATGGGGTCGCGTCTTGAAATATCAGTTTCCAAAACGAGAAACAGCCACGATTTCCAGCCGGGCATATACCAGACGCATTCGAAGATAATGATTCCCTTATATCCAGAACTGCCGCCATCATACCTCCATTACTGCTCTGATAAAAATCATGCCTTACGTTACCACCATCCCGTTAAGATGTCAAGGTTTTCAGTAGTTTTTAGGAGATGGGAAGACAGACTGGTTCTTAGAATCATATACTTTGTCGACGAGGATGTCGCAGCGGGGTTTATGCGGCGGTTGTTGTTGTAAATTATGCCTTCAGTTTCTTTGCAGCTGAATTGACTGTGAGCACTTCCATTTGTCGAATGGCGATCTGATTGAGCCGTTTCAGACGCTCCCCTTGTGGCAATCCCATGTGAATGAATTCGGCGTTCATGCCTTCAATGTTGGCCAGAACCAGCAACTGTTCAACCGTGGCATAGTCCCTCATGTTGCCTTCAAGCTTTGGATTAGCGTCGCGCCATCCCTTCGCAGTATGACTGAAGAGTGCAACATTTAAAACATCCGCCTCACTGGCGTAGGTGATGGCCGCCTGAGCCTGAGTAACAGCAGCAGGAATAAGATGGACTTTCACGGCATCGGTGTGGATGCGGTAATTAAGCTTGGATAAGGTGCGGTTGAGATTCCAGGATAGAGAGAGGCGGCGGTTTTCGTCATCTTTTAGGCGCTGAAACTCCTTGATAAGATAGAGTTTGAACTCGACCGATATCCATGAGGCGAATTCGAAGGCGATGTCTTTGTGTGCATATGTACCACCGTAACGTCCCGACTTGGAGACCAGTCCAATGGCATTGGTAGCATCTATCCATTGTCTTGGTGTCAATACAAAGCTATTGAGACCTGCTCTGTTTTTAAACCCCTCGAATTCGAGGGGTTTAAAAACGACGTTATTTAACCGCTCCCATACGCCCAAAAATTCAATAGTATTGCGGTTTCTCATCCAGTTCTGGATAACATGATCCGATCGATCAGGCGGCGATATCCGTCAGGGAAATATAGTCATACATGGCTTGGTTGAGAACAGTGACGGCGGTGCCGTGTACTTCGATAGTCACTTGCTTGGCTTTGCTCACAAAACCTCCTATGGTGAGAACCTCAACCCAGCCTGCGTCTTGAAATATCAGTTTCCAAAACTACAATCACCTCTATTTTCAGTCGTGCATATACCGAGACAGGACGGATTGATTTTTCAGCGCCTTGTTCCTTTCCCTCACTCTTTGACCCTGTGTTTCCAATATCCTGGTTTGCGGCGTCCATGCGCAACCGCGAGAACGAATATCTTATCACCCACAATCATATAAACCACGGAATAAGGAAAGCGACGCACCGGAAATTTCCTGTAATTCTTAAGATAGCGAGGCCAACGTTGCGGAGCTTCCCCAATCAGCCGGACAGCACGTTCTATTTCGTGTTCAAACAGTTCGGCTATATGTATTCCCTTTTCAAAATACCAGATGAAGGATGACAAGTATTCTTCCGTTGCCTCGGGGTGGAAAAGTACCTTACCTGTCTCCATGCGCGCGCCTTGCGGCCTTTGCCTTTACCTCTTCCCAGGCAAGCGACACTACACCTCCCTGAGAAATCTCCTGTGCCCGTCTCTCGACCTCGGCCGCCCAGGCAGTATCGATGTCTTCATCCCTTTCAGTCTCCAGAGTCATAAGCAAATTTTCAACAAGCTGAAACCGGTCCTGTTCAGGTAAATCCAAGGCCTCTTTAAGCACAAGTCCCGCTGTCTTGCCCATGATGAACACCCTCCTCTCAATAAAGCTTATATGTCTGCATTGCCCAATGGGGTCGCCAATGGGGTCGTGTCTTGAAATATCAGTTTTTTAAGCGTTCGACATCTGCGTGGATTACCAGCATTTCACGGGCTATACGAATTGCCTCGGCAATCGCTTCGTGTGTCACCGCCCCACACTATACCGGCAGCCACCTGTTCAAGCACAGCGGCAACCAAAATCCTTGTGCCGCGGAAAACAGGCTCACCGTGACAAACAGCAGGGTCAGATACGATATATCTCCCTTAAGTTTTATGTTCCATGCCAGCATCTCCATATGTTCCAATTTTACCACAGGGCATATCCTGCATGTCATTAAGCGCTGAGAGAGCTTGTGAAATCAAGAGCATAAAAACTTCTCAAAAAGTCATCTGTTATATCTTCCTCAATTTCTCCAGTATCTTCACCATCGCCAGCGTATCAAGGGAACAATATTCCAGCAGGTCTTTCCGTAGCTGCTTAATCTCAGACTTGTCCTTCAATCCTGCCATCACAGCAAATGCATCCATAGCCATACCGCCATTCCGAACCGCCAAATCGTTATAAGTCATCTCAGGCACAAGTGCTGGCAAGACTGCTTTCAGCGAGTAGGAACCGTTCATCTCGTGACGATAGACACTCCTGCTCCGAAAAGGTTTTGCCAAATCTCTCAGGTTGTTAACAATCTTGCTGATTTGCCCTTTATACTTTGGGAACCAACCGGCGAGATTGTTGAGCACCTGTTTTTCAAACGGACTGTTAAAGGCTATGACGCATGAGTCTTGGGGAATATCCTCAAGCAATTTCAATAGCAGTTCCTTCAGAAAATCCTTGCCGGGATGTGCAAGATATTCAGAATGCTTGAGTTTGCCACCTTTACTCTTCAGAAGGTGGGCTGAATATTGAAATGGTATCTTCTGATAAGGCTTTGTGCCGTTGAAAACAGGTATTGCAGAATCAACTGTCTCGAAGTCAAAGAAACAGATTGGATACCACAGCGAATCAAGGAATTTTTTAACATTTCCTCTGTCAATATACTCTGTTTTGGTTAAATACGCTTCAGCCTGAATCTTCTGCTGCCTGTTCAACCCCCTGACATCAAGGTCTTCAATTAGAACTATCCCACGGTTGTAGGCATCGAACTTGTCCAACCCCTTGCCGCCAAGTTTAAATACCGAATATTCCGGGATGTGCTGCCAACAGTGCCCTTTGAAATCACATACGTTGGGGTCTTTACAGTGTGGGCCAATATCAATATCAGGCATCTCTTCCTGAAGCATCTTCTTAAGCCTGCTGATTTCCTGTTTCACAAGCTTTTGACGTTTTTTTACCTCATCGGTAATATCCTGTATCTTGAACAGTTTGCCAACTTCTATTTCACCGTTCCTTATGTACTCGTTGTCAATAAAGACAACAGAAGCCTTTGACACTTTAAGTCCTGTCCCGGAGATAACATAATACTGCAAAGCTGTGTCATCTATATATATCTCTTTAACTTCCGTAGAACTCTTTACCTCATACAGCTCCCAGCCCTTTGGCCCTTTATGTAGAATATCTGCTTTCACAAACACATTGTCATGGCTGAATGTCGCCTCCCCTCTGTGTCAATATAGATGAGACACCTTCCCTACGGTAAATTAGAGTAGAGGGCGGGGAGGAGAAATCTTTATGATAGCTGCAAAGATCAAAACAACCCAGGGAGGAAAAGAATCCTTTAGGGCA
>Ga0315281_10002838_pt1 | contig 25597 bp, 26 predicted proteins | sample YL17G07_0_MG_FD_204540 | JGI IMG/M metagenome (GOLD analysis project Ga0315281, IMG submission 204540) | Sediment microbial communities from Yellowstone Lake, YNP, Wyoming, USA - YL17G07_0 | ecosystem: Environmental > Aquatic > Freshwater > Lake > Sediment | place: USA: Wyoming | collected... | reverse complement strand
CCTCGCCGACCTTCCCCAACTCCTCTGTAACCGGACTCGGATAGGTTCATCGCTTTTCTTAATACTCAAAAATGCTGCGCACCATCAGCATTTATTTGTAGACCTTGGTTTGGCAGAGGTCTCAACCATGGATTGGGTGGTTTACTGGGTAAAGCATTACGGCGCCTTCGGGGTCTTTTCCTCCCTGATGTTGGGGATGTTCGGCCTGCCGGTGCCCGACGAAACCGTCCTCACGCTCGTCGGTTTCTTGATTTCCAAAGACTACCTGCCTTTAGCGCCCTCAATCATTGCCGCCTTTCTCGGCACGAGCTGCGGCATCACCCTGAATTACCTGGTGGGACGCACCGCCGGGGTCCATCTCTTGAAAAAATACGGTTATCTGGCTTCCATCAGCGAGGCCCGCATGGAGCGGGTGCACCGCTGGTTCACCCGCTACGGCAAGTGGACCCTGTTTTTTGGTTATTTTATCCCGGGCTTGCGCCACGCCGTTCCCCTGGTGGCGGGGACCTCGCAGTTGGAGTTTGCCAGTTTCGCCAGGTTCACTTACAGCGGCGGCCTCCTCTGGCTGACCACCTTTATTTTGATCGGCTATTTTGTGGGGGAGCAGGGCCACCAGTTCTCGGAAATGTTCCTGCGCTATTCCCTGATCGTCGCCGGCGCGGTGGTGCTGCTGGTTGCCTTTGGCCTGATAGTCTGGAAAGGCAATCAAAAGGGAGATTCTTAAGCCCGCTGGTTTCCTGGCGATTTCCGGCCGTCCTGGAAATCTCGGGGGCTGCGGCGTCCCTGGCGCACCCGCCGCCTTTGCCGCTTTTCACAAAAAAACATTTACTTTCCCATCAGAATATGCTCTACTGCCCACGTTACTGCGACACCCGGGTAAGAGCTTGGTACTGCCGGGAAAATCCTGATCAGGAAACTCTCTTTCAGTCCGAAGATTTAAACTTTGGGAGGGAGAGCCGGATGCCGGGGCCAAGGAGTAGCTGGTGGCGGGGGCTGATGCTGGCTTTCGTGCTGGGCAGTCTCATGGGGTGCTCAGAGCTGCTTAGCGGCAGCTTGTATCAGAAGAAATATGATGATGGCCACCAGGAAAAGATCCTGATGGAGAAGGGAGAAAAGTGGAACCTCTCCACCAATGACAGCCCCGCTACGGAACAACCGAAGCTCTTCTTTTTAAAACACGAGTCATCTTTTTAAGTTCGGGCCGCACCCCGCGGCACTTCCAAGGCTGGCGAAGGACCCGCTCTAGCTTCTCCGACTCTGCGTCCGGTTGTCCTCCTGAACCTCCCCTATACCAGGCGATGACATGACAAAAGCGCCAGGCCCAATCCACGAAATTCCAGGTTGGGGGACCTCTGCAGCCCAGGCGACGCCCATCGATGAGCGCCTGGCAGCCCTGGCCAGAGAGACGGTCCTGGAGATCGGCCAGCGGGGTCGAACCGGAGAAACCGCCCTGGAATTGGCGTTTAGCGCCATGGTCCTGGCGGACCACGTGCTCGACCGCTTCGAGTCCGAGACTCCCCTGCCCCAACCGATAGTCTGCCGGCCTGGATGTGACTTTTGCTGTTATCTTCAGGTAGAGCTGACTCCCCCTGAAGCCCTGCTCCTGGGGCGCCGGATCGAGGAGAATTTCTCCAGGGACGCAAAGGTCCGGCTGCTGGCTTCCCTGGAAAGGTCCTGGAACCTCAAGGCCGGTAAAAGCAAACAAGAGATCGCCAGAATCAGGCGCGAGCTCCCCTGTCCACTTTTACGGGACCGGCGGTGTTCGGTCTATCCCGTCAGGCCCCTGCTGTGCCGGGCCATGCATGCGCTGGACGCCGGGCAGTGTGCGTCAGCCTCCCGGTCCCAAGACCTCGCCCCGGTGGACCATTATGCCCATCGCCGGGAGTTTATCATTGCCATTGCCAAGGGACTGGCGGACGGCTGCCGGGCCCTCGGCTGCCAGTGCGGCTCCCTCGATTTAACCGGGGCCATCCTGGATTATTTCGGGGAACCGAAACCGGCGGAGAGATGGATTATGGGCGAGGCAGTTTTCCGGCATCTATACCCCTTACCCTGGGAACCATAGCCGGGTTCCGGCAAACCGGAAAACCGCTACCTCCTGGGAGAGGTTCACTGCGGGAAACCGGGGCCCAGTCACTCCAATATCCTGATAAGAATTAACGAGACCCGGCCCCAAGCAGTTGCCGCCGGCGGGCGCAAACTACCACGGCTAAATATCTCTTTACATTTTGGCACTCGCTGTGGTATACATTAGCAATGCCAACACCGGTTTACGCGCTATTAGCTGAATAATTTTGAATACTTCCCCGCAGCCTCCTTCATCCGATAACTCACCGGAATGGCCCCTCCAACTCTATCAGAAAATTCTTGAGGATATCGCCTTTGCCACTCGGATACAGTTATACACAATCTATTTCTATATCGCTTTCTCGCTGTTAATGCTGATAGTAGAAAAAAAGGCTGCCAATAAATTGTTGTTACAGAGGTTCGGCGTGTTTATTTTGCTGGTATCGATCAGCCTGTTATGGCTTTTTTATTTCATCATTAGAGGCCATAATAAAACCTTATTGCGCCTGCAGAGCAAATATCAGCTTTCCAGCCCTAAACTCATTAGCAAATCTTCCCCGCCCTCCAACATTATCTTATATCCGATTCTGGGTACCCTCGTCGCCATGATCTTTTTCAACCTCAGCTTCCCAGAATTTCTCCCGGAAAATTGGGACCTAATCTTAAAGTCTCTAAAAACCTTATCAGGATAACTCTCCCGGGCGAGGCAGCCGGGAGACCCGCCACTATGGTCGGCCTACGTCTGCTGAACCCAAACGGGCTTATACCGGGTTGCGGCCAATCGAATATATTTCTCCCAATTTTTTTTGGTGGCGCAGGCGTCTCGCCTGTGCCGCGCAGGCTAAACGCCCATGGCAGATTTTTGGCCACCCCCGAGAATGAAAATCCCCCCTCCCGCGACCTGTAGGGGCGGGGTCTCCCCGCCCAGGCATAAGAAGGGCCATTTGTCGGGCGGGGGGACCCCGCCCCTACAGAAAATAGTTGCTTAACTGAACGCATTGGGATTTACGGGGATTTTGGGGGGGTAATTTTCACGCTAAAGCCTGCGGCTACAAAAGCAACATTTGAATGCAACTCGGTATTATTCCCTTCCCTTTGAGGGGAGAGGGTTATTTTCTCTTAGACGGGAGACCGATCAAGGCGAGATAAGGGAGGCAGGCGGAAAAAACCGCCAAGAGAATCCTCAAACGAGATAATGGAACCTACTTTTCTTCCTGGCAGTCGGTACAGATGCCGAAGAAATCAACCCGTTGGTTGAGAATGCGATAGCCTGTCTTTCGGCTCATTTCAGCGGCCAAATCAGCCAGGTGGTTAATGTCGACGTCGGTGACGGTGTCACAGTTGACACAGATGAGATGCGGATGCGGGAATGGCTTCATCGCATCATAGCGGTTGCCCTCGGACAGGCTGAGTTCATATACTTCTCCCAATTCCTTGAGAAGCGTCACGGTCTTGTAAATCGTGGCAAGACTGGTGGAGGAAAAGTCTGGCTTCACCCTCTTAAAGATCATTTCAATAGTGGGGTGATCATCACTGTCAGCCAAGGCTTTGAGCACCGCCATCCGCTGGGGAGTGAGACGGTAACCATGTTCCTTCAGCTTGGCAACCATTTCATCTAGGCGTTTTTGGGGAGCGGGCATACGTGTCCGTTCTCAGGCAAAAATTTATTTTCCCGGGCTATACCCGGGGTTTTAAGCTTGGCTCCGGGCCCCCCAAAGGGGAGAGGGCCAGGGTGCAGCAGGCCTAGCTGGAAGCCTTTTACCTATAGCCCTCTGCTTCCCTCAGGCTGAGCCAAAATCGCTTTGCCAACTTCTAACTGAATTTCTCCTAAGAATTAACGTAAAATTAATACACCTGAATCCTTTTAGCAAGATAGTTAATGCTGGGCAGGGAAAATTTATTTCTGAGAATAATTCTTAACAAAGAACTATTTTCTCTGATAGTCACGTTCAATCAACTAAATAAAAATAGCTTGTCGAACTTAGTGGTTTTGTCTATATTAGGTTCTGCCGGGAAGTGATCATTTTTATAGAGAGAAGTTAACACCCGCAATAATCTGATAAAAATACCGTTTAAACCTGATCTTCTCTATTTGCTCTAATAAAATTGTAGTTGATCCTGTTATCGTTCTCGCTCATCATCAATAAAGATCTTTGTAAAGAATTGCCTATGCGCCCTAGCGAACGGGATGAGCCGCCAATAAGTTCCCCAGACGAATGGGAGCGAACTTTTGATGCGGTTCCCGATCTTATCTTCATCCTCAACCTGGAGCATGGCATCGTCCGGGCCAACCGGGCCACAGCCGCGGCCCTGGGCCTGGCCCCTGAAGAACTGGTGGGCCGCAAGTGTTTTGAATGCGTGCATGGCCTGGCCGAGCCGCCGTGGTTTTGCCCCCATTCCCAGTTGCTGGAAGACGGCCAGGAACATACGTTGGAAGTGCAAGAATTGGGCCGAGACTTCCTGGTGACCGTCTCGCCTCTCCGGGACCGCCAGGGGCATCTGGCGGGCAGCGTGCATGTAGCCCGGGACATTACCGCCCGCAAACGGGCCGAGCTCGACCTGGCGAGGCAAAACGCCGTTCTTGAGGGCATCAACCGGATTTTACAGGAAGCCCTCACCTCAGAAACTGAGGCGGCACTCGGGCGCGCCGCCCTGGCGGTGGCTGAAGAATTGACCAAAAGCAAGTTCGGGTTGATCGCCGAGATGAACCAGGCCGGGGGGTTAGCTTGCCTGGCCATGAGCGACCCGGGCCGGCAGACCGGTAGCCTCGCAGGTTCAGCCGGGCCGGCGCCGCCCAGACCCATGGAAGTGCGAGGCCTCCTCTTAAAATACCTTTGGGGCGAGGGCTCGCTGGTCGTCAACTCGCCGACCTCCCATCCCGATTGGTTCGCCCTTCCGGAAGACCATCCCCCCTTGACTGCTTTCCTGGGCGTGCCGCTGCGGCATGGGGACCGGGTCATCGGCTTAATGGCCCTGGCCAACAAAGAGGAGGGCTATAATGAAGCCGATCAGGATACGGCAGAGGCCCTGGCCGTGGCCGTGACCGCCGCCCTGCTGCGCCGGCGGGCGGAGCGCGCCCTCAAGCAAGCCCGGGAGGAATTGGAGCAGCGGGTCCGGGACCGCACTGCGGCCCTGACCTCGGCCCTGGAGCAGCTCTCCACGGAAATGGAAGAGCGGCTGCAGGCCCAAGAAGCCCAGGGGCAGCTCATTGAGATCCTGGAGGCTACCACTGACCTGGTGTCCACCGCAGACCTGGACGGTCGGGTGCTGTACATGAATCGCGCCGGCCGAAAAATGTTGGGGATCGGCGCAGCAGAGAATGTTTCTCTGCTTCACATTCCCCAAACCGTGCCCCCCCAGGAAGCAGCCCGGGCCTTCAGCCAGGTTTTGCCTGCCGCGGCGCGAGACGGAGTCTGGCATGGCGAGACCAATTTTCTGCACCGGGACGGGCGCGAGATTCCCACTTCCCAGGTAGTTCTGGCGCACCGGACGCCGGCAGGAGAAACGAAGTTTTTTTCCACCATCGCCCGGGATATCACCGTCCCCAGGCAGGCCCGGGAGGCCCTGGAGGCCGAAAGGCAGAGACTGTTCTCCCTGCTGGAAGGTTTGCCGGCCTATGTCTCTTTGCAGGAGCCGAATTACCGGTATGTTTTTGTGAACCGTTTTTTCCGGGAGCGTTTCGGGGATCCGGACGGCAAACCCTGTTATCAAATCCTGAAGGGGCGCGACCAGCCCTGCGACGGATGCCCGGTCCCCCAGGTCCTGGCGAGCAAAAAGGCCCACACCTTCGAGTGGACCAGTGCCGCCGGCCATGTTTATCAACTGCATGTGTATCCCTTCGCGGATATTGATGGCTCTCCCCTGGCGCTGGAATTGGGCATCGATGTCACGGCCAGCCACCAGGCGGAGAAAACCCTGCGGCGGCGCGCCAACCAGCAGGCCGCGGTGGCTGTGCTGGGGCAAAAGGCCGTAGAGGGGACTGACCTGACAGCCTTGATGAACGAAGCCGTGACCGCAGTGGCCGCGCATCTTGACGTGGAATATGCCAAGGTCCTGGAATTATTGCCGTCGAGTACTGACCTGCTTTTGCGGGCCGGGGTGGGCTGGCAGGAAGGATTGGTGGGTGTGGCCACGGTCGGCGCCGGGCCGGACTCCCAGGCGGGCTATACCCTGGCATCCTCGGAGCCGGTGATTGTGGAGGATCTGCGCGCGGAGACCAGGTTCACCGGGCCGCCGCTGCTCCACGCGCACGGCGTGGTGAGCGGCCTGAGCCTCGTCATTGCCGGCCGGGAGCGGCCTTTTGGGGTCTTGGGGGCCCATACGACCCAAAGGCGAAGCTTCACCCTGGATGACGTTCATTTTGTCCAGGCCATCGCCAATGTCCTCGCCGGGGCCATCGAAAGAAAGAGGGTCGAGGACGCCCTGCGGGAATCGGAGCAGAACTTGCAATCGTTGACCTTTCAGCTCTTTAATCTCCAAGAAACCGAGAGGAAGCGAATTTCCCGGGAATTGCATGAGGATTTGGGCCAAACCTTGCTGGCGCTCAGTCTGCAAGTCAGCGGCATCAAAGGTGAATTACCTAAGGAGCAAGAGTCCCTGTACGCCAAATGTGAGCAGTTGCTGCTGCATCTCAAGGCGGTGATTGACAATCTCCGGCGAATTTCCCAGGAGTTGAGTCCCGCGGTCCTGGAAGAACTCGGTTTGTTTGCGGCCTTGAGACATCTGGCCGAAAACTTTTGCCAACATTCTCGGATCGATTCCTGGCAGGTTGATCTCGATGCGGAGGTGAATTTGCTTTCACCTAAAGCCCAGATCAACATTTATCGAGTCCTGCAGGAAGGCTTGCGCAATATCGGCGAACACGCCCGGGCCACGCAAGTTTTCCTCTCCGGCAAGCACCAGGATGGTCGCGTTGCTTTTATCCTGCAGGATAACGGCGCAGGGTTTGAGGTGGAACAGACCCTGGCCAGGAAAGCCACCGGCTATGGTATGGGGTTGCCGGCCATGAAGGAACGCGTCAAGATGCTGGGCAGCACTTTACTGATTGAGAGTGAACCTGGCAAAGGAACCACGATATCCTTCTCGATACCGCTCGATCCGGGCAACGAAACTAATGAGAAACACAGCTCCGAAGGAACGTGAGCAGCAGCCCCCTTCCCTTTCCTAAAAACCTGATCCGTCCCATCTTGGCAATGGGTTTACCGAAGTCACCCCGCCCTCCGGGAAGCCGGGATTATCAGCCCCCCGCCAGGTGCAACCACAGGCGAGGGGAAAACGGGAACCCCTCACCCTACCCCTCTCCCCATTGAGGGAAGAGGGTTAGGGTGAGGGGGGGGAAGATCCTCGGCAGGACTACTTCCCTTCTTTCACAAACCTGAGCAGATAGTTGTAAGGTCCCACCTCCACCGCAGGCCCCATGGGCCGGAAGCCGTAAGGGGTCGCGAGGCGCTCCACCTCTGCCGGCGTCATGCGGATCTTCAAGGGCGGCCCCGGCGGCCCTTCGATCTTTTTGAATTCCACGATAGCCAGGGTGCCCCCGGGCTTCAACACCCGGGCCACCTGCGTGAGCGCCCCCCTGGCCGTGCCGGCCTCTACCAGGTCGTGCAGCACGGTGGCCATCAGGCAAACGTCCACCCGCCCAGCCTTGATGGGCAGTTCCTGGCTCGCATCAGCCACTACCGCCCGGATTTGCCGGTAGCCCCTGGCCGCCGCCTGCTCCTTGAGCCGGGCGATGCCCTCCCCCCAGAGATCGATGGCATAGATCAGGCCCCCCGGGCCGATGGTGTCGGCCGCCGCCAGGGTATAAAACCCCGGGCCGCAGCCCAGGTCCAGCAGGGTGCTGCCCGGCTGAAGACTCATTTCGGCAAAGAACCTGGCCCCATCGATCAGATCAAAGGAGCTCCGGCCGGCGCCGGGGGGTTTGGGCTGAGGCTCCTTCTCTTTAGTCACCCACGCCGGGGCCCGGGCCTCCGGAATGGCGTCGTTGCCCGGGATATAGGGTTTCAGGTCCAGGATGGGGGAGTCCTGGAGGGCGTCGAGGCCGGTTACCTCCACTAGATTGCCGCTCACTTTTACCAGGCGGCAGGCGCACATGCCGATTAGATTAGGGCGCACCGGCGCCCGGGTGGCGAAGACCCCGGTCAGGGGGTTGGCCGGGTCCCGCCGGGGATGCACCTTCAGGGTGCGCCGTTCTTCCGGGGTGTCATTGCCGTGGAACCAGTACAGCACCCAGAGATGGGAAAAGCCCGTCAGGCCGTCCAGGGCCGGGGCCAGTTCCGGCTTGATTTCTAAGAAGATCCGGTCTCCGGCCCGGTTGACCCGGCCGATGGGGTAAAGGGTAAAGGATTTATCCCCGCTTGCGCCCGGAGCCTTGGGGGAACCGCCGGTCTCCGACTTGCCGGAGTTCGGGGAATTGCCCCGCTCGCCGCGGTCCCCGGCCGCTCCCCCAGGGGAGGACATTCCTGCGAGGCAAATTATCCCGGTCATCATGATCAACGCCCCCCTGAGGATTTTTCCCACCGATTTCCGCATCTCCGCTTCTCAAACAAAGGTAGCCGGGCGTATCTCGGACCCGCCCCCTTGGGATGGTTCCCTCGCCTCCCCTCTCCTGTTTCACCGGTTCTGCCGCCGCGTGAGCCGAACTCATTCTACAACTATCCGCCGGTTTTGCAAGGAAGGGGCGCCCGGGCGGGTGAACTCCTGCCGGGCGATAACGGCCGGTTTGGATTTTCCCCGGACCCGGGAAATGGCGTCGGGGATAAGAGTTGACCTTTCGGCGGCCGGGGGTTATAAAAACTAGGTCTGCAGCAATGCCCAACCTGCCAGCGCCCGTAGCTCAGCTGGATAGAGCAACGGACTACGAATCCGTGTGTCGGAGGTTCGAATCCTCTCGGGCGCGCCATTGAAAACAAGGGGTTAGATAAATTTGCTAACCCTTTTTATTGCTAAAAGGCAAAATTATCCCATTTTTATCCCACCTCAAATTTATCCCACATGGCTTATAGGCCGCCGATCCGAGAAATTTTTGCTAAAAAAGGGTTAAGGTAAAATCCTGACCTTGCCGACTAAATATGTGCTATCATTCCTTCCTAAAGATCCTGACCAATGTATGATTTCTATGAATTCTTTGCTGGCGGCGGCATGGCCCGACTTGGCTTAGGGCCTCAGTGGCGTTGCGTCTTCGCTAATGACATAGACGAAAGGAAAGCCCGCTCTTACCAAGAATACTTTAAGAGCGCCGATGAGTGGTTTCCTGGGGACGTTTCAAAGGTCAAGACTTCCGATCTTCCCGGCATGGCTGATCTTGCATGGGCCTCTTTCCCTTGTCAAGATTTGTCGCTTGCAGGGTCCGGCGGCGGACTGAACGCGAAGCGGTCAGGGACTTTCTGGCCTTTTTGGCGATTAATGCAAGGTCTCATTCATGAAGGCCGGGGGCCGCGCATTATTGTACTTGAGAACGTCTATGGAGCGTTAACTTCTCACGGCGGGGCCGATTTCATGGCCATATCCAAGGCTCTGATCGAGTCGAAATATCGTTTCGGGGCCATGGTCATCAACGCCGTTCATTTCGTACCCCAGTCGCGGCCCCGGCTTTTCATCATCGCCATTCAAAATAATATGTTTATCCCGGAAAGTCTTATTGACAACGCCCCTGATCCCCTCTGGAATCCGCCCGTTGTCATAGCCCGGAGTGAAGAAGTCAAAGCTTTCAGCCCAGATTCTTGGCTATGGTGGAAACTCCCCCCGCCCCCGCCGCGAAAAAAGGTTCTCGCCGATCTTATTGAAGAAAACCCGCAAGGCGTGGCCTGGCATTCCCTCGCCGAAACAAATAGTTTATTAGGAATGATGAGTGAGGTCAACCTTGCAAAGGTAGGGAAAGCCCAGGTTTCGAAGCTTCGGACGGTAGGGGCCATTTATAAGCGCATACGCAACGGCGTTCAACGCGCCGAAGTTCGCTTTGACGGTTTATCCGGTTGTTTGCGAACTCCAGTAGGCGGTTCAAGCCGCCAGACCATCATAATTGTTGAAGGAAACAATATCCGGTCGCGTCTGCTTTCCCCGCGGGAGGCGGCGCGGCTTATGGGGCTGCCGGAAACCTATAAGTTGCCCGAAAAGTATAACGATGCTTACCATCTCGCCGGTGATGGTTTGGTTGTGCCTGTTGTTCGACATTTGGCTGAATATATTCTTGAACCGGCCTTAAAGGAATGGAATGCCCAAAAAGAGAAAGCGGCCTAAAAACTTGACAGACGATAAGCTTAGGGAAGCGCTAATTCAGTTTGCGGCGGGAAAACATTTCAAGGGGAAGGGACCGTTGAGCGTGGCGCTTGTAGTTACTCAACACGCTTGCGCTATAGGGTTTCCTTTGGATTCTGAAAAGCTTGTTACAGGACGCGGCGGCCAAGTTCTCGGGCTTGGTAAAGGACCCGTTCAGTCAATTCTTAAAAAGCATGGCATTACTCGTGTGTTGGCCGCCGAAGGCGGGCGCACAAGCCGCGGTAGTTTAGACAACATGCGCGAGTATGTAGCTTTTCTAAATGGACTGCATACCCAAGGCTTGGTAAATCTTGATACGATCGAAACCTTTTGGATTGAAAAGGTTCATGAATTCTTTGCGGCGAAGCCCTTCAAAATCAAAATGGACGCCTCCCATAGTCTCCGCACGGTTGTGCGCGACGTTCTCGCGCAGGCTGAAGAACGGCAAAAACAATCCACAGGCGTTTATTATGTCGGGGCCGTGCTTCAACATCTTGTAGGCGCTAAGCTGGATTGCGCTCTTGGCCAAGGCAAGTTTGAGCACAACAGTTATTCGACCGCCGACGCCCCAAGCCAGAGAAAGGGAGATTTCTTTGTGGGCGACGTGGTTATTCATGTCACCACTTCCCCCGGCGAAGCGGTCATTGAACGTTGCCGGGATAATTTGAACGATGGTTATCGGCCTGTTTTGGTGACTTTGCAGCGCGGCTTGACTGTTGCCGAAGCTCTGGCCGATAATAAAGGCATTGGGCATCGCATAGACGTTTTCGAAATAGAACAGTTTGTCGCCCTGAACCTTTATGAATTGGGGGAATTCGGCCCCGAAGGGCGCAAAACCGCCTTAGTTGATTTGATTAAGCGTTATAATGAAATTATAGAAGAAGTTGAAACCGATCCGAGTCTAAAGATCGAACTCAAGCGATGAATGAAACGCCGGAAAGCCGAAGCCGCATTATGCGGGCGGTTAAGGGGCGTGATACATCGCTTGAAATGACTGTTCGACGCCTCATTTATTCAATGGGATATCGTTACCGCCTTCACCGTAAAGACCTCCCTGGAAAACCTGACCTTGTTTTTTCGGGTCGTCGAAAGGTTCTTTTTATCCACGGGTGTTTTTGGCATGGCCACGGCTGCAAGCGCGGCGCACGAGTCCCCAAAACCAACCGCGAATATTGGGAAAAGAAGATCGCCCGGAATCAAGCCCGCGACGCTAAAAACAAAGCCGCCTTGCAGACCCTTGGCTGGGATGTTCTAATAATATGGGAGTGCCAGATCAATGAAGAAGCGGTCCTAAAACAGCGCTTATTGCAATTCTTGGGGCCTTTAAAGCCATAGGCAAGGTTCAGCTTTCGGTAGATTTTTTTTAGGAACCTAGGCGCGCCGCTTGGCGTTGATCTCTTCCTTATTATTGGCGTATCTCTCCCGCCGCTTTGCCCTCTTAGCCTCAAGTCTGGCCTTGGCCGCTTCCGCCGCTTCCGGGTCCTTTTCGAAAAGCGAAATCTCCCCACACCTTAATTGATCGGAAACCCGGATAATCAGGCCGCGGACGGCGTGTGGGTTTTTGACGCCTTCCATACGGGCGATTTCGGCGGGACGCATTTGGAAGAGCTTGTTAAGCAGGAACCATTTCACTCCCGCGGGGAAGCTCCCGGAGCGCTCTTCCACCATCTTCTTCCATGGTTCAAAGTTATGGGGCGTATCCTTCCCCCCGTCCAGGGCTTCCACTACGGCCTGTAGACGCTTGACGGCGTATTGATAAATCTTCCTGGCCTTCTCAACAGTCGTGTCGTACTTGACGGCCAGGTCTTGATAACTCCATTTGTTGAAGAAGCGGTCAATAAATATGCCGGTCTGCTTCAGGTCAGGGTTGAAGCTGGTGAAGGGGGAGCGCGCTTCCGTGGTGAAAGGGGAGTCTATAGGTTCATCGGTCTTATACGAAATCTGGGGTAACATCGATTCTGGGATTTATATTCTCTTCCACGGAGCCTCAGTAGACCGCCCGAATATTTTAGTTAAGGCTCAATAAGAACCAGACCCTCGGCCAGTAGGCCCTTTATCTGCTCCATTATGACTTTATTTGCTGACCCAGGTGCCGGGGGCGCCGTCGGCGGTACAGAGGTAATCCGTACCGGCGGTGCCCATGATGCGGTCCCCGGCGTGCCAGGTAATCCCGGTCCCGGTAGGGGCGGCGTTGCCCCAATGAACGCTGCCGCCGTTTAGGGAATGAAGACGGCTCACCCCGGAGGTGAAGCACGCCCTGGCAACCGCCAAGTCATACAGTCCGGGGACGATCACGAAACTATCCAGGTAAAACCCTCCGGTCTGCCCATAAATAATCCCGAAAATTATTTGCCACGGCGAGGTGCCGCCATAAATAGAGGCGGTCTTAATGAACCGGCCAGTAGAGCTGTCATAAGTGCCGTTAGCATTGCCATCTGCCTCACCCCAAAGCCTGGTTGCGCCGTTGATGTAAAGGGCCAGCTTATTATAGGTGGCCAGATCAGCCGCGTACCCGGTGATCACGATCGTGGCCCCGTTCCGGAATAAAGAGGAGTCCCGGTCGGGCAGGGAATATAGCAGCCCCGCCGCCTTCGTGGTAGCCGCACCGGTGACGTTGAACCAGGCGTTATTCTTGCCATATATCACCTGCGCCGTGGTTAACTGCATTGTGACCGCGCCGCCGGAGGCGTAAGCGCTCATGCCATCATAAAGAGTGCTGTTATCCTTCCAGGCGGAAAAATCCCAATTCGGGATAGTCAATGCAGAGCCGGGGGTTACGCCATTCAGGCTGCACAATCCCGGCCTGGCAAGAATAAAATCACCTTGAGCACCTAAGTAGCAATTATTAGAAATCAATTGCCATTCGCCGGAGATTCTGCGAGCATACTCGTGGCTGACACCATCATAGGTAGCCAAATGGCAGTCGCTAATCGTAGTGCGCCAGGTCCCCACGCTGGCAACGGCAGAGCAAAGGTCATTGGCGCTCCTGACATCATTGACCCCAACGCCAGTAATGCTCACAAAATCATTGTCGGATTTGGTCTCGGTGGCGTGCCAATTATAGGCAAGGCGCGCCCCTTCAGTCCACCCGCCTTGAATCACCAGGTTGGCGCCCTGGTTGTTAATGGCGTACCCTTTAGGGGCGTCAGAATCACTTTGATAACCACTGATGGGCGAGAAATAGGAAATTTGGAGGGCCAATGGCTCACCGGCCCGGGCGATCAACCAGTTCTCCAAAGTTGCCGGGCAACTGTCATAATATGCAAATTGGCAGTTCCGGAACGTGAACCGGCAATAATTCAGTTTCCTATCGATGAGCACGGCGGCGATGGCCGCAGAAGTAGAGGGAACGACAAAATCGCAGGCATCAAAGATGTTGTCGTCGGCGTTTAAATCCAGCCCGGCCGTGCTGTCCCCAATTTGCAGGGGATGCACGCGGCCTCGAATAAAGATATCCTGCACCCAGTAATTGTTGTTTTTACCCCAGCCGGCGGCGGCGTAGACCACGCTGTCGAATTTTACCCCCCAGCCGGCTTTGTCATTACCGTCGAACTCCAGACCTTCAATGCGGTTCCTGAGGAAATTTTTGCCTGCCAGGCGCAAGACCGCCTTCGTGCTGTCGGACGTGCCATCATAAAAAATCCTGGATGTATAGCACGCTCCGGCGCTGGTGCCGGCGCCCGACCCTCGCAAGGTCACCCCGATAATGTCAAAAGCGGGCACAATTTCCGCCGTGGTCCGATAACTCCCCGCGAAGCTTAAGCCAACCGTGTTCTGGCCGGCGCAATTGTAGGCCGCCTGAAGAGCCGTGGCGCTATCGGCGACTCCCGTGGGGTCAGCGCCCCACCATTCGGGGTAGGCGGTCCGCACCGCGCCTTTGCCAAACACCACCCAGTCCAAATTGGCGCTGTTATCGCTGAAGCACTGGTAGGGGCCGCAGTCCAGGCCGCCGTTGATAGTCAGATGCGCGCCCCCGGCCCTGGTCAGCACCGCGCCCCGCTCCGGCTTCAAGGTAATATTCGCCGGGACGCTGTTGTCGGTGGTAAATTCCCAGACGCCCGGGCTCAGCACCAGGGTGCGCGGCGCGCTGCCGATGCCGGCCTTGGCGGCGTCGAAGGCCGCCTGGCCGGTGACGCCGTAATCCCGGGCGACGATATCGCCGGGCCCGGAAGGCCGGAGGCCGTCTTGGGCCGCCGCCGCCAAGCCCCGGGCGAGATTGTCGGTCTGCTTATGAGAATCATTTTGGCTGCCCGGGTTCAGGGCGACCAGGCCCAAGGTCAATGCGGCAAAAAACAAACCGGCGCCGATTTTTGGCAGGGCTTTCATCTCACCGGACCTCCTAAAAAATAACTTCCAATTCGGCATATTGATAATAATCCCCATCCGGCGCCGGGATGGCAATTTGCCCCGGAAAATAAGACTAGGGTCAATCAGCGCCGGGGCCGTACGCCCACCGCGCCACCGAACCGGAGCGCCGGACGAGATCCTGGCAAAAGGATACCTCACCTTGGCCGATTATCTCCACCCCAAAACGCCGCCGCGGCGGTGCCGGGCGGAAAAGTCTTGGGCCCGGGCGCCGGCCTGCTCCTTCGGCGCGCCCCGGCAAACGCAGAAAAATGGTGGATTCCCCGATAAGGATATCAGGGAAACCCCGATTGTCAGGAACAAAGGCGCAACCTATATAAGGAATTAAACAATAAAAGAATTTCATTACTTCCGGCCTGGACCCGCATCCGGATCTGGTCATCCGGCCCGGGGAGGCCGCGGCAGTCAAGGAAGTTCGAACCTCTAACCTGGGGGAGGCCGGATGAAAACCTGGCCCATGGCAGTGGCTGCCTGTTTCTTGTTACTGGCGGGGTGTGCCGGGGGGCTGAGAGGCAACCTGGGCCAATTTGACCGGTACGAAACCGCCTCTGCGGCAGATGAGGAGTTAAGCGGCAAACGCCTGGAGGAACTCTACGCTAAAAGCGGGATGACCGGCGGGGACCCAGGCCTGGAAGAAGAGCTGCGCCAATTAGATCAGCAGGTCAAGTTCGACGTCCCCATCCAGGTGAATCGGCAGGTTAAGGCTTATCTGGTCTATTTTTCCACGGAACGGAAAAAGATTTTCCAGCTTTATCTGGCCCGCTCCAGCCGCTATCTCCCCATGGTCAGGCAAATCTTCCAACAGTATGGCTTGCCGGAAGATCTGGCCTATCTCGCCATGATCGAAAGCGGCTTCAACCCCAATGCCTGTTCCCACGCCGGCGCGGTGGGCATGTGGCAGTTCATTAAAGGCACGGGCCTGCGCTACGGTCTGGTGATCAATGGCGAAGTGGACGAGCGCCGGGACCCGGAAAAATCGACCCGGGCCGCGGCCAGATACCTCCAGGATTTATACAAGCAGTTCGGCTCCTGGTACCTGGCCGCCGCCAGCTACAACTGCGGCGAGAAGCGGGTAGACCGGGAGTTGACGAAGGGCAACCACCGGAACTTCTGGGAACTCTCCGCAAACCGGTGTCTTCCCAACGAGACGCAAAACTACGTGCCCCAGATGATCGCGGCTGCCATCATCGCCAAGAACCCGGAGAAGTTCGGGTTCAGAAACGCGCCTGAGCAGCCGCCCCTGATGGCAGACAGACTGGAGATGGCTCAATCCGCCGGGAACCCGGCTGCTCCCCGGATAAACCCGGAGACGGTCTCCAGGTCCGGGCGCACCCCGGAGAGTCCCAGGGTCCGCCTCGCCCAGGGCGCCGGCCCAACCAGGGGCAGGGTCGCCGAGGGCGACAAATCCGACCGGCAGCCCAAGCCTCTCTGCAAGTCCGGGGCAAAGCCGAAGGTTCAGGTCGCCTCCGCCCGGAAGGGCCGCCCCGGGACACCCCAGGCAGCCGAAGGCAAACCCGCGGTTTATATGGCGTCCATGCTGGGAGGCCCCTCCCCCTCCCTGGCCCCTCGCCAGGGCACTGCCAAAGGGCCTAAATCTCCTGGCCGGGTAATGGCCAACGCTAAAAAGGACAAGGGGACCGCCAGGGTGGCCCACGCCAAGAAGAAATCGGCTCCAGCCCCCAGCGTCGGGAAGAACCGCACCCCGGCTAAGAAGGCCAGGTTAGCCGGGAAGAGCAAGGCGCCGGACCGGAACCACGGAGCTAAGTTGGCCAGGACCGGCTCCAAGACTTTGCTTGGCAGCCGCAGCCACCGGGATGCCCCGGGGAGCTAAAAATTACCTGGCTCGCCGGCTTCGGGAGTTTCCTCCGGCGGCTCCATCAAGGCTTTCACCGCCTTTTCCTCCATCAGGTAGCAGACATCCAGCAACTCCAACCCATGGGGATGGATGGTAAAGGTAAATTTACACCCGGCAAATTCCAGTTGCACAGTCTGCACTTTGTTATTTTCCTCTCAAGTACTAACCAAGAACCGCTGTTGTCAAATAATCACACGAATGCGACTTTTTTGCTTAATCGCTACTCTGCTTCGGCAATTCTATTGAGCATGCCGACGCAATATTGGTCCCACCCACACCATTCCACTTCGTCTATTTCTCCCCGTTCAAACATTTCCCGGGAGGCGTCATTAATGATGGGGTCGGCGCCCCCGCCATACAACTGATACATCTTCTCCATCTCTTTGACCGCGGCCCGGTAAATAGCCTGCCTGGTGAGGCGAAATTCAATGACCTGTCCCATGGTCACACCTCCTCAATCAGCTCTTTTTGCCGGCTGGCGACAGCCGGTCAAAATGTTCATTCATAGTTAAATTATAAACTATTTTAGCCAGTTATGGGAGTCGGGCCCCTAGCCGATTACCAAGCAGATCCTGTCGTCATATTGCTGAACGTTTGAGAGTGCATCTTATATGCCAAATTAAAATCTACTGAATTTCCTGGCTCTTATCTCAGAAAGGAATATCCTTCAGCAAAAATTGTCCAAAAAATGGAAAAAAATTTGTCCAAAATCGGCAATCTGTCGAATTTTCGGACACTCATTCATGGCTTTTGGTCGGCGGCTGCAGGTAGCACAAGCATCTCATACCGAGTTACGCCTATGAGGCTGTGGAAAAACTGCTAAATTCTTCCCATTGTCATTCTGAGCGAAGCGAAGAATCTAGTCATATCAATTGGTTCTAGATCCTTCACTTCGTTCAGGATGACAAAAAAACCGTTTTTCAACAACCTGCTAGAAGTACTAAAAAACCTCTGCCCCGTAAGGGGGCGCACCCGTGTGCGCGCCCTAATATTGGGCGGACACATGCGTCCGCTCCTACCCAAAGATAAATTACCGTAATGAGCGCAACCCGGTATGACCTGGGCAGGCGCAGACTAACGGTCCATGAGCCCCAAATAGCGGACAACGCATGACAATGTAGAACCGCCGCCCTCGGCGGTTCCCCCGCCGGCGAGGGCGCCGGCGCTACATTTTCATATAAAAGCCTGCAGCTATCACTATTTGATGGGAGACTGGTAAATTAGACGCTTTACAGCAGGGAGTGGAGCAATGGGAATGAGGACAAGACAAATTGTCTTGCAAGAACCGGCTTTCCAAAGACACCCACGGAGCCTCAGATTTAAGCCACCAGGGCCAGCTCCTGGAGCATCGGCCGGGGGTCCACCAGGTGGCGGATAAACCAGCCCTCGTAATCCTCGGCGCCCAGGGCCAGGGCCAGGATTTCGGAAAAATGGAAAATGGGCAGTTTGGTGCCGGCCGTGCAGCGGATCTCAAGGTTAAGCTGACACATGGCGCAGGCCGTGACCAGGCAATTGGCTCCCGCAGCCACGGCACTGTCCATGATTTCATCCACCAGAGGGGTGACTACTTCCGGAGCGGTGGCCGACAGGAAAGAACCGCAGCACCGGTAAGATAATGCCGTGGCAATGGGTTGGGCCCCCAGGGTCTTGAGGATGTTTTCCATCTCCCCCTGGAAGTATTTCTCCCGTTTCAGATCCGGAGGGCGGAACACGGTGCAGCCGTAATAAGGCACGAACCGGACCCCGTGCAAGCTCCGGGTGGCGCTCTCTTTCAGGCGATCCAGGCCGAAGCGCACCAGGACCTCCATGAAGTGCATGATTTCCAAATCCAGGTCGATGGTCCTGCCCCATCGTTTTTCCAGGGCCCGGTGCGTTTCGGGGTCCCGGCGCAGGCACATCTGGGCATGGCGCAGATAAAGGAGGCACCGGGGGCACATGGCCACCAGCGGCCGCCCGGCCGGGGCCAGGGAAAGATTGCGGGCCGACATGGCCAGGCTCAGGTTCTTGCATAACGTTTGGGCCGAGGAGGACCCACAGCAATTCCAATCCTCCAGTTCGATGAGGTTGATCCCCAGGAACTGGGCGGACCTCATCATGGAAAGGTTGCTTTCGGGCGCGGTGGTGGCCATGGAACAGCCTGGAAAGTAAGAGAAATCCAGGCGCGGGTACGTATTCATTTAGACTCCCTCCAGTAACATTTGAAGAGGTCGCTGATCTCTTCGATAGCCTTGACCCGGGACGGCCTCAGATCCAGTTTGCGCTTGGCCAGCATCTTCAAGCCCACGTCCACATCACTGAGCCAGCGGCGGGTCCGCACTTTGTAACGCCACATAATCCCGAGTTTATGGGCCCGGCCGTAACGCTCCAGGGACCGCAGCACCTCTTCGTGAAAGTCCAGGATGTCCGGTTTGGCGATGGCCACCCCTTCCTCCACGGCCATCTGGCGCAGAACTTCCATCACCGCGGCGATATTGATGTTCATGGGGCATTGGCTGGAGCAGGTATGACAGCCGACGCAGATCCAGATGGTCTTACACCCCAGCACAGGCTCACGCATGCCGTACTGCACCAGGCGCAGCACCTGATTGGGGTGGTAGTCCATGGCCCGGAAGAAGGGACAGCCGTTGGTGCAGGCCTGGCAATGGTAACACCGGCTCAGGTTGGTGGCGCTCCGCTCGATAACCTCAGCCGCTAAGGAGCGCCTGGGCTGGCTCTCAACGATTCGGGGTGCTCCGGGAGCATCGGGGTTCAGGATCGGATTAATTTGAGTCATGTTCATCGATCTCTTGTCAGCCGCTCAGGCTGAGACCCGGCTCGACTTTTGCCGGTAATTTTCGATGGCCAGGGCCAGGGCTTCGGCCCCCAGGTTGGAGCAATGCATCTTGTTGGCAGGCAAACCTCCCAGGGTTTCGGCCACCTTCTTGTTGGTGATCCTTTGAGCCTCATCCAGTTTCTTGCCAATGGCCATTTCGCTCACCATATCGGAAACGGCGATAGCGGCCACACATCCGAAGGTTTGGAACCTGACGTCCACCAGGCGGTCGTCTTGCACCTTGATGTAAAAAGTCATCATGTCGCCGCAGACCGGGTTCCCCACCTCGCCGACGCCATCCGCATCCTTGATGACTCCGGCATATTTAGGATTGTTAAAGTGTTCCATCACGGTGTCGGTATACATCTCAAGCTCCCTGCCCTTGCTTTAAGGGCTTGGCCTTCTGTGCCAAATCGGCCAGGGTAATGGACTGCAACTTCTCAAACATGGCCCGTGCGGCCTCTTTCCAAAGCTGCCGGGTGACGCAGATGCCGGAGCGCGCACAGACCTCGGCATGGTCCGAACACTCGACGAAGCTCGCCCCCTCTTCCAACAGGGCGACAATTTCCCCCACGGTGATCTCCCCGGGAGGCTTGGCCAGGACGTGACCGCCCTTGGGACCCCGCACACTCTTCACATAATTGGCCCGCTTCAAGGGGATGATAATCTGCTCCAGGTATTTCACAGAGATCCCCTGGCGAGAAGCAACGTTGGCCAGGTGCAGGGGGCCATTGCCGTAATGCTGGGCCATATCCAGCATGAGCCTGGTGCCATAACGGGTTCTGGTGGATAGCTTCATCTCGCGCCTCCAGCCGCCGCCAGTTTTTTGTGCCAAACCGGGGAAAAGGACCGCAACTTTTCTACTGCCGGGGGCAGTTCCTCCAGGACATAGCGCACCTCGTCTTCCCGGTTGTCCTGATTCAGGGTGAAGACGATGGAACCCTGCGCCAGTTCCGGGGGGACGCCGATGGCGGTGAGCACCGGGGAAGTCTTCAAGGCTTTGGAGGCGCAGGCCGAACCCGTGTTGGCGTAAATCCCCCGGCGGCTCAGCATGAAAAGCAGGGCCTCCCCTTCGATGCCCGCAATACAGAAACTGGCCAGGTTGGGCAGCCGGTTGACCGGATGGCCGGTATAAATGGTTTCAGCAATCGCTTGGCCAATCCCTGCGGCTAACTGGACTCTCAGCCCGGCCAAGTGCCGGCTTCTTGCCTCAAGTTCCGTGGCAGCCAATTCTGCGGCCCGCCCCAGGCCAACGATGCCGGGCACGTTCTCCGTGCCCCCCCTTCTGCCGCTTTCCTGGATACCACCGTGGATTTGGGGCACCAGGCGCAGTTTGTTGCGGAAGTACAAGGCGCCGATTCCCTTTGGAGCCCCCAGGGCCGGACCGGAAAGGCTGAGGAGATCCACCTGGAGTTCCTTCACATCCACCGGAATGTTGCCCGCGCTGGCCACGGCATCGGTATGGAACAGCACCCCGGCCGCCCGGCAAATACCGGCAAGTTCGGCAATGGGCTGAATCGTGCCGATCTCGTTGCTGGCGTGCTGGACGGACACCAAAACCGTAGCCGGCGACAGGAATTTTTTGAGGCGCTCCGGGTCCACCAGGCCGTGCCGGTCCACTGGCAGAAAAGTGACCTCGAAATCGAAAAACTTTTCCAAAAACCTGGCCGCATTCAGGACGGAATGATGTTCGACGGCCGAAACGATCAAGTGTTTCGCTTCTTTTTTGAAGAGGTTGGCCAAAGCCGCCCCTTTGATGGCCAGGTTGTTGGCCTCGGCCCCGGAAGAAGTGAAAACGATTTCATCTTTTTGCGCGCCGATGAGGCGGGCCACCTTGGCCCGCTGCTCCTCCATGGTTTCCTTGACCTGGGAGCCCAGGTCATAAACCGCCGAGGGGTTCCCGAAGCGCTCGGTAAAATAGGGGAGCATGGCCTCCAGGACTTCCGGCCGGACAGGCGTAGCCGCCGCATGGTCCAGATATACGCGTTTCATTTCTTTTTCCTCAAGATAGCTTTTTAATGTAGAGCTTATAACAGCCATCGCAGGTATCTTCGCAGATGCCCATGAACTCCTGCCCATGCTTGGCGCACCAGGCGGGGATATCTTCCAGGGCGCCGTCGTAGTCGGTGACGATTTCCAGCACCTGGCCCTTTTTCAGCTCTTTGAAGAGCTCCATGGGTTCCAGCAAATGCATGGGGCACACCCGGTAGACCAGATCTGCGGTGGCGTCGGCCTGACAATTTTCCAAGAATTTCATGGTAATATTTTCCCTATCAGATTAATCTATACCAATTGACTATAATATAATCTCCCCTGGGACTTATGTCAACCGTATTTTGAAAAAATTATTTCCATGGTGATTTTGCCAAAAGAATCACCGATGACGGAGCCTGGCCTGGAACAGGTGTTCCAAACTCTCTGGGGTCAGGAATTGCCCCAGGGACTTAAGCCTGGGAAATTTAGGGGATCTCGAAGCCCAAAATCAGGGTTCCCCCAATTTATCCCAGGCGGCAAAGGGGCTATTAGTATAATCGCAGCAGGAAAGTGAAGCGGCTCTTCGGCTAAAGATTCTCTTTTTCATGCAGGGGAGAAAGGATATGAAGCGGCTGAAAGTCTTATTCTGCCAGCGTTGGCTCGGCCAGCAGCAGGGAGGCGTCATGGTGGAGTTTGCCATCGTCCTGCCCGTGCTCCTCCTCCTGGTCTTCGGGATCATAGATTTTGGCCACGCCTTGTATTTGAAAGCAGAAGTCACCTCCGCCAGCCGGGAAGGGGCCCGCTATGCCACCCGGTACCAGACTGATAATAATGGGCAACACATCCTTCCTGCCAGTCTTTCCCCCAATGTCTCCACTTGGGTGACAAATAACTATGCAGGTCTGTTGCCGACCGATGCCGACCTGACGGTTCCACCCCCCACCGGCCCTGGTTACACCAGCGGCCTGGCGGGACAGGACGTGACTGTCACTGTCCAGGCGACCAAAAGGTGGTTTATCCTGGGCACGCTGGTGCCAGGTTTAGGCAACACCCTGCAGTTGCAAAGCACCACGGTCATGAAATGTGAGTGAGCTTATCGGGAGGGACAGCCATGTTAAGAAAATTGCAGAACTTGCTGACCGGTGAATCGGGAACGATCTTAACTTTCGTGGCCATCGCCCTGCTGGTGCTGTGCGCTTCCGCCGCCCTGGCCGTGGACATCGGCCACCTGCAGGTGGTGCGCAACGAAATCCAGAAGGCCGCGGATGCCGGCGCCCTGGCCGGGGCCCGGGGGCTCTGGCCCGACGATATTCTTTCAGTGACTACCAAAGCGACCCCGGATTGGACCCGGGCCCTGCCCCGAGCCCAAAGCGTCATCCAAAATGCTCTCAACGCGGTGGATAAATCTCCTATTGACTTGTCCAGTGCCACCATTCAACCGATCCAATGGAATTATAAGACCAAAAACTTTGCGGTGGACAGTGCCAATCCCAACGGGGTCCGGGTGGTGATCACCATTCCGCAAGGCAATATCAAGACTTTCTTCACCCGGGTCGTCAATTATGTCATTCCCGATCAATCCGCCACCGCCATCGCGGTGATGGACCACGTAAATGCCATCGGTCCGGGATGCCTGCCCATCGCCATTAATAAACAATTTGTGGTTGCCGACCAATCTTTATTCATCAACTTCACCCCGGACCCCCTGGATAACGGCGGCTGGTTTGCCGACCCCCCGGATAAGGCGAGCGCCACGACTTTCAAAGATTACATTGATAATGCCGCCTGTCCGCCCCTGGAGGTGGGTGATTGGATCAACCTCCAAAATGGGCAGGATACCTCGGTGCTGCAGGATTTGGCGGACAAACTCGCCGCCCACGATGGCGCCTGGGACGTCTACCTGCCGGTGGTGAATACGGATAAGTTCAACCAGCAGCAGCCCATCAAGGCCTTCGTACCATTCCGGATTACCAGCGTCAGTTGCAATAATCCCAAGGGAGTAACCGGCACGGTGCTGGGCACGGCTATGGCCTCCATGGGGGAGCCGGGAGGGAGCGATGACACCAACAGCCTGCTGTTGTCCACTCCCAAGCTGGTGAATTAATGGCCCAGGTTTAATTGACGGCAGGACGCCGGAACAGGTTAAAGAAGGGCCTTGATTTAAAAGGAAGCCCCCAGGGAATGGGGTGTTAATCCTGCTCCCGCGCAGCGATAATAAGTTAGCCCCGACCCTTCTCCTGGTCACCCCTGGGGGCCCTTGTCTACGCCGGCGGTTTGCACCCGGTCCGGAGAGAAATCCCTCAACAGCAGATAAAACGAACCGGTTACCAGCAAGCCCGCCCCCGCGGCCAGGCCGAACCCCCCGGCAAAACCCATCTTTTTGATAATCCCCCCCATCAGCGCCGCACTGAGCATCATCCCCAGGTAAATGCAGGAATTATAGCCCCCCATGGCCAGGCCCCGGGACTGGGGGGGCACTACTTCGGCGGTGAGGGCGCCGATGGAGGTAAAGGCCAGGCCCATGGTGAAGCCCAGGCCAATCGCCACCAGCATGAAATGCGCCGGGGTGGTGGAGATGCCATATGCGGCGACGCACAGGGCAATGCCCGTCAGGCCCAGCACCGCCAGGAGGCTGCGGTTGCTCACCCGGTCGCTGAGGTGGCCGAAAGGGATGCGGGAGACGGCATTGGCAATCCCCTGGAGGGAGAATACCAGGCCGATCTGGCCAAGGCTCAGGCCCTGGTCGTGGGCGTGCAGGGGCACAAACGTAATGAACATGCCCAGGGCAAAGCACCCCCCCAGGGTGCCCAGCCAGCATCCCAGGAGGGCCCGGTTCCTGAGCAGGTCCCAGACCCCGGCGGCCCGGTGGGCGGCATCGGGAAGGCGGTCGACGCGCCGGCCCCGGGGCAGAAACAGCAGGAGCACCCCCAGGGGTACCAGGATAAAGGCCCCGGAGATGAAAAAGGTCCGGGTGAATCCCAGCGCCTCCACCAAGAATCCCCCCACCCCGGGGCCCAGGGTCATGCCGCTGTACAGGGCGGTGGTGTACCACCCGTAAGAGCGCCCCAAATGCGTGGGCGGGGAAAAATCCGCCACAAAGGACATGATAGTGGGGCCGAAGGCTGCCAGGCCGGCGCCCGCCAGGAGGTAGATCCATACCAGTTGCCCGGCGGTCCGGCTGAAAAACAGCAGAAAGGAGGTCGCCGACAGGATCAACAGGCCGGAAGCCGCGACGAGCTTGTAACCCAGTCGGTCCGAGACCATGCCGGAAGGCAGGGATAACAGGCCTGCGGTGAGGAAAAACGCGGAATTGATGATCCCCACCAGCACGGTATTGGCCCCCAGGGAGCGGGCATAGAGGGGCACGATCGGCAGGCGCATGTAAGTCCCCAGATAGCAACCGAACACGATGCTGCAGCAAATGATCAGCAGGGTCTGATAGGGCGGGAAATTTAACCGGTTTTCTGCCATTATCTCAGTTCCCTGGCGCCAAAAACTTGCCCGGCCTGGAGCTGGCAAAGCGTCTGGCCCACTTCAAGGGAAGGTCCGGGGGGCCGGAGGCCTCGGCTCCCCAAGCCTGTTAACTTTCCCAGACGATGTCAAGCAGAATAGAGCATACCAGATGGCCCGGAGAAAGAACAAGGGTAAGGGAGAATGTGTAAGGCGGGCCAGGCAAAGCCTGGCTCCCATCTGCGTTCCCAAGCCAAGCTTGGGAACGAGCTATGACGTAGGATGCGCACTGCGCACCCTGCGTGCGAACTTTTCGAAGCAGCTCCTCATGGGCCTTGGCCCACCCGTAAATTATGAAAAGTGCGTAGGGCGGGCGTCCTCGCCCGCCTCCAGCCAGATTTAATGGTGCGTAAGACGCATCCTACGCTTCAACTTCTCAGACCAGAGCTCCGGGCTCAACTTCGTTTTCCTGGCGGGAGCTCGGGAACGAAAATAGAATATCGGGATATAATCCTAATTTGAGGTCAAACGTAGAGTTTTAAATCTGGTTCAAACCACCGCTGATAAGGCAAGAGTAAAGCCCGTGACTGTCGCCGAGCCAGCACTTTTTGGCGCACACGGTGCGCCCTATGAAATGTTTTTCACCAAGATGCGCTCATAGAAGTAAGAAAATCCTTCGCCCTGTAGGGGCGCACCCGCGTGTGCGCCCAGAATTCAGGGCGGACACATGGAACCTGTCTCAAAACCTGGCATAACGAGGCCATGTCATTCTGAGCGAAGCGAAGAATCTAGTCATATCAAGGAGTTCTAGATCCTTC
>Ga0315281_10002837_pt1 | contig 25606 bp, 26 predicted proteins | sample YL17G07_0_MG_FD_204540 | JGI IMG/M metagenome (GOLD analysis project Ga0315281, IMG submission 204540) | Sediment microbial communities from Yellowstone Lake, YNP, Wyoming, USA - YL17G07_0 | ecosystem: Environmental > Aquatic > Freshwater > Lake > Sediment | place: USA: Wyoming | collected... | reverse complement strand
ATCCAGTCGAGCGCGGCCGCATGCAGATCGAAGATCGCGTCGCGATTGCGCGCGACTTTCGCGGCGTCCGTCTCGCGATGAAACATCCGCATCGCCCGGCCGCCGCGCTCGGCGCGCTCGACGGAGAATTTGCCGGCCGCAAACGCGAACAGATACGTCGAGATCGGCTGCGTCTCGGCGAACGTGACGTGTGTTCGCCCGTCGCGCGACGGCGTGGATGTTTCGGCGCCGTTTCCCAGCGCCTCCCATCCCTCCGGCACATCGAGCGACAGCGTCCAGCGCGCCTTGACGTCCGGTTGATCGAAGCACGGGAACGCTTCGTGCGCGCGCGCGGGCACGAGAATCGTGTAGAGGAAGTCGTCGTTGCGATTGAGCGGCGCGGCGCCGGCGTCGAAGTCGATCTCGATGCGATTCTCACCGGGACGGAGCGTGGCGGCCGGCAGCACGAGATGTCCGTTGATCAGTTGCGGATCGGTGCGCGCCGCCCCGACTGTCAGCGTGCGAAGACGGCCCGACGGTCCGGGATCGAAATCGAGCATCAGCGGCGCAGCCGGGTCGCTGAGCGCGAACGTCACGACCTCGTGGGCCGTGATGGCCGCGGTCCTGTCGCGCGGAATCGAGAAGGAGAGGTCGTACCGGAGATTGGAGACGCGCGCGGCGCGATCGCGGGCGAGCGTCTCGCTGACGCCGGGCTCCTGCGCCCGCGCGGCGCCGGCGAAGGAGAGCAGTACAAGAAGAAGAGGGCTCCACGCGCGCATGGAGCCCTCAGTGTACTTATCGAGGCTGCGTCTTCAACTGCACGTCGAGGTTCGTCGTCTCGCCGCGGCGAATCTGGACGTCGGTGAGATAGCCGACGTAGCCCGTCTTCCGGATCTGGACGTTGTGGCGGCCTTCGGCGAGATCAATCGTCAGGCGAGCCTGGCCGTCGCTCCGCCACGGCGTGCCGTCGACCAGCACCTCGGCGTCCCCCGGCGAGAGCGAGAGCGACAGCGTGCCGCGTCCGTTGTTCGCGTCGGCCGGTCCACCGGGTCCACCCGGACCACCGGGCGGCGGCGGCGCGTTGTCTGGGCCGTTCGGCGGGAAGCCTGGCGCGCGCGGGCCGCGACGGCCGCCGACTGGACCCCGAGGCTGCGGCCCGCCGTCACCCGGGAACGGCTGGCCCTGACCCGGCTGCCCCGGCTGATATTGCGGCGGCGGCTGTGGTGCGGGCGGACGCTGGGCGACTTCGCCGGCAGGCAGACGCTCCATCCGCTGTTTCAGCTTGAACGTAGTGTCGGCGCTCAGATACACGCGCTCGGAGTAGGTGCGATAGCCCTCGAGGAAGAGCGTGATCTCGTGGCCCCCCGGCGCCGTGCGGAGCCGCTGAAACGCGCCGTTGAAGTCGTCCACGAGGCCGGCGTAGTAGCCGTCGATGTAGACGGCCGCGTCCTTCGGCTTGACGTCAAACTTCACGGACGCGTCAGGGGCGGCATAGCGGTACCCGTACGGGTACCCGGGAACGATGATCTGGGCGGAACTGATTGCGGCCGAACCGATCGTCAGTGCGATGACCGCCCCGATGCGAGTGAGTGATGCCACGGTTGATTCCTCTCGAGGATGTGTGCGCGTCAAAATTCGAGCAACTGCGATGCCACGTTACGCGCGCCGGAACGCTGTCGAGGTAAGTGCCGCCGCTGATGTTACTTGCAGCGGGCGACGCCCGGAAGTTCTGTTAGCATGTGAGGCCGCTGCCGGACGTCCGGCGTCACAGGTCGAGGACACGTCTTATGCCGTTTCTCATCCGCCTGCTCGTGAACGCCGCCGCGCTCTGGGTCGCCACGCGCATTGTGACAGGCGTCACCCACAGCGGCGCGCTGCTGCCGCTCGTCGGCGTCGCGCTGGTCTTCGGCGTCGTCAACGCCGTCATCCGTCCGATTCTCAAGTTCCTGACGTTCCCGTTGTTCATTCTTTCGTTCGGCCTGTTCGCGTTCGTCGTGAACGGCCTGATGCTGTGGTTTACGAGCTCGCTCTCGGGCGCGCTGGGCCTCGGCTTTCACGTCAGCGGATTCGGTCCGGCATTCTGGGGCGCGCTCGTCGTCAGCCTGGTCAGCACGGTGCTGGGGATTCTCATTCGCGAGCCCGACCGCGCCGCGCCTCAGGATTAGGGACGGGAGACTGGAGACTGGGGACTAGAAATGGAGACTACGATGATCGATCGACGGCAGGTGCTGACGATGGGCGGTTTGCTCGGGGCGCTGGCGCCGGGCGGTTCGCCGGAAGAAGGCGTGGGTGGCGGCGTGGCGCAGCTGTCGGATCGCAGTGCCCAGGACGTCATCAGCGCGATCAAAGCCATTGGCGACAGGATATCGGCGCAGCAGAGCTTCGCTGAGATTGTGCCCATCCGGAAGAGCCAGGAAAGCTTCCTGCGCGCGAACGGGAAGTTCCCCGATTACATGGACGTCGCGCTTGATATCTGGACGAACGTCTACGACTGGCACGTGCGGCTGCAGCAGCCGCTGGTGCTCGGCCGCGACGCCACCGGGCGCTACACAATGATGCTGGGGTTTACCGCGCTCGTCCTTCGCCATGATGCAGCGCCGAATTTCATCGGGATCCCGTACGACAATCGGTAGGGTCGGGCGGACGGTTTCGTGGTATTATTGTCCATCGGATTTTGCCGCGTGCTGTGCCGCCTGTAGGCGTATCGAGCCTTTCCTGACTCGCTCCTCCTCATCTCTGCTTAGCTACGAGACGACGTCCTACCGATTCCGTGGTGGATATCGGGACACGTGTGCGTCGCCAGTGGCGATGCACGACTCGTCGCAGATGCGACGGAGGAGCTGGTTCATGAGTCGAAAGTTGTATGTTGGAAACCTCCCGTACGAAACGGGAGAAGCGGAGCTTCAGTCGTTGTTCGCGCGTGCCGGGACCGTTGAAACGGTCACCGTGATGCGCGACATGGCGACGGGACGCGCCCGCGGGTTCGCCTTCGTCGAAATGGGTTCCGACGATGAGGCGCAAAAGGCCATCTCGGAGCTGAACGAATATCAGCTCGGCGGACGCGGCCTGACGGTTAACGAAGCGCGGCCGAAAGCCGCACACGGCGGCGGCGATGGCGGCGGCGGAAACCGTCGTCGATCTGAGCCGCGCTGGTAGACAGCAGAGGGTTCGAGGCAGGCGTATGTCCTGCCTCGAAGTCCGTTTCAATCATGAGCGCACCACGACGCTGGGGAAAGATTGAGCGGCCGAAGGATCCGGCGGGCAAGCCCGCGACGGGTCGCATTCTGCACCTGCGCGTCGGGCAGGGCGATGGATTCATCCGCGTGAAGAAATCGCGCGAGGTCTACTTTCATCGCGCCGATCTGCGCGACGGCACGGCGTTTAACGCGTTACAGGTCGGCGACGCCGTGACATTCGAGCTGATCGAGGACGCGGTGAGCGGCGCCCGCGCAACCCGCGTCGCAAAGGTGAAAAGCTAATACACGCGGCCGGCGTCCTCGCTCGCGGTATAATTAAGTCCTGCTTTTCTGAGCTCTTAGGCAGTTCCGCCCGAGCCCTCACCAAAGCTCTTGTGTGAGGGTGCGTGCATCAGTGATTGTCCGACCACCCGGCGTTGGCGCGTTCGAGTTCGTAATCCTGGCGGCGCTGCGCACGTCGCAGCTGATGCGCGGCTGCTCGCCAAGGATCGACAGTGGGCACAAGGCAACGGTCACAGCGCAACTCGAGCTCTCGAGTGGCAAGGTGACATCGCTGCTTTCGTCCGACGTCCTGCCAGGGACGAACCAGCAGAGATGAGGTGCCTATGACACCGCGAGTGCATCTGATCAATCCGAGCGACATCTCGTTTGGCGTGGCCGTCATCACGCCGCGCTGGCTCTTTGTGCTGGCCGCCGCCACAGGCGATCGCTGGGGCGATCCCCGCATCATCGACGAAACGCTCGAGACGACCGACTTCACCACGATCAACGCGGGCGACGTCGTCGGCATCGGCATTCACACCGGCAATGCCTTGCGCGGCTACGAAGTCGGCCGGCTGGCCCGCGAGCGGGGCGCCTTTGTCGTGTACGGCGGCATCCACGCCACGCTGTTTCCCGACGAGGCGCACACGCACGGCAGCGCCCACGCCGTGGTGAAGGGCGACGGCGACGTCATCTGGGCCAAGGTCATCGACGACCTGCTGAACGGGCGCGCGGCGCGCGTGTATGAAGGCGGACGCATCGACGGCGATTCGTTCGTGGCGGCCCGCTGGGATCTGCTGCCGGAACGCAGATACATGTGGGCGTCGGTGCAGACGGTCCGCGGATGCCCGAAGCACTGCTCGTTCTGTTCCGTCTGGCGCACCGACGGGCAGGAGCCGCGGCAGCGTGGCGTCGATGTGGTGATTCGGGAGATCGTCGAACTGCGGCGGCGTGGCTTCCGATTCATCGCGCTCGCCGACGACAATTTTTATCCGGTCACACTCGACGATCTGGCGCAGGCACGCCGGCGCTCCGACCACACGCGGCTGCATGAGCTCGAGGAAATGCGCCAGGAGCGGTTCACGCTGATGGCGCGGCTCGCCCAGCTGCCGAAGGATCTGGTGTTCTACACGCAGATCACGATGGAAGCGGCCGAGGATCCAGAATTCCTCAAGGCCATGAAGAAAGCGAAGATTCTTGGCGCGCTCGTTGGCGTGGAATCGGTGACGAAAGAGGGCCTGAAGGACGTCTACAAGGGCTTCAACCTGTTCGGCGACGACCTCATCGCGCGCCTCCGCGTCTTCCGCCGCCACGGCGTGCACGTGCTGGGATCGTTCATCTTCGGGTTGCCGAGTGACACCAAAGACTCATTCGATGCGACGGTGGCCCTCGCCGAACGGGCGGACCTTACGTTCGCGCAGTTCGTGCTCCTGACGCCATTCCCCGGCACCGTCGACTTCGAGAAGTGGGCGGCGGCCGAGCGCGAGCGCGGCACCGCCGTCGATGGCACGCCGATCACCGAGCACTGGCTCATTCCGCAGGATCGGCGTCCGAAGCTGTACACCGAACATCCGACGATGTCGCTCGAGCAGATTCGCGTGGGCACGCAGCATGCGTGGGACCGTTTCTATAGCTGGAGTGGCGTGTGGAAGCGCTCACGCGTCGTCGAGTCGCTGAAGGCCCGGGTGATGTTCGTGCTGATTTCGAAGATGTACCGCCAGATGTACGCCGGCACCGGCATCGCCACCGACAGCGCGCGCGTCCAGCGCTCGGCCCGGTGGGCCCGCCTGATGGGCACGGCCTGCCGCCGGCTGTTTCTCGCCAAGCCCATGCCCGATCTGGCCGTGCCCGGGGATCTGAGCGAACCGCCGATGGCCGCACTCGAAGCGTGATGAGCCAGTTGGTGCCGGAGGAGGGAATCGAACCCTCACGGGGCGTAAACCCCACGGGATTTTGAGTCCCGCGCGTCTGCCAGTTTCACCACTCCGGCCGAAGGGGTGAAGCGAAAGCCAACCGCCAGTATAGCTTGCAGATACTGCGCGAAAGTGCGAAAACTCCTTTGTTTCCGGCCCTTTCTCGTTGTTTTAACCTGCTGAGTACGCTATATTTAGAAGGCTGCCGGGACGCTTTCCAGGCCTTCTATACAGCCAGCACTTCCACACAGGGGGAACCGTGACGTTTGAAGTCGGTGACAAGGTCATTTACCCGAATCATGGTCTCGGGATCGTCGAACGGATCGAAGAGAAGACCATTCTCGGTACCACCTGCGGTTTCTACCACCTTCGCATTGTCGCCAACGAGACGATCGTGCTCGTGCCACTGGCGAACGTCGACGGCGTCGGACTCCGCCGCGCGATCACGGACGAAGAAGTCGAACGCCTGTTCGGTCTGCTCGGCGACGGCAAGATCGACAACCACCAGAACTGGAAGGGACGCTTCAAGGACAACTCGGACAAGATGCGCAGCGGCTCGATCTACGATGTCGCCGACGTCCTCAAGAGCCTGACGTTTCTCGCCAAGTCGAAGAGCCTCTCGTTCCGCGAAAAGCGCATGCTCGATCGCGCGAAGTTCCTCATCATCTCGGAAGTCTCCGAAGTGATGCGTGAAACGGCCGCGGAAATCGAAACGCGCGTCGACGGCGCGCTCGAGCGCTGCTTCTCGAACAAGGCCCGGACCGTGGCACGCGCCAAGGTGGCCAAGGTCGCGCCGCGTCCGACGGCCGTGGCGGCTCCGCGCCGGGCCGCTCGTGCTTCCTAAGTTCTGACTTCTTAGTTCTCACTTCTAACTTCAAAAATGCCCGCTCCGGTGAAAGCCGCGGCGGGCGTTTTCATTTATGATGCCGCGCACGTGCTGATTGCCGCGATCCGATCCTGGATCACCTACGTCGCCGTGTCCCTGTACGTCCTCGTCACGGGCCTGGTGGGGATGCTGCTGGCGATGACGTTCGGCTGGGTGGACATCCTGTACATCTTCGGCCACGGCGGTGTGCGGCTCGGACTGTGGTTGTCGGGCATCACATTCCGGGTCGCGGGCGCCGAGAACGTCCCGCTCGACCGCGCCGCCGTGTTCTGCGCGAACCACCAGAGCAACGTCGATCCGCCGGTGCTGTTCCATGTCGTGCATCCGCGGCTGCACATTCTCTACAAGCACGAGATCGATCAGATCCCGGTCCTGGCGCGCGCGTTCCGCATGGGCGGATTCATTCCCATCGATCGCCGCAACAAGGAATCGGCGATGCGATCGATTGAACAAGGCGCCGCCTCGCTCCGCGCGGGCCACTCGTTCCTGATCTTTCCTGAAGGCACGCGCAGCAAGACCGAGGATCTGCTGCCGTTCAAGAAGGGCGGGTTCCGGATGGCCATCAAGGCCGGCGCGCCCATCGTGCCCGTGGTCATCTCCGGCGGCCGGGCGGCCATGGTGCGGGGCAGCTCGATCATCCGGCCGGTCGCGCTCACGATCCGCATCGGCCGGCCCATCGAAACCCGCGATGTCGACGTCGAGGGTCGCGACGCGCTGATCGAACGCGTACGTCAGGAAATTGCCACGCTTCTCGCGCAAGGGCCGTTGTAGACTCGGCAAGGAATTGAGTAATCGGGTAATCGAGTAACTGAGTAATGGCCAAGACACGCGTTGTCGCGATCGTGATGTCGTTGGCTGGTCTGGTTGCGTTGCTCGCCGCTCAGGACCAGCTGCCGCAGCCGACCTTCCGCGCGGAAGCCAACTACGTCCGCGTGGACGTGTTTCCGACGACGCGCGACGGGGCGCCGGTCACCGATCTGACGGCTGCCGACTTCGAGCTCGTCGAAGACAAGACTCCCCAGAAAATCGAACAGTTCGAACGCGTGGTGATCCGCGCCGTCGGGTCGGGCGCGGGCCGGCCAGAGCCGAACACCGTCGCCGAATCGCGGCAGGCCATTCAGGATCCTCGCGCGCGCGTGTTCGTGCTGTTCCTCGATCCCAAGCACGTCGAGCAGGGAACCTCGCGATCGATCTCGCAGACGCTCGTGACCGCGCTGAACCGGCTCATCGGCCCGGATGACTACGTCGGGATCATGATGCCGCCGATGAAGCTGCGCGACGTGACCTTTGCGCGGCGTACGGTCGCGATCGAGAACCTGCTGAGGCGCGACTGGTGGGGCAAGCGCGACGCGCTGCTGCCAGCCGACGAAGCCGAGGATCAGTACGCCTACTGCTACGGGACGACGGCGCCGGACATCGGCCAGGAAATGATTCTCCGGCATCGCGAGCAGGAGACGTTCGACGCGCTCGAAGAGCTCGTCGTCAACATCCGCAACCTGCGCGAAGAGCGGAAAGCGGTGCTCGCCATCACCGACGGCTGGCTGATTTACCGGCCCAATCCGAACCTGACTCGCCCGCTCGGCGACGGCAACAACCGGCCGCCTGGCAGCCCGCCGATTGGCATCGATCCTCGCTCCGGAAAGCTCTCGACCGCCGACCCGAACAATCTCGGCGAAGCCGCGATGCGGAAATGCGAGCTCGATCGGCAGACGCTCGCGAATCTCGATGACGAGTCGCGGCTGCGGACGATTCTGGACGAAGCGAATCGATCGAACACGTCGTTCTATCCGGTCGATCCGCGCGGGCTCGTCGTCTTCGACGAAGGCATCGTGCCTTCGGCCGCCGTCGGTTCCATGCCGGCGAACCCGACGCTGCGGCCGGACGTCGACAGCGCGCGGCTGACGGCGAGATCGCAGGCGCTGCGCCGGCTGGCCGAAGGCACCGACGGCACGGCCATCGTCGGCACCAACATGATCGCGGCGGCGCTGCGGCGTGTGGTCGACGATCTGAGCTCGTACTACCTGCTCGGGTACTACTCGACGGGAAGGCTGGACGGAAAATTCCATTCGATCAGCGTGCGCGTCAAGCGCGCGGGCGTATTGGTCCGCGCGCGGCGCGGCTACCAGGCGCTGCGCGAAAGCGATTTGGCCAGAGCGGCCGCGCCGAAGCCTGTCGCGCCGGCTGCGCCGACCGCCGAGTCGGCACTCGCGGCAGCCGCCTCGTCCGCCGTTGCCAAAGTCGTCAACTCCGTGCGCGACCTGCCGCTGCGCGTCCACGTGACCGCCGGCTGGCGTCCAGGATCCGATGGGAAGCCGGCCGCGGTGTTCTGGGCCGTCGGCGAAGTCGTCGATCGCATTCCCGGCGCGGATCTGGACGCCGTGCTGCTGAACGGCGACGGCGCGATCGTCTCGCAGGTGCGGGGACGCATTGTGCCGGGCACGACCAGCGCCGTGCTGCAGGTGGTCCCGGACACACCGCTGCTGCCGGGCGACTACACGATGCGCATGAAAAGCCAGAGTCCGAGCGGGTCCGAGACGATGTCGATGCCCGTCACGCTGCCCGGCGCGTCGCAGGCGTCAGGCGCGGTGTTCATTCGCCGCGGGCCGCTGACGGGTAACAAGGAGCAGCCGACCGCGGATCTCCGCTTCAGGCGGAGCGAACGCGTCCGCGTCGAAGTGCCGTCGGCGGCCGACGCCACGGGCGCACGCCTGCTCGATCGCACGGGCAAACCGATCACCGCGATCCCGGTCACCGCGTCCACACGGACCGATGCCGACGGCACGCGATGGGCGGCGGGGGAGCTGCTGCTCGCGCCGCTCGGCCCCGGGGATTACGTCGTGGAAGTTGTCGCGGGAGACACGCGCACGCTCATCGCGTTTCGGATTGTGCTGTAAACGTACGAGCCACTGAGGCACAGAGGACACAGAGAATTCTTTTTCAAAAAGAGATCCTCTGTGATTCTCCGTGCCTCTGTGGCTCGTACGTGATCAGCTAACTGCCGCCCAGATCAAAGCTCAACGTCCACGGCTTGAGCGGCTGCTTGTCCGTGCCGAGGATCTCGTCGGTCAGGTCGACGTGGATCGTTCTGAATCGTTCGAGCGGCCTGGTGAAGCGCAGCTCGAGCACGCGCGTCGCACCGGTGTACTGCATCGTGAAGTCGGCGGCGGGCGTGGTCGGCTCGCCGCGTTCGATGGTCTGCGCCTCGAGGTAGTGCGCCTTGACGTGCCCCTTGAGCGTCGACTGGTCGATGTCGCGCGAGAACTGGATGCGGACGCTGGTGCTCATGGACACGTCCGTCTCGTCCTGCGTCGGCGTGCTGAAGACCACTTCAGGCCGCGGCGCGGGCGCGATGCGCACCGGCGCTGTTTCCACCGGCGGCGCCTCGGTCGGCGCTTTGCCCAGTTGAATGCCGTCGTCCTTGACGTCGAGCCACGCCAGCCCGCGCGCGGTCTTCACCGTGCCGGTGATCTCGAGCCAGCGGCCGCTGTCGAGGCGCGAGTCGAGGGAGAAGTTGAAGCCCTTGCCCTTCGGCTGCGCGCCGCTGATCCAGACGGCCGAGTCGGCGGAGCGGAGCACGAAGTCGTAGCGGCTCTTGCCGGGCGCGTCGGGCAGGTCGCCGAAGAGATTGCGCCCGCCGAACTGTCCGGTGATCGTCACTTTCTGATCGACGAAGCGCGTCGGGTGCAGCACGATGGCGCGAATCGACGGCGACGCCGGCAGCACGGCCTGCGAGATGTTGGTGGCGATGATCGCCGTCACTTCGCCAGGGCGCGGCCACGATCCGGTGGGATCGATGCCGAACGTCCGCTGCAGGTCGTAGCCCGCGAGCTGCGGCTCGTCAGGCTTCATCCGCCCGATGTCCCAGAACTCGCCGCGGACTTCGTCGAGGCCGTCCGGCGCCGGGCCCTTGACCAGCATCTTGATCGATCCGTTGTCGTCGGAGACGCGCACGCCCGTGTCGGTGGTGCTGACCGTGCCGACGATCAGGATCGGGCGGTTGTGATAGAAGCTCGGGTACGCCATGAGCGCGGCGATATTCGTCGGCCGCCGCGTCGCGGGCTGCGCGGAGACGGTCGCCGCGAGCAGTGTGAGAATGAGTGCGAGTTTTCTCATGTACGTAGGGCGACCCTTTCAGGGTCGCCGCCGGGCCTGAAAGGCCCGGCCTACATAACTCTTTTCTGCGCTTGCCGGGCCAGAATCATCGCGAGCGCCACAAACAGAATAGCGCTCGAGACGTACCCGCTCAACCCTGTGTGCAGGAATGGCAGGTAGTTGCCGATCGACTGCGGGCCCAGGATGTGTCCCGTGCCGACGAGCACCGCAAACAGAATCCCGCATAGCGATCCGCCGGCGATGAGACCTGAGCTAAACAGCGTGCCCGAGCTGACGTCGGATTCCTGCGGCTCGCCAATCTTCCGCTCGACATAGGCGCGCACGAGGCCGCCGACGAAGATCGGCGCGGTGGTCGCGATGGGGAGGTAGGAGCCGACGGCGAACGAGAGCGATCGGACGCCGCACAGCTCGAGGCCGATCGAAATGAACACGCCGACCAGCACGAGACCCCACGGCAGGTTCTGACTCAGCAGGCCCTTGATGATCGTCGCCATCAGCGTCGCCTGCGGCGCAGGAATCGCTGTTGTCCCGATGCCGAACACGCGATGCAGGTAAAGCGTCGTCGCGCCGATGACTGCCGCGGACGTCACGACGCCGATAATGAGCCCCAGCTGCTGGTAGTACGGCGTCGCGCCGACGAGATAGCCGGTCTTCAGGTCCTGCGACGTGCCTCCCGCGTTCGCGGCGGCGATGCAGACGATGGCTCCCACCGAGATGGCGATGGGGCCGTACGCGTCGCCTGTCCAGCCCAGCGCGACGAACACCAGGCAGGTGAGGATCAGCGTGGCGATCGTCATGCCGGAGATCGGGTTCGACGAGGTGCCGATGAGGCCGGTGATCCGCGACGAGACCGTCACGAACAGGAAGCCGAAGACGACGACGAGAATCGCGGCGAGGAAATTCCCCTGCATCGGCATCTTCGGCGCGACGGCGAGGAAGACGGCGAGCAGCAGCGATCCGACCAGCACGAAGATCGTCGGGATGTCGCGCTCGGTTCTGAGCGTCGTGGACGCGCCCGCAGCGGTGCCGAAATCCTTCAATCCTTCGCGCGCCGACGCGATGATCGTCGGCAGCGTGCGTCCAAGCGTGATGAGTCCGGCCGCGAGGACCGCGCCCGCGCCGATGTAGCGGATGTACGAGCTCCACAATTGCCCGGCGCTCATTTCAGAGATCAGAAACGGCATCCCCGTGGCCGGGTTGTTCGCGTAGTTCGGATGAATCGGCGGGAAGGGGACCGTGATGTAGGCGCCGAGAATCGTCAGCAGCGGGAGCAGCACGAGCCACGAGAGCACGCCGCCCGCGAACATCGTGCCGGCGATACGCGGGCCGATGACGTACCCGACGCCCATGTACTCCGGAGAGATGTCGACGTTGAGCGTCGCGTTGGGAAACTGCGCGCCGCGCGGCGTCGAGTAGTCGAGCTCGGTCAGGAAGAGGTTGAAGACCCACGACAGCGACTTCCAGATCGCGCCGAAGGCGACGCCGCCGAACACCATCGCGGCCAGCTTGCCGCCCTTCTCTCCGGCGATCAGCACGTCCGCGCAGGCGGTCCCTTCCGGATACGGCAGCACGCCGTGTTCCTTGACGATGAGCGCGCGGCGCAGCGGGACCATCATCAGGACGCCGAGGATGCCGCCCGCAAACGCCAGCATCGAGATCTGGTAGTAGTTGAAGTAGCCCGGGCCGCTGGGCGTCAGAAAGATCAGCGCCGGGATCGTGAAGACGACGCCGCCGGCGACCGACTCGCCGGCCGATCCAATGGTCTGGACGATGTTGTTCTCGAGAATTGTCGAGCCGCCGAGGCGCTTGAGCACCGAGATGGCGAGCACGGCGATGGGAATGGACGCGCTGACGGTCAGGCCGGCGCGCAGCCCGAGATACACCGTCGACGCGCCGAAGAGCAGGCCGAACAGCACGCCGATGACGATGGCCTTGAGCGTGAATTCGGCCGGCGACTGTGACGACGGCACGTACGGCTGAAATGTCGTCTTGGGAGCGAAGGTAGCCATGAGGGCGGAGTGTAGTTCATCTTTTGCTACAATTCCTGTTAGTTTGTGAAAGCCTCGAACAAAGCCCTCGATCAGGTCTCAGAACTCACGACCAATCGTCTGTCGGTGTACCTGCGCTGCCTGAACGCGCTCGAAGACGCCGGCGTCAAGACGGTCTCGTCGCAGTCGCTTGCTGAGCAGTTTCATCTGAATGCCGCGCAGATCCGGAAGGACCTGGCGTACTTCGGCGAGTTCGGCGTGCGCGGCGTCGGCTACTACGTCCGCGACCTCAAGCGCCACCTGCGGAAGATCCTCGGCCTCGACAGGAAGCTCCGCGTCGCGATCATCGGCGCCGGCAACCTCGGCCTCGCGCTCGCCGACTACCCGGGCTTCAAGCAGGAAGGCTTCGAGATCGCGGCGCTCTTCGACACGCAGGCGTCCAAAGTAGGCGGGCAATCGCGCGGCGGCGTGCCGATCCAGGACATGCGCGACCTGAAGAAGACGGTCAAGCGCGAGGGCATCAGCATCGCGATGCTGGCGGTGCCGGCCGCGGCCGCGTCGGAGGTCGTGGACCTCGTCGTCGGCGCCGGCATCAAGGCCGTGCTGAATTTCTCGCCGGGCACGCTGCAGGTGCCGGCCGGCGTCAAACTGAAGAGCGTGGATCTGACGGTGTCGCTCGAGAGCCTGTCGTTTTTTCTCGCGCACGGCGATGAAGACAAGTAAGCCCCGCCTGTCGCACGTCGACGCGCGGGGGCGCGTGCGCATGGTGGACGTGGGCAGCAAGCCCGTCACCGAGCGCGAAGCGATCGCGCGCGGGTCGATCCGCATGTCGCGCGCGGCGCTGAAGATCGTCCGGAGCGGGAAAGTGAAGAAGGGCGATCCGCTGCAGGCCGCCCGCGTGGCCGGCATCATGGCGGCCAAGCAGACGTCGGCGCTCATTCCGCTCTGCCATCCGCTGCCGCTCACCAGCGTCCACGTCGACCTGACGCCGACCGCGCGCGGCTACGACATCGAAGCGCGCGTGCGGACGACAGCGCAGACCGGCGTCGAGATGGAAGCGCTCACCGCCGTCGCCGTCGCCGCGCTGACGATGTACGACATGGTCAAGGCGGTGGACAAGACGATGGTGATTGGAGATGTCCGCCTCATGTTCAAGAGCGGCGGACGGAGCGGAGTGTTCAGAAGGGCTGGAAGGGCTGGAGGGGCGGGATAGGCGGGATGGGAAGAAGAAGATCTTCCATCCGGCCCGTCCTGCCTTTCCTGCCCATCCTGCCCGTGCTCTTCGTCGTCGCCTCCGCTCAGGTCCCCGCGATCCCTCCTCCGAGTTCGCGTGTCCCCGTCTACAAGTACACCATCATCCACAGTTATCCCCACGATCCCGACGCCTTCACGGAAGGCCTCGAGTATCGCGACGGGTTTCTCTACGAGAGCACCGGCCTCAACGGCAAGTCGTCCATCCGGAAGGTGAAGCTCGACACCGGGGAGGTCCTGCAGAACCGGAACCTCAGCCGCGACTACTTCGGCGAAGGCATCACGTTCTGGAAAAACGAGATCTTCCAGCTCACGTGGAGCTCCGAGATCGCGTTCGTGTACGACGCGAAGACGTTCGCGTCGAAGAAGACCTTCAATTACAAAGGCGAAGGCTGGGCGCTGACGCACGACGCTGACAGCCTCATCATGAGCGACGGCAGCGCCGAGCTGCGGTTCATCGATCCCGTCACGTTCAGGGAGCGCCGCCGCCTCACCGTTACCGACGGCGGAGTGCCGATCAAGTACTTGAACGAGCTGGAGTGGATCAAGGGCGAGATCTTCGCCAACGTCTACACGACCGACTACATCGCCCGGATCGATCCTTCAAGCGGCCGCGTCACCGGCTGGATCGATCTCCGCGGCATGCTGCCGCGGCAGAACGACGGCAACACGGTCCCCAATGGCATTGCATACGATGCCGCACACGATCGGCTGTTCGTCACTGGGAAGTACTGGGCCAAGGTGTTTGAGATAAGGCTCAGCCCACGCGGTTAGCTGTCGTTCCAGAGGTGCTAGAGGTTCGCGGAAGGTTCTAGCGGTTCGAGAGGCTCGCGCCGCGACGCGCAGTTCTAGCGCCGACTTCTGCCCCAAACAGCCGTGAAGATAGGGACTTCCTCGGAAGAGGACGTAGGGCTTTCTTGCGTTATGCTGCGAGGCGCGCAAGACGTGTCGAAATAGACAGGTCGGTCTACTACTCGTGAGCCGGGCGCACCACCAGAGCACTTCGAGAATACACGATGGCAAACCAGAGATGTTATCGATGCGGTGGCAGCGGGAAAGTGACCTGCACTATTTGCGGCGGGTTCGGACACACGAACCGGCGACGCATGGACGGATCTGGAGAGTTGGACCTCTCGCCTTGTCCCAGGACGATGCGGTGTAGCCTCTGCGAAGGTCGAGGCTATCTTGCGTCGCAAGATGCCCCAGCGACGAATACCGGCCATGCAGAGGCGCTCCACGACCAGATACGGGAACTATACGAGAAGCTGAACGAGCCAGGGGTGAAACCGATATTCATAGGGGTTATCGCCTTTGGTATAGAGAAGGGACTGATTTCGATGTCCCAATCTGACCTCCAGCGGCTGACCGGTTCGAGCAGTTTCTTTACGGGAGTGACTGATGAGTTGATTCTGTGGCTCCAGAGAGAAGGATGGCTCGATGCACCAAACCAGTAGCAAACCACCTATCGGCCGCCGCGCAGCCGCAGAAGAACCCCTTGAACTTTCCGAGAACCTCTCGAACCTCTAGCACCCCTCGAACTTCTTGAACGACGCCTAGAAGATTCGCGCCGTCGGCACCGGCCACCATCGAATTTGCACTTTGCCGATGATGTACTTCTTCGGCACCATGCCCCAGCTGCGGCTGTCCGAGCTGTTGCTCCGGTTGTCGCCCATCACGAAGTCGTAGCCTTCGGGAATCACCTGCGGGCCCCAGTCGTCGTGGCTGCGGTAGTCGGGCTTGACGTAGTCGTCCTGCAGCGGGATGTCGTTGACGTACACGCGGCCGTCGATGATCCGCACCGTGTCGCCTTCCTCGGCCATCACGCGCTTGACGAACGACTTGTCCGGGTTGAGCGGGTAGTAGAGCATCACGATGTCGCCGCGGCGCGGCTCGAAGATCCGGTAGATCGCCTTGTTGACGATGAGGCGATCCTGATCCTCGAGCGTCGGCGCCATGCTCAGGCCCTCGACGCGCGCGACCTGAAAGCCGAACGTCACGATCAGCACCGCGTAGACCGCCGCGGAAAACAGCGTCTTCGCCCACGCGATCAGTTCCTCTTTGACCTGCTCCAGACGGATGCCGGGGCTCGTCAGACGCACGGGACCCTGAGGTTCGAGAGGTTCCAGAGGTTCCAGAGGTTCCAGAGGTTCTCGGGGTTCTTCGAGCGCGAGACGCAGGTCTACAGCTTCAGATACTCCCTCAGCCGGCGCGTGTGATTGCGGCTCACCGGAATCTCCGTGGCCTTCTCGTCTTTCATCCTCAGGATGTAGTTCCTGTTGAACCAAGGCACGATCTCCTTGACCTTATTGATATTCACCAGATGCGAGCGGTGCACGCGCCAGAAGACCGACGGGTCGAGCTGCTCCTGCAGCTCGTCGAGCGTTCTGCAGCTCGACGTCCCGACATGCCTGCCAGCCACCACCGTAATCACATCGTCTGCCAATGACGCGTAAATCACTTCGTCGGCCTGCACCAGCAGGAAGCGCTCGCCGACCCTGAGCGCCAGCCGTTCGCGCCGGTTCCGCCGTTCCGCGACGATCTCGACGATCTTCTCGAGCTGCTCCGTGCTGACGCCCGTGTCTGCGCCCGTGGCCGGCCGCTCGAACGCGATGAGCCGCCGCGCGCGCTGGATCGCGACGTCGAGCCGCGCCGGATCCACGGGCTTCAGCAGGTAGTCGACCGCGTTCACTTCGAACGCTTCGATCGCATGCTGATCGTACGCCGTAACAAAGATGATGTGCGACGGCGTCTTCGCGTCGATCATCCGCCGCGCGACCTCGAACCCCGTCAGCCCGGGCATCTGGATGTCGAGAAAGACGACATCGGGCTTCAGCCGGTTGATGGTCGCCACCGCTTCGACGCCATTGTCTGCCTGGCCGACGATGTCGACGCCGCCGATCTCGCCGAGCAGGAACCCGAGCTCGTCCCGCGCCAGCTCCTCGTCGTCCACGAGGACAGCGGTGAGCCCTGAGCCCTCAGCCCTGAGCCCTTTCGTCGTGGGGCTCACGCGGTCACTCGCTCCGGAATCGCCATCTCTGGAATTTCAATGCTGACGGACGTGCCCTGCCCCGGGACGCTCGACAGGCGCAGCGCGTAATGGGCGCCGTAGATCGTCCGCAGCCGCTCGTTGACGTTGCTCAGGCCGATGCCTTCGCCAAGCGCGTGCGCCAGCCGGTCCTCCGTCATCCCGAGTCCGTCATCGACGACTTCGATGACCGCGCGGCCCTTGTGCATGGTGCTCGTGATCGTGATGCGCCCTCCGCCGACCTTCGGCGACAGGCCGTGCTTGATCGAGTTTTCAACGAGCGGCTGGAGGATCAGGCTCGGCACGATGACGTCGAGCGTATCAGGATGGATGTGTTTCTCGATGCGGAGCTGCGGACCGAAGCGCACCGATTCGATGTGCAGGTACTCGTCGATCGCGTCGATCTCCTCGCGCAGCGTCACGAAGTGATCCGTCGACCGGAGCAGGCGGCGGAGCAGGCCCGAGAGCTTCGTGATCAGCATGCGCGCCGTTTCCGGCTGCGTCCGGATGAGCGAGGAGATCGAGGTGAGCGTGTTGAAGAGGAAGTGCGGGTTGATCTGATTCGCCAGCGCCTCGAGTCGCGCCGCGAGCAGCAGCTTTTCCTGCTCCTGCAGCCGGTGTTCGATGCGCGCGTTGTTCCAGATCTTGATCGGCGTCGCGACGGCGAGCGTGGTGCCCAGCAGGATCACGGCAAGCCAGAACAGCGACCAGGGCGATCCCGGCACGAGATAGAAGAGCCGGTGGTGATTACCGACGCGCGCGCCGATGACCTGCCGGATCAGTTCCAGGCCGATCGGCACGAGCAGCAGCACCACCTGCCAGTCGACCTTGACCGATCGGATCATCTGCCACACGCGGCGATGGATCTGCATGAAGACGAACGGCGAGAACTGCCAGAGCACGTCCTTCGGGCACAGCTCGCGGAGGCCGCCGCCCGTGAAGCCGCAGCCGATCGCGAAAAACGGCGCGCCGTACTCGCCCGCGAAGAACGCCGGGACGCCGACCATCGCGCCGACGATGACGCCGGCGTACGGACCGTCGATGAGTCCGGCGATGAACGCGCCTTCGAGCGTCAGGTCGGCGGCGTTGTAGCCGAGGAGCAGACGCGCGACGACCCCCGCGGCCAGCAGGAAGCCGAGGCTCAGCGCAAACGTGAGCCGGTCGGGCGTCGGGCGCTGCTCGAAGATCAGAAACTGCCGGAATCGGCGGAAACGCACGAGAATCGTCGCCGACGCCGCCATGACGGCGAGCTTGACGAGCAGCGTCGTGAGGAGCACCTGGTCCGCTGAGAGTGACGTCAGCGATGGCAGGGAGGTCGGGCTTTGCATCGTGATTTACATCGATCTTAGCGGCCGGTTACACTGAGGGCAATGGCTGTCATCCGTCCCCTCCTGGTGGGCTTCGCCACCACACTCAGGCACATTTTCAAGAAGCCGATCACCGTCAACTATCCGGATCAGAAATTCCCGATGTTTCCCAGGTACCGCGGCAAGCAGGTGCTGATGCGCGACGAGAACGACCTGGAGAAATGCGTCGCCTGCGGCCTGTGTTCGGTCGCGTGTCCGGCCGACGCGATCTACCTCGAGGCGGCGGAGAACACCGGCAACGTCCAGGCCGGTCCGCGCTACGCGTCGGTCTATCAGATTCACAAGACGCGCTGCATTTTCTGCGGGTACTGCGAAGAAGCGTGCCCGGTCGGCGCGATCTTCATGGGCAAGGACTACGAGCTCGCGGTCTACAGCAAGGACGACTTCGTCTGGGACAAGGCCGACCTGCTCGTTCCGGCGTCGTCGACGCCGCGGCCGTAGGTGCTGATCGGCGCGCTCGGCGACATCCACGGCGAGTTCGAGACCGTGCGTCAGATCATGGCGCGGCACGCGGACGTGCCGTTCTGGCTGCAGGTCGGCGACGTCGCGACCAACGACGGCGCATACTTTTCTCCGCCCGCCCCCATCTACTGGATCAAGGGCAACAACGAAGACTTCGACGTGATCGCCGCGGCGATCGCGGGACATCCGCCCGCGCCGAACCTGCACTATCTGCGCAACGGACGGCTGCACCAGGTCGGGCCGTGGCGCGTCGCCGCGCTCGGCGGCACGTTCGCGCCGAGCTGGTATCAGACGCCGGCCGCGTCATTGCCCGCGTCCAAAGGACGCAAGTCGCCGGCCCCGGCGCTCAAACTCGGCAAGAGCCGCGACGACAAACGGCGTCACTTCGTGAAGGAAGAAGTGCTCGCGTGCAAGGCGCTGACGGAGATCGACGTGTTCATGACGCACGAAGCGCCGCGTCCGTTCTATCCCGCGGGCAAGCGCATCGATGCCGGAAAGACGGCAATCAACGACGTGCTGACCGCGATGCGCCCGCGCCTGCACCTGTTCGGCCATCACCACGAGTTCACGGACTCGCAGCGGCACGGCACGCGATCGATCGGGCTCGATATGGTCACCAAGTCGTATCTGCTCATCCACGCGGAGACCTTTCGCTGCGAGCGGCTGGATACCTGAGCGGGGCGGATGTGAGGTATAGTCCCAGAACCTAGATGGGACTTTTTGAGCCGCGGGATGACGCCAGCAACATTTCCACCCGGGCGCTGTCCGTGATCGCCGTCGAAACCGATTTCGTCGCCCGCGTGTATGAAAACATCGCGTGGTTCTACGACTGGTTCTTCGGCCCGACGCTCCATCCGGGCCGCGTGCAGGCGATCCAGCGCCTGGGCATCATGGCAGGCGATCGCGTCCTTGAAGTCGGCGTCGGTACCGGCATCAACGCGTGCCTCTATCCGCGCGACTGCAACGTCACCGGCATCGACTTCTCGGCGCCGATGCTCGAGAAGGCCCGTGAACGGTTCGAGCGAAAGGGCGTGAGCAACGTCCGCCTGCACGAGATGGATGCCACGCGGCTCGGCTTCGCGGACGACATGTTCGATGTCGTCTACGCGCCGTACGTGATCAGCGTCGTGCCCGATCCGGTCGCCGTCGTCCGGGAAATGTTTCGTGTCTGCCGTCCCGGCGGCCGCGTCGTCGTCCTGAATCATTTCCGGAGCAAGAACCGCGCGGGCGCCTGGATGGAAAAAGCCATCGCGCCGTTCGCCGTGCATCTCGGCTTCAAGTCGGATGTCGATCTGCCGGCGTTCATCGCCCAGGCCGAGCTCAAGCCCGTCTCCATCGAGAAAGTCAACTTCCCGCCGATCTGGTCGCTGATAACGTGCGTTAAGGACCAGGGGATCGTCTAATCGCGTGATTCAGCGATTTCGCGATCGCACATCACGCGGTCACGAAATCACCCGTTCACCAATTCAAGTATCTTCGCCGCCGCAATCGCCGCCCCATTGACGGCTGCGCGTTTGGGCGGAGCCGGCTGCGCGAGCAGCGCCTCGATGTGCGGACGCCACCGTCCCGATCGCAGATCGTCCTGCGGCATGAAGCGGCAGCGCAGGACGCGCGGCATCTCGGCCACGAAGACGTCGTATTCCACAAACGGCCCGCGCGACGTGTAGAGCAGCGGCGCGTCGTTCGCCACGCATTCGGACACGATCCCGTAGCCGGGCTTGGTGATGACGACGTCGGCGGCCGCGACGAGATCCTGGTAGCCGAGCGGCGGCGGAAGCGCCGCGCCGGGCGAGAGCACCGTCAGGTGCTCGCGCCGCGCGATCTCGTCGAACGGAATGTCCAGACCGTAGCCGCCAAACGACGCCAGCACGAACGGACGATCGCCGGCCACGTGCATCAGCCGCCGCGTCTCGGCGCGGCTCCGGCTCGACCGCCGCGCGATCATCGGGATGTCCACGACGTCCGCAATGGTGGCGAAGCCTCCGTGCATCGGCAGGCGAAGCGCGCGATCGGCCTGGCGGTATCCGTCGCGGATCGCCTGAATCACGCCCGGCGCGTCGCGCTCGAACGTCGCGTAGCCTTCGTAGATCCAGTCCCAGGTGAAATTGCCGATCGCCATCGAAGGAATGCCGGCGCGCGCGGCCGCCGCGTGTGCAAGCGGAGGAATGTCGCCGACGACCATCGCGGCGTTCGCTGATCGCAGGAACGCCGCTTCGCTGTCCGCCAGGGCGTCGAAGTCGCGATAGAACTCCGCGGCCCGCCTCGCGGTCTCCCCGATGTCCATGGTCAGGCTGTCGGCCTGCGTCATGCCGACGTCGGTCTCGAACGCTTCGTACGACATGCCCGGAACGTTCGCCAGGTCGAAGAGCCACTTCGGCGCCGTCGTCTTCACCAGGACGCGAAGCTGCGGCCGTCGCTCGATGAGCGCGCGGATGACCTCGATGCTGCGGGAGGCATGGCCGAAACCGTGCCCTGAGATATAGAAGACCAGGCGCATTACAGGATCGCAGGATGGCAGAATCGCAGGAGTGCTCGCAGGATTTGGAGATTCGCCAGATCAAATCCTTAGATTCTCAGATTCTGAAATCCTCAAATTCCTTCTACCACCATCTGTGCTGGAAGACCGCCTGGACGGCGGCCTGGTGGTCCCAGTCCAATCGACCGTAGGGCTGGCGCGCGTAGTAGCTGGCCTTGAGCAGGATGTCGCGATTGATGCGGAACGCCGCGGTCAGCTCGTTGGCCAGGAGATGCTGCCGCGTGCCGAGGATCAGCGCCGAGGTGCCCTCCTGGCGTCCCGCCACCGACCAGCGCGGCGTGATCGTCTGCGTGGCCTGGATGAACCACTCGGTGGCACTAATCTCGCCGGAGGGAATCGTGAACGTGTCGTGAATCACCTCGCCTGAGATCTTCGTGTAGCGGAACGCGTACTCGCCTTCGAGGCCGGTCAGCGTCAACTCGCGATCGCCCGGGGCAAGGCCGGGTGCCAGCTCGCTGTTCTTGATGTAGGCGCCATGGGCGAACGATGCGCCGAACCGGAGCCCGGTGACCGGCGTCACGCCGGCGCCGGCTTCGAACACCGGCGTCGCCTTGGGATTGGCCGCCACGCCGGCGATGGAAATGCGGACTGGCGACGAGTTGGCGATCGCGGCCCGTGCATCCCAGTGCGTCGCCGACAGCGTCACGACGCCGGCAAGCGGATAGGTGCCGGCAATGGCGGGCACGCGCACCGCGTTGGTATCGAAGGGCGGCAGCGGCGCGAAGTAGCTCGAGTGGCCCGCAATGGTCGGATTCTGCCTGGGGTTCACGTCGAAGATGCCGAGCCCGAGGGGTGACGGCATGTACCCCACATCCACGCGCGTCGACACCGGGCCGGTGTGCTCGTACCGCAGGCTCGCCTGGTAAAGCTGCGCGTCCCATGGCGGAGGCGTGGCCGTCGGCGAGCTGGGGCGGGGGAGCCGGAACCACGGCCGCACGAAGAGCTGCCAGCCCTTGCCGAGCTGCGCGGTGCCGGTCACATCGACGACGACCTGAGGCCGATCCGAGATGTTGTCGCCGCGGAACAAATCGATGGAGACCGTCGTGTCGAGGCCGACACGCTCGTACGGCGTCTGCGCGCCGAGCGGCGCAGCGACCGACAGCATCGCGATCACGAGTCCGATCCTACGCATGCACCTGCTCGGCGACGAGCGCGCCGCCGCCGGTCGTGACGCCCGGCAGCGCGGTCGCGAGCGCGCCGACGACCTCGGCGTGGAACTCGGTGCCGGCGAACCGCCAGATCTCGCGCAGCGCTTCGCTTGACGGCCGGGAGCCGCGATAGGCGCGCTTGCTGGTGATGGCGTCGTACGCGTCGGCCACGTGCACGACGCGCGCGGCCATGGGAATCTCGTCGCCGCGAAGGCCGTGCGGGTAGCCGCGTCCATCCGGCCGCTCATGGTGCAGCTCGACGATCGGAATGTGCGGCACGAGAAACGGGACCGAGCGAAGAATGCGGGCGCCGGCCGCCGGATGCTGCTTGATGATGTCGAACTCGGCGTCCGTCAACGCGCCGGGCTTCATGAGCACCGCGTCGGGCACGCCGATCTTGCCGATATCGTGAAGCAGCGCGCCGAGGCGGATGACTTCGATCTCGTCGGCCGGCAGGTTGAGCGCGCGGGCGATGGCCACCGACAGTACGCTGACGCGCTCGGAATGGCCCGCGGTGTAGGGATCGCGCGCGTCGAGTGCCGTCGCCAGCGCGCGAATCGAGCCCGTGTAGGCCGCCTGCGTCTGTTCCTCGGCCGTTGCCACCGACGCCATCATGGCGTTGAACGTCTTCGTCAGCGCGTCGATCTCGCGGCTGGATCCCGTGAGCGGCAGCTGCACGCGGACGTCGTGCGCCTGGCTCGCGTTCGCCAGCGACGCGGACAGCCGGCCGACCGGCTCCGTCAGCATCCGTGCGAGCCAGAAGCTGGCGAGGAGCGCGAGGACGGCGGCTCCGGTCGCAATCACGCCAAGGTTGCGATTCGCCGTCCGTGTCGCCGCCTGCGACGATTCGTCGATCGACCCGAGGGCATAGAAGCTCGTGCCGCCCATCTGCACGAGCCGGCGGAACGCGTACGACTGGCCGTCGAGCAGGACGGTGCCGACCTGCTGCCGGCTCTCGGGAGCGGCTTCGAACTGCCGGGCCGTCGTCTCCGGGAGCGTGCTCGCCACGAGCAGCCCGTCGCTGACGATGGCCGTCCGTGCGTTGGCCAGCGTCGCGAGTTCCTCGGCGTAGCGCTGGTCGAGGGTCGTCGCCAGATACAGCGTGCCGATGGGCACGTCGGCGAGCTGCAGCGGCACCGAGACGACGCGGAAGAGCAGGCCGCTCGCGCGGCCGATGCCGATGTCGCCGGCGTCGCCCGCCCTGGCCCCGGCGAGGGCCATTGGCCGTCCGCGCGGCCAGCGATCGCCGAGGCGTCCCGCGGCCGCGAGCGTGATCTGGCGGGCGTCGGCCAGCACGAGCGCGTCGGCATCGACGCGCGCCGCCACTTTGTCGAGCTCGTTGCCGATCGTGTTCAGCCACAGCGTCCGCTGCGCGCCGCTGCTCGTCCGCGCTTCGGCGGCGAACGTGTCGATGGTGGCCTTGAGCGTCGGGTTCTCCGCGAGCGTCGCGGCCTGCATCTGCAGCTCGCGCTGGCGGCGGCTTTCGACGGCGGCGAAAATCCGCTGGCCCGATTCCAGGCTGGCGGCGACGGACTGCCGCACCTGGTCGCGCACGCTGACCGTCACGACGACGAAGACGGCGACAAGGAGGAGCGCGACGGTGACGAAGATGACCGCAAGGGTCTTGACCAGCAGACGCGGCGGCTGCGCCCCTGTGGGAGATGTCATGGCACATCCTCCACGGGCACGGTCAGGTCGACGGTCACGGGACGTCCGGCCTCGACGCGCACGCTCGCGCTGCGCTCCCCGACGCGCTCGTGCCAGCCGACGATCGTGTACTGGCCGGCGGGCACGTTCCGGATCTCGTAGTTGCTGTCGGTGCCGGGAATCGTGAAGTAGGGGTGTTCGAGCACGAGAATCGACGCGCTCATGTGCGAATGGATGTCGCAGAACACCTTGACGAGCCCGGCCTTCGCGAACTTCGCCGGCCGGCTCTGCCCGCGCGGATAGCGTCCGAGGTTGAACGCGGCGGCCGACGACAGCGAGAAGACGTTGTGGAAGAACGGATCGTCGTTGGGGAAGTCGACGGTCGATCCTCGGGTAATCGCGAGCACGTGCGGCACGAACGTCTCGTTCTGCTGGTGCAGCTCGACGCGCGAGACCGGCAGCGCGCCCCGAAACGGCGCGTCCTTCAGATACACGACGACGTTCTTGATTTCTGGAATCGGCGGCGCCTCGTGCTTGCCGATGGAACGGGAGGGATACGCGTTGGACGGCAGCGGCGCGCGCACGCGCGTCGTGAGCTTGATACGCCCCGTAATGCTGCCGGAGTCAGGAGCCTGCGCGCGAGGAGCCGCCACCGGCGCGAGCATCGCGCCGGCGGCAAGACAGGCACCCAGAGTGATGCGTCGGGGCACGCAACATTTTAAGCGCAATTCCCGCTATGATCGCAGCATGGCCCTGGACGAGCGGGACTTCTTCAACAGCAAGAACGAGACGCGCAACGACTCCTTGACGTGCCCGCGCTGCAAGCGCCAGAACGAGTACCAGATGCGGTGGGTCGTCCGGATCAAGAAGGATCGGCTGCCGCCTGGCGCCGACGAACGCGATCGCGCGCTGTTTGCCAAGCTGCGCGACTACATGATCCGCATCGACGACTCCGTCAGCTGCAAGACCTGCCGGACGAAGTTCGACATCCCGTCACAGCACTCGATGGTGTTCCTCCAGGACGGGAAGGCGCCTGCGGCGGCTGCGACCGACGGTGATGAGGACTCACGTTTCAACCGCTGACGATGTTTCCGTGCGTAGTGTCCGCCTTCGGGCGGACCGTTCTTCGTAGGCATGTTCAATACACGTAAGGCACGATGCGATAGCGGACCTTCCGTGCGTAGTCCGCGTACGCCGCCCCGAAGCTCTTCCGCAGCGATCGCTCCTCGATCGGCATCGCGATGAGCAGATAGAACGTCGAAATTCCTGCGAAGACGAGGCGATCGCCGGTGATGTGCGCGGCGCCGAACGTCATGAGCAGCCAGCCTGAATAGAGCGGGTGCCGGACCCATCGGTACGGGCCGAAGACTTGCAACGCGTCCGATCCTGAATGCCGGCGAATGCCGGCCAGTTCGAGCGCATCGATCGCACGGACGGCCTGGGCGACGATCAGCACGCCCGCCAGCTGGACGCCGCCGTGCACGACGCCGAAGACGCCGGCGTGGCGGTAGAGATTCCCGCCGACGGGCTGCCACGCGAGGCACACGGCGATGAGGAGCGTGCTGGCGAGCCACACGTAGACGGACCGCAGCATCGGCTCGGGCACGACGTTCGACAGCCACCGTTTGGACCAGTCGCGCGCGAAGAGGCTGTGATGCAGCGCGAAGACGCTGAAGAGGAGGGCGTCGACAGCGGCGGCCGCCGCATCGAACGGCGCCGCGTGCCCCCACGTGACGCCGTACGAGTAGCCCCAGAACGCGAGCGCGCCGACGAAGAGGGCCCCGCCCATCCACGCGAACGCGGACCTGAATGTCGTCATTTGATCATCTTGTC
>Ga0315281_10002836_pt1 | contig 25610 bp, 28 predicted proteins | sample YL17G07_0_MG_FD_204540 | JGI IMG/M metagenome (GOLD analysis project Ga0315281, IMG submission 204540) | Sediment microbial communities from Yellowstone Lake, YNP, Wyoming, USA - YL17G07_0 | ecosystem: Environmental > Aquatic > Freshwater > Lake > Sediment | place: USA: Wyoming | collected... | reverse complement strand
ATATTTAATTTTACTAAATGATTCAAAGAAAGGATTCATGATGTCAAATGTGCATAGTACTTTCACCCGCTTATTTGACAACATTGGCTTTAAATGTAAAATTATTTGCCATTTTAAAATCTCTGCTTGTGCGGGAATGACAACCTTGAACTGCTGTCATAAGTTTAATTTTCATGGTTCGTGGATGATAAACCCATCATGAAAAATTTATAAAACCTGCCAGAAAACCCCAGGCTTTTAAACCTGGGGATGAATGGCGCCCGGAGCGAAGCGTAGGCAATCCGGCGAAGCCGGGTAGCCCGAAAGAAACCCTGGACTTCAGTCCAGGGAGTTTCATTGGGTTATTAAAGCTTCACATTTGGAATCTCCATTCATTGTAGGTTCTTAGAGTTTGGTTATTATTAGCGTCACTTGATATTCTCGGCTTCTCCCACGGTCTTTCGGATACGGCTGATGTGGGGAAGGAGCGGAAGAAGGAGGATAATGGCCACGGTCCCAAAAATAACTAAGCAGATTGGCCTCGTGAAAAAGATCATCCCGCTTCCACCTGACATAAGGAGCGACTGCCTGAGCGAGTTGTCCATGAGCGGTCCAAGCACCATCGCGAGGACAAGAGGGGCTCCATCGTACTTGAACTTTTTCATCAGGTAGCCAAGAACTCCAAAGATGAGCATGAGCCCGATCTCCACTGGATTGGTGTTCAGGCTGTAGGCCCCGATCAGACAGAAGAGGAGGATGAGCGGAAACAATATCGGATAGGGGATCTTCAGGATCTTTACCCAGAGGCCGATGAGGGGGAGGTTCAGGATGAGGAGCATGACGTTTCCGATATACATGCTCGTGATCACCCCCCAGAAGAGATTCGGGTGAGCTGTGATGAGCCTCGGACCGGGAGGCATGTTGTAGATCATCAGGGCGCCAAGCAAGATGGCCATGACTGCATTGGACGGAAGCCCAAGGGTTAGAAGAGGAATGAACGCCCCTGCTGTGGCAGAGTTGTTTGCGGATTCAGGACCAGCAACCCCTGCGATGGCCCCCTTTCCAAACTCCTCAGGGTGCTTAGAGACCTTTTTCTCAACCCCGTAGCTCACAAACGATGAGATGACCGCCCCTCCGCCCGGCAGGATCCCCAGGAAAAAGCCGAGTCCGGATCCCCTGAGAATTGGCCAGATTGAATCTTTCCAGTCCTGGAGCGTGGGGAGAAGTCCCTTGAACTCGGTTTTGAAGATCTCCCGTTCACTCAACTTCTCCTCCACATTCAGGAGAACCTCCGAGATCCCGAAAAGACCCATGACCACAGGCACAAGCCCCACTCCGTCAAGAAGGACGTCCAGTCCAAATGTAAATCTTGGCTGCGCAGTGATAAGGTCTAGCCCCACGTTTCCAACCACGACTCCGAAACATGCCATCATAAGGGATTTGAGCATGGAGCCCCCGGCTAAGAAGGTGAGCACGGTAAGGCCGAGAACCATCAGCGAGAAGTACTCAGGAGGGCCGAACTTGAGGGCCATGGCAGCAAGAGGAGGAGCCATAAAGGCGAGTCCGACCACTCCCAAAGTCCCTGCGATAAAAGAGCCGAATGCTGAGATTCCGAGTGCCGCTCCCGCCCTTCCTCTCCTTGCCATCTGGTATCCATCAAGACAGGTGACGACAGAGGCTGCCTCGCCCGGAATGTTTACGAGGATCGAAGTGGTGGATCCTCCATACATGGCACCGTAATAGATGCCTGAAAGCATGATGATCGAGGCAACCGGCGGAGCGTGGAAGGTAGCGGGCAGAAGAAGAGAGATCGCAGCCACAGGCCCTAACCCTGGGAGCACTCCAACAAGCGTCCCGATCAGGACCCCGATGAAGCAGAAAAGAAGGTTTACAGGTTGAAGCGCAACCCCAAAACCAAAGAGGATGTGGTTGAGGATGTCCATCGTTTAAATCATCAATGTCAAATTTCAAAGCTCAAAATTCAAAAAAATTTTTCTGCCATTTGGATTTTCAACTCATTTTGACTATTGCAATTTGCGATGAGCTACGGCACAGGGATTCACATGATCCTTTCTAATATTCCTTTCGGGAGTTGGGCCTTGAGCCATATTTCAAAAATCACATAGGAACTAACCGTGACAAGGAATGATATGAAAAGAATGGTCCTGAGACGATAGGTCCCTTTGACCCGGAACAGGAGAGATAGAAGGAAGAAGGTGCTGATCAGAAATCCAATGGATTTGAGCACAAGCGTGTAGGCCACGAGGAGAAGGATGACATAGAGAACTTTTCCAAACTCGAGACCGGCCCAGAGATTCCGAAGTCCACCATGGCTCCCCTGCTTGCCAAATGAAGAGAGAAAGAGGGCAAGGGACAAGAAGGTGAGAATCGTACCTGCAAAAAAAGTGATGAACCCTAGGCCTGGCTCGTGGAAAGTGCCGAAACCATATTTTAGAGAACAGAGAGCAATCCCTATTCCGATAACAAGCCAGAAAAGGCTCGAAGATTGGTCCGTGTTCCTCATTCGGAGTCCAATCCCTCTCAGATTAGTTTATGATAAGAGCAAGGGAACCCCACCCCATTAATCTTTTTTGTAAATGCCAATTCCAAGTTCTTTGAAGAGCTTTCCATTTAACTCATAGTCTTTTTTAATGATCTGGATCAACTCTTCACTCTCCTTGATGTCATGAGGATAGCTGAGCCGTTTGAGAATCTCCTTTACTTCTCCCGTCTCCGAGGCCTGTCGGAAGGCTTTACTGAGCGTTGCCACCACCTCCTTGGGAGTATTGGCCGGAGCATAAACCAAAATTATGGCCTGAACTGAAAAATCGTAACCCTTCTCTTTTAGCGTAGGAACGTTTGGATAGAAGGGCATTCGCTTGTCATTCCAGCAGATGAGGAGTCTCATACTCCCGGCATCCACATTCTCCTTCCACTCTGGAGTCTGAGAGGTCGCCTCGACGTGGCCACCCATCACAGCGGCAACTGTCTGGGGGCTCGTGGCGAACGGCACGTGCGTCCATTTAATCTTCTCTCTCATGGCCAAGTACTCCATGGCTAGGTGCTGTCCGGTTCCGACGCCCGATGTGCTGTAACGGACCTTCCCTGGGTTCGCCTTGGCGTAAGCAATAAATTCCTCAAAGGTCTTCCAGGGAGAGTCGCTCTTCACGGCAAGGCCATAGAGATAATAGGAATAACTCATAATAGGTATAAAGTCTTTGAGCGGATCTTGAGCATTATAGGGGACGGGTTGTAAGTGAGGGATTCGGCCAAGGGTGGCTGAGCTGGTGTTGGCAATGGTATATCCATCTGGTTTTTCGGCCTTTAACCTCCCGAGGACCAAAGTCCCTCCGCCTCCTGTGACATTTGAGACCAAGATCGGTTCTTTTAGCGCCTTGGAGGCGATGTTTGCAATTGCTCTCTGACTTATATCCGTTCCAGACCCTGCTCCCCAGCCGACCCAAAGGTTGATCGGCTTAGAAGGAAAGGTATCGGCTAGGGCTTCACCTTCCATAAGGATCAAAAAGGCCGCAGCCAATACGATCACGAAATATCTTCTTTTCATACGACCTCCTTTCTTTTGCTTCCCTCCTGATTTTCGGAACTTAACTAAAAAGTTTATTTTGTCACGTGGCTCACCTCCAACCCGTAATCAATGCTTTACCATTTATCTTTCTAAATCTTCTCTGCAATATTTCTATCGAGCAACCAGACATGTTTAACACAAAATCGGATATCCCTGATGTTGGAGGCAGGGGAAGACTAACGTAGGGTATTATATTTACAACTGAGAATGAATACAAGTATAATGTTTATATTTGAGTTTATACGAAATTGGATAGAAGAAATCCTGCTGAAAATAGGGTCTTCACCTAAGCCTTTTCAAACATATCTTTGGGAGCGCCGCATACGGGGCAGACCCAACTGTCAGGGAGTTTATTAAAAGGGGTGTTTGGAGAGATGCCACCGTCGGCATCGCCCTTTTCGGGATCGTAAATATAACCACAGACTGAACATTTATATTTTTCCATATCAACCTCCAAATGATGCAATAGGAGCATTTCATTTGAGGAGCACTCCGTTTGAGGGTTTTAACCTTGACCCTCAAGGCCGAAGGCCGCTCCTAAAGGGAAGCGCTCCTAATAGCCCTGTGGGTTATTTTAAGATTTCATCGTCATAGATTTTTTCCAGTCTCAGTTTGTGTTTGGCTTCCTCATTAGCCAGGAGGCTAAAGAGTTTTTTCAAATTTTCGTCTTGATTCGATTTATTCATATTGTTGTAAAGTTTGAGAGCCCTCTCTTCCATTTTGATCGCCATCCGAAGGATGTTGGCATAGGGCATATCCGGCTTAAATTCTGCATCCACGATATAGTCACTGATCTTGAGATCAGGGACCTTCTCAATCTTGGCCTGGGCAATTTTCTTCAGGTGGAGTTTTTCAAGCATTTTCCGATGTCCCACCTCTTCCTTGGCCAGGTCTGAAAAAAGGTCTTTTGCCCCTGAAAATTTTGCCACCTTACTGGCTTTCGTATAAAAATTGTAAGATTTGATCTCTTTATCAATGGCAAACTTGATGATCTCCTTAAATTTCTTCTCGTCCATAGCGGCTCCTTTCTATTACCAGTTCCTTTGAACGATTTCTCCCACGCAGATCCTCAACCCCGCTCCATTTTACGAGATGGATTCTTCATGGTCAAGGGAAAATATTGAAAAGTTCAAAGTTCGGAGTTCAGAGTTCAGAGTAATTCAGAATTAATAAATCGTTACTTATCATTGAAAATCTCCGAACTACCTGCCTTCGCCGAAACGCTTCGTGCAGGCAGGCGAACTCATAACTCCCAACTATGATGAACTCGTAAAAAGTCATATTCCGTATGTCGTTCATGCTTCGACAAGCTCAGCACGAACGGAATATCAATAGGTTACACCGTTCACCCTGAGCCTGTCGAAGGGTGATGCTGACTTTTTACGAGACCATCAACTATGTTTTTCTTAAAAGGCGCATCGAGCTGAGAATGACAAGGAGTGAACTGGCTTGGTGCATGACAGCCCCCAAAATCATGGACACCCACCCCTGAGCTGAAAGGACAACCAGCACTGTATTAAATACAATAGCAAAGACGAGATTTTCCTTGATCACCCGAAGGGCCTTTCGAGAGAGTCGAATGACCGTGGAAATCTTCTTGAGGTCATCGGTCATCAGGGCAATGTCGGCTGTCTCAATGGCCACATCCGTTCCCACCGCTCCCATGGCGATGCCGATGTCGGCAGCCGCGAGGGCTGGGGCGTCATTCACACCGTCACCGACCATGGCCACTGTCTGACCCTGTTTTTTCCATTCCTTTACCCTCATCACCTTCTCTTCGGGAAGAAGTTTTGCTTCGTACCTTATGCCTAATTGTTTTCCAATGCGGTCGGCAACCAGCTCACTGTCACCCGTGAGCATCCAAATTTCCGATACCCCTTGCTCCCTGATCTTATCGATGGCTTCCTTGGCCCCTTCTCTCAAGGTATCAGCAATGGAGAGGATACCTAAGAGGCGATTGTCCAATGTAACGAACAGGGAAGTCATTCCTTGAGATTCTTTTGACTTCAGCAGCTCTTTGGCAGATTCTAGAATTTCAATCCCTTCCCCCTTCAACATTTCAGAACTCCCCAAGATAATCGTCTTCGAGTTCCATTGAGCCTTCACTCCCTTTCCCCTGAAATTTTCAAAAGATTCTGGGTGAGGAATATGAAGACCTGTTTCTTCTGCCTTCTCTTGAATAGCTCTGGCCAAGGGATGTTCAGAGCGTTTCTCTGCAATCGCTGCCCAGTAAAGGACTTCTTTTTCATCCATTCCATCGAGAGCCTTTATCTCCACCACTTTTGGTCTCCCATGTGTCAGGGTTCCGGTCTTATCCATCAGAAGGGTTTTCAGCCTTCCCATCTGTTCAAGAAAGACGCCTCCTTTGATTAGGATACCCTGCCTTGCCGCATTTCCAATGGCAGCCACCACCGCTGTAGGGGTACCGAGAACCAACGCACAGGGGCAGGCAACGATGAGAATCGTAATCGCTCGGATAGGATCTCCTGTAATGAGAAAAGTGGCAAAAGCGATCAGGAGGATGGCCGGGATAAAGTATCTCGCAAAGCGATCCATCACCCTCTGGGTGGGTGACTTCTCTGCCTGCGCCTCTAATATCAAACGTTTGATCTGGGCTAATTTTGTATCCTCAGCTACCTGGGTGGTTTCAATTTCACAAGAACCAGACTCGTTAATGGTGCCGCAATAAACTCGATCCCCGACCCCTTTCTCAACCGGAATCGACTCTCCAGTCAATGTGGATTGATTGATCGAGCCACACCCAGATATAATTTTTCCATCCACAGGAACCCGCTCCCCCGGTTTGACAATCACCACCTCCTTGGTTTTCACTTCCTCAATCGGAATCTGAACTTCCTTATCCTCTCGTCTTACCCAAGCCGTCTTTGGAGAAAGTTGGATCAAGGAGGCGATGGCTTTTCGTGTTTTTCCCACAGTGAGGTGCTCCAAGAATTCGCCTAAGAGCATAATGAAAATGACCGTGGCTGCTTCTTGATAGGCTTGAACAACCGTAGCGGAAATGGCTGCTATGGAAACAAGGGTATCTACATTTAAATCAGGGATCAGAAGCGCTTTGATCGCACTCTTCACGATGGGGTAGCCTCCGAGAACTAAGGAGGCAATGGCAAAGCCGGTCGGGAGGGTGGAGGGTCCAAATTTCATCCACCCTAAGATCCAGGAGAGCGCAAGCGTCATTCCTGAGGTGGCCATGAAGATAAAGGGCCTCATCTCTCTCCAAAAGGTCCGCGTTTTTTCAGTGAAGGTTTCTCTTACTGCATAACCGGGTTTAGTGATCGCCCTCTTGATCCGATCGATTTCTACCCGATGAGGGTCGTAGTAAACAGTGGCGGAGGAGAGGACATAACTCACTTCTGCGGAGAGGACTCCCGGGATATGTTCCACCGAGCGTTCGATATTCAGGGCGCAATCACCACAGTGGATGTTATCAATATTGACGACGATCTTCGACTTGCCCTCGAACTTCTTTTCTTCCATTTTTTATTGGGTGTTACCTACCCGGGGTTTAAATTCCCCAATCCGCATTTCGAAATCTAAAATCTTTAGTCTCCCCAGCTCCATACACCGGTGTTGTGGAGGCTATAATATTGGTCGTTCAACACCTTCTCGTGGAGAGCCTCTTCGCCGGCCAATCGTTTATACATATCCCTTCCTCGCGGGTCCTTGGTTAACTCCGCCATCGATCGATAGAAGACCTGTGCTTTTTTCTCCTCTCTGAACGCTATTTTCAAAGCGTCCATGTCCGTCAATTGTTCCTGGCCTTTCGGCTTCTCAATTTTAATAGGGATTGATTTCTTTTTAAAAGACGTTCCTGAATAGAGAATCCACTCTCCTTTCTCCTCGAGGGATTTAGAGAGCTCTTTCAATTTCTGGTAATGGTTCATCTCGAATTCGGACAATTGTTGAAACATATCCCTTCCTTTAGGGTTTTTAGTCATCTTGGCAGCCTTTGAATAGGCCTGATAGGCATCCTTTTCTGCCTCCATGGCCATCTTAATCGCTTCTGTATCCTCCCTCTTTGTCCATGAAATCTCTTTCCCACATGTTTTACAGAGAAGTTTCTTCTCCCTTTGGATCACATCTGTCACACTTTCAAAGCCCTTAAGCGTCATGTCTGCCTCAGCACCGCAATGATGACAGGCAAAAGCTTTTTTTGATCTGGTTTCCATCTCTATTTCCTGTCCACAGGCTTTACATATCACTTTTTTATTCCTCTTGATGACATCCTCCACTTTTTCAAATCCTTCGAGAGTGATATCGGCTTCAGCACCGCAGTGCTGACAGGTGAAAGTCTCTTTTGTACTCATTTCTTTCCTCCGCTCCTTTCCTCAATCCCCCCAACCCCCCTTTAATAAAGGGGGGTTGGGGGGATTACTCATTAACAGGCTTATCTTTTTTACCCACGAGTCTCGGGTCAATATTGCCTAGTCCCCCACAATCCGGAATATAGCAGGTCACATCACTGAAGGTGCAGGCCTGCTTGCAGGACGGACATTGCTCAGGCACGGTATCAGCTCCAAACGTGTAAGCACAATTTGAACATTTCCATTGCGTCATTAATCTCACCTCCTCTTGTTAAAAAAAATTAAGCGAATAGGGTTACGAATAGAGAAAGAATGTAAGAAAAATCACCCCCAGGGCGATTTGAATCAAAACAAAGAAGAAAGTACTGTAGTTGATGACCATATGGATCAGGGCAAGACGATTCGTTCCTTTCCCTTTAGAAAGCTTCCCTCCCAAGGCGACCCCAATGGAAAAGAGAAGGAGGATGAGAACGGCTAAATAGGCGTGAAAGCCCGAAGTAAAAATTTCCCCCTTCAGATAGAAGAGAGCCCCGCCCCCCAATAAAAAGCCAATCCAGAGAAGGATGTAAAATCTTTTTCCCCATCGAATGTGCTTCTGCCAAGGGAAGTCCGAAGCGGATCCACGACCCCTCCTGAATTGGAATCGTTTCCAACCTAAGTAACCCGTATAGACTCCTGAAAGGATTGCCAATAGGATAACGATGGGATGAATGAACGCCATCTCACTTTCCTCCTTCAATCTCTCCATTCCAACTGGCCACCAATTGTTCGGGCCTTCCTTCCATCTGGTAGAGAAGACTTGAATTCACCTTATATCGTTTTCCTGTTTCAAAAGGGATGGGATATTCGAAGGTGACGGCTTTTTGAGGAGGAACTCCATTTTTCTTAAGGGTCGAGAAGATCTCTTCCTTGGAGAAGATGGTTTTTCCATCCGACTCCTTCACTTGGGTATTGAGGACGATACGATAATCCCCGTATTTTCCGGTGGGCATGTTATGATCTGCCCCTCGGTTCGTGAAGGATATTTTGACCGACCCCTTTCCTGCCTCACCCGTGATCAGGGCTGCCTCGTTGAGGAGTTTCTCGTAACTTTGCATATGTTGGCCAACCATCCTATTCGACACAAACATTGAAATGGGAAAACCCTGTACTACTTTCCGCTCCACTCTGGGCATATGGCATTCCTGACAGGTCTTTTTTGAACCGCTTGCCTGCCATTCCTGAAAAGTTGGCATGTGACATCCTGCGCAGAATTCGGATTTGAGCATGGATTCATCCTGCTCGGATTTGTGCTTCGCCGTGAGCTTATAAGGACCATAGATCATATTATTTTTAAGATGGCAGGTGGTGCAATTAATCCCTTCTTCCTTATGGACGGGCCTGATCTTTAGATTCTTTTCGTCGGCAATCCCTTGGGCAGCATGGCAAGCGATACACTCTTCCGCCCCGTAGTTCTTCGATCCTTTTTTAAACGGGTCATCGACAAAGGCCTTGGCATGGAAGTCCTTAGACCACTCTTCATAGATCAGTTTATGACACTCATTACACTCTGAGGACTTCACCGTCTTTTCGCCCATCTCAAGGAGGTAATCGTATTTAGCGGCCACCAAGAACAGTGAAACCAAAATCAATCCCAGAAAAACCAATTTCTTATTTCTCATCATTCTTCCCTCCTTTTTGGGCGTTGATATTAATCTTCGTAAAGATTGAGATCGTAACCAAATTGAATCGCCTTCAAATTCTCTTTGAGATAGGATTTGGGCAAAAGCTTTTCCAGCTCAACATGAGAGATGTCGAGATCGATCAAACGAAAAAGTCTGCCGAGAGCAATCATGTTACCGAAAATCGCCTGACCGAACTTTTCAATCCCCATCATGCCAAAAGGAACCTCCTCATCGGTGCAGAGCCCGGTATCACAGATCGTTTTCTGGGCAATGAGTTGATCTCCTTTTTCATGGAGTCGAATGAGAATGTCTGCCTCATCAATCATCGGATTTTCTATTGGCTTCCGATCATAACTGAGATAAGCCGTAATTCTTTGATTCCGAATGGAAGAGTCATAATCGAAGAGGAGGGCCACTTCATAGCCCAACTCCTTTAAGGCCATGGCGAGGACATGGGAGATGATCCTCACCGATTGCCCCCCCACTCCTGTAAAAATGACTCGTTTCATAATAATCTCCCAAATTTTAGCAGTTCAATCATAGCAGCCAAGTATGTCTCAAAAACTTTACAAAGCGGACTTTTAATGTTAATGGTTGCCGATCGCTTGCAATACCATGTTAAAGGTATCCAACACGGATATGGAGTATTTAAGAAGGTGCCGCTGTAAAGTTTTTTCAACACACCTGCCTGCTAATCTTCATCTCCATTCTTCCCTTTCTTAAAGAAGGGGAGGGATTATTAGTTTTCACACCAATCTCCCCACCAAAGGAGAATTAAAGATGAGATCTTCTCCGTGCGGTGCCATATCAATATCCTTGGTCAGATCTTTCCCTGCAATATGACAGCGCATCCTCTTCTCCCCCTGAAAAAGTGGGCTTGCTGAAAGATTATAGACTTTTCCCTTAAAGGCGATATAAATGGGTTTTCCTCCTTTGCCGTCGAACTGTTGGAGTTCCTCGAGGGTGAAGGGTTTTAAATTCTCCATCGGAATCTCAGGTTTTACCTCCACCTTCTCCACTGGCGGGGGAACTTCTTCTGTCACTGCCTTGGCGATTCCCAGTTCATCTTCTCGGAGATGGTCTCTTTCGCCTTCGACAATATGGAATCGTTCATCAAACCATTTGAACATCTGATAAGCTGTTTTAAAGCCCAGCCTTCTTCCGTTCAGCTCAATGCAGTCACTGATGATGTCCACAAAACTGAACCCTTTCCAAAGAAGGGCTTCACGAATACAGGTTTTGAAATGGTTGAGGTGATAAACGGTTGTCCTGGCATAAAAATAGGGAGGTTGTTGGGTGAGGATGCGACCCAATCGAAGTGGCAGATGAGGTTCTCCGCGAGGCGAAGTAAGCGTTTTTGTTCCTTTGGGTGTGGTCGGTCCGGCTTGGCCACCTGTCAATCCATAGATCTCATTGTCATTACAAAAGACCGTGATGTCAGGATTTCGTCGTGAAGTATGGAGGAGATGGTTTCCTCCAATGCTTCCTAGATCTCCATCTCCGGAGAGGACGACCACATTGAGGTCAGGACGAACGGTCTTGATCGCTTCCGCTGCAGTCAGCGGTCGGCCATGGGGAGTGTGAACGGCATCTAAGTTCATATATCCGGACATTCTTCCTGAGCACCCGATTCCGGAGACGGCCACCGTATTTTTGTCATTCCAGCCGAGTTCTTTGATGACCATGGCCACATTCTTCAATACAGCACCGATGCCGCATCCAGGACACCAGGTGTGAGGGAACCGCCTCAGTTTTAAGAGTTCTTTGTAAGAGCGATCCATCAACTTCTTGCTCCCTTCAAACACTCCTCAATCTGGCTCTGAATCCATTTGAGCTTGAACCCTCCCCCCAAACAGGGGACCTTCATCACCTTTCGGCAAATGGCGCACTCCACCCAACTCGCATATTGCCCATCACTGCCTTCGACCACAATGATGTGGCGATAGGATTGGGTTACTTCCTTCAATTCTTTCTCCAGGACAGGATAGATTCGGATGGGTCGAAAGATGGAGAAACGGTCTTTTAAAGATGAGATGATCCTCGAGGTAATTCCAAAGGCGATGAGCAGGGTTTCAGAATTCTTACAGGGAAGATATTCAAAAAGAGGATACTTATCGGCAACACGACCATGACGATCTTTCAACTCCCCAAGCCATTCCCTGTAAATCACTGGGTCGCTGGTTTTCACATTTCCCATCTTATCGTGAGCCGTTCCAGTAAAGAGTCTTTGGCCACTGCCCAAGGGTTCCTTTGCTCGGGGAACGATCTCTACTTTTAAACTTTCAAGATCTACCATTTCATAGAGATGGGAGAGAAAGGCATCTGCAAGAAGGATGACGGGGGAAAGGGATTCCTCTGCCGCATTGAAGGAAGTGGCCGTTAGCCGAAAACATTCCTCGACGGAATTGGGATAGAAGGCGATGGGATAATAATCCCCCGCGCTTCCCGCTTTGATCTGAAGTAAATCTGATTGAGCAGGCTGGGTAGGCATCCCTGTGGATGGACCCACTCTCATTGAATTGACGAAGACACAAGGCGCCTCCACCACATGGCCCCATCCCAAGGCTTCCTGCATCAGAGTGAATCCCGGTCCGGAAGTGGCGGTGAAAGCCTTGGCCCCGGCTAATGAAGCAGAGATTGTTGCAATGGCTGCTGCAATTTCGTCCTCAACCTGGAGGAATCGAAAGTCGGAGTTTTCCTCTGAATAGAGTGCAGCCTGTTGTAAAATCTCAGAGGTCGGACTGATGGGATAACCAGCAAAGTAACCGGCTCCTGCCCGAATGGCTCCCTGAAAGATAGCTTCGTTTCCAGAAACGAGTCGCTTCATCCTTTTCCCTTTTCATCCATCACTTCAATGGCGATATCAGGGCAATAGCGTTCACACTGGTAACACCGGATACATCCATCCTTCTCCTCAATTTCGTTCCGCTCGAGAGAGAGAACCTGAACCGGGCAGACCTCCACACAAAGGAGGCATCGTTTACAATAGACTTCATTCCAGATCACATTGATTCTTGGCTTCATGGATTCTGAACAAGCCTCCTCCCGGCCTCAAAGGCCTGTTGGAGTGCTTCTGGATGTCTCAAAATATCACCCTTGGCCTCCACGCCTCGAAAGAGGAGTTCACCTACATATTCTGCGTTGAAGACATCAAAGAAATACTTAACGGTGAGAATGGCTCCTTCGAAAATTTTCTGTCCTTTTGTCGCTCCCAAAGAAATAAAGAAACCCTTCCTCTTCTTACCTTCTTTTCCTAAAGAAGGATCTTTAAGAAGATATTTTCTTGCCCATAAAGCCTGACTTCGATCGATCAGGGCTTTGGCCGAGGCGGTGACGCCATAGAAAAAAATCGGTGAGGCGAGGATCACCACATCTGCCTCCAGCAGTTTGGGATAGACTTTTTCCATTTCATCGAGAATGATACAATTTCCAGTGTCGTCACATCCGTGGCATTCTTTACAGGGGGTGATGGTGAAGTCGCTGAGATAAAGACGCTCTACCTTCGCTCCTTCTTTCTCGGCTCCCTTGAGGGCCTCTTCCAAAAGAATTTCTGTGTTGCCTCCTCTTCGGGGGCTGCCGAAAATTCCCAAAACCTTCATCTGCTCTTCCGATTATTTTCTAATCCCCCCCTGCCTACCGGCAGGCAGGCAACCCCCCTTTAGAAAAGGGAAGTTGTGAAAAAATCACTCCAATTGGAGAGGGCGGGCAGGAAATCGGAAAAGTTTTACAGCGGTACCTTTTCCTCGTTAACTGCTGGCGATGGAAAACTTCAATATATCGGTTTCCTTGTAGAGCCTTATTACCCATACCTTCAAATGACCCGCATTTGTAAAACTTTGAAGATATTCTTGCCCGACCGACTGTGCCGATAATTTCACACCTTCAGGGGGGAGAGGGAGGATTTTCATGCCAAGGGATCGAATTAAGATCTCTTAAACCATCCAATCGGGGCTGGTCCACTCCTTTATGTTGAATCAATACCTTGAAGACCTCACCCATTCCCATCTCCGGTTCAATCAGATGTTTTAATGAAAGCCTCAATTGAAGTGCGTCCATTTCAGGCATCTCTCTTCCCAGAGACTCCATCTCCTGGAAGAGACCCAACGCGATGAGGAATTGATATTGGGGGACGAGGCCAGTGAAGCGGAGGCCCACTTCCTCTCCTTTTTGAATCAGGCCGGTGAAGTTGACATGAGAGGTGATGTCCTGTTCTCCCAATCGTTCATAGGGATTTTCTGAAGTCTGATGCTGAGTGTAACAGAGAAGCGTTCCCTCTCTTCGATGGAAACCGTAGAGTTCTTTCGCGAGGTAGCCGTAATCAATGGTCAGGACAAATCCCTTCTTCAAACACCGAGCCACCTTTTCCATCCAGTCCAAGGCCTTCAGATTCACCTCGGCACGCTGGCCCTCTTGGAGGGTGATGCCCATGGATTGGAAATAGGAAACGATCCTTGGATCCGAGAGTTTCCCCCATTGTTCTTTCAATTGGCCATGATCTTGGGTGACATAGATCTCTTTTAGATTCCCACGATCGAAAATGACTTGGTGGACAGGAAAGGCATCCACCAGTTCGTTGGAAAGAAAGCACCCTTCCACCAGAGCCCTTCCTTCTTCGAAGGCCTCTGGGTCCATCCAAAAGACCTTTCCTTCTTTTTCGTGTTCACCAAGCCTTTCTCTCTGCTCTTTTAATAAAAAGGGAGATGTCTCGATGAGATGATATCGGAGGCGTTGATAGAAGACCGAGGAATTCTTCTTCGCCCATTGGAGGACATCCTCACAGAGAAATCCTCTGCCCCCTCCCTGCTCCACGACATCAAAGAATGGACCTCCCCATTGCTCTGACATCTGAGAGAGTTGCTTAGCGATCAAGCCTCCGAAAAGGGGATGAACACATGGGCTGGTATAAAAATCCCCATCCCTTCCGATGTTCATCCTTTCCGATCGATAATAGCCGTAGTCAGGATGATAGAGGCACCATTCCATAAATTGAGAAAAGGGAATGGAACCCCTCTTTTCAATTTGAGAGAGAATAAATCCCCTCAGCCTTTCTCCCCGGCTTCTTTTCTCTTCTTCCATATACAAAGGAGTTCCCTGTTATGGTATCCAGATTGAACCAGTTCCCAGCCTTCCTTCCCTTTCTCACGAAAGAGATCCTGCAGCCATTCCATGCCTCCTTGAAAGACATCGTGGACAAAACAGAGACCATCCTGATCGCATTCAATGGTACGCTTCTGTTTTTCGGCCTGTGGCGCTGGCAGTTCATGAATCGTAATCTGATAGTCCCATTGAATCATATGTTTTTCCTTGAAATTATTTAAATCTGAAATTTGGATGTCAAATGCCAAAGCTCAAATTTCAAACCCAAGTTCAAATGCCAAATGTTAATTTTTTTGATCTTGAACGTTGACATTTATTTAACATTTGCCTGCCTGCCGCAGGCAGGGATTTTGAAATTTGAGATTAAAAATCTTTGGGAAGTTCTCAATCTCCTCTCCGATGTTTCAAAGGACCCTCTTCAAAGGCCTCATGGACCCAGTTCAGTGCAGCGATCATTTTTGGAAATCCAATGGTGGTCAACCCCAGAAGGACGGCATGTCGGATCTCATCCGGAGTGACTCCGATGGCCAAAGCCCTTCGCGTATGAGATTTGATTGCCCCCTCTGATTCCGAACCAATGGCGATCCCCAGCTTGATCAACCTCCGCATCTTTTCGTTAAGAGGCCCAGAGGCATGACATTTCTTGGCGAGACGATCATACTCCTTTTCAATCTCTGGGAATTCCTTCTTCAGGCGTTTGTAAGAAAATGGTAGAAAGTTCTTCTTCGGCATGTTCCCCTCCTTTCTCCTTATCCCAACGTAACGGTATATTTATTGACCAGGCGGTGAGGGAAATAAGATTCCTTTGCCTTTCTCAAACCCTCTTCCCCTAAATCCTGTTCCCGATTGACATAGGCATACCCTGACCATTGATTTTCTAAAAAGGCCTGATTGATCGTAGGATAGAGTCCCTCATAAGCTGGATTTGCCTTTTCAATGTGGATGACCACTGTATCCGGATTAAGCGGATCTCCCAATGTAAAAGCCTCCACTTTTCCATTGATCAGGATGGCTCCTCCCTTTACCCCGTTAGAAAAAATGTCCCGCTGTTCTGCAACGGGATCATATTTCGGAATAACTCCGGCGGGGTTTAATGCTCCGCTGGAATTTCTAACGGGGTTCACTCCTAACTTCTCAAAGTGGGTGAATGCCTCTTTGATGGCGAAGGATTCGTTGAGCAAACCTGGGCTCGCCTCACAATGTCGGAGATCACACCACTCGGTCTCCAATTGAAGGCATTGTGGAATCCATTCGGGAGTGAGGGGGATATATTGGTAGGAATATTTTTCCTGAAATTGTTTGATATGATTCCTTTTCCGGTGATATTTTCTACCCTTCAATTCAATCAAGTCTTGGGTCAAATAGACATAATCGCATTGATTTCGATCCAGTTCAACCTTCATACCCGATGTCTTCCAATCGATCTGAGCCACCACGGCTTCAGGGACACGGACGAGTTTAGGAGGAATCCCTTTTCCTCCGAGATATTGAAGGAAACTCTGATAACATTTTATCACATCTCCCTCTCCAATTGGAGGAAAGAAAAACGAACTCTCTCCCTGCTCAGAGAGGAGGCATAGGAAATTTTGAAGACGACTGATCTTGATCTGGTAGGCATGTCGCCAGATGAAAAGGTTGGTAAAGGTAAATTCTGAAATCACAGGAGGGAACTGGGTGAAGAGTTGATCACAGGGAGGTTTGTCTTCGAGGGTTAAATCTTTAAACCGAGGAAATTCTGGCACACCACTCCATAATTCATCCATAAACAAATCGCTCCTTGCTTTTTGATAATTTCAGCTACCCCACATTCTAGCAGAACTAAGTAGATGTAGGGTCACAAAAATCCGAAATCCGAATATCGAAATCCCTGCCTTCGCCGTAGCGGCTTCGCGCAGGCAGGCGAAACAAATTCGAATTTTCAAAAATTAAATTTCTTAAGCTCTTGTTTGTTTCGAACATTTTAAATTTAGTCATTTGAGATTGTTTCGAATTTCGTGCTTTGGATTTAGAATTTTTTTGGCCACATCACCGGGTCAAATGGCCGACCATCGTGCAGACTTCATTGAGATTAAAGGGTTTATAGATAAAGCCATAAACGCCCGCCTCGATGGCCTCTTTGAGGAAAGGGTCCCCTCTTTCTGAGACGATCAGAAGGATTCTTGGTCGGTAGGACTTCTGGATTTCGAGCAGCAGCCCCTTTTCTTTAACTCCGGGGCTATCCATATTTAAGATGAGGATATCGAGATATTCCGCAGAAAGGAAAGGTTTGATCTGATAACCGCTATCGAATGTAATAACCTGGTGGCCTTCTCTCTCTAAACATTCCCTTAGATAACCTCGACTCGATAGATCATGGTCGACTATACAAATCCTATTTGTCATAATTATCCCCTTCTAAGTTGAGTTCACTCAGTAAGTCTTTGGGAAGGGGATATTACCTTCTCTGTTCGAGTCGATTCTCCATGATCACCTTGTCAACGATCTCTCCACAGAAAATGCATCTCCATCCGAAAAACTCTTCACATATACCGTAGAATTTTTCGAAGACCATGGTTCCACCACAACGATAGCACTTCATAATAATAAACCTCCAATTCTTAAGTTATTTAAATTAAAAGCAATTTTTATACCAAAGGTTAGATTTTCTCAGAATATCGATAAGTTATTGATTTTCAAGAAGTTGAGGATTGGTAGGGAATATGGTTTGAGTAGAAAATTTGTATAATTTTAACCAGTAGATTTTTAGTTTTAAAGTTGATTGATTAAAAAATACTTATATTTCAATAAATTATAGATATGTCTATTTTTAGACATTTTTTTATCAATTTTGTTTCTTTTCCAACCCATACCGTTTCATCTTCCCGTAAAGGGTAGAACGATTAATGTTCAGTCTTTTTGCTGCCTTATGTTTATTCCAATTGGTTTCTTGTAGAGTTTTTAAAATAAGATTCTTTTCGTAATCTTGAAGGGTTGTGAATTCTTGTGTGGGCAAAGGTCTCTGGAGAAAGTATTGAGGAAGGTCTTTTGTTAATATCTTATCCTGTTTGGCGATGATGATTGCATGGTCAATGACATTCTCTAATTCACGGACATTTCCAGGCCAAGAGTGGGCGAGGAGAATCTCCATGACCTCAGGAGAAAAATTGGTGCCTTCTTTTCCCCTCTCATGGCTGAACTTTTGTAGGAAATGAGAGGCCAGATGGGGGATATCATCTTTTCTCTCACGAAGGGGGGGGACGAAAATGGGAATGACATTGAGTCGATAATAAAGGTCTTCTCTAAAGGTACCCTTCTTCATCTCCTCAGTCAGATTTTTGTTCGTCGCTGCGATCACCCTGACGTCCACCTCCAGGGTCTCCTCTCCACCGACCCTTTCAAAACGGTGATCTTGCAGGACCCGAAGGAGCAGGATCTGGGTGGGAGGAGAAACCTCACCAATCTCATCGAGGAAGATCGTCCCTCCATTGGCCATTTCAAACCGGCCAATCTTTCGCCGGATGGCCCCGGTGAAAGACCCTTTTTCATGACCGAAGAGTTCACTTTCCAAAAGGTTCGGAGAATAGGCCGAACAATTAGCGACGATAAAGGGTTTGTTTTTTCGATGGCTGTTGAAATGAATCGCCCTGGCGATCAACTCTTTTCCTGTACCGCTTTCACCCTGGATGAGGACGGTTGAATCCGTGTTCGCAATATCCGAGATCAACTCAAAAATCTCTTGCATCCGGGTATTCTTCCCGAGGATGTTTCCGAAACTGTATCGTTTCTCCAATGCCTGGGTGAGGAGAATATTTTTATCCTTCTCCCTCTTCAGTTCATCATGGAGGTCTTTAATCCGGAGCATCACCCTCACTTTGGCTAGCAATTCTTCATTAATAAATGGCTTGGTAAGGTAGTCATCCGCTCCCAGATTAAGGCTGTTGATTTTATCTTGAAGGCTTGATCGAACGGTGAGAATGATGACCGGGATGAATTTCAATTTTTCATCCTCCTTGATCTTGAGGCAGATATCTCTTCCATCTGTATCGCCCAGCAGGATATCGAGGAGGATCAGATCGACAGGCGTTTCGGATTCTGGGACCTTTTGGCTTTCCACTTCTAGGATTCTCATCGCCTCGCTCCCCGAGAGGGCGAGGAGGACTTGATATCCCTCCAATTCCAGGAGCGCGGTGATCATCTCCACAGTATCCTTCTCATCATCGACGACCAATATTTTTTTTGCCTCTCTGTCTTTCATTCCTATTCCTATTACCAAAATAGTCCGATCTTTTTAACCCACCCCAATATCGCTGAAAGATCGTTGAATGTCAATCGTAATTTGGAGCCCAAATTCCGATTTAGAGAATGAAAACCTTTTTCTATTGTGTCATTGCCTGCCTACCGCAGGCCATGACAATTTCCTAAATCGGGATTTGGGTGGAGTCTATCCGTCCCTCTTTTTTAGGAAATTGACAAATGATTCATAGGAGATTAAAGTTTATATTTAAAGGAGAGGCAGGGATGGAATATCAGTTCTTTAAGGCTCATGGTGGGACCTTGATGAAGGGACACTTTCACGCTCTTTTTATTGGAATTTTCGTGTTGCTGCACTTAGCGGTTTTTTCTTCAGGTTGTTCCAATGAAAAACAGGGGAAGCCTGCTTCTGCCCCTATCCCTATTACCGTGGGCATGGTAACTCAAAAAACAGTCCCTGTCCAACTCCGGGTGATTGGGAATGTTCAGGCTTATTCAACCGTTACAGTGAAATCACGGGTCGCAGGACAGATCATGCAGGTCCATTTCAAAGAGGGTGAGGATGTGAAGAAAGGGAATCTCCTGTTTATGATTGATCCGCGTCCATTTGAAGCGGCTCTCAAGCAGGCGGAAGCAAATCTCGAAAGAGATATGGCTCAAGTGAGGCAAGCCGAAGCCAACCTAGAACGTGATATCGCTCAGGAGAAGAATGCCCGGGTGGAGGCTGATCGTTATAAAATGCTGTTTGAAAAAGGCGTGGTGGCTCGGCAGCAATATGACAAGTTTCGAACCGATTGGGAGGCTCTGGTCGCCACCCTGGGAGCGGACAGAGCAGCCAAAGCAAATGCAGAGGCAGCTGTGGTCGCAGATAGGGCGGCGGTGGAGAACGCAAAACTCCAACTCAGTTACTGCGCCATTCGTTCTCCTATGGACGGCCGGACTGGAAGCTTAATTGTTCAAGGAGGAAATATCATCAAGGAAAACGACGCCAATCTGGTTGTCATCAATCAGATGACTCCCACCTATGTCACTTTTTCTATTCCTGAACAGAACCTTGGGGAAATCAGGAAGTACATGGCAACAGGAAAACTTAAAGTTCAGGCCATTGTTCCTAATAGCGAAGTGCCTCCTGAAGAAGGTTTCATTTCTTTTGTCGACAATACCGTGGACAGTACTACGGGAATGATAAAGATTAAGGGGACCTTTGCTAACCAACAAAAACGTCTCTGGCCAGGGCAATTCGTCAATGTCGTTCTCACACTCACCACAGAACCCAATGCCATTGTGGTTCCGTCCCAGGCCGTCCAGACTGGACAAGAAGGTCAGTACGTCTTTGTGGTCAAGCAGGACTTGACTGTGGAGTCCAGGCCTGTGGTTGCCGGACGAACTGTGAACAGCGAAACGGTTATCCAAAAGGGACTTAAGGCAGACGAAAAGGTGGTGACGGATGGACAGCTTCGACTCTATCCAGGAGCCAAAGTGGAAATCAAAACTTCTGATTCATCTAAAGCTACCAACAAAAAAACACCATGAACATCCCAGAGCTTTTTATTAAGCGTCCTGTCATGACCACCCTTGTCATGCTGGGTATTCTTCTCTTCGGCATCCTGGGGTATCGTCTCCTGCCGGTCAGCGATCTTCCTACTGTTGACTTCCCCACCATTCTGGTAATCGCCGAATTCCCCGGAGCGAGCCCGGAAACCATGGCATCTGCTGTGGCGATTCCTCTCGAGCGGCAGTTCTCAACAATCGCCGGGCTGGATTCCATGAATTCGACGAACACCCAGGGGACAACCCGGATCACGTTACAATTCAATCTGAACCGGAATATTGACGCTGCGGCTCAGGACGTTCAGGCCATGATCGGAAAGGCAGCACGCCAGCTTCCGACGGACATGCCCAATCCTCCTTCTTATCAGAAGGTCAACCCCGCTGACTTCCCCATTCTTTTTCTGGCTTTGAATTCACCCACCCTTCCTCTTTCAGCCGTTCACGAATACGCAGATACCTTTGTGGCTCAACGAATCTCCATGGTGGGTGGGGTGGCACAGGTTCAGATCTTTGGGGCTCAGAAATATGCTGTTCGTGCCCAACTCGATCCAAAGGCACTTGCTGCGCGCTCCATCGGAATCGACGAAGTGGCCAATGCAATCATGAATGGAAATGTAAACCTTCCAACCGGGATATTATATGGAACCCACCAGGCTTTCACCATCGAGGCGAGCGGAAAACTCAATAACGCCGAGGCTTATCGTCCCCTTATCGTCGCCTACCGAAATGGTTCACCAGTGAGGCTCGGTGAGCTGGGGAGGGTGATCGACAGCGTCGAAAATGACAAGATCGCAAGCTGGTACAATAATATCCGGACCATCGGCTTGGCCATTTACCGTCAACCCGGAACGAACACTGTGGAGGTGGTTGATTCGATTAGGGAGTTGCTGCCAAGCTTTCGTGCTCAGATGCCTGGTTCAGTTAATCTGAACATTCTCTACGATCGCTCTCTATCGATTCGTGATTCGGTCAATGATGTTAAGTTCACCCTGTTTCTGACCATGTGTCTGGTTGTCCTTGTCATCTTTCTCTTTCTGCGTAACTTATCCGCCACCATTATTCCCAGTCTGGCACTTCCCATGTCGATCATCGGTACATTCTCGGTCATGTACCTTCTGGAATATAGCCTGGATAATCTCTCTCTGATGGCTTTAACGCTTTCAGTAGGTTTCGTGGTAGATGACGCTATTGTGATGCTGGAAAATATTGTCCGGCACATGGAAATGGGGGAGAAGCCTCTCCAAGCCGCATTCAATGGATCAAGAGAGATTGGTTTTACGATTTTGTCGATGACCCTTTCGCTCGTCGCTGTCTTTATACCCGTCCTCTTTATGGGTGGTATCATCGGCCGTTTACTTCATGAATTTGCAGTGACGATTGGTGTGGCAATTCTGGTTTCTGGTTTTGTTTCCTTAAGTCTGACACCCATGCTATGCAGCCGATTTCTCAAGCCGCCGGGGGAAAGAAGACAGAGCCGTCTCTATGCAACCTCGGAGCGCTTTTTCGAGGGGATGATTCATGCTTATCGGTCAAGTCTAAGATTCGTGCTGAACCACCGCCTTGCTACTATCGTGATCTCCAATCTCATCGTTGTTGTCACGGTTCTTCTTTTTATGACCTTCTCCTATGGATTTCTTCCGAGCGAGGACATTGGTCAGATCTTTGGCTTCACCGAAGCCGCCCAAGGGATTTCGTTCGAATCGATGAAAGAACATCAGCTCGCTGTGATGGAAATCGTTCGGCAGGATCCGAATGTGGATTCCTTCTCGTCGACGGCTGGAGCAGGAGGCTCGGCACCGACAGGCAATTTGGGTCGCATCTTTGTTTCGTTGAAGCCTCGGTCTAAACGGAAACTGAATGCGGATGAGGTGATTCAGGAATTACGTCCAAAGCTGGCAAAGGTTCCAGGAATCCAGGTCTTCCTTCAAAACCCTCCTCCCATTCGGCTCGGAGGGCAGCTGACCAAAGGCCAGTATCAATTCACCCTTCAGAGTCCGGAGATCAAGGAGCTTTATGAATACGCCCCTAAACTCGAAGCGATGATACGAGAATTGCCGGGGCTGCAGGATGTGAACAGTGATCTGCAAATCAAAAACCCCCAGGTGAACATTGAAATCGATCGGGATAAGGCTTCGGCTCTTCGCGTAACAGCCAATCAGATCGAAGATGCTCTCTACAGTGCCTATGGAGCAAGGCAGATTTCCACGATCTATACTCCTATCAACCAGTATCAGGTGATCATCGAATTGGAGCCTCAGTATCAGCTGGATCCCTCTGCTTTATCCATGCTTTACATTCGATCTTCCACAGGCCAATTGGTTCCTCTCAATGCGGTGGCAAATCTGAGCCCTGGCCTTGGGCCTCTTTCATTAAACCACCTGGGGCAACTCCCATCGGTAACCATCTCTTTCAACATCAAGCCAGGTGTTTCCCTGGGGGACGTTGTAACAGCTGTTGAAAAGGTAACAAGGGCCACGCTGCCTGCAACCATCAGCACCGGTTTTCAAGGAACAGCCCAGGCTTTCCAGACCTCCATGAAAGGGATGGGTCTCTTATTGATCATGGCAATCGTAGTGATTTACATCGTCCTTGGAATTCTCTACGAAAGTTTCATCCATCCACTGACCATTCTTTCGGGTCTTCCTTCTGCAGGGTTCGGGGCTTTGGTGACCCTATTAATTTTTAAAACGGATTTGAATATCTACTCGATGGTAGGGATCATTATGTTGATCGGGATTGTCAAGAAAAACGCCATCATGATGATCGACTTTGCCCTCGAGGCACAGAGGAATCAGGGGAAAAGCCCGTACGACGCTATCTATGAGGGTTGCCTCATCCGATTCCGTCCCATCATGATGACTACGATGGCAGCCATCATGGGCACACTGCCCATCGCGATCGGTTTTGGCGCTGGCGCAGAAGCACGCCGTCCTCTTGGGCTCGCCGTAGTGGGTGGCTTGATCTTTTCCCAGCTCATCACTCTCTATCTTACTCCTGTCATCTATATTTTCCTTGAATCTTTTAAAGAGAAGGTAAGGGGTTGGTTCCGTAAAACATAGTTCGGAGTTCGGAGAAATGAGTTCGGAGTTATGATTTTTAAATTCTTAAACTCCGAACTACGAACTCATCACTCCGAACTGTGACGCAAAGCAGGCGGCAGGATTGGAGAGTTAGAGAGTTCTTCCCAAACTAATTGGTCATGACGAGTGCGTCACCCGCAAACCATGAAAATGGCCAAGTCTTATCCTCCCCTCTCCGAGCCAGAGGCTCTTCTGAGCCGGAGGCCTTGATGCCTGCCTGCGGTAGGCAGGGGGGAGGACTTCGGCGTGAGCTCAGTCGAACGATTGAGGTGGGGGTGGACATGGCATACTCCCCCTCACCCCCGCCCTCTCCCACCAGGGGAGAGGGGGATAATTGGGATTATTTTCGAAGTAAGAAAAGGAAGAACTGACCGATTGGGATCGTCGTGAACGTTAATGAGAGGTACTATGAGGCCCAAAGACCTTAAGACACGAATATTTTTAGATGGTGGAGATCCTGAGGAGACAAGGGAGATCATCCGTCTCTTGGGGTTTCTTGACGGACAGACAACGAACCCGACCCTCATCTCGAAAAATCCCAGGGCCCGTTACCACCTTGAGAGGGGAGAAAAATTCACCAGAGAAGAGATACTTGATTTTTATCGAGAAACAGTAAGAGAAATTCATGAGCTGATTCCTGAGGGGTCGATTTCTGTTGAAGTCTATGGGGATCTTTTAACGTTTGCTGAAGAGATGTTGAGGCAAGCCAAGGAGATGTTTTCCTGGATTCCTAATGCCCATATTAAATTTCCCACATCACGGGAGGGATTAAAGGCCGCAGAGCAGGCAGTAAAGAATGGACTGCGCGTCAACCTGACCCTTTGTTTTACTCAGGAGCAGGCAGCTGCGGTCTATGCCGCCACCAGGGGTGCGAAAAGGGGTGATGTCTATCTCTCTCCTTTTATTGGCCGGCTTGATGATAAGGGAGAGAACGGAATGGATCTGGTCTCCCATATACTTAAGATATACCAAAAAGGAGATGGCCACGTCATGGTCTTAACGGCCAGTGTAAGAAAAATCGATCATCTCCTCTTTGCCCTCAAACTCGGTTCAGATATTATCACATTGCCATTTAATGTTTTAAAAGAATGGTGTGAAAGGGGACTTCCCATGCCCCGAGTCGATTATGTCTACCATCCGGGAAATTTTAAAAACATCCCCTTCAAAGAGATCGACCTTACGAAAAACTGGCAAGCCTATGATATCCGCCATGAATTGACAGATAAAGGGATGGAGCGATTCTCCGCCGACTGGAATGGATTGATAAAAGCATAGCGCATGGCGCATAGATCAAAGAATTTCTACGCTATGCCCTATGCGCTCTGCTCTATGCGGTTCAGCTGGTCTGACACGGTGGGATTTTTTCGATAAGTTTTTTCTTCTTTGCTGGTGTCAGTTCTTCTTTTACCTCCCAGTCCTTTTTGGTAAAAGAGTCCTGTCCTTTGATGAGAAGCCAATCTTTGCCACTTCCTCTTCCTTTCATTAAGATGAGAGAAAAGACGCCCTTTAATTTTTTCCCATTTAAGGTGAAACTCAGCCTTCCCTTCTTCAGAGCGGATTCTGGATCTCCTTCCGGTTGAAACTCACCCGAGTCCCAGATGAGGACCGCCCCAGCTCCGTAATGTCCCTGAGGAATGATCCCTTCAAATTCCCCATATTCGAGAGGATGATCCTCCACCATGACGGCGAGCCGCTTATCAGACGGGTTCATGGAAGGTCCTTTTGGAATGGCCCATGATTTGAGGACTCCGGCGATCTCCAGTCGGAAATCGTAATGGAGTCGTGTTGCATGATGCTTATGAACAACGAATCTCATCTCTGCTCACCTCCTTAGCTTCCATTATGCAAGAATTTTAAATAAATTTATCAAAATGGCTCAAGATTTGGTTCCCTTTTTCAGAGCAATTAAAATTCCAGCAAAGATTGAAATCCCCCATAAAATCTTCCAGATTGTCAGCCCTTCCCCCAAAATAAAGGGCTATATCCAGCATTCCCAAATCTATATTTACACTCTGAGCCTGTCTGTATTGGATGTCAAGTGTTTTCATAATGTGCGAAAACGTGCCGGAATTTGTTCAGGGATATTTACATCTCCTACAGT
>Ga0315281_10002835_pt1 | contig 25620 bp, 16 predicted proteins | sample YL17G07_0_MG_FD_204540 | JGI IMG/M metagenome (GOLD analysis project Ga0315281, IMG submission 204540) | Sediment microbial communities from Yellowstone Lake, YNP, Wyoming, USA - YL17G07_0 | ecosystem: Environmental > Aquatic > Freshwater > Lake > Sediment | place: USA: Wyoming | collected... | reverse complement strand
GTTCCCTCGCCGCAGTGTCGAGACCCCGCGGGTCCGCGATGCGCGCCCAGCCGCGGCGAAGCTCGTCGAGCCTTTCGATGTTCGAGGCAGCCGAGATCGCCACCGCCAGCATCGTGCGGCCCTCGACCGTGGGGCCCATTTCGATCAACCGCACCTGCTTGCTGCGCTGCGCCAGTTCACGGAGGTAACGCGCGCTCTCCTGGTAGTCCGCGAGCACACGGTTCTGGCCCACATCCATGCCGAGGATCTCCTTCGGCGACGGGACGCCCCCCGCTGCCGCCGCGAGCCGCGCGGCCACCGCGATCCCTGCCACTGCCGCACACCGCACCGACCATGATCTCGCCATCGCTCCTCCGCAGCGGCAAGGTTACTCTGTCCACGGCCCCCCGTCGCGCCCCCCACCTGGACTCTCCCCGGGGGCTTTGCCCCAATTCCCCTGTCTTTCCTCTTGATGCCCCCGGACTTTCATTTGCCAAGCGGGTGCGCGGCTAGGGTCTTCTTCTTCACTGCGTGAGGCTTTTTGTTGCCCCGCGGGCTTTCTTTTGCCAAGCGGGTGCGCGGCTCCTCGTCGCTTGCTCGCCCCCGCTCGCTGCGCGCCGAGACTCCCTCGACCGCGACCCAGCAGCGCGTCCCGTGCCGGGGCCCCTCGGTGTCCGCAAGAGGCGGCGTCACCGACACCCCGTCGTGGTCCGCACGCTGGGTCCCCGCGGTCGAGGGAGGCATGGCCGCTGGCACCCGCCTGGCGGACTGAATGCCCCCCTCCCGCAAAGCGGTTGGACGAAACCTTACGGCCGCGTGCCGGGTTTGGCGACACGGCTCAAGCAGGTCGGCGCACGCGGGAGGGTGGTGGTGAACTCCGCCCCGCGGGCGGATGGAGCCATGACGCCGGAGCGTGCGGGCACCGAGCGGCCAGACCGGCGGGTGGAGACGCTGGCCCCGACCGAGCGCTTCATGCGAGGGAGGGGAACAGCGAGGGTCCGCTCGCCGGGCTGTGCCTGCTCGGTCGCACGCGAAGGCGGGTCGGAGGGCTGCGCTCGATGCGCAGCCCGAGCGACCGCTCATAGCCCGCGGGGAAAAAGAAAACCTCCACGGAGTGGAAAACAGAGCAGGGCCGCACGCAGCCAGCCGCGGCGCCGGCAAAGAAGAAGCCGTTACGCAGTGACAAAGAAGAAGCCAGGTCCGAGCCCGCGGGGCAAAGGAAAACCTCCACGGAGTGGAATGAAAGGAGCAGGCCGCACACCCGCTTGGCAAGAGAGAGTCCGCAAGGCAATGAAACCAAGGTAGGGGTGTGGGGCGACGCCCCAAGAAGAGGTGGGGCTGCTAGACTCGCGGCTCTGAGCGAGGTGCCGGGCGTTGACCTCCGCCGTCGAGAATCGAGTCCCGTTCCCAGAGCGCCTGGCGGCGCTGGCGCTCCTCGGCGTCGCGTTGCTCCTGCGCATCCCGTACCTGTTCCACTACCCTTTCAACTCCGACGAGCCACAGCACCTGCACGTGGTCTGGGGCTGGACCCGGGGCCTCGTCCAGTACCGCGACCTCTTCGACAACCACGCCCCCCTCTTTCACATCGCGATGGCGCCGGTGCTCGCGGCGGTCGGTGAGCGCCCCGAGGCGCTCTTCGCCATGCGCCTCGCGATGCTGCCGCTGTGGGTCGCGGCACTGGCCCTCACCTTTGTGATCGCTCGCCAGCTGTACTCGGAAAGGGTTGCGCTCTGGGCGACCGTCCTGCTCGCGGTCCACTTCGAGTTCTTCTTCGTCTCCCTCGAGTTTCGCACGGACAACCTGTGGGCCGTTGCGTGGTTGGCTGCGCTCGCGGTGCTGGTGAGCGGTCGGCTCACACCGAGCCGGGCCTTCGCCACGGGTGCGGTCCTCGGCATCGCGCTGGGCGTTTCGCAGAAGACAGCCCTGCTCACTGCCTCCCTCGCGGGTGCGGCCGCTCTCACCCTGGCGCTGTCGCCCCAGACGCGAAGCAAGCTCCCCGGGCGCCGCGCGGCAGCGCTGTTGGGCGCCTCCGCAACGGGCTTCCTCGTGGTCCCGCTGCTGCTCGTCGCGTCCTTTGCCGCCGCCGGCGCGCTCCCCGCCCTTTACTACGACACCGTCCGGCACAACCTGCTGCCCGGCATGGGCGAGATGCAGCACGCCTGGCGCTGGGCGATCTTCCCGATCGGGCTTGGGTTCGTGCTGCTAGTGGCCAGGCCGATGATCCGCTCCGCGAACGGGGAGCGGCTGTGCTCCCTGCGGTTGATGCTGCTGCTCACCGCGGCGATCTGCTACCTCGGCATCCGGAGCCTCTGGCCCTTCATCACCGCACAGGACTGGCTCCCGCTCGAACCGTTGCTCGCGATCTTCGCGGTGGCTGGCCTCGCTGCCTGGGCGGCGCATCGTGGTGACGCTGCTCTCCCCGCCGTGGTGCTCGCCGCCTTGCTCGTGGTTGAGGTCGGGGTGCTGGTCCTCAAGGGGCCGGTCTGGAGGGACCGCGCCGCGTCTCAGGTTGCCCTCGTTCGCGAGACGCTCCTCCTGACCGACCCGGGGGACCGGGTGATCGATGCCAAGGGCGAAACCGTTTTCCGCAGGCGTGGGTTTCCGGCGATCCTGGAGAGCGTGACCAGGGAGCGGTTGCGCCGCGGCCTGATCCGCGACACCCTGCCCGAGGACGCTGTGGCGACGCGCAGCTGCGTCGCGACGGTCGAGGACGAGCGCTTCACCGACCGCGCGAGGGCCTTCCTCGCCGCCAACTACGTGCGTGTCGGGCAGTTGCGGGTGGCTGGGGCGCTCCTGGGTGAACCGACCAGCGACCTGCGCCCGTTCACCTTTGGCGTGGCGATCCCCGCGCGCTACGCAGTGGTAGTCGAGCGTGGGACGTTCAGCGGCTCGCTGGACGGCACGAGATACGCCGGCCCGCGGGAGCTCGCGGCTGGCCCGCACCAGCTCGCACCCGATGCGCCGACGGGACGGCTTGCCGTCGTGTGGGCGCAGGCGGTTGAGAGAGGCTTCTCGCCGTGGAGCGCGCGGTGATCCAGACCCTCGCCCTCAAGCCGTCGGATCGGCTCCTGGTGCTTGCCGCGCACCCGGACGACGAGTCCGTTGCCACCGGCGGCCTCCTCCAGCACGCCCTCGCAGTGGGGACCGAGGCGTTGACGGTGTTCTTCACCGACGGCGACAACAACCCGTGGGCGCAACGGGCGAACGAGCTGCGCTGGCGAATCACCGCCACGGACCGAGCTCGCTTTGCCGTCCGCCGGCGGGGCGAGGCGCGCCGTGCCCTGAGGCGACTGGGGGTGGCGGAGTCCTCTTTGAGGTTCCTCGGCTTCCCCGATCAAGGAGTGACCGACCTCGTGCTCCACGGCAACGAGGTCGCGATGCGGACACTGACCGAGGTGCTGACTGGGTGGCGCCCCACAGTTGTCGTCGGGCCCTCCCTGCTCGACCTCCACCCCGACCACAGCGCTCTCGGCGTGATGCTGTGCCTGGCGCTCCAAACCTTCACCGACACTCGTGCCCCACGTAGCCACGTCCGCTACCTGGTGCACAACCCCGCGCTGCTCGCCCGCCACGAGGGTTCCCTCGTGCTGCCCCTCACAGGCGGGCAGCGGGGCCGCAAGCGGGCCGCGATTGCCTGTCATCGGACGCAGCTGCTGCTGCGCAGCACCTGGCTCCTGTCCTTTGCGAAGAGCGAGGAGAGGTTCTACCTCGCCGAGTCACCCACCGGCCTCGCCCAGCACCCGATCCGAGGCGCGGCGCTCGCCGGCCGCTTCCTCGAGCTCACCCTTGCCTCGCGCACCCTCGTGCGCTCGTTCGGCGCCAGGACCGTATGCGTGGTGGGCGGCTCTTCCGCGGCCGCGGTGCGGCTCGCTGTGGACCTGCCGGCCACCGGCCGCGCCGCGCCGGTGCGCGACCTGCGCACGGGCCGGCCGCTCGGCGAGGCCGAGTTTCGCGGCGAGAACGGGGTGGGCGAACTGAGGCTTCCGGCCGAGCTCGTCCCAGAGGGGGTCCGGTTGTTCGCGAAGCTGGAGCGCCGTCATGGGTTCTTCGACGAGGCCGGCTGGACGGAGCTGACGGTGGGCGCGGCTCGATAGGCGCCCTGTAATCTGGACGGCCCTCGCCACCCCCGGCCCTGCTGGCGGTACACTCGTGGGCAGGAGGCGGATTGGGCCCAGACACTCTTCCCGCTCCGGGACGGCGCGCTTGAGCGGCCGCACGCTGTCGGTCCGCTCGCAGGCGCGGACGCGACCCACCCGCGGCCGCCGTGTCCGCGAGCGCGGGCCGGCGCGCCGCAGCATCCGCCCCCGACGGGTGCTCGACCTGCTCCGGCGCGTGTCCGAGGTGCTGGAGACCGTGGTGGACCCGGAAGTGGCCGCGTGGAGCGTCCTGGTCGCCTACACCGCCGGGGAAGGCCTCGGTTTCAACCGGGCGTTCCTCCTGCTCGCTGAAGGCGGCCAGATCCGGGGCTGGTTCGGGGTCGGCCCCCGTAGCCGCGAGGAGGCCCGAGAGCTGTGGGCTGATCTGCGGCAGCGCGGGGTGCTGCCGCTGGACCGCCTGACGGAGCCCGACCTCGAGGCGGTCGAGGAGGAGAGGAAGCGGCACGCTGCAACGCTCGCAGCCCTCTCCCACGATTTGGTCACGGGGTGCGGGGTCTGGCGCCGCGCCTTCATCGGGCGCAGCAACCATCCCAACCCCTGCGTGCGGCACTGGGTCGCGGTGCTGGACTCCCGCGAGCTGGTGGTCGTGCCGCTGATGGCCGGCTCCCAGCCGTGGGGCGTCGTCCTCGCGGACAACTTCGTCACCCACGCGCCGGCCTACCACGGCACCCTCGAAGCGGCCGAGACGCTCGCCCACTACCTGCGCGCGGCCCTCGAACGCACCCAGTTGCTCCTGCGCTTCCAGGAGGAGAAGCGGCGCCGCATGCTGGCGGAGCACGCCACCGCTCTTCTCGACACCGCCCGCACCCTGGCCCACGATCTCAAGAACCCGCTGGCGCTGGCGGGCGGTCTCGCACGGGAGATCATGAGCGCGCCCACCGCGGACCGTGAGAGCTTCACCCGCCGGCTCGGCATCGTCGCCACGGCGGTGACCCGGGCGGAGCAGCGGGTGGCCGAGCTGGTGGCCGGGCTCGCGAGCCGCGCCGACGGCATCTCCCTCGGGCCGGTCGAGGTCGGGGCGCTCGCGGAGAGGGTCACCGAGGCTTTCCGACCGCTCGCCGCCAGCCGGCAGGTGCGGCTGCTGTGCTACCACCCTGGGCGCCCCGTGATGGCGGCCGCTGCCATACCCTCCCTCGACCGGTGCCTGGAGAACCTGCTCGCCAACGCGCTCGAGGCCCTAGGCGAGACCGGCGGCGAGATCCAGGTGGCGGTGCGCGACGAGCCGCCGTGGGTGCTCCTGGTGGTCGCCGACAACGGCCTGCCGCTGCCCGCCCCGCTGCGCGTGGACCCTTTTGCGGGCGGCATCACGACCCGTCGTGGAGGGAGCGGTCTGGGCCTCGCCTCGGTGCGGACGCTTGCAGAGGCCATGGGCGGCAAGGTGGAGTACGATGAGACGGAACCAGGCTGGGTTCGCTTCACTCTGTTCCTGCGGAGGTGGTCGTGACAGCGTCGCGCTTGCTTTTCGTTGACGACGAAGAGGGGTTTCTGGAGCTCTACCGGACCGCTTTCAGCCGCGACGGGTACGCGGTGGAGACCACTGGGACCATCGAGGGCGCCCGCGACCGGCTGGCTCAGGGCGGCATCGACCTCGTGGTCCTCGACATCCGGCTCGGAGAGGTCTCGGGGCTCGCGCTACTGCGTGAGATCAAGGCGAAGCACTCCGGCTTGCCGGTGGTGCTCTCCACCGCCTACGCCCGCTACCAGGACGACTTCTCGTCCTGGCTGGCCGACGCCTACGTGGTCAAGTCGTCGGAGCTCGGCGAGCTCAAGCAGGCGGTGCGGCGTTGCCTGGGGGCCGCGCGATGATCCCAATCGTGATGGCGGGGGGGTTCGGGACGAGGATCCGCCCGCTGTCCGCGAACCGCCCGAAGCCCATGCTGCCGGTGGTCAACCGCCCGATCCTCGAGCGCGTGCTCACCCACCTTGCAAGCTCCGGCATGCGCGAGGCGGTGCTGCTGACCTACTACGACCCGGACAAGATCCGTAACGCGTTCGGCGACGGCAAGCGGCTCGGCATGAAGCTGCACTACAACAACGCCGACCACGATTGGGGAACGGCAGGCGCCGTCGCCCATGGTGCCGACGTCGTGGCCGCGGACGAGTACCTGGTGCTCTCGGGCGACTTGATCTGCGACTTCGACCTGAAGGCACTGGTTGCCGCACACAAGGAGCACGGGGCCGTGGCCACCATCGGCCTCACCCGCGTCGCAAACCCTCTCCAGTTCGGCATCGTGATCATCGACGGAGAGGCCCGCGTGCGGCGGTTCCTCGAGAAGCCCACATGGGGCGAGGTCTTCTCCGACACCGTCAACACCGGGATCTACGTGATGCAGGCCCAGGCCCTGACCCAGGTGCCCCGCAACGAGCCCTCGGACTTCTCGCGCGACCTCTTCCCCCACCTGCTCGCCGGCGGAGCCCCACTCTACGGCCACGTGCTGCGCGGCTACTGGCGGGACATCGGCGACCCCGAGTCCTACCTCGCCGCGCACCGCGACTACTTCGAGGGCACTCTGCGGCTGATTCCACCCGGAGAACTGCGCCAGATCGGCGGCAAACCTCTGTGGATCGAGGGCAAGGCCGACCTCGATCCGAGCGTCGAGGTACGGGGCACGGTCGTGATCGGCCCGGGCTGCCGCATAGGGTCGGCCGTGCGGCTCGAGGACGTGGTGCTCGGCCCGGGGACCGTGGTCGAGCCGCGCGCCGAGCTCCGCCGCACCGTGGCCTGGGACGAGGTGCTCGTCGGCGAGGGGGCGCGCGTCGAGGGGGCGGTGCTCGGGGCGCGGGTGCAGGTCGGGGCCGGGACCGTGGTCGAGAAGGGTGCGGTCATCGCCGACGACACCGTGCTCGGCCAGGAGGTGCGGGTCAAGGAAGCGGTGAAGATCTGGCCCGCAAAGGTCGTCGAGGACCACGCGGTCGTGCACTCGAACCTGGTGTACGCCGAGCGCTGGAGGACATCGGCGTTCGAGGAGGGGGCCGTCACCGGCCTTACCAACCTCGAGCTCACGCCTGAGGTCGCGGCCCGCCTGGGTGCCGCCTACGGCACGCTCCTCCCCCCTGGCAGCACGATTCTCACTGCCCGCGACGACCACCCCGCCTCGCGTATGCTGCGCCGGGCGTTCGTTGGCGGCGTCGGCTCGACAGGCGCGCACGTGGTTGACCTCGGGATGCTGCCGGTGCCGGTGATGCGCCACAAGCTCGAGGGCTTCGGCGAGGTCGGAGGGGTCTCGTTCCAGCAGGTTCAGCTGGTGCGCGGGATGACCTCGATCCGCTTCTTCGACGAGCACGGGCTCGACATTTCGACCAGTTTCGCCAAGTCGGTGGAGGGGATCTTCCTGCGCGAGGAGTTCCGCCGCGCCCAGCACCAGGAGATCGGGGTCATCTTCGAGCACCCGCGCCTCGTCGACTTTTACGCCGAGTCGTTCCTCAAGGCCCTGGCGGTCGAGCAGATCCGCGCCCGCCGGCTGCGCATCGTGGTCGACTACGCCCACTCGGCAGCAGTGATCGTCCTGCCCCGGCTGCTGGCCGATCTCGGCTGCGATGTGGTCACCCTCAACGCGCACACCGAGGCTGTGCACGAGGCGATGCTCGCGAGCGAGATCGCGCTCGCCCATCGCCGACTCGCAACCATTGTCGCCTCGCTCGACGCTGACCTCGGCGTCTGGCTGTACCCGAGCTGCGAGCGCATGGTGGTGGCCGACCGCGAGCAGCGTTTGTGGACGGACTTCGATCTCGTCGCCCTGATGGTGGCGGCGGTCATCGCGGCCAAGCTGCCCCCCGGCGAGGTGGTGCTGCCGGTATACACGCCCTCCACCTTCCACACGGCGCTCGCCGCCGCAGGCCACCGCCTGCGTGAGACGCTCTCGGCGCCACGGGCTCTCACCGAGGCCTCGCGGCAGCGCGAAGTCCTGTTTGCCTCCGCCGGCGAGGGCGACTTCATCTTCCCAAGCCTCCACCACGCCCCCGACGCCATGTTCGCCCTGGGGAAGCTGCTGGAGCTGCTTGCGCGGGCGGATCAGCCGCTTGCCGAGGTGGCCAAGCTGGCGCCCACGGTCCCCGTGGCGCGCGTGACCGTGCCGTGCCCGGTCGAGCGCAAGGGCGAGGTGATGCGGCGCTTCGGCGAGCGCGTCCAGGGCCAGGAGGTGTCGTACCTCGAGGGGATCAAGGTCCTCCTCGACGACGGCTGGGTCCTGCTGCGGCCCGACAGGGTGGCGCCCACGCTGCACATGCACGCCGAGTCGGAGACCCCGGAGGCGGCCAACAAGCTGCTCGGCAAGCACCGTGAGGAGGTGCAGCGGCTGGTTCGGAGCGCCTGACCCCTCGATGGCCAAGCTCACCTTCCTCTGGCATCTTCACCAGCCGCAGTACCGCACCGCCGACGGGCGCGTCCACGCCCCCTGGGTTCTGCTCCACGCCGGCGGCGAGTACCTGACCCTTGCCCACGCTCTTTCCGCGACCGGGCTCGCGGGCCAGGTTCTGAACCTCACGCCGGTCTTCCTCGACCAGCTCGCTGCCTACCGGGACGGGACCGCCCACGACCCGCTGCTCGAGGCGCTGCGCACCCCCGCCCGTTCGCTCACCCCCGAGGGACAGAGGGAGTTGCTGCGGTGGGCGTTCTTGCTCCACCCCAACCAGCTGCGCCGCTGGCCACGCCTCTCCGAGCTTTCGGCCCGAGCCGGAGGCGCACCCAGCGAGGAGGCAAAGCGGCGCTTTACGATCCAGGACCTCACCGACCTCCAGGTGCTGCTCGTGCTGGCTTACGCAGCCCCGAACCTACCGTGGGAGCCCGAGCTCAAGGACTTGGCCGAGAAGGGTACCGGGTTCGGCGAGGCGGCGCGCCGGCGGGCCGTCGAGTGGCTCGCCGCGTGTCCCGGCCGCCTCCTCGATGCGTACCTCAAGCTGGCCGGCGGGAAAGGCGTGGAGATCTCAACCTCGCCTTTCGCCCACCCGATCATCCCGCTGCTCCTGGACACCGGGGTGGTGAAGGAGTCGTGGGCGCCGCGCCCGGCACCCACCGCCCCTGTTTTCTCCGCCCCCGACGACGCCGAGGAGCACGTGCGTCTCGGGCTCGAGGCCACGCGCGGGTTCGGATTCGCACCGGTGGGTTGCTGGCCGCCGGAGGGCTCGGTCTCCGAGGCGGCCGTCGTCCTCTACGGCCAGCACGGCGTGCGCTGGCTGGCGACTGACGAGGGTATCCTGGCTGCCTCGCTCGGCCGCGCCCTCTCGAGCGAGTCCGGGGTCGGCGAGGAGCTCTTCCGGCCCTGGCGGCTCCCCGCCGGCGGCCCGGTCCTGTTCTTCCGGCACCGCGATTTATCGGACTTTATCGGTTTTCAGGCCTCACGCTTCCCCGACGAGGCCGAGGCAGCCCGCGACTTCGTCGCTCACCTGCGGCGGACCGCTTCGCACCTGCCCGATGACGCCGGGATCGTGATCGCCCTCGACGGGGAGAACCCCTGGACAAGCTTCCCGCAGGGGGGGGCCTCATTCCTCATCACGCTGGCGCGGGAGCTCGAGCAGTCCACGCAGCTTCGGCCTGTGACGCTTGCGGACAGGGTCGAGGAGGAAACGCCAAGGCCGCTCCCACGCCTCCACCCCGGCTCGTGGATCGGAGGAACCTTCGCCACCTGGATCGGCCACGAGGAGAAGAACCGCGGCTGGGAGATGCTCGGGCGGGTCGGGGCCCTGGGCGCCTCCCGCGGTGGGCGCTCCTGGCTGGCCGCCGAGGGGAGCGACTGGTGGTGGTGGTTCGGCGACGACAACCCTACGATTCTGGCCCCGCTCTACGACGAGCTTTTCCGCGCCCACCTGCGCGACGCCTGCGCCGCCGCCGGCATCCCCGCGCCGGCGGAGCTCGCCGTGCCCGTGCGCTCGGCTGCCGTGCGCCTGGTCGTCCCCCTGTCGAGCGAGTGGCCGCCTCCGGTGCTCGACGGCGAGACCACCAGCTACTTCGAGTGGAGCGTTGCGGCCTGGGTCGAGGCCCCCACCACCCACCAGCGCCTTGCGCGTGCGGCCCTGCGGGCCCAGCCCGGCCGCCTCTGGCTGCGGGTGGAGCCGCGGCCCGGAATGGGACCGCCGACCCCGCTGGTGGTCTCACTCGTGACCGCCAAGGCCCGCACCAGCTGGACATTGCCGGCGGACCTTCCCGAGAGCTGTGCGGTGGGCCGGTACCTCGAGGCCGTGCTCCCGCTTCCCGAAGGAGAGGTCCTCCTCGCGCTCGAGAGCCACGGTGAGAGGATGCCTTTCGAGGGACTCTGGAGGCTTGAGCTGCTGGAGGTCGACGAGCCATGAACACAGGCTTGAAGGCTTGGAGGCTTGAAGGCCTGAAGCAGCCACCAAGCGACTTCTCTTCTTCAGGCCTCCATGCCGGGGTGGGCGGGTGGTTGGGAACGCCTGAGCGGGCGGCGGGCCGGGCAAGCCCCAGGCTTCAGAAGACAACGCTGCGATTTGAAACAGGCGGTGCCACGGCCGCCTTTTGCGCGACGAAACGACTGGAGTAACCAATGTCCGAGCTGCGATTCGATCCCATACGGCGGCGCTGGTCGATCATCGCCACAGAGCGTCGGTTCCGCCCCCACGAGTTCAAGCGGTCGGTCCCGGAGCAGCCCGGCGACGTCGGTGCGTGCCCCTTCGAGTACGGAAACGAGGGCGCCACCCCCCTGGAGATCTTTGCGATCGCCAAGGGACCGCGGCAGCCGAACACCCCCAACTGGCAGGTGCGCGTCGTGCCCAACAAGTTCCCGGCCCTCGGAATCGAAGGGGAGCTCTCCCGCGAGGCGGTCGGGATGTTCGACAAGCTCAACGGCATCGGCGCGCACGAGGTGATCATTGAGACGCCCGACCACTACCGCACGACCGCGGACATGACGCCGGAGGAGATCTTCCTGGTCCTGAAGGCCTGGCGGGAGCGCCTGACCGACCTGCGACGCGACATCCGGATCCGCTATGTGCTGTTCTTCAAGAACCACGGGCGTGAGGCCGGCGCCTCCCTCTACCACCCCCACTCGCAGCTGATCGCCACCCCGATCATCCCCACCGTCGTGGTGGAAGAGCTCAACGTCGCGCGCGAGCACTGGGGGCGGAAGGAGCGCTGCATCTTCTGCGACCTCATCAGGCAGGAGAGGTCGTTCGGCGACCGGGTCGCGCTGGAGACCGACCGCTTCATCCTGCTCGAGCCCTTCGCCGCCTCGTTTCCCTTCGAGACCTGGCTGATGCCCAAGGACCACTCCCACGACTTCGCGCTCTGCACCGACCAGATCCTCCAGGACCTGTCCAGGCTGGTGCGCGACTTCCTGCGCCGCATCCGCAAGCTGCTGGACGACCCGCCGTACAACTTCATCCTCCACACCGCGCCCAGCCCCCACCCGCGCCCCGGACAGCCGCGCTACTGGACGACCATCGAGTTCGACTACCACTGGCACATCGAGTTCGTCCCGCGGATCACCCGCATCGCAGGGTTCGAGTGGGGCTCCGGCTACGCCATCAACCCGACCCCCCCGGAGGAGGCGGCTCGGTTCCTGCGGGAAGTCACCACGGACGACGGCGGCTGACGGCCAACGGCTGGCAGCTTGAAGCACGCGCAGGGAAGCTGCGAACCCGGTATCGGCTGTAAGCTGTCGACGAGGAGAGAGCCATGCGCATTGCTCATCTGGCATCCGAGGTGATGCCCTTCTCCAAGACCGGCGGACTGGCGGACGTAGCCGGGGCGCTCCCGCCCGCCCTCGCCGCCCTCGGCCACGAGGTGACCGTGGTGGCCCCCGGTCACCGTCCTACCCTCAAGGACACCCTGCCCGGCGAGCCGCGCGGCGAGGTGAGCGCGCTGGGGCTGTCGGCCAGGCTCAACGTGCTCATGCACCGCGGCGTGCGGGTCGTGCTGCTCGACTGCCCCACGCTGTACGTGCGGCCGGCCCTGTACTCGCTGCCAGACGGCGACTTCCCGGACAACTCCGTGCGCTTCGCCTTTTTCGCGCGCGCCGCCCTGGCGGCCCTCGCCAAGCTCGGCGGTGTGGAGGTCATCCACGCGCACGACTGGCAGGCGGCGCTCGCCCCCCTGCTCCTGCGCCACGACGGGCAGGTTCGTTTCGGCCTGCAGGGCGCAAAGAGCGTATTGACGATCCACAACCTCGCCTATCAGGGGGTGTTCCCGCCGTGGGTGCTGGAGGCCTGCGGGCTGCCGCGCGAGCTGTTCACCATGGATCTGCTGGAGTTCTACGGCCAGGTCAGCTTTCTCAAGGGCGGCCTCGTGAGCGCCGACGCACTCACGACGGTCTCGCCCACGTACGCGAAGGAGATCCTGACACCGGCGTTCGGTTGCCGGCTCGAGGGCATCCTGGATGGCCGCCGCGACAGGCTGTTCGGGATCCTCAACGGGCTCGACCTCGAGGAGTGGGACCCTGGACGGGACCCCTACCTCGAGCTCCCCTACGGCGCGGACGACGTGGACGAGGGGAAGCGCGCCGCGCGCGAGCTGCTGGCGGCCGAGACCGGCGTCGGCGGCGGGCGGCGTCCTCTGCTCGGCATGGTCTCCCGGCTCGCCGAGCAGAAGGGGGCCGACCTCCTCGCGGCGGTCCTCGACGACATCGTCGCGATGGGGTTCGACCTGGTGGTGCTGGGAACAGGGGAGCGCCGCTACGAGGAGGCCATGCGGGCGGCAGAGGCCGCCCACCCGGGACGGGTCGCCGTCCTGACCCGCTTCGACGAGCGGTTGGCCCACCGGATCTACGCGGCGAGCGACCTCTTCCTCATGCCGAGCCGCTACGAGCCCTGCGGCCTGGGCCAGATGATCGCGATGCGCTACGGGACCTTGCCCGTCGTCAACCGCACGGGCGGCCTGGCTGATACCGTGGTGGACGTGAGCCAGGACGGGGGCACCGGCTTCGTGCTGGAGAAGCTGACGCCGGCCGAGCTTGTCGCCACGGTCTCGCGCGCCCATGAGCTGCTCGCCGAGCCGGCAAGGCTCGCCGAGGTGCGCGAGAGGGCCATGGCCCGCGACTTCTCATGGAAAGCGTCGGCGCGCGAGTACGTCAAGCTCTACGAACAACTGACCGGGTAGGTCTGCCGCTCACCCGTTTGAAAACTCTGCCGCGTCGGACAGAGATAGGGGTAAGGCTTGCCCTCCCCTGCCAGCCCTCCAGGCGTGAAACGTGGAGGCTTGAGACCAATTCACCGTCCGTCGTAGAGGAATGGCTGTCACTGCGAGGCCCCGAAGGGGCCGAAGCAGTCCCGTGAAACCACGAGATCGCCACGGCCCCCTCGCGGCGCTCGGGGGCCTCGCGATGACAACGAAAACCCTACGTTTGAACGAAAAGCGGTATGAGAGACCGGCTTCGCCTTCCTCGAGGCCTTCATTCCTGTAGGTCTTCATGCCTCCTCTGTGGGCCTCTTCTTCCCGAACACCCAGGCCACCAACACCCCCAGGAGGTAGAGAGCGATCATGGGGAGGGCAAACACGCACTGGGTGGGGATGTCGGGTGTCGGGGTGATGATCGCGGCGATGATGAAGATGACCAGCACCGCGTAGCGGAAGTATTTGAGCAGGAAGCGGTGTGTGACGATCCCCAGGCGGGACAGGAGCAGGATCAACACCGGGAGCTCGAAGACCAGCCCGAGGCCGAGGATCACCTTACTGGCCATCGAGAAGTACTCGTTGATGGTGACCACCTGGCGGAACCCCTGCCCAACCTGGAGCAGGAAGTGGACCACCATCGGGAATGCGATCTTGTACCCGAAGTACCCGCCGCCCACGAAGAAGACCGTCGTGAACACGATGAACGGCACGGCGATGCCGCGCTCGTGCCGGTACAGCGCCGGCGACACGAATAGCCAGAACTGGTACAGGACCACCGGCGACGCGAGGAAGATCCCAGCCAGCAGTGCCACCTTCATGTAGAGCATGAAGGGATCCACGAGACCGGTGAACGCGAGCTTCTCACCCGGGGGAAGGAACTGAGTAATCGGCACCGAGAGCCACTCGAAGATCGGCGGAGCCCAGTACCAGCACAGCAAGAACCCGACGAAGATCGCGGCAATCGACCACGCCAGCCGTCGCCGGAGCTCTTCCAGGTGCTCCAGCAGCGTCATCCTGTTGAGCTCTTCTCCGGCCTCCCCGGAGCGCTGCCAGGTTTCGCCCATCGTCTACTTGGGCTCCGTGGGCTGTGGCCGGCTCTCCTCGGCGGGCGCGGACGGCTCTGCGAGGGAGACCGGCTTGGTGGCGTCCTCGACTTCGCGTCTGGCGGCCTTCAGTTCGTCGGCCGCCACCTCTTCCTCGAGCGACCTCTGGAGGTCGTTTGAGGCGCGACGGAACTCGCCCATCGCCTTCCCCAGGCTCTTTCCGATGTCGGGGAGCTTTCGCGGCCCGAACAACAGCAGCGCAATGACGAAGATGAGCAAGAGCTCTGGAAGACCGATCGAACCGAACATACCGCCCCCCGTGGCGCGGTGCCACATCCAGCGCCGCAAGTATAGTGTGGTAGAGTCACGATCCCAAGGGGGTGCGATGAGGGCCGTCAGAAGCGTTCTCCTGGCGTCGGTGGTCATCGGGGCGGGGGCCCTTGCGGGCGCGGTCGCAGGTGAGGGCACGCACGCCGAGTTCTCCAGGTCAGACAAGTTCATGACCCGGTACACCGAGCTCCTTCGCCTGGTGATCGACAACGCGCCCCTGAAGCTCTCCCCGGACGACGTCGTCTACTCCAGCATCGACGGCATGCTGGCGCTCCTCGATCCGCACACCAACTTCCTGCGCCCGGACGCGTTCGCCCACATGCGCGAACGCCAGCAGGGCGTGTTCCAAGGCATCGGCGTGATCATCTCGCTGCGCGGGGGGCGGATCACCGTGATCACCCCGATCGAGGGGACCCCTGCCGCCCGCGTCGGCCTGCGCGCCGGCGACATCATCGAGTCCGTGGACGGCCAGCCCACCGAAGGCATGGACATCGATGACGCAGCCCGCAAGCTGCGCGGGCCCGAGGGCTCGTCGGTGAAGATCACTGTGGGCCGGCCCGGGTTGGCAGAACCGCTGGAGCTGACCATCCAGCGCGCCCGCGTCCCGGCCGAATCGGTGCGCTACGCCTTCATGATTGGCAAGGACACCGCCTACATTCGCATCACCGACTTCATTCGCTTGACCGGCGACGAGGTGCGGCGGGCGATCGAGCGCCTGCAGGCCGAGGGCGCCACCCGCCTGCTCCTCGACCTGCGCGACAACCCGGGCGGCATCGTGGACTCCGCAGTGGCCACCTCTGGCCTGATGCTCGAAGGCGGCCAGGAGGTCTTCTCGACCAAGGGCCGCACCGCCGACTCCTTCCAGGACTACCGTGCGTCCCGCGATGGGTTGCACTTCCAGGGGCCGGTCGTGGCGCTGGTCAACCGCGGGTCGGCTTCGGCCGCCGAGATCGTCGCCGGGGCGCTCCAGGACCACGACCGCGGTCTGGTGGTGGGCGAGACCACCTTCGGCAAAGGAGTGGTGCAGACCATCTACCCCGTGCGCGACGCGGGCCTGGCTCTCACGACCGCCAAGTACTACACCCCCTCCGGGCGCTGCATCCAGCGGGACTTCGACTCCTTCTTCGACTACGTCCACCCGAGAGAGCAGAATGACCTCGCCCCCGTTGCGCCGGGGGAAGCCCCGTCCCCCGCAGCGCCGCGGCCCACCCCTTCGGCTGACACCCGCGTCTACTTCACCGATTCGGGCCGAAAAGTGTACGGAGGCGGTGGCATCACTCCCGACCATGACGTCCGCGAGGGGGAGTACTCGGAGCGTCTCGCACGCCTGCTTGGGAACTCGGCGTTCTTCCAGGTCGCCGTCGCCTATCTGGCCGACAAGCCGGAAAAAGCAACGGCGGCCCGGGCGTTCGTGGTGGACGACGACGTCATCAAGGCCTTCCGCACCCGCGTCGTGGCCGACAAGTGGCTGACGCCCGAAGAGATCGACGCCGCGCTCGCCAATCCGACGGACCGCCGGGACATCGAGATCGCACTCCGGTCCGAGGTCCTCAACGCCGGCGTGTCCCTCACCGCGGGCTACCAGGTGTTCATCGGGTCCGACGAGCAGGTGCAGGCGGCCCTCAAGTACTTCGACGAGGCCGCGAAGTTGCAGGCCCGCGCCCGCCCCGGCGGTGTTTCCGTGCAGGCGGCCGCCCGCGCCGACACGCCGCCACGCCCGTAGACCCTCTCTCGGCGAATGCCGGGTGAGGTACCCTGCCCCTACCCAGGGCGGCCTCGCGCCGCAGGGTGAAAACCGCAGGGAGGCCGCCGTGAGGACCATCATCGAGCCGTTTCGCATCAAGGTCGTCGAGCCCATCCGCATGACCAGCCGCGAGGAGCGCGCGGCGCTGATCCGGGAGGCCGGCTACAACCCCTTCCGGCTCAAGGCGGAGCACGTGCTCATCGACCTCCTGACCGACTCCGGCACCGGCGCCATGAGCACCCACCAGTGGGCGGGCGTCATGGAGGGGGACGAGTCCTACGCCGGGGCGCGCAGCTTCTTCCGCTTCGAGAAGGCGGTGCAGGGGATCTTCGGCCACACGCACGTGATCCCTACCCACCAGGGGCGCGCCAGCGAGCGGCTGTTGTGCCATGCGGTCGTCAAGCCCGGGGACGTGCTCCCGGGCAACACCCATTTCGACACCACGCGCGCCAACATCGAGGACGCCGGCGCAGAAGCGCGCGACCTGGTCATTCCCGAGGGACTCGATCCCGAGCTCGACCACCCGTTCAAGGGCAACATCGACGTCGGCGCCCTCGAGCGTTGCATCGAGAAGGCCGGACGCAAGCGGGTACCATTCGTGCTGATCACGGTCACCAACAACTCGGGTGGCGGCCAACCGGTATCGATGGCCAATTTGAGGGCCGCCCGCGCGGTGTGCGACCGCTTCGGCGTGCCGCTGCTGCTCGACGCCGCCCGCTTTGCCGAGAACGCCTACTTCATCAAGCTGCGCGAGGACGGCTACCGGGACAAGACCCCGCGCGCGATCGCCCGCGAGATGTTCGCGCTCTCCGACGGCGCGGTCATGAGCATGAAGAAGGACGCCTTCGGCAACATCGGCGGGGTGATCTCGATTAACTCCGACGAGTGGGCCGAGAAGATCCGCACGGCGCTCATCCTGACCGAAGGTTTCATCACCTACGGCGGGCTCGCGGGCCGCGACCTGGAGGCGCTCGCGATCGGCATCGAGGAGATCCTCGACGAGGAGTACCTCAAGTACCGCATCGCCTCGACCGCGTACGTCGGCAACCATCTCGCACAGGCCGGCGTGCCGCTCCTGAAGCCCATCGGCGGCCACGCGGTCTACATCAACGGCCGCAGGTTCTGCGACCACATCCCGGACGAGCAGCTACCCGGGTGGGCTCTGTCGGTCGCGCTCTACGAGCACGTCGGCGTGCGCGCGTGCGAGATCGGCAACGTCATGTTCGGCAGCCAGGACCCGAAGAGCGGGGTGTGGACGTGGCCCGCGCTCGACCTCGTGCGCCTCGCGATCCCCCGCCGCGTCTACACCCAGAGTCATATGGACTACGTCGTCGAGGGGATCACCGAACTGTTCCAGCGCCGCCGCGAGATCCGCGGCCTCCGCTTCGTCCACCGCCCCGCGGTGCTGCCCCACTTCACCGCCACGTTCGAGATGGTGTAGAGACAGGGCACAGGGCACAGGAAAACAAAGCGAGTCGGCCGCAGACCGCGGACCGGCCAGCGGAGGGGCTGACGCTTGGGAGTCCTTCAGCTCAGTGGTTTCGTGCAGCTGGAGGGCCGATGCGGCGCAGCAGGGACTGAAAGCGCGGGTCGGAGTGCAAGGGCGCGTACGCGGGATTGTCCTTGATCCAGGGCATGAAGCTGTGGTGTTCCCGATACGCCGCTTCCAGCCAGCGGAACGCCTCGTCCTTGTCCCCCAGGGCAGCATAGGTCTCGGCCAAGAACCAGCCCGCCCAGGCACCCGTTGGCTCGGGCTTCTCTTTCAGGATCTTGGCCAGAATCCTAAGCGACTCGTCCTTGCGTCCGGCCTGCGCGTAGGTTCGGGGCAGGGACCATCTCCAATCGGGGTCGACCGTGGCCAGCTTCTGGTGTGCCGCAATGGCCTCAGAGAACATCCCCTTCTCCGAGTACGCACACCCCAGGACATGAAGCCCCTCGTTGAAGTTCGGATCCAGATCGAGAGACTTCCGGGCCTCCTCGATGGCCTTGTCATTCTGGCCTGCCCACCAGTATTGCCATCCCCGGTCCGCCGCGAAGAGCGGTGTGAGCGGCTCCACCTCCTGCGCGCGTTTCATTTCTGCGAGGGCCTCGTCCCGCCGTCCGATCAGGAAGAGGTACCACGAATACCAGCGATGAGCCTCGCCGATGCTGGGGTTGAGCTCAAGGGCTCGCTGTAGATCTCTTTTGGCGCCGTCATAGTCCCAGTCCGAACAGAGCTCGATCATTCCGAACGCCAGGTACATCTCTGCCAGCGGCTCGCCACCCAGCTCCTCCGCCTTGCGTGCAGCCGCCCTCGCCTGGGTGAAGGCGTCTGGGAACCTCTCGTGACCTATCAGACTGTAGCCGAGCGCCAGAGCGGCATAGGCCAGGGGGTTCTTCGAGTCTATTTCGACTGCCCTCTTCAGGTGCGCCAGACCCTTCTCATACCCTTCCGGCGTCATCTTGTTCAGGTAGAACTTCCCCTTCAGGTACTCTTCGTGCGCCTCGGGGTTGACTGGCCGCGAGCTGGCCAGACCGGCTCGCTCCTGCGGCGTGAGCGCGGCCTTGATCTCGCCTGCGACCGCCCGCGCCACCTCGCTCTGCAGCGCCAGCACGTCCCGCAGGTCGCGCTCGTAGCTCTCCGCCCACAGGTGCGTGTCGGTTGTCGCGCTGATCAACTGCGCGGTGATGCGGACCCTGTCCCCGACCCGCAGTACCGAGCCTTCGATCACCCCGTCCACGCCGAGCGCCGCCGCGATCTCCGGGATCGGCTTTTTGGTCCCCTTGAACTGCATCACCGAGGTGCGGGAGATTACCTTCAGGGCCGAGATCTTCGAGAGGCTCGTGATCAGCTCCTCGGTCATCCCGTCGGAGAAGTACTCCTGCGCGGGATCGCCGGAGAGGTTGGCGAGCGGCAGCACCGCGATCGAGCGGATCTGACCAGAGGGCACAGGAGCGCCCGGCCCGCGGGATCGGCCGCGCGACACCACGAGGTAGAGCGAGCCGGCAGCCACTCCAAGCGCAACCAGCGCAGCCGCGCCCACCCACACCCAACGCCGCGGTCGGGATGCGGGGCCAGGAGCCGACGGTGCCGCGAGCGCCTCCGCTTCCGCCTGGAGCGCGAACCCGAGGTCCCGGGCCGACTGGAAGCGATCCTCCGGGCGCTTCTCCACGCATCGGCGGACGATGCGCTCCAGGCCGCGCGGGATGCCGCTGGACAGGGGGACCGGGTCTTCGTGCAGGATGGCGCTGGCCGTGTCGGCAGCGGTGTCCCTCCGGAAAGGTGGCCCGCCCGAGAGCATCTCGTGCAGCACCGCGCCGAAGGAGAAGATGTCCGAGCGGTGGTCCACGGGGAGCCCCCGCACCTGCTCTGGCGACATGTACCCGACGGTCCCCAGCCGAGTGCCCGCCTCCGTCGCCTCGACCACCGTGGTCGCCTGCGCACCATCCGCGAGACTCCTCGGCGCCGCCAGCTTTGCGAGCCCGAAGTCCAGGATCTTGACGTGGCCGTCCTTGGTGACGAAGACGTTTGCCGGCTTGAGGTCGCGGTGGACGATGCCCTTCTCGTGGGCTGCAGCAAGGCCCTGCGAAATCTGGACCGCACACTCCACGGCCTTGCGAACGGTCAGGCCTCCGGCCCTGAGCCTCTCCCGCAGGGTCTCCCCCTCCAGCAACTCGGCAACGATGTAGGGCGCGCCTTCGTGCGTCCCGACGTCGTAGACCGCGAGAACGTTGGGGTGGGAGAGCGCGGCAACCGCATGCGCTTCCAGCTCGAACCGCCTTAGCCGCTCGGGATCGGCGGCAAACTCCGCCGGCAGCACCTTGATCGCCACGTCGCGTCCGAGGCGCGTGTCGCGGGCGCGATACACCTCGCCCATCCCCCCCGCACCGAGCAGGGCCACGATCTCGTATGGACCCAGGCAAGCGTCCGGTTTCATTGTCCTGATCCTTCTTGGCCTGATTGTAGTCCTGTTCAGGTCCGACGGATGGTCCGGGAGCGTCTTTCACAACAGCCAGCTTCGGTGACGTCCGTCTCGCCCAATTTCGGCGGGCACACGCCGCTGCGTGCCCGCTTCAAAACGGGGAAAAACTGTTACCCGAAAGCAGGACCGAACTTCCAACTTCGGGGAGGGGGAACTCCAGCAGGCGGCGGTCCTTCCAGTAGAGCCACCGGAGGGACGGGTCTTCCAACGGATGACGGAACTGGAAGGACACACTCGCCGGACGCCCATCCTGGGTGACGCTGAGGACCTCTGCCTGGTAGTCGGGACGGTCGATACGGTCACCCGAATGGAAACGGCGGTCCCCGCTGGCGAGCAGGCGGTCAACGGTATGAGCGAGGAATCCGTCGCCGGGAGTGATGACCAGAGTGCAGCGGTCCCTGCGATAGATCCGGTTGGTGTCCGTCATCGATGCGAGCTGTGCCACGCGTCGGGGAGCCGGGTCGCCGTTCGCGATTCGAACGACGCGGCTGTAGACGACGGGAAAATCGTTCCCGTTCACGTAGACGAAAGTCTGCTGTGCAATCTCGGGGCCGCTGGGGCTGCGCCGCGCCGCCGCTGTGAAGAAGTCATTGAGCATCGGTAGGGCGAAGCTTTGCCCGACGAGCAGGGCGGCCGCGACCGGGCCGTGGAGCACGAGCAGTGCGACTGCTGCGCGCTTCCGCCAGCGGGACGATACATCGGAGGAGAAGACGTACCAATCGACGAACAGTGCCAGGAGGCCAAAGGCGCCGATCCCTGCAAAGATCAGGAGCCTGCCCATGGGAAAAGCGGCGCAGAGGGGAACGATCGACAGGGCCATGCCGATCGCCCAGAAACGGGCGACAGGGCGTTTGAGCAAGGGCCAGAAGAGCCAGACAACACCGGCGGCAAGGACCGCCGAAGCAACCGAGAGTGCGAGCCGCTGGGGCCATGTCAGCAAGATCCACAGATCGATCGGGATCTGGAACCACTGCCCGGCAAAGAGAACCGGCCAGCGTTCTGCAAGAGCCTGCAGAAAAAGCAGCGGTCGCTGACCCGGATCGACATACAGGCGTGAGCCCACGATGCCGTAGCCGAGCGTGTCATAGAGCAGCCGCCAGAGAAACACGAGGACGAGGTAGGGCACCAGGGCGGCCGCGGCGCGAGTCCGCGATCCCTTCGGCTCCATCGTCACGTGCCACGCGATCACGTAGCCGAGGGCCCCGAGCGTGGCCTCGCCGCAGCCGAGACCAGCCGCAAACAGTAGCAGGGCAAGGGCCAGCCAGCGCGTGCGTCCGGTGACTCGCCATCGGACGTGGCACATGAGAGCCGCCGTGCCGCACACGAGACAGAGCAGCGCGTTCCTGTTGGCAAGCCACCCGGCAGGATATGTGTGGGCGTCCTCGACCGCGAAGAACAGCGCGGCAAGAGGCGCTGCCGCGACCGGCATGTCGGGGACCTTCCGGTAAAGAGCGGCGACCAGAACAACGGCCAGGAAGAACCAGCCGAGGCTGTGCAGGTGTTGGAGGACGATTCCATCCGGCCACAGGGCGTAGTCCAACACGTGGGTCAGTGCCGTGATCGGACGGAAGAGCGAGATGCGAACACCAGGGTCGGACCACCAGGGCAGATAGCCAACCTGGCGCATCAACTCCGCGGGCTCGCCCGGTTTCACGAACGCGAACAGGTCCATGACCGGTCGCATGAACGGCGCCACCTCGCCTCGATGGAGAAGTACGGCACGGTGAAAGTAGTCGTCCCCGATGAGGCCCGCCTTCAGGGCCGGCAGCGTGAGCAGGCAAGCGACAAGCCCGAGAAGGATTGGCCACCAGGGTTCGAATCGGGCGCTCTGGATCGGCAGCTTCACCTTGTCGCTATTTCTACCACACGATTGACCTGCCCCTGAATCGGTCCAGGTCGAGAGTCAGCGTACAGGCCACCACGGCGCGGAGCCGAGGCTGGAGGTGTGGCCACGACAGGCCTCGCCCACGCCTCCCGCTTCGATGAGGGCTACGGCCTCGTACCAGCCGATTCGCGTGCGGGACGCGAGGGGGGGTTCAGGTATTCCCGGTCATTCCTTCGGCTTGAGCAGCTTCTCGAAGCGAGGGTTGCCACGCAGCGGCGCAAAGTTGGGGTCGATGGAGAGCCAGCCCGGTGTCAGGAAGTACGGCATCCTCAGCAGCGGCTCGAGGAGATCGAGGGCCTTCTCGTGGTCGCCCAGGATGATGTAGTTGTTGACCCGAACCCACTGCACATAGCGTCCCGAGCGGCTTCCTATGAGCGGCGCGACTGCGGCGGCCCGCTCACCCTGGCGGATCGCCTCCTCGCGCCGGCCCAGGTATGCGAGCGCCTCCGCATTCCGGATCAATAGGAGAGCAGCCTCGGGCGTGTCGCCCAGTATCCTGACAAGAACCTGGTGCGCCTCCTCCGCGTGCCGGCGCGCCTGTGCCATGTCACCTCGCAGCGCGCACGTTTCGGCCAGAGCAAGTGCCCATTCGGCTCGGTCGTCGTTGAACGATGCCGGGGTGAGGCGCAGGAGGATCTGCTGCTGGGCCTCGTCGAGAACCCAGGACTGGCCAAGGTTCATGGCGAAGAAAGCAATGACGGCGACAGGCTCGACCCGCTTGGATGCCGCGGCCACAACCACCCGCGCGCCCGCCAAGTCCCCCTGGGCGAGAAACACCATCGCCTTGTGCTGGATCCTCAAAAGGTTGGTGTCGAGGGCCAGGGCGTGATCAAACGCAGCGAGTGCTTCCGGGTAGCGCCGCAGCCAAAGGAACGTCTGGCCAAGTGTCCCCGCAGGCCCTGCAGAGCGAGGATCGAGAGAGCAGGCCAGCTCGAGCTGCGAGACGGCATTTTCCCAGTGCCCCAGGTTTTCATCGTAATGGACCATTGAGGTCAGCAGCCCGGCGTGGCGAGGGTTGGCTGCGAGCCCGGCTCTGCACTCCTCCCGCGCGCGGGCGCTGTCCTGCTTCACAAGGTTGTAGTAGGAGCTCATAGCCAGTCGCGCCTCGGCAAGATCGGGGGCCAGCTGTACCGCTCGCTCGGCCGCCTGCCGCGCGCTCTCGGCAAGGGTTCGGGAAGGCACGCCGTTGAAGTACTCGACCGTGCGCGCCGAGCTGAGCGCCGCCCAGGCGAGCGCGAAGCCCGGGTCGAGGGCCACTGCCTGCTCGAACTGGGCCGCGGCCTGGCGCAACTCCGGTGGCTGGAAACTCTTGCGCCTGATCTCCTCGCCGCGCAGGTAGGCATCGTAGGCGGCGAGGTTGGTTGTCGGTCGTGCGGCGATCTGCTCGCGTTCGCCGCTTCCGAACCTGACCTTGAGCGCGTCCGCCACGCGGGTGGCGATCTCCGACTGCACCCGGAAGATATCCTGCAGGTCGGCGTCGAACGAGTCCTGCCACCGCGTGGTCGGCGGTCCGGCGCCGCTCACCTCGACGAGCTCCGGCGTCACCCGGATGCGGCTGGTGCCGCTACTCTTCTGCCAGCGGACCTTGGCGGTGAGCAGGAACGGCGTGCTCAGCTCGTCGGCAATCTGCTTCGGCGGCTTCGTGGTGTTCCTGTACTGGTCGGAGCTGCTCCGCGCGATCACCGCGAGGCCAGCAAGCGAGGCAAGCTTGCCACGCACCTCGTCGGTCATCCCGTCCGCAAAGTAGCTGTCTTCGGGAGCTCCCAGGTTCTCGAAGGGAAGAACCGCGATCCGCTTGAGCCCGAGATCTGGACCCGGTGCGCCAGGTTTCCCTTTCCACAGCCAAACAGCCGTGGCGACCGCAATCAGCAGCGTGGCGATGCTTGCGACTACAAGCCACCGCCCCCGCGACCACCGCCCGACCCCCAGCGACAGCCCGGTTGGCGGCGTTGTAGGGGTCTCCCCGGCCCCGGAGAACGCCCGCAAGGCGAGCGCGACGTCGTGAGCCGAGTCAAACCGGTCCTCCGGGCGCTTCTCGAGACAACGGTTGACGATCTCCTGGAGTGCCGGCGCGATCTCCCTCCCGCTGCCCGAAAGCGGGCGCGGATCCTCGTTCAGGATCGCGCTCACCGTCTCCGCACCCGTGCCCTTGAGGAACGGAGACCTCCCCGAGAGCATCTCGTAGAGCACGCACCCGAAGGAGAAGATGTCCGAGCGGGCGTCCGCCGCCTGCCCCCGGAGCTGCTCCGGCGAGATGTACCCCATCGTCCCGAGCACCGCCCCGCTGTCCGTGGAAGGTGTGGCATCGACGGTTCGCGCGTACGGGTCTGCTTTCCCCTCCGGGCGGAGGAGTTTGGCGATCCCGAAGTCCAGGATCTTGACGTGGCCGTCCTTCGTGACGAACACGTTCCCCGGCTTGAGGTCGCGGTGGATGACCCCCTTCTCATGGGCCGCGGCAAGGCCTTGGGCGATCTGAACCCCGATATCCACCGCCTTTCGGACGGTCAGGCCTCCACCCCTGAGGCGGTCCCGCAGGCTCTCGCCTTCGAGCAGTTCGGTGACCAGGTACGGCGATCCCTCGTGGGTCCCGACGTCGTGAATGGCGAGGATGTTCGGATGGTCCAGCGCGGCAACGGCGCGGGCTTCCTGCTCGAAACGGCGCAGCCGCTCGGGATCGGCGGCAAACTCCGCCGGCAGCACCTTGATCGCCACGTCGCGTCCGAGGCGCTCGTCCCGCGCCCGGTATACCTCGCCCATGCCCCCCGCGCCGATGAGGGCCACGATCTCGTAGGGGCCCAATTTCGTACCGGGCGTCACCATGAGATCCCTCGCGGACCCTGCCCTGAGCGAAGTCGAGGGGCTCGGAATCTCGCCTGCGGGCTCCCGCTTCGCTCACGCCCGCAAAGCGGCTCAATCTCGTACTGGCCAACCCGGCTTCCAGGCCTCGAGGTCATGACTGGGCTTTCCCGAGAAATTGTATATCAGAGCGGCCTCGGTGACGATGCCACAACCCGCTGAGCACCGGGAGGCGGACAAGCGCCCGCGGGGTCCTCGCGTTCGGCTCAAGGCCCCGCCGCCGAGAGCAGGGCCGGGGCGGACGGGGAGTAGCCCGCGCCTCCGAGAGTGGGCCAGATGCTAGGAGGGCAAGGCGGTCGGACCGGAGCATACCCGGAGGCTATGTGAGGACAGGCGAGCCGGGATTCACTCCCGGCGAGCGGGGGGCTCGGGGGGTCAAGAGCGCGCAGACGGAGGGCGGATTGCGCGCGGGACCCCCCGCCAGCGATGAGCGGGCGAAGCCCGACAACGCAGATGGTCCGCTATCGGAGGCGCACTCAGAGGGGCTTGGAGTAGATGCGGTAGGTCTTGCTATGCACCGCATCCATCAGCCGCACCGTGCGCTTCGTGAGCTCGTTGTCCTCGAGGATCCACGAGTACTCGCAGGTCTTGTACCCGCGATCC